>Ga0181517_10001767_pt1 | contig 23295 bp, 11 predicted proteins | sample PEATcosm2014_Bin_31_FD_119748 | JGI IMG/M metagenome (GOLD analysis project Ga0181517, IMG submission 119748) | Peatland microbial communities from MTU Mesocosm Facility, Houghton, MI, USA - PEATcosm2014_Bin01_30_metaG | ecosystem: Environmental > Terrestrial > Soil > Wetlands > Peat | place... | reverse complement strand
TCGAAGAAACAGAATCCTTGCCGAGAAATATCGATGCAAGGTAAAACAATCACGTCCGCGGCCAATCCCTATGGCCGGTTTTGACCTGATCACGTATGGCCGGATTTAACCCGATCACCGAGGCCGCAACTTCTGATAGAAGGTGAGAACATGCGCTCTGGTGATGTTCTTGACCCAATGCACATCTGTGCAAAGTGGCACGAACTCTGCCAGAACAACGCGAGCCTGCTCTGCCGCTTCCATGTGTCCCTGAGCACGACAATCCTTGATGTAGGCCACCGAACCCGCCTTGATATGCTTCCTGGGGTCTTGGCTGATCCCTTCATTGAACGCTGTCCTGCGAGCACGGTTAAGCGCAACCATCGCGGTGAAAGGATGATTGGTGTTCACAGGGGTGTAGACTTTACGTCCTTCAGTGTACGACCGCAGAACGTACCTGCCTACCGGGTATTCAGTCTCGACGCCGTTATGAACGACCCACCCATGCTTGGGCTCCTGACGCCCATGCACTGTTTGGAGCACTACGGGGAAATACATCCAACTGGCTCCCACCTTGGCGTACCAGCAGAGCGTTACCGTCTTCATCCTTGCCATGTCTGAAGAATAAGGCAAACTGCACACTATTCATAGGACTATTACAGGACTAGCTATCCACCGAACTGTATAAGCGTATTATTTACTTCGTTTACAGCATCTCTCATATCATGGTCATAATCCCCATCTCTCCGCCAGCTTACGATATAAATTACTGAAACTGCTGTTACCAATCACAAAACGATGCAGTTAATAGGGATGCTGGGTGCGGTGTCACGCGCGCTATTTGCGGCCACGACACCCCTTACAGCCCTTTTACCTTACAAAATGCGAAGCGCCTGACAATGGAAATTGGCAACCCGAAGGCATGAACCAACAGCCAACGGCTATACTGCCTCCAGCACCGCGCAGAGGTACTGCCAGAAGGGCTCAACCGACGAGATCTGCACGCGCTCGTTTGGGCTGTGCGGGTTCTCGATCTGCGGGCCAAAGCTCACCATCTGCATGCCGGGATATTTTTCGCCGATCACGCCGCACTCCAGGCCGGCGTGCATGATCACCAACTTCGCGGGTTCGCCATAAAGTTTTTTGCTCACTTCCTGCAGCTTGCGCACAATCTCGCTTCCGGGTTCGGGCTTCCATCCCGGATAGCTACCGCCGTGCTCGGGCTCGAAGCCGGCGAGCCGGCAGGAGGTGGCCACCAGGCGCGACGCAGCATGCTTGCTGCTCTCAATGGCGCTGCGCTGGCTGGTGACGATCTCGACCAGGCCGTCGCCCAGGGAGAGCGTAGCCAGGTTGGTGGAGTTCTGCACCAGGCCGGGAACATCGGGACTCATGGCCAGCACCCCGTGATGCAGGCTGGCGAGCAGGTCCACCACGCTCCGGGCATCGCTCACCGCCATCACCTTTTCTGGTCGTCCGGCCTTCTCCACGGTGATGGTCAGCTCGGGGTCGAATGTGCCGAGATCGAGTCGCTGTTCGCTTTCGCAGCGCGAGACCACCTGGCGCAGCTGTTCCTGGCGATCCTGATCGAGCGCGATAACCGCGGAAGCCTCGCGCGGGATGGCGTTTTGCGCGCTACCGCCCTTCAGATCGGCAAGTTCTGCGGACAACTCGTTGATCACTACCTGCAGCGTAGCGCCAAGAATGCGGATGGCGTTGCCGCGGCCGAGGTGGATGTCCACGCCGGAGTGACCGCCGCGCAGACCGCCGACCTTGATGCGCCACGCTGCCGCGGCCACCGGCGCCTGCATGGAGATGCGGCGACGAGCCCTGGTTACTATGCCGCCAGCGCAACCGATACACAGCGTGCCTTTTTCTTCGCCGTCAAGGTTGAGAAAGTACTTCGACTTGAGTACGCCGCCGGGAAACTCGGAGGCGCCGGTCAGGCCGGATTCTTCGTCGATGGTGAAGACGAACTCGAGCGGGCCGTGGTTGATAGCAGTGCTCTCCATCACGGCCAGGGCGGAGGCGACGCCGATGCCGTTGTCCGAGCCAAGAGTGGTGCCCTCGGCCTTCAGCCAGTCGCCGTCGCGCACGATGCGGATGCCGTCGGTATCGAAATTAAAAGGCGTGCCCTCGTTCTTCTCGCAAACCATGTCGAGGTGGCCCTGCAATAGCGCGGGTGTGGCGGATTCGCGTCCGGGGTGGGCGGGCTTGCTCACCACCACGTTGCCAGCCGCATCTTGCGTGGCCCTGAGGCCAAGGCGGGCGGCCTCGTCGAGCACATACTGGCGAATGGCAGTTTCCTTGGTTGAGGCGCGGGGGATCGCCGCAATGCGGTCAAAGTGCTTCCAAATCGAGTTCGGTTCCAGACCTAGCAAGGCTTGTTGCATGAGGGGCTCCAGAGAAATTAGTTCGCAAACGACATATTACAGCAGAAAGGGAGCCACAAGTTGGAGGGGCTCGAACCTTCAGAGCGTCGTCGAAATGCCACGCTTCGTGACCAGATAAGCTCCCCGTTTACTGGGAACATCGCGGCGCAATTGGCATTTCATCGCTTGTGGTTTCAGGCGATGCCCCGGAAGATGCCTCCGGTCACGCGCGAGGTACGATCTGCCTCGCGCGTGACCAGAGGCAAGCTCTCCTGGGCCTGCATTGCGGGTCGTTTGCCATGCTCTGACAAGGTGTCAGTAGGTGTTGAGAGCGATCACGCTTACATTCGCATCCGGAGCTTGTGCTGGAATGTCGATCTTCAATTTGCCCTCACTCTGATGGAAGTTCAACGGCTGACCACTCGCCAGCAGGCGTGCCGATAGAACTCGCTCATTGATGCCCGCGACCTCGCAGACCGAAGCCGGCCAGTCGAAGACATGGACGTAGATGGACTTGCCGTTCGCCGTAGTGCGCAATCCGGTGACGCCCTGGACCGGTCCGTAGGTGCTGCCGTAAATTGAATCCCCATTCAGTGTGAGCCAGTCTCCGATGGCTCGCAGCCGCTGCTGGAACTCGGGCTGAATCTGCCCATCCGGCTGGGGACCAACGTTGAGCAGGAAGTTGCCGCCGCGGCTGGCAACTTCAACGAGGCCGCGGATGAGCGTCTGCGCAGACTTGAATTCGTGATCGTTCTTGTTGTATGCCCAGGTGTTGTTGATTGTCATGCAGGTTTCCCATAGCCTGAAGTCTTCAGGACGGGGAATCGCATTCTTCAATTTTTCGGAAACCTTGGGGTCGATGCCAGTGAGCACGATGCCCTTGGTGGGAATGGCGGTGGGAATGAATTGCTCCGGCGTTTCATAGTCGGCATCAACACCGATGCGGTCATTCACAAGAGTGGCTGGTTGCAGATCGTGAATCATCTGGAGCACGCGCGCGCCGTTGTATTTTTCCTGGTTGTTCAGGCCGTCGAACCAGACGATGGCAGCCGGTCCATAGTGCGTTAGCAGTTCGGCGACTTGCAGTTGCAAGTATTGGAGATAGCTTTCCCACTCGGGCCGCTGTGGCTCGCCGCGCCAGTTTTCGCTGGCCAGCTTGGTCGTATCGCGGAATCCTGGATGGTGCAAGTCCGGCGGTGAGTAGTAGAAGCCAAGGGGCATCCCGTCTTGCTCGCATGCTTTGGATAACTGCTTCACGATGTCTTTGCCGTATGGAGTTTTAGTAATCTTGTAGTCCGTGTAGGACGAATCGAACATGCAGAATCCGTCGTGGTGTTTGGTTGTGAACACCATGTATTCCTGCCCGGCCTGCCGTGCCAGATCGACAAATGCTTGAGGATCGAACTTGACCGGGTTGAAGGTCTGCGGCAAAGCCCGATAGGCGGCCTCGGTGATCCCACCCGGCTTGGGCACCATGATTGGCCAGGAAGCCTCCACACTGGCCTGCGAATATGGCCCCCAGTGGATGAACATGCCGAACTTGGCTTTGCGATACCAGCTTGTCCGGTCGTATGCCATGCCTTCACCCTGGGCGAAGCGTGAGAAAGCCGGCAGACACGAACCCGCGAGGGCGAGCTTCATGAATTCACGCCGGTTCGGTGCTAAGGCGCTCAGGCGCCGAGAAGAATTGCGAGACTCAGGAATCATCGTCAATGGTTTCTACCTTTCTTGCCCGGAAACAAACTGTTCCGCGGCTTCTCTGCTGGACTCGGCTGTTGAAACGGCGCAATAGAAGCGCCTTGGTGCTACATATGGTTGACAGGCAAGAGTGGCTCAGTCTTAAGACTAGAGCCACCCTCCGCTGGATTGCCGGCTTCTCGAATAAGAACTACTTTGTTTTCAGTACGAGGACCGTCGCGATTGGGTCGAGTGCATGATCGGGAAGTGCGATGTCGATTCCGTTCGCAGTCGTAGTCAACTTGAGAGGCTTCTTAGCCTTGTCAGCCAGCAGATAGGCACTTGTCACCGTGCGAGGGAGTTTCTCAATGTGGAAAGTTCCCTTCGGCCATGCAAAGATCTCAACGTAGATTCGATCAGCAGTAGTCGTAGAACGCCAGTTCCATGCGGGAATAAACTTCGGCTTACCGTCCTCGTCCTTTTCCGTGGTGCTAAAACTGCCGGCCTCATCGCCGAAGAGAGTCGCGTGGGTGCCGTAGATTGCTTCGCCATTTACGGCGAGCCACTGGCCAACTTGCTTGAGACGCTCGACTTCCGCAGGTGGGACCGTTCCGTGCGAGTCTGGCCCGATGTTCAACAGATAATTGCCGCCCTTGCTCGCAATGTCGATGAGGTTGCGCAGCAGCGTCTCGGTGGACTTGAAGTTGGTATCGTAAGATTTGTACCCCCAGGTGTCGTTCATCGTCATGCAGGCTTCCCAGTCGCGACCTGGATAACCCTGCGCGGGAATAAACTGCTCGGGCGTCTCGGTGTCGCCGTTGTAGCTGCCCCCGAGGCGGTTATTCCAAATGAGCTTTGGATGTTGATTGAGTAAGGCAACAACCTCGCCGGCGAGTGCGGGCGTCATGTCCGGGGTCGGGGTGTCGAACCAGAGGACCACCGGAAAATCGCCGTAATTGGTGAGTAGTTCCTTTAACTGTGGGATAGCCTTGGTGTGGAGGTAGCTGGCATAATCGCCGTCCTGTGCTGGATCCCAGTGATGGGAAGGTAAGTCATGGTTACCCGTCTTATAAGCGGCTCCGCCGGGAGCGGTCCAATCCTGGTCTTGCGAGTAATAGAAGCCGAGCTTGACGCCCTGCTTCCGGCACTCGTCCGCAAGTTCACGAATGGGGTCGCGGTGAAATGGCGATCCCGTAACGATGTTGAAGGGATCCGCCTTCGAATCGAACATGGCGAAACCGTCATGATGCTTGGCGGTGATGACGATGTATTTCATGCCCGCCGATTTCGCGAGCGCGACGATATCATGCGCATTGAAAGCGGTCGGATTGAACTGAGACGCGAGTTGCTTGTAGTCTGCGACGGGAATGGTACCGCGGTTCATGATCCATTCGCCGATACCCGGGACTTGAGCGCCCTTCCAGGTTCCCGCAGGAATCGAATAGAGCCCCCAATGAATGAACATGCCGAACCGCGCTTCCCGCCACCAACTCATCCGCGCATCGCGCTGAGCCGCGGTCTCTGTATCCTGAATTGCGGCCACCGGGTGGTCCTTACTGATTTGGTAGTGCTCGCCCTGTACCTGGGCGGGGGACGTTTGGGCCTGTGAAGCAAGTAGTAGAGCGCTGACAGCGAGCAATGACTTGTGCATTTTTCGTGTGCCTCCTCAATGAGCATGAACGGCGCCTTGGCGCGGTTTGAAAACTGTTGATTGAAGAACAACTTCCTGCTTGGAGGGAGAAGCTGAAAACATCGGTTCGTGACAGTACGGGCAAAACCGGCGCTGTTTCCGAGCAGATGCGCATCTCTACCAGTTCCAATTCTTCCAGTTCTGAAATTTGGAACTACGACGAGAGCTGTTGTATGAAAAGCAAGCCTCCAATCCGAACATCTTGAAACATGCATGAATTGGAAGACTGAGGACTAGCAATTATCTTGGTCTGAATTAGATGATGTCAAGGTCTATGAGTAGGTACCTGACGCCGCAATTCCCTCTGGTGAGAGTTAAGTCTAAGTTATCGCGACAAAGGACCGGCTAAGGGACGTCCGTTTTGAACGGGTGGCGCTCAACAACGCCTTTGCCTTCGCGGACTACGATCCACTGATTCGCATCGAGGCCAGTGACCGTCTCCACTTTGCCCTGCGGCCACCGAATTGTCAGATCCGCCTTTGTGGCGCGTCCCATACCGAAGTGCACGCGGAAGTCTCCTTGTGAGATGTGGTAGCCTCCGCTGCGAACCTCGTCGATCTGTTTCCGTCCGCCAACAGTCAACGTCAGACGTGCACCGATCGCGTCCCGGCCGGAGGCTGTGACAGCACGGACTAGTAGCGCGTTGCCCTTGGGTCCGAAGTTTTTAAGCAGCGACGGAGGCTCGAAAAGATTGACGACAACAATCTCCTCAGAGCCATCGTTGTCGAGGTCGCCCACCGCGATTCCGCGCGACGAGTGCTTTGCAGTGATCCCTGATCCGCCAGTGGACGTCATATCGAAGAACTGCCCGTCGCCGCGATTCCAGAAGAGTTGCCGGGGCTGCTTGAACTCATCTCCCAGGTTGTACTTTTCAACGAACGGGTAAACGTGGCCGTCCACGATGAACAGATCTTTCCATCCGTCATTGTCAAAGTCCAGAAAGGCCGTTCCCCAATGCACCCACTGTGTATGCACCGCAAGACCGGCGGCGCTGGTGACGTCCTCGAAGGTGCCATCCCCGAGATTTTTATAAAGCGTATTCGTATCGTTCGAGAAATTGGTCTTGAAGATGTCCAGAGTTCCGTCGCCGTTGTAGTCAGCCGCCGTGGCGCCCATGCCGGCCTGCTCGCGGCCGTCCTCGTTCACCGCCAGTCCGCTCACCAGGCCTGTCTCTTCAAATGTCCCATCGTGTTTGTTGTGAAAGAACAGACTGGGCGTCGAATCGCAGGTGACATAAAAATCGGGCCAGCCGTCATTATCGAAGTCGCCTGTCAGAACGGTAAATCCGTAATACTCACGCGGTGTCTCAACGCCGGCCTGCTTAGTGACATCGACGAAATGCCCGTGCCCGTCATTGTGATAGAGGGTCATCGTCTCCCCCTTGAGGCCGCGAGGGCCGCAGGGGACTGGCATGCCCTTCCATTTGCAGCCGCTCTTGTCGCGCGGTGGCGGCGAATCCTGGGCTTTGAAGTCGACATAGTTGGCTACCACAAGATCGAGATAGCCATCACGATCGTAATCGATGAACGCGCATCCGGTACCCCATCGCGATTCCGGCCGGTAAAAGCCGCGCTCCTTTGTTTCGTCGCGGAAGGTACCGTCTCCCATGTTATGCAGGAAGACGTTATGCCCCCACTGAGTTACGAAGAGATCCACGCGCCCTTCATTATCGACGTCACCAGCACACACTCCCTGCGACCAGCCCAGGTGGCCGATGCCGGCTTTGGCGGTTACATCCTCAAAGCGAAGTCCACCCAGATTGTGATAAAGATGCGGCGTCAACGGTGGACCCGAGTGGTTCAACCGGTCACCCTGCAGAAGAAAGATATCCGGAAGGCCGTCGTTGTCGTAATCGAATATCGCAACGCCTGTGCCGGTGTTTTCGACGATGTAAGTCTGATCCAGTTCGCCGGAGATCACCTCATCGGTGAGTCCCGCCTGTGCCGCGACGTCGCGGAAATCCGTGACGGGCGCCTTCATGCCCGGCGGAAGAGGGCGAATCGGCTGATCTGTGGCACCCGCCGAAACCATCTGGGAAAGCGCGCACGGTGCGATTGCCAGCGGTGCGCACAGCACTGCGAGCGTGGCGAAAAGCGGAATATGCCTCCTGGTCAGGAACACTAATCCGCCTTCCCAGTGGAGGACTCGGAGTGTTGGTTTCGAGCCCTAGCAATCAACTTAAGGGCCCGCTGGATCTCAGGATCAGCAGGCTTGAGTACATTGGCGGCCATCAGTTCCTTCTCCCCGTTAACCAGGTCGCCTGCCTGGCAGTGGATCAGGCCCAGCTTTTTGTGGAGGTCCGCTTTCGCTGCGCAGTCGCCGCACTCCGCAATTGCTTCCTTCAATTTGCGGGTCGCTTCGGGCCAGTCGTGAGCGGTCGCCGCGACGACACCGTCGTTTGCCAGCGTGTCTGCGTGGTCCAGGATCCGCTGCTCCTTATGTATCGCGCTGTAGCGCGCCATCAATTGCTCAGACTCGGCGCTATCGGTAGACCGCAACGCGCGCGCCAGGGCAAACAAAGCCTGGCCAAACTTCGGATCGATCGCGATCGCCTGGCGCCAAGCCGCGATCGCCTTCGCGGTCTCGGACTGCTGCTCAAGGCATTGGCCGAGCAAATACCAGGCCATCAAGTTGCGAGGTTGCAGTTTGACCGTCTCTTCAAGCAGACTCGTCGCAACGGTCAAATTGCCCGCCTGTTTGTTGATCAGGGCGAGAAAGTAGCGCGGTTCCGGCATCTGTGGGACCAATCGATAAGCCGCCTCGAGCTCAGGCTGCGCTTCGGCGTTGCGGCCCAGGTCGAGCAGGACACGCCCGTGATAGAAATGAGCAACTCCGGACTGGGGAGCAAGCCGGACTGCTTCACTGGTTTCCACCAGCGCTTCAGGCAGGTCGTAGCTGTCGGCGAGCGCAAGGGCGAGATCCAGGTGGGCCGCTGCCAGATCCGGCGCAAGTTCCACAACCTTTCGAAGGAGTGCGATTCCATCGCTCATCTTGCCCATTCGCGCTTTTGCTTTTCCGGCCGTCGACAAAGTAGCGGGATCCTCCGGCGCCAGAGCGACCGCTTTGTCCAACTCCTGCTCGGCGTCGGATATCTTGCCTTGCTGGGCAAGAATCAATCCCAGGTCCAGATGGCCATCCTTGAATTTTGGATCGTCCTCAAGGGCTTGGCGAAGGTTTCCCTCGGCCGCAGCGAGGTCGCCCTTCCTGGCGAAGAGTGTAGCCAGATTGCCGCGAGCCTCTACGAGTTGCGGGTCTAAATCAAGCGCGGCTTCCAGCCACTTCTGCGCGGCCTGCAGGTCACCTGCCGTCAACTCCAGTTGCCCCAATTCTGCCTGCACTTTGGCCGCCTTCGGGTCAATACTCATCGCCTTTCGGAGTGCTTCCTCCGCGCCCTTTGGATCGTGCATGGCTTCCAACGCCAATGCCAGGTTGTAAGCCGTCCAGGCACTCTCTTGCGGATTTTCTGCGAGCATCCGGCGATAGATCTCCGCTGCTTCCGCTGGTTTTCCCGCTTGCAGCAGATCATTGGCCTTGATCCCCTCGGATGTCAGTTGGCTGTTGCGGAACTCATTGTCGGTAACCTTCCGGAATTGATCCACAATCAGGGCTGACTCCTCTTTCTGGCCAAGCCCGCGCAGAACAGCCGCCAGTTGGAATTGGGCCTGCTTGTCCTCCGGCTTAAGCGCAACAGCTTTCCGCAGGTGAGGCAGCGCCTTTTGCGGCTTTCCTAATCGTGCCAATACGAACCCAAGTTGATATTGCGCCTCAAAATCATCAGGTACTTTAACGGCTCCAAGCTCAAGTTCCGGCTCTGCCTTCGCGTAATCGCCCAACCCTTTGTAAACCATACCGAGCAAGACGTGCCCTAATGCATCGTTCGGTTTCTGACGCACGTAATCCCTGGCTGGTGCAAGTGCTTGCGTGTATGCGGTTACGTTCAGCAGCGCTTGCACCTGGGCGACCAATGCGACCGTATCGTGGGGATTCCGGCGGGTCACCTCCTGGTATTCATCTGCAGCCTCTCGAAAGCGCCGCTCGCTCGCATAGATGTTGCCAAGAGTAAAGTGTGCATCCGTCATCTCGGGATGGCTCTTGAGCAGCTCTACGAAAAGCTGAATCGCATCGGCAACTTCAGCGCCTTCGGCAGCCGGGAGTCCGGCAGCCTGTCTTCCCTTCGCAGCCTTATATATGTCCGTCGCCAAAGCAATCTGCAAATCCACGTCATCGGGCTGAATTCGAACTGCCTGCCGCCAATATGTCAGGGCGGCTTCGTATCGCCCTCCATTCAGCAGGAGCTGCGCTAGCCCATCCAATGCGCAGACCAAATTCGGATTCAGTTCAAGCGCCTTGCGAAACTCGGCTTCAGCCTCGACCGGGTCCGGAAGCGCCGAGCCCAGGGCACAACGCGCCTGCAGCAACCCGGGATCGTACTGCATGGCCAGCCGGAACTCTTTGATTGCGCTTGCAGATTGTTTCTGACGCTGCCGGACGAGCCCCAGATCGAAATGCGCCTCCGCCGACTGCGGTTCCAGGCTCAAGGCCTGTTCGAACGCCGCGACCGAACATTTCAGATCGCCCTTTTGAGCGAACCAGGCACCCTCAGCGTCATAAACTCTCGCGGGCGGCGTGCCTGGTGGCGCCTTGGCGACCGATGCCGGCAACTTGCAGGTCTCCGGCAGTTGCGCCGAGGACCTTGCGGCAGTAAATAGCAGGAGTGCGCAACAGCAAACGAGCGACCGATTCATGATGGATCCGCCCTCAAGATAACCCAACCACGTTCGACCACGTTATTGCTGGCTCCCTCCGCCGGGTTCGGTCACTTCCATCACGCGATCGGCGGCCACGTCATGAAGGAGCTGGCGCGTGCCCGACGGCCAGCGGATCTCAATTTCACGAATCACGCGCGAGCTGCCCAGACCGAAATGAACGCGCGGGTCGCTTGAGGCGGCATAGCCCGTGCTGGTCGTCGCCTCATTGTAAAGCCTGCGGCCGTCGTCAGTCGTTACCCGGATCTGTGCGCCGATGCCCATCCGATTGCTTTTTGTTCCGACAAGCTTCAACAAGATCCAGTGATTGCGCGTTTCGGTAATGTTGTGGAGCACGCGGACGGGGCCACCTAGAGATGTCACCACCAGATCCATTCGGCCGTCATTGTCCAAGTCTCCATATGCGAGTCCACGGTTAGGCGCTGGCCGCGTGAAGTCTGCCCCAGCCGTGGCACTCACATCCACAAACTTCCCGTTGCCGAGATTCCGAAAGACCGAGTTCGGTTCGGCGTAGCTAAAATGCCGGGAGATCTCCGCGATGTTGTCCATCACATTGCCACGCGCGACAACCAAGTCCTTCCATCCGTCGTTGTCGAGATCCACGACTCCATTCGACCAGCCCGACATCGGCCTGGTGATATTCGCGAGTCCGCTTTCCTGGCCGGCACTGGAAAAGAGCCCATTGCCCTGGTTGATATACAAGGGGAAGGTCTCATTTTCAATGGCCGTGTGCCAGATGTCCGGCAGTCCGTCGTTGTTCAGATCCCGGAAATCGGCGCCCATACTGGCCACGACATTCCCTTCGTCGGTATACGCGACACCTGCCTGCAGGCCCACCTCTTCAAATCGCTTTCCCCCCAGGTTATGAAACAGGAGGTTCGGCCGGTTGTCGTTTGCCACAAACACGTCAGGGAAGCCGTCGCCGTCATAATCGGCGAATGCAACTCCCATTCCCTTTCCCAGAACGCTTGAGATTCCGGTTTCGGCCGAAACGTCTGTGAAGGTTCCATCGCCATTGTTGCGGTACAGAGTATTTGGAAGCGGGGCGAAGCTGCTGGGGTGGCAATAGCCGCGTCCGTTCAGGCCCATACAGACAGGTTCGTAGCGCGGATCCCACTCGCAGTAATTCACTACGAACAGGTCCAAAAGTCCGTCGCGGTTGTAATCGAACCAGCCTGCCGAGATGGACCACATCTTGCGGCCGTTGTGCGTAGCGCCGCTTAAACCCGCCTTCGCCGTAACGTCGGTGAAGGTGCCGTTGCCGTTGTTATGGAAAAGCTGATTCCCGTTGACATTGGCGAGAAACAGGTCGGGCCAGCCGTCATTGTCATAGTCGCCGACAGCGACGCCCATCCCGTAGCCGGCTCCGGCCACTCCGGCTCGCTCCGTAACATCCGTAAAGGTTCCATTGCCGTTGTTGTGGTACAGGCGGTTGTAGTACTTTGGACCCGTTTTCTGGAGCCCGGGCATCGAGGCGCCATTCACCAGGTAGATGTCGAGCAGTCCATCCCCATCGTAGTCGAACAACGCTACTCCGGCGGGCATTGTTTCGGGCTGATGTTTCTCTGGGGTGGGGGAGTTCTCGGTCACGAAATGTATGCCGGCTTTTTCAGCGATGTCCTCGAACCGGATCGGGCGCGACGTGTTGCCTTGGGCAAGGGCTGCCGCGCCTGGCACCAAAGGGAAAAGCAGCAAGATCAAGGCCAGGCGCATCATCGTTACTCTTCAACCTGCATGGTTCGATGCTCCGAAGATAAAAGGCACCACTGCCGCAATCCTGCGCGCGGCAGTGATGCCTTTGAGTTGCAACCGCAAACGCGGGTTAGTAGGTAAACTTCAGTCCCATCTGCAATTGACGGGGCGAATTCAGTTGGCTTGTGACGGCTCCGAAATTCGTGCCATTAATGTCGGTATTCGGAACATTGAAGACAACGTTGTTGAAGATGTTGAATGTTTCGGCGCGAAATTCAAAGTATCTTCCTTCTCCGAGCCCGACATGGAACTGCCGGAAAAGGGACAAGTCGAGATTGCGGCGCCAGTTGGAATTCAGCGTGTTCACCTTTTCATTGCCGTAGGTGTACTGCGTTTGTGTCGAGAAGGCGCTGGTATTGAACCATTTCGCCGGGGTGTGGATACCGGATCCGCTGTTTGGATTGCCGCTCTCGTTTACTCGTTCTTCGCTGACCGAGCCTATGTTCTCAGGGTCTCCGCTGGTGGTTATCGTGTAGGGCAACCCCGAACTGAGTTGCACAATGCCGTTCAGCGCCCATCCACCAGCCACCGCAGAGAGCGCTTTATTGGAAAGGCTCTTGAAGGGCGACTGCGCCGTGAAGGCCGCCGACAGCACGTTGGTCTGGTTGGTGTCAGAGATGCCGTAGTCTACTGAGCGGTTGTAGGGGTTTGACGAGTGACAACTCGCGCCCAAGCCGCAGCCGTCTTCCATGGACTTCGACAACGTATAAGCAACCAGGTAGGTGACACCGTGGCTGGCGCGTTTGTTGACGGTGACCTGCAGGGCGTTATAACGGCTGTTGCCAACGCTCTGGTCAAACCACTGCTGGAGCATGTAGGGGTATGGCCGCCGGGTTTGAACAGTGCCTGGTCCCGGAGAAGGGAGATTTTCTTCCGGTCCCCAGTCCAGATGCCTGCCGACCGAACCGACGTAGTTGGCATCGAGCACGGCATTACCCGGTAACTCCCTTTGGATACCTGCATTCCACTGATCCATGTATGGACTGCGGAACTTCGGATCCACCATCCACTGGCTGACTGAGCTAAAGTCATTCGGAGGATAAAGGTTTCCACTGTTGCCGAGATTCAGTGGATCGTTGGTGGACGCGGTCTGGACACCGGTGTCCAACCCGGGGGTGTCGAGGGTGACGACCGCTGGCCAGTTTCCACCGAAATTCTGGGCGAGTTGGATCACAGTGGCCCACGCATCGTAGAAGCGGCCATAGCTCGCACGGATGGCCGTTTTATCGTTGAGGCGGTAGGCCAGGCCAAGGCGGCCAGCCCAGTCGTCCAACGAGTTGTTGATCACGCGGTGATTGGAGTTGGGGTTAACGTACGCGTTGGCGGGAAGTCCGCCGGGGGCGGGCGTGCTCGATGAAGTGTAGGTCCCGACGGGAATGCAGGGCTGGAACTGAGTTGCCGAGCAGTCAGGCGGAAGTGCATTAAGCTCGTATTGGCCGGTGAGGGGGTTTGCGTTGCCAGTGTAGAAGTTCCCGCCGTTGCCACTCCCGTAAATCGGAGTAAGCACGATGTCATGCCGGTAGCCCACATTGACGGCAAGACGGCTTGTGGCCTTCCACTGATCCTGAATGTAGATTCCTTCGGTCCAGCCGCCGGTGGTTACCTCGCCGATATTCCTATAGCTGGCTTCACTCGGATCGCCGATGAGCAGAGATGCCCAGGCATCTCCGCCCAATCCCTGGTTGGCCCCCAGGCCCGCGGTCTGCGTGGCCAAGAAGTTCTCACCGGAATAGGCGATCGGCGATTTCATATCGTTGGTCTGGACATCGGCGCCGACTTTGATCGTGTGCCTGCCCAGGATCTTCTGGAATGCGCCGCCGAACTCCCAGTTATCCGCCAATCCCGTCCCCTGCAACTGCGAGCCGGTTAGACCGACATATCCGTTCGGGCTCCACTGCGGTGCGTACAGAGTGCTGTTGAGGGTCATCCAGTAACTGGACATCCCGAGGGTCTGCAACTGAGAAAGAAACGCTGCATCTTCACCGGTATGACTGGTGCCGGTCAGGGTGAAACCGTAGTTTCTGCCGAAATATACGTCTGAGAAGGCCGTGGGGCCGAACGAGTGGGTCCAATGACCTACGTAGTTCTTGCCTTGAACGTGGATAAATCCCTGGCCGATGGTGCCCGACGGAGACGCCTCTTGCTGATCGAACTGGCTGAAGCGGAACATCAGCTGGTTGTTATTGCCGAAGTTCTGGTCTCCGCGAATCGTTCCCGAATCCTGGTTGGTAAAGGCCTTTCCGGGTATGTAGAGGTTACTCCCGTTAACCAACGTACCCGAATTTGGGATGATCGTCTGGTATAGAGCCGAGATCGGATTGATCCGATTGACTGTGCCGTTGGTGCCGTTGGGGATGATGTTGCCCGGGAATGGATCGCGCGTGCAAGTTCCGCTACTGCAATCGGAGGTAGCCGGATCGTAGAGCTGATCGATAACGTTTCCCTTGCTATCTCGGTCGTTGCAAACGCCGTCCGTGAATCCACTAGTACACAACGCGCTGAAGTCGCCAGTGCGCTCATCAGCCGTCGGTCCGAGCGCTCCGGTTTCCTGCGCAGTGCGTTGCCGGTAGCCTTCCCAAGCTGCGAAGACGAAGCTTTTATTCTTGCCGTTATACAGCTTCGGAATGATGATGGGGCCGCCGCCTGCAACACCGTATTGGTTCTGTCTGAGCGGCGTCCGGCTCGCTTCAAAATAGCCACGCGCATCCATCTGCTCATTGCGGAGGAACTCCCAAACGGTTCCGTGATACTCGTTGGACCCGGATTTGGTGACCACGCTCACTATGCCGCCAGCGACCCCGCCGTACTCGGCAAGATCGTTATGCCCCTGGGTCTTGAATTCCTGAATGTCGTCCAGGATCGGCGAGTAATTGTACATGCCGAGCATCGTGTTCAGGTCGTTAGCGCCGTCCAATAGAAACAGGTTGCTGCGGTTACGAGCGCCGTTCACTGCCGGGAACGAGAAGCTCCCGATCGAGTTTCCTGCCCACCCGCCGCCGCCGCCTGAGCTCTGGTCGCGGTTGACGTTCGCGACACCGGCCGTGATCGTCAATAGTTGTGTGAAGTTGCGGCCGTTCAAAGGCAGGTCTGCGACTTCATTCGGCGAGACGACCGTGCCCAGTTCCGAGGTTGAAGTCTCCACGGTAGCCGAGATGGCGGCCACGGTAACCGTGTCCTGGGTTGCGCCGACCTTCAGGTGAAAATCGAACGTTGCGGTCTGGTTTACTTCGAGAGTTGTCTCCGGCTGCGTTACCGTGCTGAAGCCTGGTGCGGACACCCGCATGGTATAGGCGCCAGGAATGATGTTCGGAAAGACGTACAACCCGTCGCCGTTCGTACTGGTTGTCCTCACGACTCCAGTACTGACGCTCGCGAGCTCAACCTTGGCATTCGCGACAGCTGCCCCTGTCGGGTCCTTGACGACTCCATTGATCGTTGCAGATGCCTGCTGGGCCTCGACCGGCGGGGAAATGACCCCCGCAATGCCCAAAAGCATCAAGAGCACCGTCAGATACCGGCGCCTGTTCGGTTGCATTCTGACTGACCATCCCATAGTGTCTCCTTACTGCGTGGTTTTGCTCAACCAGCACGTTAGCAAGTTGGCAATTAGCTCAGGGCTCTTGCACGTGACAGCGCCCGTTCGCGATTGATTACGAGCATTTACTTCTCACATTCTCGACCAACTACGACCTTGCCGGATTTGTCAGCAACTGGTGGCGGGGGGGATTTAGGGCCAAGCAATTACGATTCCCAGTCGTGTGGAGCGTATTCCTTGCAGCCTCGCAATGCCCGCCAGTCCGATGTGAACCTCGTTTGCTGATCCCGGCTTCGCTCAAGTAGATCGCTGTGTGCGAAATGACCCGCTTGAGCACTAAAGTAAACGCGAGTTAAACGATGCAGAGAGTCAACCATACCTACGATATTCCTGTCAACCTTTAGGTGGAGGATAACGTTAACTTTGCCGAAAAATAGCTCCAATTTACCCGAAGAACAGCAGTCTGCAGCCCATACCGAAACCAGAGTCGATGGATCCCGGGAGCACAAATTTTAAGTCCGCACGACCATCAGGAACGACGACCTCGTGCAGAACCAGACGGAGATGGTTACTCTGATTCCGGTTTAGGCAGTTCAGTTTAAGCCACATAACGGAGACCGAGCGTGTTCTCCTGAGTTCTTTTTGGACTATATTTATCCTGTTTTCTCTTCGAGGAAAGCCACGGTCTGACCTGGATCCGAAGGCGTTCCCCGGTGCAAAATGGACTCCTCATTGGCCAGTGCGAGGTATATGCGTAACCGTCTCTGGTTAAAGTAATCGATAACCCTTCTGGAATATTGGCGGTCTATCAAGCCCCGATCACACCCTTTTCCTTGAATCCAAGGATGATTCCGCAACGAAAAACCGACTCCGGCGCTACCACGCCTGCTACCGATCTGGGCATCTGAGGCTCCGACTGCGTTTCCCTGGCCCAGGTGGCGGAGGCAGTCAAAGGCGCGGCTGCGGTTGGCAACCGAAACTTCGATTGCGCTTCGGTCCGCGGCCATGAGGACGCCGTGGGAGCCGAGGAGGACGTTATCGCCTCCTGCCGCAGGTCACTGGCCGACCGATCTCGGCCCCGGTCGGGTCACATTGGCGCCACCAACATGACCATTTCCCTGGACAGACTGGTCCTTCGGGACACGCGTATCAAGCCCGCGGTCAATGCGATGGAACTGCATCCGCATTGACCGCGACCGGAGTTCTTCAAGTTTGTGGTCGGGAATGGCGTCAAGCCGGTTGGACATTGCGCTCTGGGTGCGCCGGGCCGCCCAGGGCGCGACCACACACCCGAAGGAACGGCGCCCACGGAAGAGCCGGTGATTGCCTGGCGGCACAACATCGATCCGAGTCACAATCTTCTGGCCGCAGGCCAATTCCACTTTGCTCAGCAATCGCCGCGCTGGCGACTGTTGAGCAAAGTGGAATCATACTATTCAGCTTTCGAGCCGAACCCCTCCTTCGGCTTCTCCGGTTAGAACGTCGGCGAGCCACCGCCAAATGGCGGATGACCTTTGACGTTCGGGTCATAGGCGTGAAGGGCGGCCAGTTTTTCTTTGGGCACGAATTCGTCCCACGACTTGATTGGATCAGGCACGGGCAGCGCTTGAGCGGTCTCAAGGTGAAGCGTAACAATCTCCTGCGGCTGAACCGGAATTGAGTAACTCTCAGCATGAGGCAGGGTTGATTTCTTCTTGCCTGTGAGGTCGGTAATATGCACCTTACCGTGGGGCAGCGATACCTTCAGTGAAGCGGTCCCACGCAATCCGAGGCATTCAACAAAGCGAAGCTCGACATGATCCTCTTCGCGCCGCATCGCTTCTACGATGATGTTTCCCGACGTTTCAAGGAATGACTTGGACACTTCCGGCGACACCTCGGGAATGATCACAGGCGATTGGTTGTATTCCCAAGCTTTCTGTGGGATTGCAGCTTGCGCCCAGGACTCTTCATGAGGGAGCAGGGAATAGCACAGGACGTGCTTCCCTTTGCCGGTCGTCCACGCATTGTCAAACTTGTGATACTGATCCTCTGCGTTAAAGAGGTAGATGATGGGCGTGTTCCCGACAATCTCGCGGCCGGAAAGGCCTCTGTCCATAAGAGCGACACCTCCACCACCCGCGAGTTGAAAGTCCATCCAGCGCACCGCGGGAACGATTCCCTTGTTCCACCCGTGCAGATCGGGGTTTGGTATGGCCCAACCGCTGTGGGAGAATCCGTAGGGAATTCCGCGGCGAACTTCAGACACATCTTCACGGAACGGGAACTCAGCGACCACGACTGTGTAGTCGGGAATATCATTGATCTCCGTCTCGAAGTCGATGCGGGGATGGTCGTGGTAGAAGCGCATGCGGCGGGTCAACGAGCCGCCTCCATAGAACGTCCCAGTTGCCTCGACGGTCGTGGCCAAAGGACCGCGAACCACGCGTACTGCAGTCGCTCCATCGCTCGATCTTGCCAACTGCGTTCTGCCCGGTCGCGGCGCCATAAAGTCAGCTGGATTCTCCTCGAGTTTGGTCGGGCGTTCGGCCACAATCAGGTTGCCCAAGCCGGCAAGTAACTCGCGCCCGGATGGTTTGATCCGAAGACTTGACAGCGATCCCGTCCTGGCGTCAAGGCGCGCGATGTAATGACTTGTTTCAATGTCGGCCGTGGCGTCGATCTCTTTTGGCTGAGTGGGAGGCGCATCGGAAAGCTTGAATCCGCCAATGCTAAGGGATGAAAGCTTGGGGTTGGAGAGCACAGATCCGTCCGGCAGCGCCTCGCATACTGAGCCCTCCAGGCTCTTTCCCTTGGGAAGGGCAAAGACGGCAGGATCGCTGCGGTTCCAGTTAAGCGGGTTGAACAAGCCGATATCACCGCCGTGATGAAGAACTGAATTTCCGGATTCACGAAGCAAGCGGGTCGTGGTCTCTCCAACCCAGTTGAAGCGATCTTGCACATCCCAGGAGGTCGGGCTCACAAAGACCATGCCGCCCGCGGATCCCCAAAGGGTATTCCGGTCCATGTTGAGGAGCATCAAAATCCACGCATCGTACGTTGCCTTTAACGGATAGGAGTACCCGCTCTGCAGGCTCCCAATGGTTGCCAGCATTTCAGCCGCCTGCAAGGCATGCTCATTGCGCCGGTACAAAATCTTTACCTGGGGACATTCGATCCAGAAGGCGTCAAAATCATAGGCCGTGCCCGCATGCGTCGTCGGTATTTCGATCTTTCCGGATTGGATGCCGGGTAGGATGGCGTCTACGTATTTGCTTAAGGTTGAGAACTGGATCTTCCTGGTCGCATACGCTGCGGACCACTGCTCCAATAATTTGCTCGGATACTCCTTGACCGCGGGTGCCGTAGAGTAATCGTCGCCACCTCCCAGAATGAGAATTGGCGCACCGGAGGGCGTGATGGGCTCTTTGGTTTCGAAATGCTCTTCCAGCTTCTTTAACTCGTCGGTCGAAAGTGGCGCCTTGCTGGAGAAAATCGGCTCTGCCTCACTGTAATGTCCTGGGCTCAGCGTCAGAATCTTCGATCCATTTGGAGATACCGACCAATATAAGGTTTTGCCGGTTGGATTCTTTCGCGTGTATACCATCGCGTCCAATCCCAGGCCGGAGACAATCTGCGCCATCTGCTCATGGGTACCGCAAACGTCGATTGTCCATGCGTAACGAGGCTTCACTTGAAAAACCTGTTGGTACCACCGCTTTGCCGCAACGCCCATGCGCACAAGCGCTTCTCCGCCCGATAGGTTAATGGTTGGTTCCAGGAACATGCAGTTCACCAACTCCACCCGACCATCCTGAACGCGCTGCTTCAACTCCGGGACGCGTTCCGGGCGAAAATTCATAATGGCGATGATGTTGTTAATCTCCGACATAACAAATGCATAATTTGGATCCTCGCCAACCCGGTCAAGATGCGTCAGGTAGCTGTTGGCGCAGTAGACACGTTCATTTGAGAATGTGGTAAGCCACCCGCAACTGGCCGGATGAAAATTCGGAACGATGTAAACATCGCGCTGAGCCTCGCTTGCCATTGCGTGTTTCCCAGTTGCGAGTTGGCTCCCGGCTATTACTGCAAGCAAGCCCATGAAGCGGCGTCTGCTCAGCGAGTTCAACTTCCTGCCCGTAGCCGCCAACTTTGAAGTTGCCGCCTCTTTAAGAAACTTCCTCGTGTTCATTGGAACCTTTCTGCCGCTCGATAGGCTGTGAGCGGCTTCGTGGTATTTCACTTCAATCGGTATCTCGGCCTATTTCGGATGCCCGGAGACGGGCCGCCAGTCGGATGGCAACTGCTCCGGTGTGATCTTTCGCAGCGCTGAGAGGATGTCCTCTGCGCCGCGGAGAAACGGACTTGACATGTTAATGAAGAAGAGTTTCATGTGCGAATCCAGTTCGTCAAGGAGTGAAGTTGATGTGTCTGTCGGCGATTCTTCGATTTCAGCGACGGGATCGTCGAACGGTTTTGCCAACTCCGCGACGGGACTGTGCGCATACCGGTGTACGTTAGGCGCTGCCCAGGCAAACGCAATACGAGGTGAAAATTGCTGGCGTCTTAGGTGATCTTGAGAACACAACACAGATGGGTGTTGCTTATCGCACCCTCTGGAATATCCAGCGTTATGCCTTCGCCATTTTGGCGCCATGCGACCTTCTCATGGGAAGCAAGAGCCTCAATGTTATGAATGCCGCCCAACCAAAGTTTTTGCGGGTCAACGGCAGCGAGCGTGACCGTGCGCTCGGGACGGCCGAGAAAAATAGCGTACAGAGCATTTGCCTTAGTGGTGAAGCGAACATCCTGGCCGCCGTACGGCCGATCCTTTTCCTCGCTGAACGAGGCGCCACCAACATTGCGCGTTGGTCCCTGGCCATATACAGTCCACGGGCGGGTGCCATAAATCGCTTCGCCGTTGACCTTGAGCCATTTCCCAACTTCGAGGAGAAGGGCGGCACTCGGCTCGGGAAATGTTCCGTCTACCTTGGGGCCAACGTCGAGCAACATACAGCCGTTTTTGGCCACGATGTCTGCAAGGATACCAATCACATATTCGGGGGTCTTGATTTTTTCTGCGGCAACATAAAACCAGGGTCCAGTAGCGGTGTCGTCAAGCCAGGGATAGGGAGTGATGGCGTCTTCGCGTCCGCGCTCGAAATCCAAAATGCCCGTATGTTCGTGGATGGCGCGATCCTTCTGCGTAACAGAAATTGTCCGCTGATTGCGAGCAGCCCAGTTGTAGGCGGTGGCAAAGAGTTTCTTCTGATATTCAGGGGTGATGATCTCGTAGAACTCGAAGTCGAAGTAGATCAAGTCCGGACTGTAGCGGGTAAGAACTTCGTACACTTCAGCAAGCCAGCGATCCTGAAAGTGCTTGCTGGGCGGGGCTTTGACTGAGTGAGATTCGGTGTAAAGATCGGAATTGTCGGGGTTGGCTCCATCAAAGCCAAACGATGGCTCATAGTATCGCCAGGCAAAACCATGATGAAATGAGGTGATAAACTTCAGTCCTTTGCGCCGGTAGGCATCGGCAAGTTCGCCGACCACGTCGCGATGCGGCCCCATGGCGACGCTGTTCCAGCGAGTGAGGCTGGAGTTCCAAAGCGCAAAGTTGTCATGGTGAATGGCTACCGGGCCGGCGAACTTGGCGCCCGACTTTTCGACTACATCCGCCCACTGTTCTGCGTCGAAATGTTCACCGGTAAACTTTGGGATGATGTCCTTAAAGCCCACGGTGTGCTGATCGCCAAAGGTCTTCCGGTGGTATTCGAACGCCGCGTGGTCCGGACTGTACATCTGGTTGCCATACCACTCGGCGTCGCCGGGCGAGTAGGAAGAGCCCACGGTCACCGGTCCCCAGTGGCTATAAATGCCGAACTTGGCGTCACGAAACCACTCCGCATCCTTGTGTGCATGGAGCGAATCCCAGTCGGGCTGAAAAGGCCCCGAGGCCAGGAGCTTGTCAATCTCAGCCGAGTCCTTTGTGAGATTGCGCTCTTCCAGCGCCCTCGCCTTGGCCGCAGTCATTCCAACAAAGGGGTTGGAGGTTGTGCCTCCAGGCAATGCCCCGGCAAAGCCACGAAGGGAAGATTGCGCGGCGGAAAGAGCCAGTGCATTCAACAGAAATCTACGACGATTGATGCTTGTCATCCAGCCACCTCCAGCACTACGACCTCATGAATCGGAACTCGCGCAACCGTGACCTCGACGCCTCCTCCCGGTACAGACCTTGCCTGTAGCGCATTGCCCGCAACTACAGCCTTGGCGCTCGAGCAGCGAATCGGCAGGTTCAGGCGAACAGTCACGCCGGTTAGCGCAATCGGGTCTTCATAATAATCGGGGTGGCTTGGGGTGTGCCGCAACGATGAAAAATTGACGATGTGAATCAAATAGCGCTCCTTGCGTCCGCTCCCCGAGTGCGCGGCCTGATGGGTCAACGTGATTTCGGTGCTCAGCGGAGCATTGCTTTGGATCAGCGTCGCAGGCAGCACCTCTCGAATTGCCTGCTGGAAGGCGCGACGATAAACCCAGTATCCATTCTTGAAGTAGCTTGATCCCAGGGGAAATCCAACCAGCACCACCCGGCCGCTCTTGGCCATGGCGGCGTAAGAAGTCACGTGATCGAACGGAGTCTGCATGTGGCTGGTGTAATGTTCGGGGCTGCGCTGAAAGAGAGGCTCGCCCAGGAGAGCAAGAGTCTTTGCTGGAGACTGGACTTTCCACTGCGAAGCACCTTCGTATAAAGCATATTCATATGAAGGAATATCCTTTGTCATCGTGGGTTGCGGCACCAGATAAGCAGGTTTGAAGGGCGACATACCGTCGTAGGCAAAACCATAACGCTCCAGCCAGGTCTGCTCACTTCCCGCAATCAGGCCGGAACGGTGAACCACGATCAACGCTCCGCCCTGGTCAACGAAGGCATGGAGTCGAGACGCCATTCGCTGGTCAACGGCCAGATCGTCGCCCAGTACGACCAGGCCGTAACGCTCCCAGGAGGCGGTAGCCTCGAGTATGTCAAACTGCAAACGCGACTCGATCATCATTTTCAGGAGCCCATAGTTTGCCTCTGTCCCAGGGGACTCGAGTGGCAGGCCAGCGGTCAGCAGGGCCGCTTCAATGACCGGCGCCGCCTGGTCCAGATAGGGCTCAATGGACTTGACGTGTTCGTAGGCCTTGCCTATCTCGCGATAAACCGCGGGATCAAGGCGGCCGCTGGGATGCATCTGATCGCCAATGTCGCAACGCGCGCAGTTTGCCACAATACTGGCAACCTCAGTCTTCAGTTGAGCGGCCAACTTCATGCCGCCGAAATCTCCCCAGTGGGTCGCGAACCGCCCAGTCAGGCCATAGGTCGGAACGCCAAAGTTGCGCGCGTAGCGAACGATAGTTGGAAAATAATAGTAGCCCCAAAAGGCGGTCGGCAACGCCTCAATATCGATGGAGTCCATGAAGCCAACGCGCTCGTCGAGACCGTAAACACATTCACAGTTGAAATCCACCTGGCAACCCGGACGCGCCGTTTTCACCGTGTCGTGA
>Ga0181517_10001762_pt1 | contig 23344 bp, 15 predicted proteins | sample PEATcosm2014_Bin_31_FD_119748 | JGI IMG/M metagenome (GOLD analysis project Ga0181517, IMG submission 119748) | Peatland microbial communities from MTU Mesocosm Facility, Houghton, MI, USA - PEATcosm2014_Bin01_30_metaG | ecosystem: Environmental > Terrestrial > Soil > Wetlands > Peat | place... | reverse complement strand
CTGGCTCTGCTCGCAATAAACCAGGAAAGCCGGCTGCCGTTCCCACTGCTGCCAATCCCTTGGCAAGGCTCCGTCGCGTAATCTTCGTCGTCGAGCTTAAACCCATCGATCCTTCTCCCTCTAATCCGCTTGACCTTGAATTCGGCCCATGGCTTCCATGATCTCAACTTCTCCTGAAGGTTGGGCGATTCCCCTGGATCAAAGTGTTGCAAAGCGTAAGCCCGGGAGACTCAATCGGAAAGTGTATGCCCGACCCCGCTAAAAAAATGCGTCAGGCTCCTGATCCAAGCGAACCTGACGCAATCAGTCCAGTAGTTGCATTGCGACCGAATTACCAGGTCAGACGGCCAGAGATCTGGATGGTCCGATTGGTTTGGTTTCCATTGCCCGAAGTGCCGAGCCGGACAATACCGAAGGTTCCATCCGACGTTGAGGTGTCGTAGCCGGAGGCGAAGGTTTGCAGATGATTAAAGACGTTGAAAGCATCGATTCTCATCTGGAAAGACATTTCCCTGACAAGGGCGAAATTCTTCGAGACATTAGCGTTCAACTGGTCGTTGGGTCCCTCACGGGCGCCCGTGTACTCGACGTTGGGGTTCGCCTGGTACGTGGTGTTGATGGAAATGTAGTTTGGTGTCGTGCACAAACCGGCAGTCACAAGCGGCACCGACTGATTGATCCAATCGTAACCACCCGTGACAGGATCCACGGTCGCCACGCAGGGTCTGAGACGCTGGATATAGTTGTCCGAGCCCGCAGCCTGGAGAGTGGGATACCAGGGATTGGAGTTGCCGGGCCAATACCTCGTCTTTGGCAGAAGATTGCCCCCGTTGGCTTTCTGGTTGACAATCCACCCACTCGTCAAGGCCTGCGGGAATCCGCTCTGATACTCATAGGAATCGGCAGTTTGCCAGCCTCCCACGACAAGGTCGAGAACGCGAGGCATGTTCGGGAAAAAACCGCTGCCCCGGGCAATGGGAAGCTTGTAGACAATCAAGGCTGTCAGCCGGTTCGGGACATCCGTTCCCGAGAGCACACGAGACGGAATGCGATTGACGACATCCGCAAATCCAGTGTTGACGATGAATTTGGATTTCGTGTAGCCGACGTTCGCGGTAAGCCCCCACGAGGTTCTGTGCGTGTAAACAGCTTCAAGGCCGTTGTACCAGCTTTTGCCATTCTGCAGACCGGCTTCAGTGATGGCAAGGAATTGCGGGTAGGGGCGCGAGAATTGGAGCTTGCCGATGGTGGTCGCGGTGTAATAGCTAGACCCGGCAAAGGGAGCAACACCCTTGAACGGGTTGGTAATTTGGTCGGCGGCCGCCGTGCAATTCGACTGCAGACCGCCGCGCAGTGGATCGCACGCAGCCTGAGCACTTGCGCTGACGTGGTTCATGTCGTCGGTATCTGTCACACCGTACAGCGGCCCGTACAGGCGAGTGCCCGCATAATTGACTTCGATCGTGTCTTTGGTCGTCAATTGGCGCTCTACACCAAACGAAGTGTTGAGTTGAGCGGCTGGGTGGAACTTCGGGTTGTAGAAGGTGGATGCCTGTCCCAGGTTCGATTCGAGGCACTGTTGCCAGTTGCCACCGCAGTTTCCTGTTGCCGCCTGGAAGGTCGGGAAGGGGTTGGCCAGGTTAAGCTGCGGAACCATCAGGGTGTTCGTGCCCTGCGCCACTGAACTAGAGGGCGTGTAGGTGTTGCTGGTTGAATAGCCGATGTTGCTTGGCGAGTTCAGATTGCCCGCGGCCGTATCGTTAAAGAAGAGCCCCATTCCGCCGCGGATCACAGTTTTCTGATTCCACGTGTACGCGAAGCCTGCACGCGGACCGAATTCATACCAGACGCGCTTGAACTGCCAGGTCGGGTTTCCATTAATGCCGGCATATGTAGGTCCGCCGACGAATCCATTCGGAACCGGGAGTCCGGCAAGCGTCGCAGCCGGGATAAGGCTGGTCACCGGGTTTTGATCGTTGAAATCCCAGACGGAATTCAGGCGGTTGAACCGGTCTCTAACGCCTCTTCCCGGATCTTCCCAGCGAACTCCGAGGTTGAGCGTGAGTTTTGGCCGGTATTTCCAGTCGTCCTGGAAGTACAGCGCTCCATAGTGCGATGAGACGTAGTTTCCGCCGGCGGTGGTTGCAGTCACTGTGCCCGTTGGAGACCATGTCCCGGCTTCCATCGAGGCAAGGCTGTTGCCGCTGTAGTTGTTGGTGATGGGATATTGAGATTCAACTCCGCCGTTCTTTCCGCCGGTAACGTTGGTGTCCCATTGCTGGGTCCAGCCGTCGTCCGTTGAGAGCGAAAAGCCGGTGCCGTTGGTGCTCTTCTGGCTGTATTGTTGAAATCTTACTTCACCGCCGAAATGCATTACGTGATTGCCACGGGTCCAGTTCGCCGTGTCAATAAGTTGCAACTCGTCGTCGCCGCGGTACAGCACAGCCTGGGCGCCGAGCGCGTTGTAATTGGAGATGTTCGTCAAGGGAAATCTCTGGAAGTAGGTGGGGTTCGCGGCGCCAATGCTGGAGGAGAAGCCGAGTTGGCTCGGATCCCAGCCACTTGCGGGGCCAGTCGAGTCGCTTTCCAGAGCTGTGGTGACCAATCCCCGGAAAGCATTGATCAAGGTCGGACTGAAGGTGTGCGTCCAACTCGCATTCAAGCTTGGGTACCGATAGTCGGTGCCGTTATAGTGAGCGATATCCTCCGCTTCGTTCAAACCTGGATGCGCAGCATTGACGTTGGACCGAGGGAATGCGTTGTTGTTCTGGCCGTAAAACTTCCACAGCTTCCCGGTCACGTCGAACGTGTCGTTTTTCCCGACGTATTGATCAAGCTTGACGATGTAGGACTTGTTGTCGCTGATAGCGGGTGCAAGACCGACGTAGTTGTTGTTGAAAGGGTTCGCCGTTGTCGGAGTCGGGCTCTGGTTCGGCGCCGGGTACCACGACATGATGTTCTGAGCCACGGCGTTGATCTTGTTGGCCGGAATCACGTTTGGGGTACCAATGAGAACGGGATTGCCCTGCGGGCCAGCGCCTGTGCCAGGTCCATAGCCGTATTGATAGCGGCAAACTGCCGGGTGTCCGCTGGCGTAGGTACTGTTGTCGGTGTTGTTGGCCGTGCAGGCAGCCTCTGACGTTGGGTCGTAGATTGCCTCGTTGTAGACGCCAGTGACTCCGGGGACGCCGCCTACATTTAACAGGCTGCTGAAGTCGCCGTTCGCCATGGCAGATGAATTGGGAACAGTCGTGATCACCGTTCCGATTCCCTGGGTGTGGAGATCCTCATAGAGGATCATGAAAAACGTCTGCTTCTTGCCGCTCCAGAACTTGGAAACAATGACCGGCCCATCGAGCTCAAACCCATACTGGTTTTGCGTAAACGCGGCCTTGTTGTATTTGGCGATTGTAGCGGCTGGAGCTCCAGCAGCAACATTCTTGAAGATGTTGGCGTCGTTCTGCGGCGTATTTGCGTTCAGGAATGCGCGCTGCAGGTATTCATACGCGGCTCCATGCAGACTCTTTGTCCCGGTCTTCAAGGTCATATCGATCTGTCCGCTGGGAGCACGGCCATTGGCCGCATCCACCGGGCTGGTGGTGATCTTAAATTCCTGCAGAGAATCGGATGGTGGAGCCATGGTGTAGTGTTCCGGACCTGTCTCGCTGATATTGGCGACGCCGTCGATGCTGAACTCGACGCTCGCGCCGTGGATGGTAAAGGTCTGCGCGCTCTGGTTGCCAGGAGCCAGGCCAGTGGTTGTGGTCATCATGCCGGGGGTAAATATCGCGAAGTTGAATGTATCGTTATCGAAATCAGGAAGCTGCTGAAGCAGGTGGTTCTCCAGCACGTTGCCGACGTCGGCTTTGTCGTAATCCAGAACGTCCTCTGAGGCATTCACCGTGACGGTTTCCGTAGCCGCTCCGGGGACGAGTGTGAAGTTGACTTCAGCGGTTTCACCTGTCGACAGCGTGATATTCGTCTTGTCGATCGACTTGAACTTGTTGGCCTCAACGCGGACATCGTAGATGCCCGGATCAAGAAACGGAACTGTCCAGTTGCCGGTGGACGTGGTGATGACCGATTTATCCACGGCGGTTGCCTGGTTGTGGACGGTGACTGTTGCCTTCGGAATCACGGCTCCTGTCGAGTCCGTGACGAGTCCGGTAAAGCCCTGCGAAGTTTGCGCGTGGACGCCCACGCCTTGCAGCAAGCAGAGAAAACAAAAGATTGCCGCATAGATCACCGTGGCGCCAAACGTATTGAATGTGCGCATCGCGGCGAACTTGTTTTGTCGATTCCTCATTTTCAAGCCTCCTAGTCTTTTCCTTTGAGCAAGTCCAAATCACATCTCGACATGGAACCCTTGAGGTGATTGCTCAATCGGCCGGTTGAATATTTCGCACTTCGTCGAGAGCGTGATTATCGACCGCTGATCAATCTCCGCCGTGAAAATGCGCCTGTCAACGTTCTGAACGGTTCAGGGGTGTCCTTGATTTAAAGGCCATTAGATAGAGTCATTTAAGCCATCCCGTTACGATACCGTTAAGGCCTAATAGGTTGGCCGGTAAGCGTTTCCTCAGACATGCTAAACATCATCGTTTGTGTTCTCTATCGATTCGAGAGTTGCTGTTTCCAGCGGCAGAATCTCTCTGACCGATGCGGCCCATTGGGAAGGGCGACCAAGAGTTTCCGGGAAGAAATTGGGCATTCTGGCTTTGCCGTAGGCGGACATTGCTGCCGCTTGCCGTCAATCTCGATCAGAGGGTGCAGACTCGAATCGTGTCGACTTGGCGATTTCGGGAGCGGCTAGCGCCACAAAGAAGCCAATCCTGCGTCTTGTGAAAGGGCGACTGACCGGCCCGAATTGAGATGCGGCGAGTCATTGCTTCATTTCCGCGGCAGGTTCGGCCGGTTAGTGCACCGACTCCAATGTGCCGTTCTTTAGCGCAGTTGCCGAGCAGGCCAATCGGGATTGGGCGTCGATGACATACGGAAGATCAAGGTCCCGCCCGACACAATCTCTTCGTGCGTCAGCCAAAAGCGTTCGAGCGGCTTTCCGTTGAGCGTTGCCGACTGGATATATGGGGCCTGAGCGGCGTCGCGCTTGACCACAATGTGAAAGATCTTGCCATTCGGCAGGTGGACTTTCGCGTCGGAAAAGAGCGGAGAGCCTATCGCGTACCGCGGAATTCCTGGCGTGACTTGATAAAACCCGAGAGCGCTCAAGATATACCAAGCAGACATTTGCCCGGCATCGTCGTTGCCGATCAGCCCGCCGGGCTCGTCTTTATAGCCCGCGGCTCGCTGCTCCGCAACATGCCGCTGGGTCTTGAAAGCCGCGCCGGCATAGTCATACAGATAGGCGATATGATGGCTCGGCTCGTTGCCCTGATCGTATAAGTTCTTCGCGAAGAGCTCGTCAAGCTTTGAGATAAACCCGCCGTCGCCGTGTTCGAGAGCAATCAAGCCGGGAATATCCTGGAGCACGAAAAACGTAAACTGAAACGGCAGGCCCTCGGTAATATATGCCACCGGCTTGGCGGGATCGAACGGGGTGACCCATGTTCCATCCGCATGACGCCCTCTGGCAAATCCTGTGACCGGATCGATCACGTTGCGATAGTTCTGAGCACGTTTTCGAAAGATCTCTTCGTCTTCCGGCTTGTTGAGTGCCCTGGCCACTTCAGCGAGGACAAAGTCGTCATAGGCATAGTCCAGCGTGCGGGACACTTGTTCGTTTTTATGCGGCAAGGGAGCTCCGGAAACCGGATCCTCCAGCGGGATGTAGCCGTATTTCAAATAGGAGTCCAGCGACCGCCGGCCCTCTCCGTCGAGATATTCAGCCTCCGATGCGGGCGAATCCAACGCATTCTTGCGCATGAGGCGATAGGCCTCCTGTATGTCGAAGCCGCGTATTCCCTTCAGATAGGCGTCGCCGATAATGGCAACCCCGTGATCGCCGTCCATCTCTGCCGTGTGACTGTTCCAGGCGGGAAAAGTGGGCAGAAAGCTGCCCTGCTCTCCTTTGACGATCAGCGACTGGATCATATCCGCATCGTCCTTCGGATCGATGATCGTAAGTAGAGGATGCTCGGCGCGGAAGGTGTCCCATGTCGAGAAGTCATCGTAATAAATGAAACCACGGGCAGTTTCAACGGATTGCCCACCCGCGAAACGGGGATAAGTTCCACTTACATCGTTGAAGATGCGCGGAAGTTGAAGCGCGTGATACATCGCGGTGTAAAAGATGCGGCGATCAGTGTTGTCTCCGGTCACTTCGATCATGCCAAGGGCTTTTTCCCAGACGGCGCGGCTTTTCTGTTCGATTTTTGCAAAATCCCAATCAGGAATCTCGGCGCGAAGGTTCTTCCGCGCTTCATCTATGCTGACGAAAGACGTCCCAACGCGAGCGAGTACGACTTCTCCCGGCATTACATCAAACGTGACATAACTGCCCGAGGGACTGGCGTCGGACGATTGGACGGTGCTGCCCGGATGAACTTCTGTCCCCGACCACGTACCTCCCACATGGAAGGGGTGATCGAATTCCACGACCACATAGCCGCTAAATCCTGCCAGTTTGCCTTGGCCCGCATAGATGCGGCGCACCTTGCTCCAACCCACGATCTCGTTGTGAGCAGTATCGATGGTCAAGGAACCGTCGCCAGCGCGGGCGTTGTTTTGCACATTGATCCACGCGTTGTTGCCGCGGTGAAATGCAAACCGCAGCAGACCGCAACGCGTAGTTCCCGTGACCGATGCAGTCACGCCAAGATCCGGAAGCTCGACCTTGTAGAGATACGGTGTGGCATGCTCCGCGTCGTGAGAAAACCGCGAAGCAGGCGCGTGGCCTTGCCACGGGAACGCATCCGATCCAGCGAGCAACTGGAAACTGCCATAATCCTGCGTTGCCGAGCCACTCAGAAAGTGGCTGCCGCGAATTCCGCGAAACGTTTGATCGGCGTAATAGTAGGGGACTACGCCTTTTCTCTCCGTATCTTGTGTTGCGGGCGTCCATTGCGTCATCCCAAAAGGCATGCCCACGCCAGGATATGTTTGCCCTTCAGCGGCAGTGCCGACCCAAGGGTTCACCAGATCTGCGCGCTGTTGGCCCCGGAGCATTACGGGCAGGAAACAAATGACGAGAACGTTCCGAAGAATGCGGATATTCATCTTTTCTCTTTCGGCGTGATGCGGACCTTTGCGCCGAGCACCAATGTCGCCACGTGAGAGTGGGTTGTCAACGTTCCGAACAGTTCGGTACTGAATTGGAGCGTAACGGACTGACGGGTAGTCACTTATGGGTCAGCGTTACGATTCAGTTAAGGCGTGCTAGAATTTGTCCTGCATAGGAAGGATGATCGCTAATGCGGATTCTTCCCAATCACGAGCAGACCGCCAGCTTAGGACCCGAACGAACGGCCACAGTCCGGGCCGAGCTGAACACGATCCTCAAAAGCCATTATTTTTCGGGAAGCAAGAGATGCCAGGACTTTCTGGAATTCATCGTGCAGCAGGCGCTCGATGGCAATTATGAATATCTGACAGAGCGCTTCCTGGGCGCGGAGCTTTTCGGCAGGCCAATTAACTACGAGACGGGAACTGATTCCATCGTCCGGGTGAGGGCGAACGACGTACGTCGCCGACTGACTCAATATTACTCAGACAATCACGGCGGGTCCGAGGTTGTTATTGAACTTGCCTCGGGAAACTATGTCCCGGAATTCCGCTGGCGGGAGCCCGAGGCGGCCAGCGCTGTACCCGAGGTTGCTCCACATGAAGCGCACGCAATGCTCTTGGGCGCGTCGCACCATGAATCCATCGCGACACTGCCAGGGGCGGCCTCTGGAAACAATGCAAGGCCTCATCGCAGGCGGATTCTTGCCGGAGCGATTTCGATTGCTCTCATACTTGGCTCGTGTGCCGGGTGGTGGCTGCGGGAACAAACACTGGATCGTTCCCTATACCCCTTAAAATACGAACCGTCGCTGAACTCCCTGTGGTTGCCGTTCGTCAATGCCGCCCCACACGAGACGGATGTTGTGGTCTCCGACGTTTCCTTCCAACTCCTCGAGGATCTCGAGAAGCGAACATTCACTCTCAACGACTATCTCAATCGCAGCTATCTCAACCAGGTTGCGATGCAGAGTTCCAGCTCGGATATACAACCGGTTTTGACCTTGATTGCCTCGAAGGATTTTGGGAACTCAAGTGAATTCAGGCTGGCGCAACGGATGACGGCCTTGGACCGCATCGGGAACCCGATGCACATTTACAATGCACGCGATTACTCTTCCGCGCTTGCGGGTCAGGACAATATGATCCTGATTGGCTCAAAGTACTCAAATCCCTGGCAACAGCTGTTTGAAGCCCGCCTGAATTTCAAGGTGAATCCTCCGGGTGTCGATCCAGGCTCAGTGATTAACAGTTCGCCGAAGGCGGGAGAAAGCGCAGTCTACTCACCGACCGATTCCGTGGGCTACTGTGTAGTGGCATATCTGCCGAATCCGGATCGCGGAACCAGGGCACTACTCATTGAAGGAACGTCCTCAGAGGCTACGGAGGCCGGCGGAGATTTTCTGCTTTCGGAAGAGGAGTTTTCCGGATTCGAGAAGTCCCTTCATACAAATGGAATTTCTTATTTTGAAGTTCTACTCAAAACCTCGCAGGCGCGGGGCACCCCGATTACAGCTTCAGTCGTGGCCTATCGCATTTACGCAATCCAACCTTGATATATCGGTAAGACAAGATTTGAGTCGAGAGTCACGTCCCAGGACATCGTGACTAGCCTTCAAACACTGCTCGCGCGGCATCCACCGCGAGTAGACAGAGGCCGACCTTTTTCCACAAGATTCGCGACAGTTTACGAATTTCTGCAAGAGCCGTTGGAATCTTCTCGTGTATAAGAATATCCACGAGCAGTTGGTGGTTGTCGGCTCGAACGCACAGGCGGCAGCTCTCCCCGACGCTCTCCGAGAACGGAGGGCCAAGTATCACAATCAAAACAACAGTTATCGTGACCGGCGCCTCGCGAGGCATCGGTGCAGCCGTAGTTCATGCATTTCTCGATCGCGGCTACAACGTGGTCGCAACCTCGCGCAGTATCTCGCGCGCAGGCTTCGCGCAGTCGGTGAATCTCGCGCTCGTCGATGGAGACATCGGCCAGGCTGAAACCGCGGAGAAAGTCGCCACGGCTGCGATCAAGAGCTTCGGCACGATCGACCATTTGGTCAACAACGCGGGTATCTTTTACACCAAGCCGTTCACTGACTACACGGCGGAAGATTTTCACTCGTTTGTCTCGACTAACCTCGAGGGCTTCCTGTTCATCACACAGGTGGCCGTGAAGCAAATGCTGGCGCAGGGCACGGGTGGCAGCGTCGCCACCATCACTGCGGCATTGGCCGACAACCCCATGGTCGGCTCTCCCGCCTCGGTTCCGATGATGACGAAAGGAGGATTGAACACGATTACGCGCAGCCTCGCCATGGAATACGCCAGAGATAACATTCGTTTCAACGCGGTCGCGCCCGGCCAGGTGGACACCGCACTCCACGGGGAAACGCCGAAGGAAGTGATGAAGACGCTTTCACCCATGGGCGCGATTGCGGATGCGAAAGATATTGCAGAGGCTGTGGTCTATCTCACTGAAGCTCGCTGCGTAACCGGGGAGGTGCTGCACGTAGACGGCGGTGCGCACGTGGGCCGTTGGTAGCCGGCGAAGGTTCACAGCCGGGCAGCGACAAGCTGGCTGTTGGTTCAGTGATCGGCGTGGCCAGCCTTTCCCTCGGCATGCCGATCGAGCTTGAAGTCATCTTTGAGGTAACCGATTCGTGCGGAGGCAATGAAGGCATTTGAACATTCGCCAAAATCCATAGGAGGATTTCTGACAACAACCGCAGTCGCAGCGTAACCGGAAAACCGGCCGCACACTTGCGTGGAATGACGGCTTCATCATATTCACAACCAAGCACAGGGAGATCGATATGCCAATGATTACGACCAAAGACGGTATACAGATTTTCTATAAGGACTGGGGACCAAAGGACGCACAGCCCATCGCGTTTCATCACGGCTGGCCTCTTTCGTCGGACGACTGGGACAATCAGTTGCTGTTCTTTCTTGCCAACGGCTATCGAGTCGTTGCGCATGACCGGCGCGGCCATGGCCGCTCCGCGCAGGTGGACACTGGCCACGACATGGACCATTACGCAGCCGACGCTTCGGCAGTGGCCGAATATCTCGATTTGAAGAATGCGATTCATATCGGCCATTCGACGGGTGGTGGCGAGGTGGCGCGCTATGTCGCGAAATACGGCCAGCCTCAAGGCCGCGTAGCCAAGGCCGTGCTGATTTCCTCAGTGCCCCCGCTCATGCTCAAGACTGCAAACAACCCCGACGGCACGCCGATTACGGTGTTCGACGGACTTCGCGCGGCGTTGGCTGCGAATCGGGCGCAGTTCTTCCTCGATCTGCCTACGGGGCCGTTTTACGGCTTCAACAGGCCCGGCGCGAAGATCTCACAGGGGACCATCCAAAACTGGTGGCGTCAGGGGATGATCGGTGGCGCTCTTGCTCATTACGCGGGCATCAAGGCTTTCTCCGAGACAGACCAGACGGACGATCTGAAAGCGATCACAGTGCCGACCCTTGTGATGCAAGGCGACGACGATCAAATCGTCCCCTATAAAGATGCCGCCTTGCTCCAGGCGAAATTGATCAAGAACAGTACGCTCAAGATCTACCCTGGCTACCCGCACGGCATGATGACCACACATGCCGACGTGATCAACGCGGACCTGCTGGCATTCATTCGCAGCTGAACTGCTGCGGGGTCGCATTTCGCGACCCGACTCCTGCTCTCAGGTACGGCGAAGAAGGAGAGGTATCGGCTGGCGCTTTGGCCTCCGCAGGCCTCTGCCCAAGGCGTGATTGACGTCGATGAGTTTTGCGTTGTTTGAGTCCGCAGTTCAGGAGGTCTGTCTGCCATGCGAAGACGGGTTGCTTGCTTGTTGTTTGCGGTTGTGGCCGGGGCCGGCGTAGTCGTCTACATGGCCCATGCATCTGGACAATCTGACGGAGAGGCTGCCCCGGTCTTCGGAATCAAAATCCCCGCTGGATACCGCGACTGGAGGTTGATCTCTGTGGCCCACGAAGAAGGCGAACTCAATGATATTCGCGCGATCCTGGGCAACGACAAAGCTATCAAGGCGTATCGGGAAGAGAAGCTTCCGTTCCCGGACGGCACGATCATTGCCCGAATTGCCTGGAGTTACGTTCCCTCGGAGGAGAACGACAAGGTCTTTGGCCGTCCACAATCTTTCGTTGCCGGTCCCGCTCCAGATTGGTATCTCCAGTTGATGGTCAAAGATTCAAAAAAGTATGCGGCGACGGGCGGCTGGGGGTTCGCGCAATTCAATAAGGAAGGCAAACCTGCGGACGAGACGAAGATCAAAACCTGCTTTCCCTGCCACGAACCCATCAAAGCTCGTGACTTTGTCTTCACACGCTACGCACCTTAATGGAGAGAATCAGCGAGCAGTAATGATTGTTGAATAACATTCGCTTTCGAGTGAGGTCAGCGCAAAGGAGGAGAGCAGATGGCAAATCTGAGATGCATGAGTTTAAAAGGCACGTCTCTAGTAGTGATCGCTGCCACGGCGCTGTTCGCAATCAGCGCGGCGGCGCAAAGCGTAACGGATAAGTGCGGGCTTGCCCACGTTATCCGCTCACAAGCCCCGAGCCCCGAGCGAAAATTGTCGCCGATCCTCCCCTGGCCGATCCGCTTGCCTCCCGTGGAGTGGTCATCATTCAGTATTGCGTCGAGAACATTCATCTCGAACCGGTGTTCGGCGCCGGCGCTACGGCCGCCTCGCCTCGTGTCGGGCACCTTCATCTGAGCCTTGACGATGCCCCGTGGGTCTGGATGGATGCAAGCGGAAACCCGGTCATCATCCAGGGTCTTCCTCCGGGCCCGCACAAAGTACTGCTGCAATTGCCGGACGCGAACCACCGCATTCTCGATAAAGCCACGGTTTCATTTGTCGTTCCAGGAAACACAGGGCCCACGCCGCATCACTGACCTTGTATTCAACAATGATTCTTGATCACTGCCTAATGTTGCGGCTTCAACCTGCATCATATAGCGAAAGGAGTTCCCGTAGGATCGTCCGATCTCTAAAAGGCGATACACGGCCTAAGTCGATTTCTTGTAAATATTTGATTCTATGGTGCCCAGAGGGGGACTTGAACCCCCACGACCGGTAAAGGTCTGCGGATTTTAAGTCCGCTGCGTCTCTTTGTAAGTAGCTAATACATAAAGAGTTATTCTTGCCGAAATGTGAACTGTGTAAGTTTATGTGTAAATTTTGCCGCTTTCCCATCATCGCACACCTTCTCTTTTGGGCAGTGCTTGGCACTTCAAGAGCCGAGAGAGGGGTGAACTGCACGCATGGGCAGGCTCAGAGGCTCAATCCAACGTCCAAGTCCTGGCTCTTCTCCTGCTTGGGTGCCTCTGCAAGCTCACGCTGCGGCGGCTTCGGGTCGGGCGTATGAGCGCTTGTGTGCGAGACATCATGGCGAGCGCAGCGCCCAGCTTCTCGCGGCTGTCCGTGAAGAGTTGCGCGTCGTAGGCACCACGCGAAACCGAGACATACGCCATGCGGTTGTTGAGCAGGTCTTTTGCTCCAAGCTCGGTGTCCACGTTGATAATTGGTAATGCCACAGTGAAAGGCGGCTACTACGATGCCCCTGCTGGACCAAATCCGCGAAGAGAAGCTTATCAATCTGGCGAAGGCTTGCTTCGACCCGCTCCCCACAGAGGCGGAAGAGAAGGTTCTGCGCGACTCCGCCAGTTCTCTCGATCCAGTTATGCTCACTGCCAATTCGCCTGGGCCGGCCATCCGCTCGGATTTTGTGCGCTGGTTGGCCACAGACCCCGAGGCCGCCACCCATATCGACCCCAAGGGCCTCCGCGCTTTCGGCATCACCCTTCCGGACAAGCTCGACCTCCAGAATTGCCGCGTTCTCGTGCCCCTACACTTCCAGCATTGCACTATCAAGAGAGAAATCGACCTCCGTTCCGCAGAGACCAGAAGCATACAGCTCCTCGACTCCTCGTTCGACGACATCATCACGGCTGACCGAATCAACGTAGATGGTCCGCTCTTCCTCAGAGGAAGCAGTTTCTCCGGAGAAATTCGACTTGTGGGTGCGAAGATCAATGGCGCTTTGGATTGCCTAGGCGCGAAGCTGATAGTGAAAGGAGGAAACGCTCTTTCTGCGGATCGTGCCGAGATCGGAGGCATCGTCTATCTACAGCAGGGTTACGATCTCAGAGGTACTATGCAGGGGTTCGAGTCCAGCGGCACAATTCGCCTGGCGGGTGCGAAGATCAAGGGCGATCTGTCTTGTTCAGGCGCAAAGCTACGAGTGAAAGAGGGAGATGCGCTGTATGCGTATAGTGCCGAAATCGGGGGTAACGTCTTCCTAAACAATGGTTTCGAGTCCAGCGGCACAATCCGTCTACCGGGTGCGAAGATCAAAGGCGACCTGTCTTGTTCAGGCGCGAAGCTACGAGTGAAGGACGGAAATGCGCTGCATGCGGATGGTGCCGAAATCGGGGGCAGCGTCTTTCTAAACGTATTTCGAGACACGGATTCTGGGCAACGCGAGGATTTCGAATCCACCGGCACCATTCGCTTGCCGGGCGCGCATATCAAGGGAATTCTGTCTTGTTCAGGTGCGAAGCTGAAGGTGACAGAAGGGGATGCGCTCTTTGCGGATTGCGCCGTGGTTGGGGCCAATGTCTCTCTAGATAAGGGTTTCGAGTCCAGCGGCACTATCCGCCTCCTGGGCGCGCGGATTGGCGGGGAACTGGCATTTATCGCTGCGAAGACAGCCGTGGTCGGGTGCAAGGACCTGCGTCTCAGCGGGGATATGTGGTGGACGGGTATTCAGGAACCTCAAGAGGCCCTTCTTGACTTGACGGGCGCTTCGTTGAAAAATTTGCGCGACGACCGGGAGAGTTGGCCCGCCCCCGGGCGTCTTATCCTGGACGGGCTGGCCTTTGAGGAGTTAACCCTTCACGAACGACCATCTGAAGAGCAGGTCATGAATAGCTCCCATGGTCTTGAACTCCCATTAAACGTCGATGAACGCATCGAGTGGCTCATGCTCCAACCTCCGGATCGGCGCATCAAACCTCAGCCGTGGATGCAACTTGCCAGGCTGCTCGAAGCAAAAGGGAATCGCAAGGGCGCGAAGCACGTAATCTTCAAATACCGAACTTTTCTGGCCAAAGAAAAGGAGTTTCACCCGCTTCGTTGGTTGTTCAAACTGCTGTTTCGCCGGGCGACTTTTGGATGCGTGTGGCCTTATCTTCGGCACCCAAATCGAAGCTGGGCAATCGCCTTTGCGTGGCTGGAAGAAGCGCCGCTGCGCATCTGTTGGTCAATTGCGGTCACCCTGATGGTGGGTACGCTGATCTTTGCGGGAGCCTTTAGTAGTGGCGCAATGCTTGCATCGGTTCAAACTCAGCCCAATGCGGTTCTGCCCAATGGGGAGAGCAAAAACTTATCGGCACACTATCCCCTGTCTCAGCCCTTTTTGTATACGCTCGAAAATGCTGTTCCGCTGGTGAAGCTGGGGATGGACGAGAAGTGGATGCCGGACCCGAAGCATAAGCCGCAGCCGTGGTTTCCGCAGTTCCGTTGGCTGGATTGGCTGGGGTGGTTCAACAGCTATTGGTTTCTAGTGGTGAGCCGCATGCTGCTCATCTGTCTAGGCTGGTTCCAAGCTGGCGTTTTAGGCGCGGCGCTCCTGAGACGCTTCAAGGAGTAAATGGAGGCATTCGTCGCTGGCGTCGAACTCTGGCAGAAATTCCTCTTAGTCCTTGAACCAATCCGGGTGTTCTTTGGCAGTAAAGGGGCCAGCTCACGAAACGGAAAAAATCGTACGCCGAGGCGGGGGTTCTAATCCCCAACCTTTTGACTAGAGACCCAAGCCAACATCCAAGCTCTGTTCCTGCTGCGGCGCGATCTCCCGCTGCGGCGTGACGGCCTGCTCCTGTTTCTGTTCTGGCTTCATCTCCGGCGCATGGGCGCTGCTGTGCGAAACATCATGCCCGAGAGCCGCGCCCAGCTTCTCGCGATTGTCGGTGAAGAGTTGGGCATCGTAAGCTCCGCGTGAGACGGAGACATAGGCCATGCGGTTGTTGAGCAGGTCCTTTGCACCAAGCTCTGTGTCCACGTTGATGAGGACACGGTCGGCTGTCTGCCCCTGGCTGGAGTGGCTGGTCACAGCGTAGCCGTGGTCGAGATGCGGATGTTTCACCGGATCGAGCTGCACCTCGCGGCCTCCGTCCATCTTGACGGACATGCGGCCTTCGGCGATGCGCTCTACTGTGCCAAGCTCACGGTTCGCTAGCTTCAACTCAGTAACAGGAGCGGTGAGCTGCACCCGGTCGCCGGTAGAGAACGCCCGCTCCTGCTCACGATAAACAGAGACGCCTTGCTGGCGCCGTGGATCGTAGCTTTGTTCCGTGCCGTCCTTCCGCTCGACGGTGAGCCGGTTGTTGGGCGCATCGACGCGGGTAACACGGGCATACTCGCCTTTGCCGATGCCGGTCTCCTGCGAGCTGCGGCTGTAGCGCAGCACGTCACCCTCGTTGTAACGTGCGGCCCACATGCGATCTGCTCCAGTCAGGTCTTGACGTGGGACAAGCACCTTGGTCTGATGCTCTTCTTTGCCGACAACGCCCTTGGCTTGCAGCTCAGTATGGATCGCCTGGTTAATCTCTGTGCGGGAGCGGTTGTCGGGTGAGACGACCAACGTGTTCTCCGGCGACCTCGCATACTCCTTCGCGATGGCTGCGATACGCTCCTCCGGGCCTCTGACCTCATGGATGCGCCCCTGACGGTCCAAGCCCGCAATCGCTAGTCCAACGTCGCCACGCGCAAGCTGCTCAACTGTCTGCTTCAACTCCGGGTCTTTCTGGCGAACGATCTCCTCCAGCCTTACCGTCTTCATACCGGCTTCTTGTAGCTGGGCGAAGATACGACCGGCCTCAACGGACTCATGCTGGCGGGTGTCACCCACCAGTAGAACGCGATCCTTTGGATGGAGACGGCTGACGAACTCGTGCATCTGGCGGGTTGAAGCGAGAGAACTTTCGTCCACCACATAGAGGCGCTTCTCGCCGGTATCCACTTTCTGTCCCTGAGCAAGATGGGCTTGCAGCGTCTTCGTCTCGATGCCGGCCTCGCCGAGCTTCTGCGCTGCACGGGATGTGGGAGCGAAACCCTCTACCCGATACCCGGAATGTTCCGCGCCCTCGCGCACCACGGCCAGAGCTGTCGTCTTCCCCGCCCCTGCGACTCCATCCAAGCCGATGATCTTCTCCCGCGACAGAAACACATCATCGACTGCTTGCCTCTGTCCAGTGTTTAGCTCCGGGTGACGTTCCTCGGTATCAATGCGCGTTCTTCCGTCCACCATCATTGGATCGGCGAAGCCGCGCTGGTTGCCGTTCTTTACATGGCCGATAGTCTCGCGCTCCATGCGAAGCGTCTCCGCCGTTGTGTACTGCTGGCCTTCATGCTTCGGCCCATGCGTTACTGTGCGGAACTCACCCGTCTGCGCTCTGCGGTCAAACTCCTGTCGGACCTGCGAGAAGTTCGCCTCGCCCATGCCTCTGTCGAGCGCCGCCGTCAGAATCGACCGTCCGCTCTCGACCGCAGAGCGCTCAAAAAGATGCTCGCGGGCGTAGGTCACGGACACCTGGGCGGACTTGCCCGGATGGGATTCGTGATTTTGTCCATGCTGCCGCGCTTCGGCAACAACGCGGTCGGCCTGGTGGCCGTACTCCGCCGACAGCTCACGGTGCTGCCGCAAAACCTCTTCCGGCGATAGCAACTCCTTGGAGTCCCGCGTCCGGTGCGCCGCAATCTGCGCGGCGGCTGGCCCATCAATTCCGTTGGCACGGATGTAGTCCTTTACCTGCTCACGCCGCAAACTGTTGGCCGCAAGGTACTCCTTGCTATACCCAGCAATCTGCGGCTCACCCCACTCGCCGCGCTCGACCTTATAACCAAGGTCGTTCAAGCGAACGGCCAACTCCGATCGGTAGACGTTCGTGGCGTAGCTCTGCGAGGCGAATAACTCCTGCGGTTGCAGAGAGCGGGTCTGGCCGCTCTCGCGTTGGGTGACGTTGAAGATCACGGCATGGGTATGGAGTTGTGGCGCGGCATAGCCTTCAACCGGTCGCGCGGTATCGTGCTCGAAGGTCGCGGCGGCGAACTTGCCCGTCGTCTCCGGCTCCCGAATGTTACCTATCCGCGCCTCGGTATACCGCTCCAACTCGGTCAGCGCCACGCGGACACTCTCACGGTGTGCCTGCCGCACCCGATCATCGCCGCCTACCAGCGCTGTCAGCGAGACGGACTTCGGCGCGGAGAACGTCGCGTCCCACCCGGCACGGTGCTCGACTGAAGTAATTTCCTTGCCGCTCTTGCCCTCGTAGGTCTTCGATACCTGATGCCGAACGAGCTGTGCCTCGGTGTGAGGATGCTGGCCTTCGCTCAAGCGGGCGAAGTGCTCCGCGCCCACGGCTCCCGAAAGTCCCCACTCAGCGGAGAGCCGCCCCTGCCACTCGCTATGCCCCTGCTGGTCGCGGCTCCAGTAGTTCTGCTCACTCGAAGCAAACTCCCGCGCATGATACGTCCGCGCCTGACCTGCCGAGAGCGGTTTAGAGATAGACAGCATAGCGTGGCCCGATTTCGATGCGGTTGCCGAAGTGCCGCATGACAAGACTTTATACCTTCACGACGAAGTATTCTCTCGCAACGGACTTCACACGGAAGCGCAGCTATCACGATCTCCATTTGATTAGAATGAATTGACCAACCTATCAGATGACCGATTTTTGCGGGGGCATAGAGATGAGTATCATGCAGCAATCCAGCAAGGCACAAGACCGCACTCTGGGAGTTTGGTATACCCAAATCGATCATGGCGCGGTGAAGCTGCCTAGATTTCAGCGCTTCGAAGCATGGGATCGCGGACGGATTACGAGCTTTCTCAATACCATCATCAGCAACCTTCCAGTGGGCGTGACACTTGTCCTGGAGGTTGCTGGTCAAGAGAAGTTTGTTTCGCGCTACATAAGCGGCGCTGAGCGAACAAATGGAACCGTGACTCAGAACCTGTTGGATGGACAGCAGCGCTTAACGGCATTTTGGCGGGCAATGCACGACCATTATGAGTGGGAAACATTCTTCGTTTATCTCCCACAGTTTGATCGTGGTCGTCAGGCGGTGGAGGAGGAATTTGGAGTGTTCTGTGTGCCCCGGTGGACCAACAAGAACAAACAACGGATGCCACGCTGGGCCGAGTCACCAGCCAAGTGCTTTGAGCGTGGCTCGATACCCATTTCGTTGCTTAGACCCGGAGACATGGCAACTGAAATCGACAAGTGGCTCCAGGCAGCAACGAAGCCTATGGAGCCTTCTGAGGGAGACCCAGACGCTTTCAGAAAGTATAGGGAATACTCTGCGCTAAAGGACAGAATCAAGGGAGAAATAACAACGCTACGGGAGCGCGTCACCCACTTCAACTTGCCCTATCTGTCGCTTCCGTCCGACACAGGCAAGGATGTAGCCCTACAGGTGTTTATCAACATGAACACTAACAGCAAGCCACTATCGATTTACGACATCATCGTGGCGGAAGTTGAGAGTGTTGCCGAAAAGTCGCTTCACGACTTGCAAGAAAACATCAACGTCCGCTGTCCCAGCATAGGTCATTACGCTGATCTTTCAGATTTGATTCTTTCGACTTCAGCATTGCTACAGGACAAGACCCCAAATGTCCGTGGTCAGATAGATATGAATAAGAGCGTCATGTTAGACAACTGGGCCACACTTGAACGTGGACTAGATCGAATGGCGGCGTTTCTCGCCAGTCAAGGTCTGTACGATGAAGCACGACTCCCCACAAATGCTGTGTTGTCCGTCATTGCGGCCTGCTACGAGCTCATCCCAGATAACGGAGACTTTTTAGCCAAGGGCGAGAAGCTACTTCGGCGATACTTGTGGTCGTCTTTCTTCACAGACCGTTACGAAAATACAGCTGCGTCTCGGGCTTATGCTGATTTCAAGGCGCTGAAAGCACTCCTTCTCAAGCGTTCCTACACAGACGATGAGCTATCCAGCGTGCCAGTCCTCAACAGGGAAGAGTTCCCGCTTGCTGATGTTGAATCGCTGCTCGGTGTAGGATGGCCAAAACAAGTTGGAATTAGTGCCCGCGGAATCCTCGCAGTGACAACAAACCTCGGGGCAATTGATTTCGCAGACAACAAGCAAGCCTCCTATGAAAACAACCAGAAGCGTGAATATCACCATATCTTCCCAGCGGCCTTGCTAGCGGAGGCGGACATTGACAGCTACCTTGCCCTCAACTGTGCGCTCATTACATGGAAAACCAACCGGATCATTGGCAGGAAAGATCCACTCGAATACTTAGAGGACCGGATTGAATGGGCCGGTGAAGAGTCGGTTAAAGAGCGGATGAAGTCGCACCTAATCGACTTCGACCTTTTGAAGAAGGCAAGCTACAAAGGGTTAGAGGGCGAACAATTGGCGGCCAAGCTAAGGCCAGATTTTGAAGCGTTTCTGCGTGCTAGGGCGACGCTCGTACACCGTGCGATCACAAATCTGACGCAAGGCAAGCCTATTACCATTGAGTCTCTGCAAAAGGCTTAGAGCATTCACGATTACGTCAAATCACGAACATATCAGTCCTCAAGACTTCCTCTTGGTCACGGTTGCCCCGCTGGCAGAGACTGTCAATCAATCCCCTTGGACTCGTCCCATACGTACACTTCTTTCGCTTCGAGGTCGCTCGCTGGGGACAGCGGGAGCGAAACTTGGACAGCGACAACTGGCTTCCTCGTCGGCGATTTCGTCGGCGCGACGGCTACAGGCGGGGCCGTTTCTACCATCATTCTCGGAATCAATTCAGGCAGCTTCCGCTCGATGAACTCCGGCTGTTTGCCCCTCTTCTTTGCCAGCGCAAAGCGCACAGGCACGACGCGATTCTCCTGCTTGATGAAGCCGCGCAGCGGCTCAAGGCCGGAGATTTCCGAGGCCATGACGAGCGGCTTGGTGACGATCTCCAACGAGAAAGATTTCTTGCTCCGCAAGAGTCCCATGCTGCGCGACTCCTTTAGCCGCTCCACCTCAATCTCTCCGATAGCATCAGAGATCCATTTCGCGGCGCGGGGTTCGGAGGTTTTGAAGAACACCTTGGTCGCCGGTTGCGAGAGCATGGCCTCGGCGTCCTTGCCGTAGCGCTTTTCCATCTGGCTGCGCCCCTGAAATCCGAGCACGACAGGGTTTCCGTACTTGCGATTTTCGGTGACAGCGGCATGGAGCTGAGGTAGCTTGTTGAGGCTGGCGAGTTCGTCGATAACGAACCATACCGGCTTTGCATAGCGGTCTTCGCAGTAGCCCATCATGCGAAGAATAAAGAGGTCGAGCCAAACGGAATGCAGAGGCAGAATCTTCTCCCGGTAGCCGGGATTGGAGGTCAGAAATACCCAACGCTTGCGCTCAGTGTGCCACTCGGCCGTAGAGAAGGTTTTGCCATTAGCATCGTCATATTCAGGCAACAACTCCAAGCTATCGGCAACCATATTCAAACTTGAGATGACACCCGCCCGCTGTGCCGGAGCGGTGGGGTCGATGAGGGCAGCAAGTGGCGTTCCCTTCACCATCCGCGCCATCTGATCCGGGTCGGACATCCACCTCAAGATGTCCCTCGGTTGCGGCTTCTGCTTAAGAAGATGGGCCAGGATTCTGCGCGGACCATCGGTAAAGAACGCCTTCTCGTACTCCTTATCTGGAAGGAACGCGGCGGCGATGGTCGTCGCGGTTTCCTCTCGTAGAAGCTCATCACCCAGTGACCAGTAAGGACACCTGGAGTCAAGGGGATTCAGGATCATGTCGCCACGCTTTGGATCGTAGAACTCGCCTACAAAATCCATCGCAGGGTCGTAGACGATAGCGGTCTCGCCGCGCTCCTGGACCTGCCGGAGAATCTGCCGGATGGCCGAGGACTTGCCGCTGCCGGTGTCGCCCATGAGCATGATGTGGCTGGACTCCAGACGGCGGGGAATGCGATAGCTCGGCCCAAACGGAAGCCGAGTCTTCCAACTGGAGAGCGAGTCGCCCCACTGCAACTGAAAGCGGATTCCATCTTCCTTCGTTACCTTGTTCCACATGAACGGCGATGACCACTCCGGCCCTTTTGTGCGCCGTCCGTGCCGCTCTTCGTGCTTCGCTCTGGTCTTCCACCACGCCCGCATTCCGAGCAGAAAAAGTACCACTGCCGCACACGCAAACAACGGCTGGAGCGCCATCCTCCAGATGCCCCTTCCGTCGAATATCTGCGCCTCCAGATAACGCTCCAGCTTCGCCGACTCGACCTGCTGGGGCTCGCTCTTGACCACTCCGCGCCAGCCGTCGGCGACGGCGCGGGACGAAAGTTTGACGGGCAATTCGTTCCCGTTGCCGATGGTCACTGAGACGACATCGGCCCCCAAAGCCACCTCCGGTTTCCGTTCCGGCGCCGTCTTTAGCAGCCATTCAACCTTGGTCGTCGCGTTGGGCTGACTCCCGCGTTCCGTGCTGTCGAGGTAGGTAATCAGGTAGTAGTTCTGGAGCGGCGGTGTCACCAACCAGAACCATGCCGCCACCGGTAAAACTGGAAGTCCAGTGAGCATCAAGATGGCGACTATCAGCCACGGAAAGCGCTTGGGAAACTGCATCGGGCGGCTCATGGTTTGCTCCCGTTCTTCGGCTCCGGCCTCGCAGACGCGGACGAATCCTGGAGCAGCTTGCGGGCCTTTGTGACCTTCTGAGCATCGGCGGTTTCGCGGATTTTGAGGACGGTTTCGGGGAGTAATTGCTTGCCTTCCGATGCCGCCTGGGCGGTCGCATGGAAGAGATTCAGGAGCATGTACCGGGTGGCGCAAACCTCCGCGAGTACGACCTCAACCGGGTCTGCCGGACGCTGCCGCGCCTCCACCAGAGCCGCGTCGCGGAGCCATTCGGCAAGCGACTTGCCGCTCCGCTTGGCCGCGGATTCGACCTCCTCCAGCTCCTCGGTAGAGAGCCGGGTCGCTACAGTCTTGGCGCGGAGGATCGTCCTTGCCCCTGTAGTAGCGAGTGCCTGAGTATCGAAATCGTGGCCCGTGCGGGTGGTGCTCATGGGAGCCCGCCTTTGGGCTAACCCTAGTCCCATCGCAACAGGGCGTCAAACAAGGCCGTTCACGCGCTCGCATGAACGCCTTTTGAATCAGCATGTTTACAGAACTCGCGCGAAAGTGACCTCCGCGTAAACATGCGTTTCCATTTGGAATCATGAATCAGCCAAGTGGCTGATTCGATACGCGATTCCAAATGGAATCGCAGGGATACTTGGGGATTCTTCACAGCAACCCTTTGGGGGTGATGTGTCAATCCTTCTCCCGCTGCATCGCAGCGTGCTCTTCTTATCGCCGACCCGGACCTCGTGGACGGGGCGGCGATTTTTTTGCTTTGGGGGGATGCGACCGCCCAGGGAGAATCCACTCAGAGCCGGAGGCCGTCACGCAGGGCATAGGAACGCGTAGGCAGAGGATTCAAGGTGTCCCAAGGGAGGGACGGGGCTGTGGCAGCTCAGAGACGGCGGCATCGAACCTTCACGCCTGTTCGTCTGCCCACAACCTCGCTTGCTTCGCGGCAACTCCAGCGCGGTCAAGTTCGGCAAGGCTAGCTTCCATTTGTCCACCAGCTTTGCAGCCCGTCGAGAGCGCCGCTCGGCACAGGCAAGCATCCTCTCTGCATGGATGCGCTGCTGCGTCGATTTGTCCAAAGGCTTGCCGGCGGAATGATCGGACACATGATTCCTGACGCATTCGGGAAAACGTACAAAACGGATTTTATAGAGGCTGGGTAGGGTGCCGGAGAGGTGCCTGCCCTTGCGGGCAGGCGCTCGACCGAATCAGGGTTAGGCTGTCTTTTTCAGGACGGCTGGCGATACCATCTCCGCCGTATCGTCATGCTTCGCAGTCGGTGGTTTGTGCGCCTCCGGTTCCGTTTCCGCGACGGGCTCGGCGGCGTGGGTTTCGAGTGCGGAGAGGATGACGGCGGAGGTCTTCTGGATGACTTCCAGACTCTCTGCGAGTAGCGCGGCATTTCCAAAATACAAGCCTATGTAATCCGCCGATGCTCTTCCGTTGTGCAAACCGATGGTCGTTCCCACCACGAATGCAATCGCCTCAGCTTCCGTCGCGCGCACG
>Ga0181517_10001758_pt1 | contig 23360 bp, 16 predicted proteins | sample PEATcosm2014_Bin_31_FD_119748 | JGI IMG/M metagenome (GOLD analysis project Ga0181517, IMG submission 119748) | Peatland microbial communities from MTU Mesocosm Facility, Houghton, MI, USA - PEATcosm2014_Bin01_30_metaG | ecosystem: Environmental > Terrestrial > Soil > Wetlands > Peat | place... | reverse complement strand
GTTTTTGCGCAGTTGGGGAATCAGCGGTGGCTTGCGGCGCGATTGCTTTCTCTGCGCTCGGTGCAACCGCCGGGGCTTGACTCGAAAGCGGCACGGCAAACCAACAGACTGCCGCAATAGATGCGATGGCCATCCTGATATTCGTCTTCATCGTGCATTCCTCCCTGGACGTTTTGCGTCGTTGGTTATGAAAAGTTCTCTACTACCGGGGAATAGAGGACCCCTTCGGCTCCCCTTAACTCAGATTGTTATGCGATGCGACGTAAAGGACTTGCAAAGAATATGCATTGTTTTTGCAAGGGCTAAGTATTGTTAGCCTTATTACGCGCGCTTTCCCTAGGTCACTTGAATCCGCTCCGGCTCCGAACGGATCGACTTACATTGAAGTTAGCGTGTTGTCTATAAAGAGTTCGTGTGGGATTTGAAAAAAGTTATAAGCATTAAGTGAGTAACATATAAGTAAGCCGTGAATACGCTCCCGATTTGCACTTTTTATAACAATTATTTCCAGAAAAGTATAACTTGAATATTGCAGGTGATGAATTTAGATTGCTGAATGCCGTCCTTATCTTTTCTTTATTTGATCCTCTCTACTATGTTGAGTAAATGCTTGGTTGCTACACTGACGCAACAGGTACTTTAATCCTGACAAGAGATAGGGGAGCATTTAACCACACCGGTGAGACAATCATGAATGTGGATCGGAGAATCGAATGCGAAAGACAAAATATGCGTTTGCTCTTCTAGCGATGGCGGCCATCACCGTTCGGGCACAGGATGCGCTATCGCTGATTCATCAACTTCACCAGCAAGCCGACAAGGATGGCGTCTACTACACTGGGCCTGAGGTCACCGCGCCTCGTCTTCTGACCACTGTCTATGTGCCCTACCCTGATAATGTGCCCGCAAAAAGAATTCAAGGCATGACCGTGCTTGCGATGGTCATTGACGCCAAGGGTATTCCGACAAACATTCAGATACTGCACGGGCACGGCGACTCATTCGATCAGGCTGCTGTTGCGGCCGTACAGCATTCAACATTTGAAGCGGGAAAGCTGGCCGGCAAGCCGGTACCCGTTTGGGTAGACATTCGCGTTGTCTTTCGCGAAGATCGCAGCCAGACCGTCCCAGAAATTCTGATTGCTGAGCGGGATCTGCCTCTGCCGGTCGAGTCGCAGTTCGAAGACAAGCATCACCACCCTTTGTCGTATACCGAGCCGATTCCGATTCACACGGTTGACGCGGACTTTTCCGATCCGTTTGTCAGGCATCCGTGGGTGCAGGTGGCCATTGTCACAGTACAGGTTGGCGAGGATGGATTACCTTCGGATGTTCACCTACGCCGCGGACTCGGTTTTGGCATGGATAAGAAAGCCGTGGCCGCCGTCTGGCAATACCGGTTCTTTCCCGCGACAAAGAACGGCAAGCCTATTGCCGCAAGCAGAGAAGTCTCGGTTGACTTCGCTAAGTTTTGAGGAAAGATTGGATTGTCGGCGGTACACAGTTTAGTGTCATGGCTTAGCAAGCTCGAGCTAAATCGCAAGCTCGCCAGAGATACCAACTGGCCACGGAACGAAATGGCGCCCAGCGCTTTCCTCTCTTCAGCAGCACTTCGGGCTTGGGAAGGTCTTCCGCGGCCAGAGGACGGGTTTTGGGCAGACGCTGAAAAGTGAGCGCGAAGCCCTTGCGCACGCCGTAGTCGGTCACGGGCAATACATCGGGGCGGCCGAGGCGAAAGATCAGCAGCATTTCCACCGTCCACGGGCCGACGCCGCGCACCTCCGTGAGCCGCTCGATGATCTCCGCGTCCGTCATTCTGCGAATCGCCGCGTGCGTGGGGACGGTTCCGTCCAGAGTGTGGGCGGCCAGGTCTTTCAGCGCGCGAATCTTGTTGCCGGAGACACCGGCGGCGCGCAGAATCTCATCGGGCGTGTCGAGCAGCGGTTGCGGAGCGGGGTCGCCATGAAAGTACTCGCGGACGCGACGATGAATGGTGGCCGCGGCTTTGCCGTGCAACTGCTGATATAGGATCGACTCGACCAGCGAGACAAATGGCGAGGGCGAGGAATCGAGGCGCAAGGTGAACGGACCTGCACGGTCGATCAGTGCGCCCAGCTTGGGGTCGCTGGCCCGCAGATGCGCCACGGCCTCGGCGGGATCAAAGGGAAGTTTGCGGCTACGCCCATCGTGAATCATAGGGAAATAGTGTACCGTGCTGGGACTGTCATGCAACTTCTACGCGAGGAATTTGCAAAAATCCTGCCCCCGCAAGTCTTTCCCCTTGTAGAATCCAGTGCAGAGACGATGAGGGGTGCAACGCCATGAAGATGAGGCCGGGAACACAAACGGGTTTTCTACTGTGCGGCAAGGAGTGGACGGATGGTGAGGCGCTGGAGGTGCGCTCGCCGTGGGATCAGGGGCTGGTGGGGCGCGTGACCGCAGCTACTCGCGCCGATGCGCGTCAAGCCGTGCATCACGCCGTGGCCAGCCTGCGCCGCACCCGTGCGCTGCCGCGCTGGAAGCGGCGCGAGATTCTGGAGGATGTGGCCGCCGCGCTGATCGAACAAAAGGAGCGCTTCGCAAAGCTGATTGTTGCCGAGGCGGGCAAGCCGCTTCGCATGGCGCGGACGGAGGTGGATCGCGCTGTGCTCACCTTCAAGACCGGTGCGGAAGAGGCTGCGCGGCTGGGCGGCGAAAGCATTCCGCTGGATCTGATGGAGGGTAACGAGGGGCGTTGGGGACTGGTGCAGCGCTTTCCGGTGGGGCCTGTGCTGGCGATTACGCCATTTAATTTTCCGTTGAATCTGGTGGCTCACAAGCTGGCGCCCGCGATGGCCGCCGGCTGCCCGGTGATTCTGAAGCCCGCGCCGGAGACGCCGTTTACCGCGCTGGCTCTGGGCGAGGTGATTCTGAAGGCGGGCTGGCCGGTGGAGGCGCTGGCCGTGCTGCCGCTAAACAACGCTGACACCGCATGGCTGGCGGAAAAGGAAGACAGCATCAAACTTGTAAGCTTTACCGGCTCCTCCAAAGTGGGCTGGGAGCTGAAAGCTCGCTCCGGGCGCAAGCGGGTTCTGCTGGAGTTGGGCGGCAATGCGGCGCTGATCGTCTGCGGCGATTGGCCGGAGTTGGATGATGCGGCCATTCGCACAGCCCACGCGGCCTTCGGCTATGCGGGCCAGTCGTGTGTGAGTGTGCAGCGTGTTTTTGTGGAGCGCAGCGTCTTTCAGACGTTTCTGTGGAAGGTGGTGGAGGCGGCAGGCAGAATGGCAGCGGGCAATCCCTCCGATGAGGCCACGGAGGTGGGTCCGATGATTCGCCTGGCCGACGCCGAGCGTGTGGAGCTGTGGATCAAGGAGGCCGTCGAGGGCGGAGCCAAGCTGGTGGCCGGAGGCGAGCGCAAAGGCGCGATGATGACGCCGGCGATCCTGACCGGAACCAAGCCGGGAATGAAGCTGCGCGATGAAGAGGTCTTCGGCCCGGTGCTGGTGATCGAGCCTTACGATGACTTTGAAGAGGCGCTGGCCGAGGCCAATCACTCAAAGTATGGATTGCAAGCAGGGTTGCTCACGCGTGATGCCGGACGCATCCTCACCGCTTATCGCGAACTTGAAGTCGGTGCGCTGATCGTTGGCGACACGCCAAGTTGGCGCCTCGACCCAATGCCCTTTGGCGGCGTAAAAGAGTCAGGGATGGGTCGAGAAGGCATTCGTTCGGCTATCGAAGAGATGACTGTGCCGCGTATGTTGGTGATCGCGGGGCTGAGCTGAACTCTGTGTGTCAATAATGCGCAAGCAGCTTGAGCACGACGGCCTTTGAAAGCCTGATCTTCTCGTCGGTCGAGCGTCCCATCAGCATTTGAATGAAGATCACATCCCCTTTTGCCTTGACCGCCAGGTTGGAGCCGAAGAAGATGGCATCGGAGCCGACGCCGCTAACCGGCTGCGTATCTTTGAATTCGCGGTGCGCGTTTGCCGCGTAATCAGCGAAGCGGGGGCCGTCGCCCGCGTGAATAATAATGCTGAAGGATTTAAAAGCAGAGCCGAAGCGGCAGGGATTGGTGGGACTGCGCTTGAGCGACGCGCCCACGGCAGCCGAAACTTCATCTTCTGTGAGCCTGTTGCAGATGGCCTGCGCATGCGCAGCCGGACCAGTTGCCAATGGCAGCGCAAGTAGAAGCGCGACGAGAGCGAGATTGAAGGTTTTCATGCACCGGAGTATATTTCCGTATTGTTACTGCACGATAAATCGCTGAAGACGGCATCTTGCTACTTGGAGAGCATCTCCAGCATAGCTTTCGCATCGGCGGCGTGAGGGCCATCCGGGGCCAGCGCCAGATACTTTTCCAGCGCCTCGCGCGTTTCGGCAGAGGCTTGGACTTTGCCTTGTGCAGTTACAGGCAAATCGGCAAAGAGATCTGAACCGAGGACGAACCAGGCATTGGCTCTTGTTGGATCCGCTTGCACGCACTTGCGGCAGGCAGCCGCGGAATCTTTCGTGTTGCCGTTGTTGTAGAAGACAGCGCAAACATTGAAGTAAGCCTTCCCTGCATTGCTCGATAACTCAGCGGCTTTGTTATACAGTTCAATCGCCTCCGCAGTGCGTTTGAGCTTGAGCAGCGCATTACCCTTGCCGATGTAGATCTCCGACAGGCCGTCCTTCCATTCTTTCAATGGCTGGCCCTCGGCTGGTTTTTCCTGCTGCGCCGCGGCCAAAGTCTGGTCATAAGTCGCCAAGGCCGCATCCGTTGCGCCGGAGTATAGCTGCGCGTTTCCGAGCAACTTCAGGTTGAGAGAGGTTGCCTTCAATGCAACCAATTGCTGTGCGGCGGTAATGGCGCTAGGCCACTCCTTGGCGAGCATGGCCTGGTTATACTTAGCGGTCAATGAATCGGAATTTTGTTCACCGGCGCTGGCGGAGGTCTGCGCAGCAATCGGCAAGATGAAGAGCAACGGCAACAGAGCCGCCGCAAGCATTGCAATGGACCGGCGCATCGCATACCTCCGTTGATGAATGAGTCCAGGCCCGTTCACATAGCCTGTATGCACTCTGCCTGTTTTGACACAGCACCAATAGCATAGAGCGGCAATGACCGTTCATTGCCGCTCGACAAACTTATATCTTCCCGCAGTGTAATTGGAGAAACTTTTTGTCTTCTCCAAAGCGATAACGACACTTATGCGGATTGGAATTCGAGCACGCGAAAGAAGGTTTGCGCCTATTACTTCTTCTTGGTCTTCAACGCGGCCCAGCGCTTGCGCTGCGCTTCGGCAATCCGCTGGCGAGCCTCGGGGCTAAGCTTGCGGCGCTTCTTCGACTTCCGGGCCTTCGCTGCGGGCGCGGCCTTGTCGGCAACCTTCGCAGCCTTCTTCGTCAGGCGCGCAGTTACTTTTTCAGCAACATTTCCAGTGGAGGCAAGCAGGGAACGAACCTGCGTAAGTTTTGCAATTTCAGCGTCGATTTGAGCAAGAATTGAATTGATAGCCATATGTCAAGCATAACTCACAAAGTTCATTTTGCACAGATTGGTTTCCGCAAGTACCGTTCCTGTCACGGTAGTCACATCCAATTGCAAAGAGCGGGCAGATCAATTTGTCGGCATCGGTTCTGCATGATTGAGCGGAATGAGATAGATTCTGTTCAGCAAACCGCATTCTCATGGATCACGCGCTTGTAGAAAGCAGCGCTGAGCTTGGGCGTTCGTTTCTGCGTGGCGAAATCCACATAGACGATTCCGAATCGCTTTTCGTATCCGTCGTTCCACTCGAAGTTATCCAGAATGCTCCACAGGAAATATCCCTTGACCGGAACTCCCTCCGCTAGCAAGCGCTGGAGTTGGGTAAGGTAGTTGCGCAGAAACATCACGCGATCGGTGTCATAGACCGCTCCGTCGGGAGCGATAGTGTCCGTAGCCGACGCGCCATTTTCAGTGATATAGATTTCGTTCGCCTTCCATAACTCGTGGACCAGTTTTGGACCCCAATAGATTGCTTCCGGGCCGATAGTCAGCCACCTGCTGTACATATGCGGATAAGAGCTGGGCATCGGCACTACGGCATAACCCTTCTCTGACTCTTCCGCGCGAACATAAGTGGGCTGATAGACATTGATGCCTGTGAAGTCCATTGGGCTGGCAATGATCTCCATCTCTTCCGCGGTAAACTTCGGCGCGCTGGCTCCGAGGCGCTTGAGATACTGATCTGTATATCGCCCTTCCTGCACGACGGTGAGGAACATGGCGTTCTCTTCGCGCATTGCCTTGCGGGCAGCTTCAATATGTTCGCTGCACTCGAACACTGGTACAGTTGCGGCGATATTATCGGCGATTCCAATCAAGGTGTCCGGCATTGCCTGAGCGCGGATGGAGCGCACCGCCATGCCGTGCGCGAGAACTACATAATGATTCAACTGGGCGAGTTGTTTGGCGTTCAGCTTGAGGCCGGGAGCGTGAGTTCCCTGGGCATAACCTTTTTCGATAAAGGTGCGCATCTCGTTCATGGTCATGAAGCGCTTCACCTTGTCCGAGAGCTTTCCGGCCGTGAATCCGGCGTAGTCGGCAAAGGCTTTTGCAGTATCCCTGTTCTGCCAGCCGCCTTTGTCCTGGAGGGCTTGGGGAAGATCCCAGTGATAAAGGGTACAGAAGGGCTGAATGCCGGCTTCGAGCAATGCGTCAACCATGCGATGATAAAAATCCAGGCCTAGCGGATTGGGAGCTCCCGTCCCGCTGGGAAATACTCGCGGCCAGGAGACAGAGAAGCGAAAGGTCTTGAGTCCAATCTCCTTCATGAGTCCGATATCTTCCTTATAGCGATGAAAGAAATCGTCGGCGACATCTCCGGTTTCGCCATTGCGGATATTACCCGGTGCATGAGAAAACGTGTCCCAGATGGAAGGTCCTCTTCCAGCCTCGCTTACCGCACCTTCCACTTGATAGGAGGCAGTCGCCGAACCCCAGAGGAAGCCCTGGGGAAATGCTTGCTCGGATTTGGTCTTCTCCAGTGATGAAGCTGAAGGGCTATCGGCTGCGTATTCAAGCCGAGGCAAAGTGAGGGCCGCGGCGGAACTCGCCAATATGCGGGCAAAATTGCGGCGCGAAAATTTGTTTAGCATAATGCTCCCAGCAGAAAGGCAGTTGACTCGTGGCAATATGAAAAAGAGAGAGATGATTTGCCGGTCCGGTAGCGTTTTGTACGCCGAACCGGCAAATCGTCGCGCCTTCCCAGTGAGGGCCTGATCGTTAGAACAGCATTTTCAGAGCAAACTGCAATTGCCGGGGAACGTAGTTCGGATCAGTCGAAACGATCTCACCGAACTTGTTACCGGCGGAATTACTCAATCCGCCTTCTGAGGAGTGGATGTTGTTGTTCAGATAAAAGTTGGGCGTGTTGGCGATGTTGAACGCCTCTGCCCGGAACTGCACCTTCAACTTTTCGGTGATCGGAAAGTCCTTGAATATCGAAAAGTCTAAGTCGCGGAAGTGCGGACCATAGACCGAGTTGCGGGCGGTGTTGCCGACCGTGCCGAGTGCTTGGGGCACGTAGGCGCATGGGTTGATCCAGTGCGCGATGGTCTTGACCTGGGTCGGCCCTATGCAGCCTGGATTCGCCGCAAAGCTTCCCGCCTGGAAAGGATTGCCGATCTGGTTAGGCCGATCAGGACCGCCGTTGAATTGCGGGGTGGCCCAGTTGCTATATGCTGTACCAGCCACACTGTAGCCGCCAGTGTTGAAGATGGAAAAAGGCTTGCCGCTTTGCCATGAAGCAATCGAGTTGACCTGCCATCCGCCAAGCACGATCTTCTCTATGCCCTTGAAGTTCTTGAAGGGCAACTCGTAGTTGATTGAAAGAGCGAAGCGGCTGCGGATGTCATTTTCCGCATTGCCATATTCAATCTGACGAATGTGAGTCGGATCGGCATCGCCCCAGCCCTGATGTCCTTCTTCAGAGAAGCCGACGACGTCGCTGAGCGCGTGTCCCCAGGTGTAGTTGGCGTCGAAGGCAAGGCCATCGGCGAAGCGGCGCTGGAAGGAGGTCTGCAGGCCGTTGTAGTTGGAGATGCCTTCGCTTTCAAGCCACTGGATCTGCCCCACATTCGGCAATACCGCATTCAGTGGGCGCGGCGTGTTAAATCCCCCGGCCTTGACTTGAGCCGGCGTGGGATCGTTGACGTCGCCGAGCAACTCCGGCAGATGCTGGCCGATATTGCCGACATAGCCTACGGTGAGGACGTTGGGTCCAAACTGCTGCTCGATCTGCAGGTTGAACTGCTGAATCATGGACGGCTTGTCTTTGGGATCCTCCGCGGTGAACGAAAGAGATGCGCTGGTGACAGTCTGCGGAGCCGGCATAAAAAATCCTTCGTCGAGGACGTTCGGCCCTGGGTGTGCTGTCGCGCTTGTGGCAGGATTTGTATTGTCGCAGGCTGGCGTAATCGATGCTGCACCGGCAGCAGTTTCAATCTTGAATGCAGCCGTCGATTGGCAATTGGAATTGTAGACAGAGGTAAACGGAGCATTCTTTAGGTCGGCGTTGGAGGTGTAGTTGCCGGGGAAGTAACTGAGTCCGTAACCGCCGCGGATGACCGTGGTGGGGCGAACAGAGTAAGAGAAGCCAAGACGCGGCGCAAAGTCAGTATGCGTACTCTGAATTCCCGCTGTGCTGGAAACTCCACCGACATTCGCAACTTGCAAGGCAGTCTGAGCGCCGGCTGAAGATGTTGCGGCAAACGCCTTGTTATAGTCGAAGTTTGAGATGTGGTTATGCGCTTCAGTGAATGGCGTGAAGACGTCATAGCGAACGCCATAGGTAACAGTCAGCTTGGGGTTGACCTTCCAGTTGTCCTGGGCGAAGAAGCTAGGCTCCCAGGTGCGATAGTCCGGCGTATCCAGATCGATGTTAAAACTCGATCCCGTGAAGGCTCCCACCAAAGTAGACGCGAGGACTTGGTCCGGGCTGGTATCCGTGCTGAGGCCAAAGCCGGAATAATGGCCGAACGGAAACGCGCTCTGCAAGTTCCGCGCCTGACGGCGGATCAAGCCCGCACCCAACTTCAGGTTGTGGTTGCCGAGGGTGTAGCTGACCGTACCGGAGTACTGGTAGGTGCCGTCAATATCCTGCAAGGGAACATAGGCTCCATCTCCGAGAGAGGCAAAGTCATTGATATCGGCAGGCGTAAGGGCAGAGGTCAAACTGGGAAGGCCATTCGCGGCAAAGCCGACTGTAACGTCGGCGTTCGAATTGTAGTTGTTAGGCTGAGAGAAGTTGTTGATACGCGTATAGGCCGCGCGCAGATCGACAACCAGATTCTGCGAGAAGATGTGCGTGTATCCGAGGGACCATTGATACGCCTTATCTGCCGCCGGCCCGGTGTAGGCATAATAATTTCCACCCCCGGCGATCGACTTCAAAGCTGATGGCGCGTTCGTATTTGCGCCCGCCGGCAGATAAGCCGGAATTGTGCCCGTGACCCTGTTGTAGTCGAAACGAGCGAAGAAGTGGTCATTCTGACTGAAGGAGTGGTCAACGCGAGTGTCGACGGTGTGGCCGAACTGCGTTTTGTTCGGGCTGATGGAATAGGTGTTGGTGCCTACGTTGGGCGCCGGGAAAAGTTGCAGGTAAGCAAGAGCAACTGGGTCTGGGGTCGTGTATCCCGCGGCTGTGACATCGTGCCCCAGCAAAATCTGCGCATGAGGCGATCCGCCGCTGAGGCTGTTGATGTTGTTGTACTCGGCGAGTGTTGGTACGGTGCTGGTGTATGTCGTACCCGCCACCCTGCGGAGGCCTTCGTAGTCGCCGAAGAAGAAGGTCTTGTTGTGAATGATCGGGCCGCCGACGCTGCCGCCGAACTGGTTCTGGCGCAGTTCGGGCTTGGCTCCAGTCGTTGCGAACCAATCCCTGCCGTCGAATTTATCGTTGCGGAAGAACTCGTACGCCGTTCCGTGGAATTTGTTGGTTCCCGACTTGGTGACCAGGTTGACGACGCCGCCGGCCGTGCGCCCTGCTTCGGGAGCATAACTGTTGGTCTGAACCGTGATCTCCTGAATGTCTTCCACCGAGGGCTTGACGCCGATGGTGCCGATGATGCGCTCGTTGTCGTCGATACCGTCAACGATATAGTTATTCAGTGTGTCGTCCTGCCCGTTGACTGAGAATCCGTTGGTAGTGCGGCGATCGTCCGGGCGTCCGCCACTAGTGAGGCCGTTGCCAGGTCCTTCATTCGCTCCGGGAACGGTTTGAACCAACTGAACGAAGTTGCGTCCGTTGAGCGGTAGATCCTGCACTGCCATCGCGGTGACGGTCGAGCTGACCGTTGCGTTGTCGGCCTGGAGCAGAGGAGTGGTGGATTCGACAACGACAGTCTCCGTGGCGCCGCCGGCAACCATATGAATATCGGCGCGGGCGCGATCTCCGGCTTCAACATCTAACTCGGTGGTTGTGGTCTTGAATCCAGTCATCTTCGCCGTCAGCGAGTAGTGGCCGACGGGAAGGAGGGAGAATTGGTAATCGCCGCTATCATTCGAGACGGCTACGCGCTGATCGTGAGTTTCGCGATTCACTAGATTGATGGTCGCTTTGGCAACCAAAGCACCGTTAACGTCGGTGACGGTTCCAACGATGTCGGCGGTGGACAACTGGGCAAGCGCAACTCTTGAGCCGCAGACCATGAGCGTGAGCAGGACGATCAGTTGCCCTGCGAACCGGTAGAGTTTCTCGCCCTGGCCTGAGCGTTGAGACTGTTGCATTTTCCTGTTCATGTAACCTCCTGCTTGAAAGCCATCGAGTCTCTGGGGCGTACTCGGAAATCCAACACCCATAGCTCGGCTTCAAGTTCAACACGGATACTAGGCAAATGAATTGATTGCTGTATAGGGTTCATCTGGTATCTCACCGGGGACAAAAAGCGTTCTCCTTCTATATCATCACCTTGCCGCGCAGGTAAAGAGCAGGTAAAGACCTATTGCCAGAGGTAAAGAGGCGGGACTATGCTAGACATCTGCCATGGAGGAGGATTCCAATGAATTCTATGGATTCCCCGAGTATAGGTTGGACTCCGACCACAGAGGAGGAGAAGGAAATGGTCAGGCGGCAGATGAACCGCCTGCTGGAAACTAGCCACTTCAATAACAGCCGACGCTATCCCTTGTTGTTTCGCTTCATTGTGGAGGAGACACTCGAAGGCCGCGGCGAGTATCTGAAAGAGCGCCTTTTGGGCGTTCGCGTCTTTGAGCGGCCGGCGGATTACGATACCGCTGCGGACCCGATTGTGCGGGTCACCATCGCAGAAATCCGCAAGCGAATCGCGCAGTATTATCACGAAGAGGCGCATGATTCGGAGATGCGCATCGAACTTCTTCCGGGCCACTATGTGCCCCAATTCCGTCCCAGCAAAAATGCCGGCCCGGATCATCAAAACGCATCCGGACGGGAGTTCGTCTCAATCAACGAGCAAAAACATGAGCCTGATGCGAGACCCGCTCAACTTCAATCCCAAAGCGAATCGCGCGTTCGATGGTACCGCAGGCCCCTGTTCAAACCTGCGATCAGATACGTCATGGCTCCTGTGGCGGCATTATTGATTGTGCTGGGATGCGGATACTTGTGGAAATGGACCCATCCGTCCCCGCTCGATGAACTTTGGGGGCCTGTTCTAGCCAGTCACCGCACAGTGATCATCTGCCTGCCCGTGGGATCGCATTCAGGTGTCACGATGGGTGCTTCGGCGGGAATTTTAGTTTCCGATCAGGCTTCAACTTCGAATACTGACAACGCATCTACTGCTTCTGCTCCTGATGCTTCTCTGGCGTCCACATTTCTCGCGCACGAAGTTCTGGGGGAGAATGTTGTCTTCTCGGATATCCTGGCAACGCAGCGGATTTCCAATTATCTGGCACAGCACAATCGCGAATCTATTCTCCATCCCAACACAATAACTACGCTCAACGATCTGCGCCAGGGACCGGCTGTACTGATCGGCGGCCTGGATAACCAGTGGACGCTGCGCGCTCTCGCTCATCTGCGCTATCGCTTCGCCGGCACGTATCAGGAGCAGTACTGGATTATGGACACCAAAAATCCGGCGGTAAAGGACAAAGAGCTTGACCTGAAGGTTCGGCTTTCCGATATAAAGCGAGATTACGCAATCATCGCTCGTGTTCACGATGAATCTACGGGACAGGTGGAAATGATCGTTGCGGGGATCGGCATGAGTGGAACTGCCGCAGCCGGCGAGTTTCTTGCCGATCCAAAGCAAGTGCAAGAACTGCGCCGCCGAATTGGCGCCGGGTTCCGCGACCGCGACTTTGAAGCAGTGCTGAGTATGGACGTCGTGAATGGTATTGCAGGCTCACCGAGGATACTGATCGTGGATGTTTTATGACTGGATGATACAAATCAGCTTCAAACAAAATCTGTTACTTTGAACCATTGGTTATAAGAATTTCTATTTGGTCCAAGAAGTGAGTTATACCTTACCCGCTTATTCAAAACACGTAACTATGCGAGATGTAATAGATGAGTTTCACTTCATCGATCTGCGTTGTCGGAGAGATGCGATCAGCTACAGCTTTTGTGTTCTCTGCACAGCGCGGACGCCGGGGACGCGGCGCAGGCCGAGGACCATGCGGTTGAGGTGACCGACATCCTCGGCTTCGGCGACCAGTTCGACAATGGCTTCGCCGTTCTCGTCCTTGCGAATATCGACGCCGCTGATGTTGGAGTTGTCGTCAGAAAGAATGGCGATCAGCTCCTTCAACATACCGGGGCGGTCGTCGCAGGAGACGGTGATTTTGACGGGATAACGCTGCGGCTTGCCGGCTTGACTGGCCGAGCGCGACCACTCGACATTGATGCGGCGGTCGCTCTCATAAAGCAGATTTTGCACATTGGGACAAGCGCGCGCGTGGACGGCGACGCCTTTGCCGCGAGTGACGTAGCCGACGATCTCCTCGCCGCGAATCGGGTTGCAACAGCGGGCGCGGTAGATGAGCAGATCGTTCTGGCCCTCAACCTGGAGCGAGTCGGAGCCGGTGAGATGCAGCTTGCGCACCGCGTCGGACATGGTCGATTCGGCGCTGCCCTGCTTGATCTCCGGCATGGTTTCAGCCTCGGACTGAGTCGTTGAGCCGGGAGCCAGTTTGTTGAGCACCTGCCGTGCGGAGGTCTTGCCCTGGCCGAGGGAGGCAAGCAGGTCCGCGGCGGTGGCCAAACCATATTCGCCGGCGACGCGGCCCAGATCCTGATCGCCGAGCATACTCTGCGGAACCTTGAATTTGCGCGCCTCGCGCTCCAGCAGCTTGCGGCCGATATCGACGGCGCGATGCCGCCGGTCTTCGTTGAGCCAGTGCTTGATCTTGTTCCGGGCGCGGGGACTTTTAACAAAGGTAAGCCAGTCGCGGCTGGGCTTGTGATCCTTTTGTGTGATGATTTCAACGATGTCGCCGGTGCGTAGTTTGGTGCGCAAAGGCGCCATGCGTCCGTTGATCTTGGCGCCAACGCAGGTGTGGCCGACCTCGGTGTGAATGGTGTAGGCAAAATCGACCGGCGTACCTTCGGCGGGAATCACGACGACCTTCCCCTTGGGCGTGAAGGTGTAGGTCTCGTCGGGATAGAGGTCCATCTTCAGGCTGGAGAGGAACTCGTTGGGGTCGGTCATCTCCTTTTGCCACTCGACGAGCTGTCTGATCCAGTTGAGGCGCTCTTCGTCGCGCGCCGTAACCACGCCGCCGCCGGCCTTGTATTTCCAGTGAGCGGCGATGCCCTCCTCTGCCACGCGGTGCATCTCCTCGGTGCGAATCTGCACCTCGAACTGATGGCCGCTCTGGCTCATCACCGTGGTGTGCAGCGATTGGTAGCGGTTGGCGCGGGGCATGGCGATAAAATCTTTGATGCGCCCCGGCACCGGACGCCAGATCGTGTGGATAAGGCCGAAGACGGCGTAGCAGGCGGCCACGTCCTGCGTGATGACGCGGATGGCAAGCAGATCGTAGACCTGATCGAAGGAGACCTTGGAGCGCTGCTGCTTCTGATAGATGGAATAAATGCGCTTGATGCGCCACTCAACGCGGGCCTGGATGTTGTTCTCGCGCAGTTGCTCCATGAGGGTGTCTTCGACGGTGCGCAGAAACTGCTCGCCCTCGACGCGGCGGACTTCAACGGCTGCCGTGACCTGCTCGTAGCTGACTGGGTCGGTGTAGCGGAAGGCCAGGTCTTCCAGCTCACCGCGCACCTTGCCCATCCCGAGGCGATGCGCCAACGGCGCGTAGATGTCCAGCGTCTCGCGCGCGATAGCCTCCCGTCGCTCCGGCTTCAAGTGCTCCAGCGTCCTCATATTGTGCAGGCGGTCGGCCAGCTTGATGAGCACCACGCGCACATCGGAGACCATCGCCAGCAGCATCTTGCGCACATTTTCCGCCTGCCGGTCCTCGCGGTTGGCAAACTCGATCTTGTCGATGTTGGTGACGCCGGCGACGATGTGCGCAACCTGTTCGCCGAAGCCGGCCTCTATCTCCTCATTGGTGGCGGGCGTGTCTTCGACCGAATCGTGCAGCAAGCCGGCGGCGATGGCGGTTGAATCCATCTTCATCTCCGCCAGCACTTCGGCCACCTCCAGCGGATGGCTGATGTATGGCTCACCGGAGGCGCGCATCTGGCCGGCGTGGTGGCGGACGCAGAACTCCCAGGCCTTGCGGATCAGCGCAAGGTCGTCACTGGGGCGATTGGCATGGACCAGCTTGAGCAGAGCCTCGACGCGCTTGTCGATGACGTGCTGGTCATATTCAGGGATGGATTTGGGGACGGAGACAAGCGGCGCAATCTTCTCCTCTGTCGCCAGAGGCGCTTCGTGAAGCTCATCCGGGATGGATTGCCGGGCCGTCGCCATGCTCTATTATATGCCGATTGAGTTTGCGTTGTGTGATTACCGAAATCTGCGATACGGCTTCCTGTTCCATTCTTGCTAAGATGAACCAGACCTAGGAGCCTATGAACAAGCCCCGGACGGCACCACCCGTGAAGACAAAAGAATCCTCCGGCATCGCTCTCGGAGCTACAATCAGCCGCCGCGCATCGGACAAACTGCGCGCGGGGCATCTGTGGGTCTACGCCTCCGACATTGAATCCCTTGAAGTGCCGTCGGGCGCGACTCCGGCTTTGCTGCCGGTGGCAGACAACCGCGGGTTGCTGCTGGGCACGGCGCTCTGCAGCCCTGCATCGCAGATTGCGCTACGGCTGGTCTCTCGCAATGCAATCGACGAGGCCGAGTGGATGGAATTGCTTGCGAGCCGGCTGCGCGCAGCGATTGAGAGGCGGCGACCGCTGCTCGATGAGCGCAATGACGCTTGCCGGTTGTGCTTCAGCGAGGCCGACGAGCTGCCGGGGCTGGTGGCGGACAAATACGGCGAGCTGGTAATTCTGCAACTGCTGGCGAAGGGGTTGGATTCGGCTGCTGTGCGCGAGGCGTGTGTGCGCGTGCTGCGCGATGAACTGAATCCGTCTGCGATACTGGAGCGCCCCGACCCGAGAGTGCGCGAACTGGAGGGGTTGGCGGCGCCGAGCGCGGCGCCGTTGTATGTTGCGGGAGGCACGGCTTCGCCCATCCGCACTAAATTCCATTTGAATGGGCTGGTCTTTGAGTACGACGCGAACTCCGGGCAGAAGACGGGCGCATTCCTCGACCAGCGAGCCAACTACGCGGCGGCGGCTGATTGGGCGCGACTGCTAGGCGTGGCGAAGCGCGACGGAGACGGGAGTGGGGGCGGACGCGCGCTGGATGTCTGCTGCTATCAGGGTGGTTTTGCGCTGCATCTGGCACAGGTTTGCAAGATCGTCACCGGCATCGACGCATCGCGTTCATCGCTCGAAGTCGCCGAGAGGAACCTTGCGGCCAACCGCTCACGGCTCACGGCAGAGGTCGATTGGGTGGAGGGCGACGCCTTTGAGATTCTGCGAGAATGGTCGGACGGAGGCGAGAGGTTCGACGCGATTGTGCTCGATCCGCCAGCCTTCGCCAAGAGTCATCGCGCCGTTGAGGGCGCGCTGCGCGGCTACAAGGAATTGAATCTGAGAGCGTTGAAGATGTTGCGCCCCGGTGGGCTACTGGTGACCTGCTCCTGCTCGCATCACGTGGGCTGGGCTGAACTCGAGGCAAGCGTGGCCTCGGCTGCCGCCGATGCGCACCGGCGTGTGCGCTTACTGGAGCGGCGCGGCGCTGCTCTTGATCACCCAGTGATGCTCAACCTGCCTGAGACCGAGTACCTGAAATGCCTGGTGCTGGAGGTGGAGTAAAAGTGTTGGCAGCCGATAATAAAAATGGTAGTTTCATCTAAGAGGTCGCGTGATGGGACGATTCAGCAATCCATTCTGTTTTATTGCTACGCTCCTTCTTGCCATTATCGCGGTTTCGTCTGTGGCCGCTCAACAGGGGCAGTATCACATAAAAAAAGCGCCATCCAATATTCCCGGCCTACCCGACAGAAGCGGCATCGCCACGTATTCCCCGCTGAAGGCTATCGATGGCTCGACGATTCAACTGAAGGAAGAAGATGGCATCGTTTATTCGTTCACATTGGATGCCGGAACCATCTTCTGCCAGGGCGAGACAAAAGTGTCGGATTGGAGCTTCCTGAAAAAGAGCGGTAAGAGGATTATCACCGTTCTAACACAAGATGAAGAGCACAAGAATGCGCTCATCATCTGGAACCTCCCGCCGAAAATTTCAATGGTGAACGGTAACATTCATTTTGACCTGCCTCCGATGTGCCAGTAGCAATGGAAGGTCAGACGCGGGCGACACTCCGGCTGCTTTGCCTGGGAGTAAGCAGACGAGAGGGCCAGTGGGCCGCGCTGCGGAGCCACGAGGGATGCGAAGAGGCTGGCTTGGCGACACTAGCGGGAGTTGTGGCCGCGCGCAACTGAGTCATTGCCTCCTTGACCATCGCCCGCAGCGACTCGGCTTCAAAGGTACAGGAACGCATATAGGCCGAGACGGTCAGTCCGGCCTCGGCGGCGCGGCGGTGCAGTTGTTCGCACTCCGCTTTGCTCAGGCGGATGGTGATGCTGGCATCCTTCACGTTGCGCTCGAAGAGCGTGGCGCTGTGCTCCACAGTTGCTGTCGGCAATGCATAGGCGGCAGGACGAGCCGCCGGTTGCGGCGTAGCTGCCGGCTCGGAGTCTTCAAATCCATTCAGCCCCGCATCGCCGGCTTGAGTGAGCGACCGATCCGCAAGCCCAGAGGATCGATAGCGACTGTGGGTGCGCAGTGCGCTTTCATAGCTGAGAGTTGTTACATCGTCGGCCAAATCATCAACGCTCCAGGCGGAAGCCGGCTTCCGCTTCGTTGACGAAGGCTTATCATCGGAGATTTGTTGCATCTGAGCGGGAGAGGTAAGCGCAGCCAGCAGACCCGCAAAGCTCGAAGTGTCCGTGGAGGGTTCTGATTCCCAGATGGACGGCGAAGGCCTGTCGCCGGGGGGACGAGTTTCGACGGATTGCTCCATGAGTGAAAGAATATCGTGAAGTTGAGTTGCGAACGTGAGAAATCTCCCATACGAAACTCCCGCCGGATTCCAAAAGAGAACATGACCTATGATCTGTCCTAAATTGGAAGACGCAGAAGCCCAGACCGAAAAAAGACACTCCTGCTCGCGAGGGCGCACAAACCGTCCCAGCGATCAGGCGAATGCGAGTTCAGAGACTTCGGGATCGGGGAGTATGCGCCCAGGAAGCCGGAGCAGTTTCGTAACGGCTTCTGCGGTGAGGGGACGGGAGAAGAGATAGCCCTGGCCGTAGCGGCATCGCAGATCGCGCAAGAGGCGGAATTGCTGACAGGTTTCAATTCCCTCGGCCACCACGTCCATGCCCATCACACGCGCCAATTCGATGATGGTGCGCACAATTTGCAGCGGCTGATCGCCTTCAGTCATACGAGTAACGAAGGAGCGGTCAATCTTGAGTACGTCAAAGGGAAATGTGTGGAGATTATTGAGGGAGCTGTAGCCGGTACCGAAGTCGTCCATCAGCAGGGAGACACCCAGGCGGCGCAGACTGCCGAGGACTTCCATCGCGATGCGCACGTTGGGAATCAGGCTGGACTCGGTCATCTCAAGGCCGAGTTGGCGGCTGGAGATGCCTGCCTGAACGAGGAGAGCCTCGACGTGATCGGCCAGGCCCTCGCGCGAGAATTGGCGAGCTGAGAGGTTGACGCCGACGCGCAGCGAGACGTGACTGATGTCTTCCGTGCACCATTGTTGAATTTGATTGCAGGCCTGGGAGAGCACCCAATCGCCGATGGGCAGAATCAACCCGCTCTCTTCGGCCAGAGGAATGAAGTCCATGGGAGGAATCAGTCCGCGCTCGGGGTGAATCCAGCGGATGAGGGCTTCAAGGCCGACGATCTTGCGCGTGGCGAGATCGACCTCCGGCTGATAATAGAGCACAAACTGGTTGAGTTCGAGAGCATGGCGCAGATCGGCCTCTCGCGGCCAGCTTCCGTTGGAAGAGGCAATAGCGCGGGCGCGGCGCAATCTATTCCCATTGCCGTTTCCATTGAGATTATTGCGCAGCACGCGCAGTTCCAACTGACTGGAGACCATCTCCGCCATGTTTTCCAGCGTATGAATCGCTTCCGGCGTCATATCCGGAGCGGGATTCTTGCAGAAGATGGTCAAGACGCCGAGAATTTTTCCGTTTGCGGAGCGCACGGGAACACTGGCAAAAGATGCAACGCCGAGGTGCTTGAAGCGCGGCAAGAGCGTCGCGCGAAGCGGGTGCCTGTTGATGTCCGAAATGACCACCGGACCGTCTTCAGCGAGGACCAGATCGAAGATGGAGTTCTTGCGCGGCAGCTCGCGGATCGTCTGGCGCCAGCAGGATTTCATCCAGACGCGGCTCTCGTCGGCAAATGCGATACCGGCTGAGTCGGCCTGAAAGTACTCGGCGGCAAGACGTGTAATTGTGTCGTAACCGGGTTCGGGAGGAGTGTCAAGTATCCCAGTGGAATTCAGCTCGGCAAGGCGCGCTTCTTCCTGCTGCCTATCGATTCCGCAACTCTCCAATTCGACAAGTGACATTTTGACTCCCGGTTACATGGCGTTCCAGCGGCAGGTTCTCAGCCGGTGGAATACTTCAGCGAGAAGCTCCTGCTCTTGTTTCTTAATTTTCTTATCGGAATGGAGCACAACGGCATCAGGTTACTGCGGAGCATTTATGGGTAATTACCGCGCCAAAAATGCGGTTATGCACCGTTCCGCGAGAAAGGATGTGCAGTTTTCGTGCATTTGATGTTCTTTACGGTACACGGCTCCATGCCGGTAAAATCAACTTGAATGACAGAATCGCCCGCAACTCCATCCCCAATGCCGGCGCGGACCAGATGGGCGCGCGCGCTGGGAGTGCTGCGCCCTTCGCACACGCACACGGCGTTTACGGGAAGCATTCTGCTGGCGGCTTCCTCGCTGCTATCGAGCATCATTGGTCTTGGCCGCGGCAAATTCATCGCATGGCTCTTCGGCGCTGGTCCGCAGACGGACGCGTATATTGCCGCCTTTCGCCTGCCCGACTTGATGAATAACATCCTGGTTGGCGGCGCTGTCTCCATCACCTTCGTCACCATCCTCAACCGCTATCGCGAAAGCAATGAAGAGGCGGAAGGGGAGCGTGTACTCTTTACCGTGCTCAACCTGATGACGCTGGTGCTGACAGCAGCAACTATCGTGCTCATGTTCCTCGCAGCGCCCTTTATACGCTTCACGAACCATGGCTTCACCGATGCGCAGGTTGTGCTTTGCGCGCACATGACGCGGATTTTGCTTCCCGCACAGATCTTCCTCTTTATCGGAAGCATATTCTCAGCCACGCTGCAGTTTCGCAAGCAGTTTCTTTACCAGGCAATCACCCCCATTCTCTACAACCTATGTATCATCGCCAGCGGCGTGTTGCTGCACCGCCAGCTTGGAGTTTCATCCCTGGCGATCGGCGCAACCACAGGATTTCTGCTGGGCTCTTTTGTTCTCAACGCATATGGCGCAGCTCGCGCCGGTGTACGCTACCAATTCGGCATCGATCTTCGCCATCCTGGCCTGCGCTTATGGCTACACATGACACTGCCGCTCATGTTTGGCTTCACGCTTCCTTTTCTCGATCAGTACTTCACGGGCTATTACGCCTCGAATGTTGCCGGCGCCATTACGCGTCTGGCCAACGCCAAACAAATTTTTTCCGCGCCCATGTCCATGCTGGCGCAGGCCGCCGGTGTCGCCTCGCTGCCGTTCTTTGCCCAGCTCTGGGCGAAAGGTAAGCACTATGAATTTGCTATCGGTGTCGCGGACTCCGTCTCCCGCGTGGTCGCATTGGGTCTGCTGGCAGCCTCCGCGATGATCGCACTGGCGCAGCCCATCGTCGGCCTGATCTTCGGCGGCGGACGCTTTACTCCAAAGGATGTGCGCCAGACCGCGCTGTTTTTCGCTCTTTACGCGCTCTCGCTTTTCCTGTGGTCGGCGCAGGCCATCTACGCTCGCTCCTTCTACGCCGCTGGAATTACATGGCTGCCCATGCTCGCCAGCACAATCATTACACTCGTCGCGTTTCCACTCTACGGCCTTGGCTATCGTTGGCACGGAGCCGCCGGTCTGGCGATTGCCTCCGACTTAGGCGTTGCCCTTCAGGCCATCAGTCTGGCCCTGCTGCTGCATCGGCGGCGCATGGTCTCGCTGGCCAGCCTCGACTACATCGAAATGGGCCGATGCCTGCTGGCCGCGGTTGTGAGCGGCGTTGGCGTCGGAGTGCTCTTCTCATGGCTGGGCGGCGCGCTCCACCAGGCCATGCCGGGCAGAACGCATTGGATTGATCTCGCCGTGCTCGCGGGCGGAACATTGTTGTGGCTGGCCGTGGTGAAGTGGGTGCTGGAATGGACCGGCTCGGCGCTGCCCAGGGTCACGATGAAGCGATTGGGGATGGGATAGTTCATTTTCTCAAGCGTGTTTCATAACCAGATTAGTGTCAGGGCACGACTTCAGTCGTGCCGAAAAACCGCGAAAAAGCCGGGCTTTAGCCCCTGAGAAATTACAGCAGAGAGACGTAAGGCATTTTTGAAATACGCTCTAGTCATTCCCATTTCATATTCTTCTATCCCGTTAAAATTACTATGTTTGCAAGACAATCATTGCAATTCATATCTATTCCTTTTTCGCATTATTTCAGACCAAAACGCACAAGCGCCCTTGCAGACGCAAAGGCGCTCGTGCGTGGAGCGGTGCCTGTTTGTGCGCTTACACCTGGACCGGCTTGGGAGGCTCAGGAACAAGCGGAGCCGGGAGTGCCGGTTTGCCTTCGGCCTTTTTGATGTCAATGCCGCCTTTGAAAAATGCGCCATCCTCGATGCTGATGCGCGCCGCCGTCACATCGCCGGTCAGGGCGCCGTCGGCGCGGATATCCACGCGGTCTGAGGCGACGATATTGCCGCGCACCTTGCCCAGAATGACGATTTCGCGGGCATTGATGCTGGCGGTGACCTGGCCATTGCGTCCTACCGTGACGCGATTGCCGGGAAGGCTGACGCTGCCCTCGACTTTGCCGTCGATAAACAGCGACTCGGTGCCGGTTACCTCTCCCTTCAGAGACAGGCCCTTGCCAATCGAGGCCTGATCGCCGGCTGAAACTGGTGGCCGGTTATGTTCGGGGGAAGGAGCGGACGGCACGGGGCGAGCGGGTTCGGGTACAAGGCTGGAATTGATCGGTCCGGATTGGGTGGGTTTCCACATAGCGCTCACGATATTCCTTTTCTGTCCTAAAAGGACTGGGCTACCCAAAGCAAAGGCCGCTGCACTGGGCCCAAAAAATCTGAATGAATGGATTACCCGCTTCTTCGCCTGGGGCAACCCACGCGCGGCCACAACTAGGATGTTACCTCTTGGCGGTCCGCCGGGAGTATTGCACTGCGATTATTTTATGACAAGGCGGCGCGGGCGGTGTTTGCGTTATGATGGAGAGTCCAAAAAATAAGGAGAACGAAGGCATGGATACGGCAACTGCGGTTGACCTGCTGGTCAGGTACGGGTGGATTCTCGCGCTACTCTTCGTTGTGTTATTTCACAAAGCCATTTTGCGCATCTTCTTTGGAACTGTCTTCGTCTCGGAGACCGAGATTGGAGTTGTCAATAAGAAATGGGTGATCTTCGGCAGTCACCGCACCCTGCCCGACGGCGCGATTGTCGCGCTGAATGGCGAAGCCGGCCTCCAGGCCGACACGCTGGCTCCCGGCATTCATTTCGGCCTTTGGGCATGGCAATACACCGTCTACATGGTGCAATTCACCACTATCGACCGCGGCCACATCGGAATCGTTGAGGCGCGCGACGGACACCCGCTCTCCGGCGGCCGCGTTCTGGCCAAGACCGTCGAATGCAATACCTTCCAGGATGCGCGCAAATTCCTGCTCAACGGCGGCGAGCGCGGCCCGCAGATCTCGATCATTCCTCCCGGAACATATCGCATCAATACGGCACTGTTTACGGTCAGCACCGAGGATGTTCTCGAGATCGCCGACAACATGGTCGGCATTGTGACCACCAAGGACGGCAAGCCCCTGGCCACAGGCGAGATCGCGGGCAAGGAAATCGCCGGCCACAATATGTATCAGGACGCCGAAGCATTCATCACCAACGGCGGCTACAAGGGCCTGCAAGAGCAGGTCATCCTCGCCGGACGCTACTACATCAATCCGCGCTTCGCGACGGTCGAAACCAGTCCCATGACTCAGGTGCCTATCGCCAACGTCGGCGTAGTCATCGCGTTTGTCGGCAATGAGGGCAAAGACCTCACCGGCGACACCTTCAAGCACGGCAATCTCGTTGGCCGCGGAGAAAAAGGCGTTTGGATCGATCCGCTCGATCCCGGCAAATACCCCATCAATCCCTTCACGCACAAGGTGGAGCTGGTGCCGACGGCGAATATCGTACTCAACTGGGCGACCGGAAAATCTGAGGCGCACCACCTTGACGAAAAGCTCTGCACCATCACCGTGCGCTCGTCGGATGGATTTACCTTCAACCTTGATGTCAGCCAGATCATTCACGTTCCGCGCAACGACGCGCCCAAAGTCATCGCTCGCTTCGGAACGATGGCCAATCTGGTGACGCAGGTTCTGGAGCCGACCATCGGCAACTACTTCCGCAACGCTGCGCAGACCTCGGATGTGATCGAGTTTCTGAAGAAGCGCAGCGAACGGCAGTCGGAAGCGAAGGTCTCGATTGCATCGGCTCTCAGCGAATACAACGTGAACGCCATCGACACGCTGATCGGCGACATCACGCCGCCCGAAGCGCTGATGAAGACGCTCACCGACCGCAAGATCGCCGAGCAGGAGCAGGTGAC
>Ga0181517_10001757_pt1 | contig 23369 bp, 17 predicted proteins | sample PEATcosm2014_Bin_31_FD_119748 | JGI IMG/M metagenome (GOLD analysis project Ga0181517, IMG submission 119748) | Peatland microbial communities from MTU Mesocosm Facility, Houghton, MI, USA - PEATcosm2014_Bin01_30_metaG | ecosystem: Environmental > Terrestrial > Soil > Wetlands > Peat | place... | reverse complement strand
GGGGGGAGAATGCCATGTCAGCTGCAAGCGCACTTACCAAGCCCGCACAGATCCGCGTGACCCGGCAGTCGCCCGCCTATTGGCGTGTGACGATCGACAATCCGCCGATCAACGTAATGGGTCCGGAAATGGTCAAGCAGTTTCAGGAAGTGATCAACGCTCTGGAGGACGACGAGCAAGTCAGGGTCGTGGTCTTCGACAGTGCTGTCGACGACTACTTCCTGAATCACTCCGATTTCCTGGCAAAGCTTGAGGACCTGACCTCACTGCCGGCCGGTCCCACAGGCTTGCCGCCTTGGCCGGACTTTCTGGTTCGTCTGCCTCGCTTGCCAGTCGCCTCGATCGCTCTCATCCGTGGCCGTGCGACCGGGAATGGGAGCGAGATCACTCTGGCATGCGACATGAGTTTCGCCAGCCGCGAAAAGGCCATCATCTCGCAATGGGAGGTGGGAGTGGGAATGGTCGCCGGCGGCGGCCCCATGGCCCGGCTGCCTCAACTCATCGGCCGGAACCGCGCTCTCGAGGTGCTCCTGAGCTCGGAAGATATCACGGCAGACCGGGCCGAAGCCTACGGCTACATCAATCGCGCACTGCCTGATGCCGAGCTCGATGCGTTCGTAGAGGCGCTCGCGGCGCGGATCGCCAAGTTCGACAAATGGGCGATCGCCAACACCAAGCGCCTCGTCAACACCAGTCTCCCGCCGGACGTCGAGCTCGGCGCCGGGTGGGATGCGTGCATCGCTTCGCTCGGTCGACCTGCCGCCCAAGAGGGGATCAAAGCGCTGCTGGCGCGCGGCTTCCACAAGCCAGGGGATGTCGAAAATCGGCTCGGATACTACCTGGGCCAAATCGCGCGCTAGGCGGGTGCCCGACGCGATTCCCGGTTCTGCGACGCTGAGGATCGGAGGCGTTCGAAACCAATCTTGGTGGAGCTGCTTCAAGAGATTGTAGTGATGTCGCACACTTTCTGCAGGAAGGAGGTTTGTATGTCTCAGAAAGCCACCGCCGTGAAGCGCGCTCAGCAAAGCGAAGCCCGGCCTCACGAACTCGGGCAAGAGGTTTTCAAAACCATCTTGTCCGAAGATGTCGATTGGAAACCGTTCCCGGCGTTTCCACCTTCCGTCCGGCTGGCCGTCGTTGTGGGTCAGCCCTCGGCGCCCGGCCCATACACGATCAGGGTCAAAGCGCCCCACGGCGAGAAGCTGATGCCCCACAGGCACCCAGAGGATCGAGTCTATACCGTGATTTCCGGCGTTTTTTATATTGGGCTGGGTGATGAATTCGACGCGAGTAAATTGGAAGCCTATCCGCCGGGCGCCGTGATCATTCTCCCTGGCAACACGCCCCATTTCCACTGGGCGAAGTCCGGCGAATACGTCACGCAAGTAACCGCGACGGGGCCGCTTGGCATGGAGTACCTCAGCGCGAAAGACGATCCGCGAAACAACAACCCGCAGGAGTAGTCTGGCGGCAGGGGGCGCACTCTGCGAAGGCAAAACCAGAGGCAAAATGAAGATGACCGCTTCGTCCTGAAAACCACGGTAGGAAACGGCCGCTACACGCGCGAATTCAAAATCAAAGGCAACTGAGCTGGCGGGACGCCCTTCGACCCCGCCACCGGCGGGCTCTCGGGACTAGCCGGCGCTACGAAATTCAAAGGCGCCCGCCTAAAAAGCAGGCGGCCGCTACAACGGCGACTGCAAGAGCAACGGCGCGAGCCTAGTCGGAGGAGACTCCTACTTTTTTCAGCTGTGATGCCGCTGGCTTGGCGCTGGCTGTGGTTTTGGCGCGCTCGCGGTAATTGTTGCGGGCGTTGCGCCAGTTGACGCTGGGAAGAATCAGTGAGGTGTCAATGCGGTCGCGGTATTTCACGGCGACTTTCAGGAGCGAGTCGAGCATGGCGTCGGAGAGCAGGTGGGGCTGGAGGCCGAGGTCAACCAGCTTGGAGTGCTTGGCGTTGTAGTAGTGATCTTCGGCTTCGACGCGGGGGTCGGGGAGGTGGCTGATCTCGACGGCGAGATTGATTTTTTTGGCAGCGGCCTGAACGATTCCGGCGATATCCATGATGGAAAAACTTTCCGTGAATTGATTGTAGACGCGGCACTCGTGGCGCGCGGCAGGATTCTGGCAGGCGATTTCGATGCAGCGGACGGTGTCGCGAATGTCGAGGAAACCGCGGCGCTGGCCGCCTTTGCCGTACACGGTGAGCGGATGTCCGACGACGGCTTCGACGCAGAAGCGATTGAGTACGGTGCCGAAAACTTCGTCGTAATCGAAGCGATTGATGAGCGCTTCATCGAGCGCGACTTCATCGGTGATGGTTCCATACACCACGCCCTGGTTCAGATCGGTGGCGCGTATGCCCCAGATTTTGCAGGCGAACATGATGTTGTGGCTGTCGTGAACTTTCGATAGGTGATAGAAAGAGCCGGGCTGCTTCGGAAATGGGAGAACGTCCTTGCGGCCGTTGTGTTCGATGGCGATGTAGCCTTCTTCGATATCGATATTCGGAGTGCCGTATTCGCCCATGGTGCCGAGTTTGATGAGGTGGCAATCGGGCTGCAATTCGCGCAGGGCGAAAAGGAGATTCAGCGTGCCGACGACGTTGTTCACCTGTGTGTAGACGGCGTGGCCGCGGTCGATCATGGAGTAGGGAGCGGAGCGCTGTTCGGCGAAGTGGACGACTGCTTCTGGTTCGAAACTTTTGATCACGTTGCTGAGGAATTCGTAGTCGGTGATGTCGCCTACGTAGGATTCGATCGTCAGGCCGGTGAGGCGGTGCCAGGCGCTGAGGCGGTCAGAGAGCGGGCGGATGGGAGTGAGGGTTTGGGCGCCCAGCTCGTGATCCCATTGGCGGCGGACAAAGTTGTCCACGATGGCGACTTCATGGCCCTTCTTGGACAAATAAAGGGCCGTGGCCCAACCGCAATATCCGTCTCCACCTAGCACTGCAATCTTCATACTTCCTCCGCGTGCTCTCGCGCTTTTGCTTGAGTTTGAGCGCTGCTGTTCGATGCTGGACAGGCGCTGTTGGCAGCGACGAATCGCTATGGCCAAACAGCTTCATATCTTACCGTTCTTGATGGCAGATGGCGAGTGGGGCGGGCGGATTTTGGTCCGGCGTGGAAGGGCTGAGGATTCAACCCACACGGCAAAACGAAGCCGGAGGGATCCTTCGCTACGCTCAGGATGACAGCCGTGTGGGGCGGGTCTGAGACCCGCCCCTACTGAGTGCGATAGATCGCGGCGGCGCTAAGGCGGGCACGGCATGCCCTGCCCCTACGACCCTTGATGCGGTGCCGGCGGGGTCGAGGTGGCCAGCGGATGATTGGTTAGCAGGAGTTTGCCGCCGCTTTGGGCGACTACTTCAAGGTTCGTGGCGCCTACTAGATTTTGGAGGCGGGGGAGGCTGGTTTGAGCGCAGACGAGATAGAAGCGCGGCTGAGTCATCCAGAGAGATGCAAATTTCGCGTCGTTGATGAAGACGTCGGCGGCGCCGGGAGCGTTTGAGCCATATTCGAGATTCAGGACGCGTCCGTTCAACAGAAGCGCGGTGCGATTGGTGTAGAAGAAAATCGATGACGTGGGGTAATAGTGGCGCTCGACGATCAGGGCGCCGTCTGGGGATTGCAGCAGTGCTTCGGCAAGAGGGCGCGAGGAAAGATAGGGGTCGAAGACGACCATGGCAGCGCGAGCGGCATGGAAAAATAGAACCATCATTAGGGCGGAGGCGAGAAAGGCGCGCAGGCCCGTGGAGCGAAGATTTCCGAGCGCGCCAATGAGGAAGGCGATCGATGCTACGAGAAGCGGAATTCTTAGGTAGGCGAAGGACGGGAGCGTGAGGTCCAGCATGTGTCCGAGGGAAAGGCTGTAGGATTTCGGATTGCTCGTCAACGCAGAGGAAATATCGCCGGGAGCGGGCAGGTTGCGCACGTTCCAATAAATGGCGAAGGCCGCGATGGCGGCGCAGGCGGCGATGACTGCGAGGGTACGGGTGCCGCGGCGGACCCAAACATTTTCCGTCGCCATAGCAGAGCCAATGAGCAAGGCGAGCGCGGGGTAGCACGGCATCGAATAATATTCCTGGGTGGTGGAGAACGTGAAGAAGATCAGCACGAAGCCGAGCCAGCAGAGAGCGAGCAGGCGCGCGCGGCCCTCGCGGTCAATCGGCCTGAAGGAAAGTTTGGCGACGGCCGGGATGTAAACGCTCCAGGGAAACAGCCAGATCAGATGGAATAACCAGAAGTAGAGGCGCGGGACGGTGTTGTAATCGCGCGGGTAACGCAGATTGAGAAAACGGAGCAACTGCTCGTTGATGAAAAAGAACCAGAGGAAGCCGTGATAGGAGTTCGGGCCGCTGTGAAGCGTGAAAACGAAATACGGCGGATTGCGCAACATGGCGAGGATGTGCCAGGGAGCGGCAATGAGCAGGATGACAAGCGTGCCGCTGAAGGGATGAAGGCGCTTCCAGACATTCCAGGAAAAAAGCTGGCGCGTGAGAAGGAGATAGACGATCGCGGCGCCTACCGGAAAAACGATCGCGATCAGGCTCTTTAGAAGCAGGCCGGCACCAAGACTTGCGGCGAACAGGAATGCCCAGAGGCGCGGGTGAGGTTCTTCGTCGTCAATGGCGCGGAGGAAGGCCCACATCGCCAGGGCGGTGGTGAACGTCAGCATGACGTCTGGAATCAACACACGAGTGAACAGGAACAGGCCGACACACGTGGCGATGCATAAGCCTGCGTAGAATCCCGCGCGTTTAGCGAACGCCCAGACACCGAAAGCCGCGGTGACCCAGCAAAGAGCGAGCGCGGAAAGCGCCATGGGAATGCGCGCGGACCAATCGTGCACGCCGAAAATTTTGTAGGAAAGCGCGATGGTCCAATAGATCAGCGGAGGCTTTTCGAGATAGGGGACGCCGTCGAGGCGAGCGGTTACCCAATCGCCGGAGACGAGCATGTTGCGCGCGATTTGCGCCTGCACGGAGTCAACGTCGTCCATGAGAGACGGCGGAGAAACGATGCAACCCACATAAATCGCTCCGGCGAAGAGTAAAACGATTAGGTAGAGATACCAGTTCTTTCCGGGGCCGAATAATGGCTGGCCGGAGAAGGTGCTGCTTGAATCCGCCATTCTTTCATCCATAGGAAAAGTATCAGCAAGCCCCACAGGTGATAACCCAGATTGGCGCGCCTGTCCATGTGGGCTTGCAAAAGCGATTGCACGACTTTTGGTTGAAATAGTCCGGGATGCTCGGCGAGTCCGGTGTTCAGCGTGTCCGTCAGCAATTCGCGCAGCGGGCCGCGCAGCCATTCGTGAGCGGGGATATCGAAGCCAACTTTCTTGCGTGTGAGAACCGCTGGGGGGAGCTTATTTTTCATAAGCTCTTTGAGGATAAATTTTTGGCGCGAGCCTTGGATTTTCAGCGACGCCGGCAGCGTGGCGGCGAACTCCACGATGCGATGATCAAGAAATGGCGGGCGGACTTCGACGGAGTGCGCCATACTCATGCGGTCAACTTTGGTGAGGATGTCGCCGGGAAGATAATATTTTTGATCGAACCAGAGGAAGGGCGCGAGCGGATCTGGCGAGGTAAATTTGCCGCGCAATTCTCCGAGGATGCCGTCGAGCGCGCTCGGTAGCTGGGTTTTCAGCAGGGCGCGTTTATCTGTGTCGGAGAACGTGCCGTTCCAGAAGACGTGGGCGCGCTCGGGCGACATGGTGGTGCCTTCAAGGAAGCGTTTTACTTTGTATTCGAAGCTGATCTTGTCATCGGAAACGGGCCAGCGACTGATGGCTTGCAGCGCGAGGCGTAGCGCGGACGATGGCAGGTGTCTGGCGGTGCGCGCAAGTGCGTTGGCGCGATAGGTGAGATAGCCGCCGAATAGTTCGTCGGCGCCTTCGCCGCTGAGCGCGACGGTGGTTCGGCGTTTGCACATTTTGGAGAGGAACCAGACGGGGAGGGCGCCGGCGTCGGCGGTCGGTTCGTCGGAGTAGTAGGCGAATTCGGCGATCGCGCCGGCGAGGTCTTCGTCGGGCGTGAGGTCCAATTCCTCGTGCTCGGTCTGGTAGTGGTTCACGACCTGGCGGATGTAAGAGCTTTCATCGAAACTGCGGCCGCGGAATGAGATGGAGAAAGTTTTCAGGCGCGAAGTGGATACTTGCGCGGCGTAGTGCAGGATCGTGGAGGAATCGACGCCGCCGCTGAGCCAGACGCCCAGAGGCACGTCGGAGAGCAGGTGCTCGCGCGTGGATTTTTGCAGCAGCGAGTCGAGTTCGTCTTTAGCCGCATCCAGAGTCCAGTTGCGCGGATTCTCGAACGGCAGCTTCCAATAGCTTTCCGAGCGGATTTTTCCGTCGCGCCATTCGAGCCAGTTTCCGGGCGCGAGTTTTTCAATCCCGTCCACGAGCGTCCAGGGGCACGGAACGTAGTTAACAGAGAGGTAGCAATCCAGACCGGCGAGGCTCAGGCGGCGCGTGATTTCGGGATGAATGAAAAGCGCTTTCAGTTCCGAGCCGAACAATAGGTCCTGGCCGAGGTGCGCGATGTAAAGCGGCTTGATGCCGAGGCGATCGCGGGCGAGGACCAGGCGGCGAGAAGATTCTGTCCAGAGGGCGATTGCGAACATGCCGCGCAGGCGCGCGAAGCATTGCGTATCCCATTCGAGAAAAGCGTGCAGAACGGTTTCGGTGTCGGAGTGAGACTGGAAACGATGGCCGAGCGATTCCAGTTCGCCGCGTAATTCCAAATGGTTGTAGATTTCGCCGTTGAAGACGATTACGGCATCACCATTTGGCGAAAAGATTGGCTGGTCGCCCCCTTCCAGGTCAATAATTTTCAGGCGCGTCGAGCCGAGCGAGCAGATTTCGGAGCGGAAGACGCCCTGCTGGTCCGGTCCGCGATGAACAAGGGTCGAGGCGGCGCGCCGGATGCGGTCTGCATCGGGCGACCAATTTTTATGGGTGAAACCGGCGATACCGCACAAATTGCAATACCCCTCAGTGTTTGGGTTCTATCAATCGTAGCGACAGTTTAGCGCATCGTCCACATTTATAGATGCTGCGGAGTGGTTGCAGGTTTGGCATGAACTACGACAATTACTTTCTGCCGAGGAAAACGAGCGTGACGCCGATGCAGACCAGCAGAACGCCGAGCCAGCGCCTGCGCGAGACGCGTTCGCCGAGAAATACTTGGCCGCCCAAAGCTCCGGCGGCGTAGCTCAAGGCTGTGACGGGCACAACGAAGCTGACGTTTTCCATGGAGAGCGCGCCAAGCAAGGAGAAGAAAGCCACGGCCATCAGCGCGATACCGAGCCACATCCAGGGAACTTGAATCGCGCGCAGCATTACGCGCAGGAGCGAGCTGGGGCGGAAATCGTGCACTTCGCCGATGGTTTTCATCGCGCGTGTGACGCAGAGTTCGCCGGAAGTGCCGGCACAGACGATCAGGAACAGCAGCACAGTTTCCCAAGCCATTATTTTTGCTCCGTGGTGCGCGGCGAAGTGTGGCCCACGATCAACACACCCAGACAAATCACGCCTACACCGGCCCAACGAACTGGCGAAATCGGTTCATGCAAGAGAAAGTAAGCCCAAAGGGCGACCACCGCATAGGCGAACGAGCCGGCAGGCTGCACGAAACTGTAGTCGGCCCAGGACAAGACGAGCAGATAGGCGACGAAAAACATCAGCTGGAGCAGGATGCCGAGCCAGATGAAAGGAGACGTTAAAACTTGCGTGCCGACGCGGAGCAAGTCAGCCGGCTGGTGCAACGAAATGGCGCCGATGGTCTTCATGCCTTTGCTGAGAGAAACGTTGCCCAGCGGGCCGAACAGGATCATCAGAAATATCAGGGCGAAGGTTTTCAGGTGCAAGCCGGCGGATGACGTCATGCGATGAGAGGGCGCCCGGCGCACGAGGCGCGGTGGTGCGAAGAGTTCATGGTGAATGGATGCGAAATTATTGTCATTGTATTTAAATTATTTTACTCGATTTCGCGGGGAAACCGAAATGAGGATTGGCTTTAGAAAAGGCAAAAGATTTTACCCAGAGAAGAGGGAGGAAATGCGGAGGTAAATCGGAGACGGCAACGGCTTTTACCGCACCCTTCGATCCCGCGCTGCGGGATCTCACGATGAATCGCGCTGTAGCGCGATTCAGAGAAAGGCGAAAGAGATCCCCAGCTGCGGCAAGCAGGCTTCACCCGCTGTCGCGGGTTCAGGATGACGATGCTTGCCGCATTGTCAGAGACGCTCACGAGGCTCAGCGATAAAGGCAGTGGCTAGTGATGAGTGGCGAGTGGCTAGAAAAGAGGAAGACTCCAGCTGTGGCGCGAATCGCGTAATTCTTATCAATGCAGAACACTTGGCTGCTTGCGAGCGGTGACGGCGGTGAGTTTGCCATCACGCAGATAGTAATTGATGCCGCGCCAGCGGATGGTGTGGCGGGCGAAGCTGGCTAGCCAGATGACGAAGGCCATCGCATCCCAGAGTGGGATTAGCAGCATTTTTTTCCAGACGCGCGGTTGCTTCATTCCCCAGATCCCGATGAGCCACGTCATGACGATTCGCAGGAATAAATAAGTGCCTAGGTATGCGGCGCCTACCGTCAGCGACGGATGAATGGCGATGGCGACGAGCGACCAGGGCAATCCCCACGTGAAGATGAGGCCCAGGTGGCCCCAGGGGCGCATCAGGCGCATGACCGTCATCCAGCGCAGGCGTTTGTAGAGAAATTCGCGCAGCGAATCGAAATCGGCGACGGAGTGCACGACGTACGGGAGCAGTTTTACTTCGTAGCCCTGCTCGGCGACCAGGCGGCCGGCGTAAACATCGTCGGCGGGGCGGTCTTCGATCGTTGGGTAGCCGCCATAGCCTGCAACTGCCTTGCGCGTGGTGACGATCGTTTGGCCGAAGGTAAATTTGATTCCGTCGAGCTGCCAGGCGACCATCACTCCTGCGAAAAAATCGGAGATCATGCCGATGGACTGCAATTTTTCGGTGAGATTTCTTTCTTCGGTGGCGGAGTAAAGGCAGGTGGCGGCTCCCACGTGCGGATCGCGAAAAGGCGAGATAACGGTGCGCAGATAGTCGGGCTGGACGCGCACGTCGCTGTCGGTGATTACGAAGAAATCGTGCTCTGCCTCGGCGACCAGGCGAGTGAGTCGCGCCACTTTGTCATTCACTGCATCGCGGCCGGAACCGAAGAGCAGGCGGATGCGGCGCTGAGGAAAATCGCGGACCAGCTTTTCGAGAACCGGAAGCGTGGGGTCGCCTGGATCCACGCAGAAAACGATTTCGTAATCGGGATAGTCCTGGCGGCAGAAGCTGGCGTAATTTTCGTAGGCTTCGGCGTCGAGGCCTTTTACTGGTTTCAGGCAACTGATGGGCGGAGTGAAATCGGTATTCGGAGCGACGTCGCCGCGCGAGGTGTGAAAGTAGCGCACGGTGCTGTAGAGAGAGAGCAGGTAGTAGATGAAGGGGATTGCTGCAAGGGCCAGGAATGCGTACGCGACAAACGTCAAAATCTTTTTGCCTCTCGAAGAGCGCAGGAATTGCTCGGGCGGAAAATCCTAACATGAAACCGGGAAAGTAGGCTCCTACAGCGTATCTCCTTTTGATGGTTGGATCTGCGAGCGTGGAAATATCATCAGTGAAGAGGCTCGGGGCGGTTGGTAACACGGCTGTAATACAATCGCGATAGCATCTCTGGTTGCAGGGACGTGATGAAAAACATTGATGTAGCGGACCCACAACACATCTTCAACCGGCACTACTCGTGGATGCAATTCAACGAACGCGTGCTGGAAGAGGCGCGCGACGAGAAGAATCCGCTGCTCGAGCGGGTGAAATTCCTGGCGATCACCGCGAGCAACCTGGATGAATTCGTGGAGGTGCGGGTCGCTGGAATCCTGCAGCAGGTGGAGCACGGCAATCGCGAGCCCGGTCCGGATGGGCGCGCGCCGGCGGAAGTGCTGAAGGAACTGGCGGGAAAAATTCACAGTTTCGTGAAAGCGCAGTACGACTGCTGGCGTGAAGAACTACTGCCAGCGCTGGCTGCGGAATCGATTCGGGTGGTGAGCCTGAAGAAACTGAGTCCGGCGGCACGCGCGCACATTGAAAATTTTTACGTGAAAACAGCGGAGCCGCTGCTGACTCCGGTGACGGTGGACCCGGCGCATCCTTTTCCGCACGTGCTGAACAAGGCGCTATGCCTGGCGTTTCTTCTGAAGCGCAAACGCCGCGGCGGGCAAACTTATTTGGGAGTGGTGACGGTGCCGCGCGCGCTGCCACGATTGGTGCTGCTGCCCGCGAAAGATGGGACCGTCGAGTACGTGTTTCTTTCGGATGTGATTCAGGCGTTCGCGAACCGCTTGTATCACGGCTACGAAGTGCTTTCGGCGGCGGCGTTTCGCGTAACGCGCAACAGCAATCTGTATCTGGAAGAGGAAGAATCGCGCAGCATTATGGATACGGTGGACGCGCAACTGCACCGGCGGCGCAAGGGCGAAGCGGTGCGGCTGGAGATTGAGGCGAGCGCGAGTCAGGAAATTATTGACCGGCTGGTGGCGAATTTTCGTCTGGCGCCGTGGCAGATCTTTCGCGTGGACGGTCCGCCGAACTTGGCGCGGATTTCGTATTTGTACGATCAGGCGCCACGGCCGGATTTGAAATTCCAACCGTTCGTGCCGCGGGAGCTGGCGCTCAAGCCGGGCGCGACTTCCCTCTTCGAGCTGATCCGCAAGCGCGATTTGCTGCTGCATCATCCGTACGATTCCTATTCGGCAGTGGTGCGGTTGATCGAGAGCGCAGCGAAAGATCCGGACGTGCTTTCGATCAAGCAGACGCTGTACCGCACGAGCGAAAATTCGCCGATCGTACGGGCGTTGATCGAAGCGGCGGCCAAGAAGGAAGTGGCGGTGGTGGTGGAGCTGAAGGCGCGGTTTGACGAAGCTTCGAACATCCGCTGGGCACGCAATTTGCAGGAAGCGGGCGTGCAAGTGTTCTACGGAGTGTCGGGGTTGAAGACGCATTGCAAGCTTGCGTTGATTGCGCGGCGGGAAAGCGACGGGCAGATCCGCCGCTACGCGCATCTGGGGACTGGGAATTACAATCCTTCGACGGCGCGTTTCTACACCGATTTGAGCTTGTTGACGAGCGACCCGCATATTACGCACTCGGTGCATCATGTCTTCAATTATTTGACGGCTTATTCCGAGCGGCCGAATTATCACCCGCTGTTCGTGGCGCCGTTAAATCTGGGGAAAAGCTGCCTGAAATTGATCGAGCGCGAGACGGCGCATGCGAAAGCGGGCCGGCCGGCGTTTATTTTCGCGAAAGTGAACGCCCTGTTGGACGAAAGAACGATTCAGGCGCTGTACCGCGCTTCGCAGGCGGGCGTGCAGATTGAATTGGTTGTGCGTGGGGCGTGCGCGCTGCGTCCAGGAGTGCGCGGGATCAGCAGCCGGATTCGGGTGCGCAGCGTGATTGGGCGATTTTTGGAGCACAGCCGGATTTTCGTTTTTGGAAATGGCGGGAAGACCGAACTTTATTTGGGTAGCGCGGATTGGATGCACCGGAACATTTACGAGCGCGTGGAGGTGATGTTCCACGTGCGCGACGCGGAATTGTGCAGGCAAGTGTTCGGCGAGGTGATCGCGCCGTATCTTGCGGATACCGAGAAGACGAGGGTTCTGCTTGCTGACGGACGATGGGTTCGCGCGGGAGAGGCTGGCGCTGCGCTACACGCGGGGAACGGTTTTCGATTTAACGCGCAGGAATTTTTGATTGGCTTGGCGGAAGGGCGAGAGGCGATTGGCGAAGTGCCGCGGGCGCCGAGTTTTGTGAAGTTTGCGAATCCAGATAAAAGCGTTTCCTCTGTCTAGGTTGTAGCGGCGCGGGCTTTTCCCTCCCTTTGCGCGCCGAACTTTCCCGAGTGCTGCAAACTTTCGCCGTATAATCGCAGGCCATGGACGAAGGATTATTTCAGGGCGCGGTGAACTGGCTGCTGGGGCCGGAGCCGATCACCGAAAAACGGCCGGGGCACCTGTGGCCGCGCTGGATTTTCTTGCGCGCCTTGGGGCTGATTTATTTTTCCGCGTTTTATTCGCTGCTGTTCCAGATCAAGGGACTGATCGGGCCCAACGGAATCCTGCCGGCGGCGGATTATCTGCAGGCGGTAAATGCGGCGTTGCACCTGCAGAGCTACTGGACCGTGCCAACTTTGCTGTGGTTCGGAGCGAGCAATGGCGCGTTGATGACTTTGTGCTGGGTGGGGCTGCTTGCATCGCTGCTGGTGACGCTGAATCTGTGGCCGCGCGCCTCGCTGCTGATTTGTTTTCTGTGTTTTGTTTCGTTTGTGAGCGTGGCGCGGGATTTTTCGGGATACCAGTCGGACGGCATGCTGCTGGAGGCGGGATTTATCGCGCTATTTTTCGCGCCGGCGGGCCTGCGGCCGGGATTGGGGGCAGAGAATCCTCCTTCGCGGACGAGCCTCTTCTTGTTGCAGTGGGAATGGTTCCGAATTTATTTCGAATCGGGTGTGGCGAAAATTGGGAGCGGGGACCTGGCGTGGCGGCAATTCACGGCGATGGACGATTACTACCAGAACGGCCCACTGCCGACGTGGATCGGATGGTACGTACAGCATTTGCCGCACTGGTTTCACGCGTCGGCGACGGTTTACACGCTGGTGACGGAACTGCTGATCGTGTGGATGCTGTTCCTGCCCAGGCGATTTCGCATTGTGTGCTTTTTCATCGTGACGCCGTTTGAGATTTCGATTATTGCAACAGCGAATTATACGTTTCTGAATTATCTGGTGTTGCTGCTGGGCGTGTTGCTGCTGGACGACCGCTTTCTGGAATGGGCTTCGCCGCAGTGGTTCCGCGACTGGATCCACGGGAAACGCGCGACGCAAGTGGCCGCCGTTCCCGCAGCGGTGCCGGTGGCACCGGAACGTACGAGCACTGCCGCGGAATGGCGTGAAAGATTTACGCCGTTGCGCAGGGCGTTTGCGGGCTTGTGTCTGGGATTGGTTTTTTATTCCACGACGGCGCTGCTGCTGTGGATGTTTATGCCGGGGCTGCCGCTGCCGGAAGCGCCGGTGCGGGCGCTCGAGCCTTTTCGCATCGCGAATTCCTACGGTCTGTTTGCGGTGATGACGCACGAGCGTTACGAGATCGAATTTCAGGGCTCGGTGGATGGAAAGACGTGGATTGCGTATCCGTTTCGCTACAAGCCGCAGGCGATTGATAAAGCGCCGGGGATTTACGCGCCTTATCAGCCGCGGTTCGAATGGAATCTGTGGTTTGCGTCCTTGGCGCCGTGGCAACAATCGCGCTTTGTGGTCTGGACGGAAGAACGCTTGATGAAAAACGATCCGGATGTGCTGGCATTATTCGCCAGCAATCCGTTCGCGAGCGCGCCGCCGCGAGAGGTGCGCACGATCAAGTATCAGTATTGGTTCACGGACATGCGGACGAAGCGCGAGACGGGAAATTGGTGGAGGCGCGAGGAACTGGAGCAGTTTGCTCCGGCGCTGGAGCGTGAAGCCGACGGCAAGATCGTGGTGCTGGATTTGGCGGAACGCGAGCTTGACCAACCTTGAGATGCTCCGCGGCTGAAAAACCGAGTCGCGCGGGGAAAGCAAGTTTTGCCACGCGCACGCAAATCCGTTAGCCTGTGCGGGACCGTATGACACCTAGCCAACGCCATTCCGACGAGCCAAGAGAAGCGACGATTGCGGACGATGTGACTCCGGAACTGGTACTCGCGCATCTCGCTACGCTTTCGCAGCCCGCGAGCATCCGGCACATCGCACATGGAATGGGATTAAAGCATCGCGGGCGGCGCTATTTGCCGCGCGTGCTGCAAAAACTGAAAAAGCATGGCGAAGTGGAAGAAACTCAGGGCGGAAGATTCCGGCTGGCGGGGACGAAGCATGCGAAGAAGGAAGCGGCTGGTCAGGCGGCTGCGGCAAAACGTGTGAGCGCTGCGAATACCGCGGCAGCGGGTGAGTCATCAGAGCAGGCGACGCCGAGTGCTGGTGCCGTAGCCGACGGTCATGGCGCGGCCGCGCCGTCGAAGATCGCGTCGGGGCGTGGACGCGATCCAAATCTTGTGTCCGGGAGAATTGTGGCGCATCGCGATGGGTATGCCTTTCTGGTGCCGGATTCGCCGATGCCGCGAGTGGAAGGAGATTTATTCATCGGGCGCGATGGGCTGGGCGATGCGATGCACGGCGATCGCGTGCTGGCACGCATCGAGCGCAGGCGCGCCGACGGGCGCGCGGAAGGCCGCGTGGTGCAGATTGTGGAGCGCGAGCATCCGACGATCGTGGGATTGTTCCGCTATGGGCCGCACGGAAATGTGGTGCTGCCTTACGACGTGCGCATCCTGCATGAAGTAATCATTCCGCCGGGGGCGGAGCTGACGCCGGAACTGCGGCAAAAAGCTGGCGAGGCTGGGAGCGGCGGTGGGACGGCCGCGAACAGCCGAACGCGATATCCGGAGCTGGATGGCGCGGTGGTGAATGTGGAGCTCACGCGTTTCCCGAAGGGCGGGCTGGCTCCGGCGGGGCGCGTGATTGAAATTCTGGGGCGACCTGGCGAAATCGGCGTCGATGTTGAAATTATTATTCGCAAGCATCATCTGCCGAACATTTTTCCGGATGAGGTGCAGCAGGAAGCGCGCGCGACGCAAGCGCAGGTGGCGGAGCAAGACCTTGCGGGGCGGCGTGATTTGCGGCATTTGCCGATCGTAACGATTGATGGAGAGACGGCGCGCGATTTTGATGATGCGGTGCATGTGGCGGCGCTGCCGAACGGTCATTACGAATTGCAGGTGCATATCGCGGACGTGGCACATTACGTTGCGCGTAGTTCGGGGCTGGATCGAGAGGCGCGCTTACGCGGCACTTCGGTTTATTTTCCCAATCGCGCGGTGCCCATGCTGCCGGAGGAACTTTCCAATGGGATTTGTTCGCTGAATCCGAAAGTGGACCGGCTGGTGATGAGCGTGGTGATGGAACTGGACGCCGCGGCGAAATTAGTGCGGGCGGAATTTTTTCAGGGGGTTATCCGTTCGGCGGAGCGGATGACGTACACGAACGTCAACAAAGTGATCGAAGGCGACGCGGAGATGACGGCGCGCTACGCGCCTCTGGTGAGCGAGTTCCAGAGGATGAAGGAACTGGCGTTGTTGCTGAACAAGCGGCGGAGCGCGCGGGGCTCGATTGATTTCGATTTGCCGGAGCCGGTGATCGAGTTTGACCCCGACGGACGCATGCTCAGCATCGTGCGCAGTGAACGGAATATCGCGCACCGGCTGATCGAGGAGTTCATGCTGGCGGCGAACGAAGCGGTGGCTGAATATCTGGAGAAGCGAGGCGTGGCTTCGCTGCATCGCGTGCACGAGAAGCCTGATCCGAAGAAAGTGCTGGAGTTCGAAGAGCTGGCGCACGCCTTTGGATATTCGCTGGGAGTGGAGGATCTGGCGGAGCGGCGCGTGACGGTGCGGCATGGACGCGGGCGTCCGCAAGCGCGCGAGGGGCGCGGCGGCGGGCGCGGACGCATGCGGCCGATGAGCGTGACCATGCCGGCCGCCGAGGAAGTGGACATACGGCCACAGCATTACCAGCGCCTGACGGAGAAAATCGCGGGCAAGCCGGAAGAGCGGATTCTTTCGTACCTGATGCTACGATCGCTGAAGCAGGCGCGTTACGCGGTGGACGTGCTGGGACATTTTGCATTGGCCACGAAGGAATACACGCACTTCACTTCGCCGATCCGGCGCTATCCGGATTTGATCGTGCACCGGGCGCTGAAATGGGCGCTGGAAAATCCGGATGTGGCGCCGTTGCGCACGCACGTGGAGAATGCCCGCACAGGGAAAGAGGAAACAGTGGCGGTGCTGGGGCCGTATCGGCGCGTGGAATTGCAGGATATTGCGGCGGAAAGCTCGGAGGCGGAGCGGCGGGCGGATGCGGCGGAACGCGAGCTGATGGAATGGAAGACGGCGCAGTTCATGGAAAGCCATCTGGGCGAGGAATATTCCGCGCTGATAATTTCCGTGCAGAAGTTTGGCTTTTTTGTGGAGTTGGTGGAAATTTTCGTGGAAGGATTGGTGAGCATCGACCGGCTGGAGGAATTCACCGGGCAACGCTGCGCTTATCATGACCGCGACCATTCGATTGTTTGCGAGCCGTATCGAGGTTCACGCCGGGGCGGCGGAGCGAGACGGATTTTTCGTCTGGGGGATCGGGTGCGTGTGCGCGCCGAGCGGATTGATCCGTTCCGGCATCGAGTAGAGTTTTCGTTGATTGAAGATAGTTCGAGCGATCGTCGCTGAATTTGCGGAGGTGAAACATGGCAGCGAGACAATGTCCGAACTGCGGCGCGGTGATGCCGGCGGGAAAAGTAGCCGCGGATTCCTATGATCTGGTTTGCGCCAGCTGCCAGCATCCGCTGGGGATTTCGGAGCTCAGCCGAAATCTCGCGGTGTTCGTGGGGCTGGCCGCAGGAGCGATCGCCTGGTGGATCGTTACGTTGCGCTTTGCGGGCCAAGCGGGAGCGCTCGGCTGGGTCTGGCCGGTGTTTCTCGCCTATCTCGCGACGAGCGTTGTGGCTGCACTGACGTTAATGCTATCGGCTACTTTGGAATTAAGAGCCAGCGATCCCGCCCCGCACAGCGAAAGTGCCACACCGCAGATACATCATTAATAACAAGGCGTGATTAATTTATTGATTCGTATATACTGCCGCAGTCGGCGCGAACGCCCCTCTTCGTTATCCGGCCGACTGGGGTGGAATGGCACGGTACTCCGCACTGCTGGGCAAGCGCGTGGAAGCGCATTATCGCGCGGGAGATATGCAGCTCTCAACGAATGGGTTCTTAGTGTCCGATACGGGCAAGGCGATTTTCGTGGAGGAGCATTTTTCGTCGGGCGGAAAAGAAAAAACGATGCGCGTGGAAATTCCGTACGCGTACGTGATACGAGTGGCTGAAGCGCGCGACGAGACCGCGCAGCCGCGAAGCGTGCCTAAGCCCACGAAGAAAAAATAGAGTTGCCGCAAGGGTGGTTCCCGCCGTTCTTTATGTCCCGCCACCATGGAACGATGAAAGCGCGTCGTGAGTTCGCATTTGTGTGCGAGCGCGGGTATATTTTTTGTGCTGATACGGGAGGCGTCAAATGAAACCGACGGTTGGATTGATTGGGCTGGGACTGATGGGGAAGCCGATGGGGCGCAACCTGCTGAAGGCGGGATTTCCGCTCGTGGTTTGGAATCGAACGGCGGCGCGGGCGGGCGACTTGGTTAGCGAGGGCGCGAAACTGGGGGCGAATCCGCGCGAGACAGCGGCAGCGGTGGATGTGCTGATCAGCATCGTGAGCGATCCGCCGGCGCTCGAAGAAGTGTTGTGGGGCGCGCAGGGCGCAATGGATGGGTTGCGGAGCGGAAGCACTTATATGGATTCGAGCACGATTTCGCCGGAGCTGGCGCGGCGCGTGGCTGCCGCGTGCGGCGAGCGCGGAGTGGATTTTCTGGACGCGCCGGTGACGGGCGGCGACTGGGGCGCGAAAAAAGGAGAGCTGGTATTCATGATTGGCGGGAACGCGGAGGTGTTGGAGCGCGTGCGGCCGGTGCTAGAAGTGCTGGGGAAGAAATTTTTCCTGTTGGGGCCGAATGGTGCGGGGCAGACGGTGAAGCTGGCGATGAATTTGATTTTGGCGCTGGAGGTGGAGGCGCTGGCCGAAGCGCTGGCGCTCGCTACGTCGGCGGGCGTGGCAGGTGAGAAGCTGGTGGAAGTGATGCAATCCAGCATGGCGCGAGCGGGGGTGCTGGATGTGAAGGCGCCGCTGATGCTGAAGAATGAATACGCGGCGAGTTTTCCCTTGCGGCTGATGCACAAGGATATGCGGCTCGCGTTGGAATTGGCACGACAGCAGGGAGTTACGCTGCCGGCCGCTGCCGCTGCGTACGGGACGTACAGCGCGGTGAAAGATGCGTCGAAGGATGATCCGGATTATTCGGCCGTGGCGCGATTTTGGAGCAAGGCTGCAGGTTAAACTTACGGTTTCGCGCTGGGCGGGAAAAAAGTGAGAGGAAGGTCGCGCGAGGTGCGCAGGCCGGCATTGGCGGCGAGGATTGCTGGGATGGAATTGACGACGACGGCGGCGGTGGCGACGTCGCCATGGGTGCCGCCGGGGATCGTGAGCGTGAGATGAGGTTCCCCTTTTAGCACCACGGTGTCGGCGGGATGGCGGGCGCCGACGTACATTTTCAGCTCCATGAAGATTTTCTCTTTGCCGGCGGAGACGCCGCGCGCGACCTGATGCACGCCGGCGACCTGGCCGGGCGCGACTTCCAGAAATTCCGTTGTAATGATTTCTTCAGTGATTACCGGTTCGATGGTTTCCGAAATATCGTCGAGAGCAAAGCCCAGGCCATCGGCCACCATGGCGATGGATTCCGGAAGGCCGTGATGTTTGATGACGCCGGCGGCGACTTGCGCGCGGAACTCTTCGGGCGTCATACCGGCGCCAATTTTTTTCTGGAGGGGCAGGCGGCGTTTGGACGCGTCCACAACGCGCACGGCGCTGAGCCAGTCGATGCGCTGCGCGGCGGCGCTGAAGGTGAGCGCGAGCTTGTCCATCACGAAGCCGGGATTCACGCCGGTGCCGACGAGCGCGACACCCTCTTCTTTTGCGGCACTGTCTAGTTTTTGGGAGAGCTCGGGATGCTTGCGGAATGGATAGGCGAGTTCTTCGCAGGTGGAGACGATGCAGCAGCCTGCCGAGATGCACTCTAGAAGTTGATCCATCACGCTGGTGAGATAGGAAGAGGTGGAGTGGATGATTGCGTCCAGCGGCTTTTCGAGGACGGATCTAGCGTCCGGGGAAATCGAGACGCCCCAGGGCGCGTCGGGCGCGCCGACTACTTCTCCCAGGTCGCGGCCAGCTTTGGCGGGATCTTTGTCTATCGCGGCGATGATTTCTAGGGAATCCTTTTGGCGCATCAGGCGGACGATGGAGGAGCCGATGGGACCGAGACCGTATTGGGCAACGCGGATTTTCTTTTTCACGATGGGGTTCCTGGGCGGTACAAGGAGGTAATACGTTAAAGGGTTGACGGACGGACTGCAACCGATTTTGACGTGATATTCGTGAAAAAAGTGGCGCACTGAAGTGCGCCGCTACGAAGGCAACTTCAAAGTCAAAGAGCCGGCGGGACGCCTGCCTACCGGCAGGCAGGCCGGCGCTACGAAAAGCGCGGCTTCAGGGGCTAAAGCCCCGCCCTTCCGTTCGCGGTTCCGGGCCGCGCGATTGCGAGTCGGCGTCTAGTGGGCGGTGGAATATTTGGAATAATCCGGGTAAGCCGGGTGCTTGATCGGCTGGGGCGGATTTTTCGCCAGCTCCTGCATTGCTACTTCGACGGCCTTTTCAAGCTGCGTGTCATGGCCTTGGCGCCAGGCCGCCGGATCCATTTCGATGTCTATGTCTGGGGCGACGCCGTGATTTTCCACTTCCCAGGTTCCTTCGGTCGTGAAAAAAGCGAAGCGGGGAGCGGTGACGAAGCCGTCGTCAATCAGGCTGGGATATCCGCCGATGCCGACGAGGCCGCCCCAAGTGCGTTTGCCGACGAGCTGGCCGAGGCCGACGTGACGGAAGTACCAAGGGAGCGCGTCGCCGCCGGAGCCGGCAAATTCGTTGGTGATCATTACTTTGGGACCGTAAATTCCGCTGAGAGGCGTGGTGTAATCAGCACCTTCGCGCGCGGTCCAGTAATTCCAAATTTTCCGCTGCATGTACTGGATGATGTAATCGGCGGCTTGCCCACCGGCGTTGAAGCGCTCGTCGATCACGGCGCCTTGCTTGCCGAGTTGCGCGAAGTAGTAGCGATTGAAATTGGTGAAGCCGCCTGCGCCGGTGTTCGGAAGATAGACGTAGGCGAGCTTACCGCCGCTGAGTTCGGTTACTTTGCGCAGATTGTCTTCGATCCAGGCTCGGTTGCGCAAACCGGATTCGTCGGGCACGGGGACGACCGTGACTTCGCGCGAGCCGGAGCCGTCGGGATGCGGCCCGACTTTCAGGACTGTTTGCTTGCCAGCGGTTTCTTGAAAATAACTGTAGACGTCTTGGTCGGCGCGAACGTCGCGGCCATCGACGGCGAGGAGATATTCTCCGGCGACGACGTTGACTCCGGGTTGGGTGAGCGGCGCGTGCAGTTGCGGATTCCAATTTTCTCCGTTGTACACGCGGGCGAAACGGTAGCGACCACTTTCGATCGTGTAATCGGCGCCTAGCAAGCCGACCTGGAGCGGCTGCACTTCGGGGACGTCGCCGCCGCCGACGAACATGTGGCCGACGTTGATTTCGCTGAGCATTTGCTGGAAAAGATAATTCAGATCGTCGCGGGTGGCGATGCGATCGAGATACGGTTCGTATTCCTTCGCGAGAGCCTGCAAATTCACCCCGTGGTGATGCGGGTCGTAGAAGAAATCGCGTTCGATACGCCAGATTTCGTCGTACATCTGTTTCCACTCGGCGCGCGGCTCGACCCAGACTTCCATGGAATCGAGCTTTAGCGCGCCTTCGCCGGGCTTGGGCGCCGCCGCTGTGGCCGCGATGAACCAGGACTCGCCCTGTTGATAGAGAAATTTTTCGCCATTGAAGGAAACCGAGGCGTTCTGGATGCCGGCGATGATTTGTTCGGATTTGCGTTTGCTGAGATCGAATTTCGCGAAGAACAGGCTGGGCGGGCCCTGAGAATCCGGAGCGGGAGGAAATTCGAGAGTGAAAAGTTCCCCTGTCTTGCCGGGAAATAGATCCACGTAATTTTTCGGTGGAATTGGAAGCGCTAAGATGCGCTGGCTGATGTTGTCGAAATCAATGGTGACTTTGACCGGTTCTTTGTCTTTGTCCTTATCCTTATCTTTGTCCTTATCCTTATCTTTGTCCTTATCCTTATCTTTGTCCTTGTCTTTATCCTTCGCTTTGTCCTTCTCGTCCGATTTCTTGTCAGCGTCCTTCTTGTCTTCATCGGATTTCGACGCATCCTTAGAACTGTCGGCATCTTTCTTATCCTTGTCCGTGGCAGGTTTTTCTTCATCGCTTTCAGGCGCGAGCGGCGACGGAAGATCCTTACGCAGAACGATTACGTAGACGCTGCGCGTGACTTCCTTCCCGTCGGAGGACATGTCCAGCCCGCCGATCGTGGGGCCGACATTGGTGCTGGCTGCGAAATAAAGATATTTCCCATTCTTGTCGAAGACGGCGAATCGCGCGTCGCTCATCCCGTCGGTGATTTGCGTCGCTTTTCCGGTGTCGAGCGAATAAACAAAGACCGCGCGGAAATGGCTGGGCAGCAGCTTGGTGTAGGCGATCCAGCGATTGTCGGGAGACCACGAAGGATTGAGGCCCTGGGCATCGTAATAATCGGTATCCACTTTCACTGGGGTAGGTTTGTCCAGATCCACGTACCAGAGATTGAGCCACTTATCGGTGTAAGCGATATTCTTGCTATCCGGCGACCAGGTCAGACCGTAGAAGTAGGACGGCGGAGTTCCGAGATTGATTTTGCGCACTTCACCCAGGCCGTTCTGGGCGCGCAGGTGCAGCGCGTATTCGCCGGACTCATCGGAAAAATAAGCGATCGATTTTCCGTCCGGAGACCAGGCCGGGCCGCGGTCGGCGACGCCGGGAGAATTCGTGATGTTGCGAATATCGCCCTTTTCCGCGGGAACCGTGAGAATTTCGCCGTGAGCTTCGAAGACGGCGCGAACACCGGTGGGCGAAATCGCGGCGTCATTAATGTGTTTCGCGACTTTTTCGAAATGGGGGCGGACTTCGACGAGGTCGGGATCGATATGGACCCGAATCGCTTGCTCGCGATGAGTCGAGAGATCGAACAGGTGGAGCGAGCCGAATTGTTCGTAGACAATCGCGCCGGGGCCGGCCTCGGCGGATTTAATGGGCAACCCGTCATTTTCGATCACCTGCGATTCCTTCTGGGATTTTGTGTCGTAAGCGAAGAGCGTGTACGCGCCATTGCGATCGGAAAGGAAATAAATCGTGTCGCCGACCCAAAGCGGATTGAGATCGTTCCAATCGTCATGCGGGAGTTTCACAATGCTGGAATCGGCGAGGTTAGCGATCCAGATGCGAGGAGAGGTGCCGCCCCGGTAGTGGCTCCAATTGCCGAACGGCGCAGCGGTGGGGCGATAGGCGAGGAATTTTCCGTCGGGAGAGTAGGCGCCTTCCCAGCCGATGGGAAGAGGAACCTTCGTCGGGAAGCCACCGGCGGCCGGGACGGTGAATAGAGCCAGTGTGCCGTTGGGGAAGCCCTCGCGCGGCGATGCGAACAAAATGTTTTTTCCATCCGGAGTCCATCCGGAGGCAATGTCTGGTCCCGCGTGGAATGTGACGCGGCGCGGGGTGCCGCCGTTGGCGGATATCACGTAGACATTCAGTTTGCCGTCGTACTCGCCGGTGAAAGTGATCCACTGGCCGTCCGGTGAAAAATGCGGGCCGCGCTTGATGCCGGGGCCGGCGGTTAGGCGGATGGCTTCGCCACCTTCGCGGCTGACTTTCCAGAGGTCGTTACCGTACATGAAAGCGATGTCGGTGCGGCTCAGAGTCGGTTGGCGGAGCAGCAATGGCTTGGCGTCTTGAGCTTGAGCGAATGATGCACACGCGAGTGAAATCGAAAGCACGGCGAGGGCGAGCACAGCCTTCTTCATCGAGCAATCTCCTGGAAGTCACCTGGATGCTTTTGGATGATACGTCAGCGCGGGCGAAACCGTTTCAACCGGGATTAGACGCGGGTGAAGGTCGCGGGATATCTGAACGCGAGATCGTTTCTAAGGGTGGAGAGCGAGATTTTACAATTCGGAGACACACGACAGGGGTTGCGAGGGTTGGTCGTGGGTTAAATGTCTGCGATATGCCGTCAGGATAGCGCGACCGGGGATTTAAATTAGAAGCGCGAGCGGCTAGAGCGATAGAACTCGCGCAGCGTGGTGACGTTCGGGCCGTAAGAGCCGACGCGCCCGGCATCCACGGGCAGTCCGAGATATTCGGCTTGCTCGATGCTCAAGCCTGCCTGATCCAGTTCGGCGAGACTATAGCCTTCGGTGGGCACCAGGCGGTTGCGGTGAGACAGGTCCACGGGCCGCGGCGGGCGATGCGCGCTCCAGCGTTTCCGGACAATCAAGAAGAAGTCGTCCCAGTCTCGTCTATTCCACATGTGTTTCTCCCCTGCTGCCCTGGTGGATGGATTGGATGCACGCCGGGCGTTTTGGGTAGCACGAACTTTCGCGCCAACTTGCGATCCAACCGTGGCATGGCCGGAACATCACCAGGCCAGGCCG
>Ga0181517_10001750_pt1 | contig 23436 bp, 18 predicted proteins | sample PEATcosm2014_Bin_31_FD_119748 | JGI IMG/M metagenome (GOLD analysis project Ga0181517, IMG submission 119748) | Peatland microbial communities from MTU Mesocosm Facility, Houghton, MI, USA - PEATcosm2014_Bin01_30_metaG | ecosystem: Environmental > Terrestrial > Soil > Wetlands > Peat | place... | reverse complement strand
TTTGGATTCCGTCGGCCTGAAAGGGTTCGCCAGCGCCTACCCCAAGGAACTCTCGGGCGGCATGAAACAGCGTGTGGGACTGGCCCGCGCGCTGGCGGTGGACCCCGAGGTATTGTTCATGGACGAGCCGTTCTCGGCCCTCGACGTTCTGACGGCCGAGAACCTGCGTGGCGAGCTGATTGAGTTGTGGCTCACCAGGAAGTTGCCGGCCAGGAGCATCTTCCTGGTTACGCACAACATCGAGGAAGCCGTGATGCTGGCCGACCAGGTTCTCGTATTGGGCGGCAATCCGGCGAGGATCCGCGCCGATTTTCGAATTCGCACGAAGCAGCCGCGGGACCGCAACTCCGCCGAGTTCCTTCTCTACGTCGACTACATCTACAAGCTGCTCACCCAGCCGAGCCTGGAGGCGCGGCCGCCTTCTATCCCTCCCGGCGCCAAGCAGCCTTACCAGATGATGCCGCACGCGCGCAGAGGAGCCATTGCCGGGCTGCTCGAATTGCTCAACGACCGCGGTGGTAAGGACGACTTGTACCGAGTGGCCGAGGATCTCCGCATGGAACTGGACGATCTGCTGCCGATCGTCGAGGCCGCCACGCTGCTGTCGTTCGCCAAATCGGCTCGGGGCGATGTCGAGATTACCCCTGCCGGCAGAGCGTTTGCCGAAGCCGACATTCAAGACCGGAAGCGTTTGTTCCGCGAAGCCGCGCTCGCCAACATCACGCTCCTGCAGCAAATGAAGGGCGCTCTCGCGAGCAAGTCGGACCATACCATGCCTCTCGAATTCTTCCGCGACCAGATCCGGAAGCACTTTTCCGAGCCAGAGACACAGCGCCAGATCGAGACTGCCTTGAACTGGGGAAGGTATGGCGACATCCTGACCTATAACCCCAAGGCCGGCCGGCTGTCGTTGTACGACGCCTCGGTTCCCGGGGAGTCCGAAGAGGAGGAGTCCTGAAGCCGCGGCCCGCGACGGATCTTTCCGGAGGCCCGCCCTGGGCAGCGTTCGCCACCGTTCCATCGCTCTGGAAGGATCTGCCGATCCTCTGCACCGGCCTGGCGTTGTTCTGGGCGCTTCTCTCCCTGACGCGGTACTGGGCTGGGCCGGCGGCTACGCAACTGGATATCGATCTCAGCCCGGCCGCACTTCCGAAATATGCCCTCTTCTCTTTGGCGCGCATTGTCATCGCCTACGCGATCAGCCTGGCCGTAACCGCGGTTTACGCATATATCGCCGCCCATAATGCCAAGGCGGAACGGGTAATGATCCCGCTGCTGGACACTCTGCAGTCCATCCCGGTGCTGAGCTTCCTGCCTCCGGTGATGATAGCGATGGTGGGATTGTTCCCTGACCGGCAATTAGGAGTGGAACTCGGATCGATCCTGCTGATCTTCACGGGGCAGGTCTGGAACATGACGTTCAGCGTCTATTCCTCGATCAAGAGTATTCCCCGCGAACTGCTGGAAGCGGCGGACGTGTATCGCCTGAGTTGGTGGCAGCAGCTCATCCAACTGGAGCTGCCCTATTCGGCCATCGGACTGGTCTGGAACTCGATGATGTCGGTGGCCGGCGGGTGGTTCTTCTTGATGGCCTGTGAGATGTTCGTGCTGGGCAACCGCGATCTCCGGCTGCCTGGCCTTGGTTCGTACCTGCAGACTGCTGCCAACGCGGGCGATACAAGCGCGATCGTCTGGGGACTGGCTACCATGATTGCCGTAATCGTGCTGATGGACCAATTGATCTGGCGCCCGGTCATCGCCTGGAGCGAGAAGTTCAAGTTCGAGCAAGTCGAGGCGTTCCAGACACCGGGGTCGCCAGTGCTGGATCTGTTGCGTCGTTCGAGACTTGTCTCTCTCGCCGGCCGCGTTTCCGTGGCGCCATTGCGCGAAGCCCTGACGCTGCATTTCGCGAAGCCGCGCGCCTCGGGGCGGAACCCCGTCAGGCGCGAACTGGCGAAGTGGGCCTTGCGCGCGCTTGCTGTTGTGGGAGGGATGGCGACTGTCTATGCCGCTCTGCGGATGGTTGCCGATCTCGCGACGATTTCGCGCCCCGGCCTGTGGAAAATCCTCATAGGCGCCGGCGCCACTTTTCTGCGCGTTGAGCTGGTTCTGCTGCTCGCCGGGCTGTGGACCATCCCGGCCGGCGTATACATCGGACTTAGGCCAAGGTTGGCCGCACTTGTTCAACCGATTGCCCAAATCGCAGCTTCGGTACCCGCCACGGCGCTGTTTCCGATTGTCATGCTCGGGCTGATCCGCTTGGGCGGGGGGCTGGGGATCGGCTCCATCGTGCTGCTGCTGCTCGGAACGCAGTGGTACCTCCTGTTCAACGTCATTGCGGGTGCGACCGCGATCCCCACAGACCTCAAAGAGGTCTGCAACGTGTGCCACCTCAAAAGCGTAGACCGTTGGCGCAAACTGCTCCTGCCGGGGATCTTTCCTTTTCTGATCACGGGCTTCGTAACCGCATCCGGCGGGGCGTGGAATGCGAGCATCGTGGCGGAGTACTTCCGTTTCCACGGCCGGACGTTCTCGACGGCGGGCTTGGGAGCGGTGATTAGCGGCGCCACCGACCGCGGCGATTTCGCGGTCCTGCTGGGCGCCACCGTGACCATGGCGATAATGGTCCTGATCGTGAACCGTCTCCTCTGGCGGCGGCTCTATGCCTTGGCGTCTACGCGGTTCAAGCTGGAAGCCTGAGCCATCACTCTGTATCCCTTCTCTCTGACTTGTTCACGCTCTGTCGCGTAGCTTGACGCTGAGGCGGTGGCGCTGCCCACGGCAACCGCGGCGCGGCGCGGTGTGCGAGATCGGAACCGCCGAGATTGCGCGGGCCGCGGCGCTGCACAAGGCGACGGCGACCGTCTCGTTGCCTCCGGAGGCCGGGCGCGGTTCATCGCACGTGATCGGCCGCCTCCGCTCGGGCGCGAACGGCGGCAGGCAGCGGAAGTCGGCGCCCTACGCCGTGCGCACGACGGCCGCGCGCCGTACCGTGGGCATCCGCGCGATTCGCCCACCGCGGCGGTGCAGCCTTTTCGGTTGTGCGAAGCTCGAATGAACGATAATACTTCGAAACCGATCGGCCGCGTTGGCTGGAGATACGAGAGGAGCAATAGAGTGAAGTTCTCACCTGCAGTATTGATTCTTGTTTGTGCGACGATCGCATTCGGGCAGCCTCCCGCCGCGGGGCGCGGGCCTGGCGGCGGGCGGGGTGGGCCCACTGTGATCTCGCCGCAGATCGAAAGCGACGGTCGCGTCACCTTCCGGATTCTCGCGGCTCAGGCGGCGACGGTGACCGTCACCGGCGATATCGGCCAAGGCCTGGTTGCACCGGAGCCTGGCGCCGAACCCGCCAATCCGGAGCCCGGGAACGCGCCGGGCCGGAGTTTTGGAGGTCCTCCGGCGATGGTCATGGTGAAGGGCGCGGACGGCGTATGGAGCGGGACGACGGTCCGCCGCATCAAGCCGGGCGCATGGCGATATCTTTTCAACGTGGACGGCGTGACCACGGTCGACCCCCGCAACGTAGATGTCAGCCCCAACCAGAGGCAGGTGCAGAGCATTCTCTACGTGCCGGGCGATTTCTCGGAGACGCGGGATGTCTCTCACGGGGCCGTGTCGGCGGTGCGGTACGTGGCCGCGACGCTTGGCAACGCGCGGCGGGAGATGTACGTGTACACGCCGCCGGGCTATGGGAAGAGTTCCGCGAGCTATCCCGTCCTGTACCTGATCCACGGCGGCGGCGATACGGCGATTTCATGGAGCACCGTCGGCCGCGCCAACGACATTCTGGATAACCTGATCGCGGAAAAGAAAGCTAAGCCGATGATCGTTGTGATGCCTTCGGGGTGGACGCCCTCAGGAGGGCAGGTGATGACGTCGGACGCCACCAAGGATCCGTTCACGGACGAGATGATCAAGGACATCATTCCGTTCGTCGAGGCGAACTACCGTGTTCTCGCCAATCCGGAGGATCGCGCGCTGTCGGGGCTGTCGATGGGTGGAATTCAGACGCTGAATATCGGCCTCCATCATCTCGGGACCTTTCGCTATCTCGCGGTCATGAGTTCGGGCTGGACGTCCGAAAATGACCGGGAGTTCTTCTACAAAACCGAGGCGGCTCAGATTCCGAGATACAATTCGCAACTGAAACTGTTCTGGTGGGGCTGGGGGGAAACCGATATCGCGCGAGCAAACGGCCTGGCGGTGATGGACAAATTCAAGAGCGCAGGGGTGAAGATCGAGACCATGGAAACCCCCGGCGGGCATGAGTGGGCCAATTGGAGATTGTATTTGCACGAGGTGGCTCCGAAGCTCTTCCGGTAACGCTGCACGGCCGCCCGCTGGCCACACGTGCGCCAGCCGGAGAGTGCCTGCGCCGCGCGCAGCAGCCGTGCCGCGGGGCGCGGCGCGGCGTGCTAGATCGGAACCGGCGGACGGCTCGATCAGGCCGCAACCATCCGTTCCTGCGTCCTCGACCACCCTCGACAGACTCGTCCAAAGCAGACGATCGTTACGACTGACTTCTGAGCCGCGGCTTGCCAGGCTGCTTGGTCTTGAGGTTGACGCTTATGGAATTAAGCCCCCAGCGTCTGGATCTCCTCGATAGTCCAGGCCGGCGTGCCGCCCGAGCGGGAGGCTACCAAAGCCCCCAGGCGGTTGGCGAAATCGGCAATGCGAGAAAGCGGCCAGCCCGCCGCGACGCCGTGCAGGAAGCCGGCCGCGAAAGCATCGCCCGCGCCCACGGTATCCACCACCTGGACCGGGTAGCCGGGTATTTCGACATACTCGCCATCGAGCAACACGGCACAGCCCTCGGCGCCGCGCGTAACGCACATGCCGCGCCAGCCGAACCGGCGCGTGAATTCGCGGCAGAAGGCTTCGAGCGAGGACTCGGGCAGCGCGAACATCTCCTGTAATGCCTGCACTTCGGAATCGTTCAGCTTCACGAGCGTGGCGCTCTCGATCAGCTCGCGAACCAGGGCGGGGCGGAAGGAATCCTTGCGCAGATTGATGTCATAGAAACGGCCGGCGCTCGGAAAGCGCTCGAGCACGGAACGCAGCAACTGTCGGGCGCCCGGATGCATGGAATGCAGCGTGCCGTAGCAGATCCAATCCGGGGGCGGCGAGACCAGCGCGGCGAAATCTGCGTCGTCGAGAGTCGCGAAATCGTAGGCCGCCAGCCGATGGATGATGTAACTGGGCTGGCCGCGTTCATCGAGCGCCACGGTCACGATTCCGGTTTCGCGGCCTGGCAGGGCGGGGACGAAGCGCGTGGAGAGGCCCAGCTCGCGGGCGCGAGCGAGAGCCCGGCGGCCGCGCTCATCGTCGCCCACGGCGCTGACCAGAGCCACGTCGTGCCCAAGCCGCGTGGCATGGGCAGCCAGGTTCAGCACGGCGCCGCCCAGGCGTTCTTCGTTGCAGAACAGGTCCCACAGGATCTCGCCGATGGCGATCAGTCGCATGGATGGATCGCCATGATAACGCAATGCGGACGCCCGCAAAGGTCGTGCCACGGTATATGCTAGGTCCATGAGACGTCGGAGTCTTTTACAGACTATTGGGACTGCCGGGTTGTTAGGCCTGGCTAGCCCGCGCGAGCAGAAGGCCCAGGAGCAGGCGGCCCGCGCCACCCGAGGGATGCCCGCGCCGCGGATCAAGGACATCGGCGTGATCGAGTGCCAGCCCGCCGGCGTCAGGCTGACGGTGGTCAAGATCACGACCGACCAGGACGGCCTGTACGGCTACGGCTGCGCCACCTTCACCCAGCGCGCCGACCTGGTGAAGCCCGCCGTGGAGCGCTACCTCAAACCGCTGCTGCTGGGCAAAACCGTGGATCGCATCGAGGACATCTGGCAGACGTGCTACGACAGCTCCTATTGGAAAAACGGGCCGGTGTTGAACAACGCCATTAGCGGCGTGGACCAGGCGCTATGGGATATCAAGGGGCGCCAGGCCAACATGCCCGTGTACCAGCTTGTGGGCGGCAAGTGCCGCGAGGCGGCCGATTGCTACACGCATGCCGACGGCCCCGATTTCAAAGATACGGTCGAGAACGCCAAGCGGTTCATGGCCCAGGGATTCCGCCACGTGCGCGTGCAGGTGGGCATTCCCGGCATGGCCGGCTACGGTTCGCGCGCAGGCACGGCCACGGTGAAGGCGCTGCACGATAAGCCGGTTTTCGATCCGGCCGTGTACATACGCCGCGCCATGAAGCTGTTTGAGATCTGCCGGCAGGAACTGGGCGACGAAGTAGAGCTGCTGCACGACATGCACGAGCGAGTCACGCCCAACCAGGCCGTGCAGTTCTGCAAGGAAGCGGAGAAGTTCCGGCTCTTCTACGTGGAAGATCCGCTCTCGCCCGAGGACAACGCCTATTTCCGCCAGATCCGCCAGAATTGCGCCACGCCCATCGCCATGGGCGAGCTGTTCAACAGCCCGCACGAATGGCAGCCGCTCATCTCCGAGCGCCTCATCGATTACATTCGCGTACACGTGACGCAGACGGGTGGATTCACGCCCGCGCGCAAGATCGCCATTCTGGCCGAGAATTTCGGAGTCAAGACCGCCTGGCACGGGCCGGGCGACGTTTCGCCCATCGGCCACATGGCCAACGTGACGCTGGACGTGGTGAGTTACAACTTCGGAATCCAGGAATACTCGGCTTTTAACGAACGCACCCGCGAGATCTTCAGCGGCTGCCCGGAAATGAAAGAGGGCTATTTGTACGTGAACGAGAAGCCCGGCTGGGGCATCGAGATCGACGAAAAGGCCGCGGCCAAGGCGCCTTTCACTTCGGGACGCGACAACCTGAACGGCGGTTGGGGCGAAATCCGCCTGCCCGATGGGACAGTCATTAAACAATGAGGTTCACCATGAGAAGTCTTCGAAAGATTCCGATCGGCGGGCTGCTCCTTGCATGGATGCTGCCGCTGGCGATGGCGCAACAGGCCATCCTTTACGTCGGCACTTATACGCGCGGAGCCAGCAAAGGCATCTATGCCTACCGCTTCGATTCCGCGAGCGGAAAGGCAACCTCGATCGGGCTGGTGGGCGAGACGCCTAACCCGTCCTTCCTGGCGACGTCGCCCAATGGAAAATTTCTCTATGCCGTGAACGAGATCAACCAGTACCAGGGCGAGAAGGCGGGCAGCGTTAGCGCGTTCGCCATCGATCGCTCGAGCTGGCAGTTGAAGCCGCTCAACGTGGTCTCCTCGCGCGGCACGGGTCCCTGCCACTTGGTGGTGGATCATACCGGCAAATGCCTTCTGGCGGCCAACTACAACAGCGGCAGCGTGGTCTCTTACCCGGTGAAGGAAGACGGCAGCCTGGGCGCGCCTTCGACCTTCGAGCAGCATAGCGGATCGAGCGCCAACCCGCAGCGCCAGAGCGGGCCGCACGCCCACTCCGTGGTGCTCTCGCCGGACAACCGCTTCTTCCTGTCTGCCGACCTGGGGCTGGATGAGATCTTCACGTATCGTCTGGATCCGGCCAAAGCGACTTTCACGGCCGCCGATCCGGCGTTTGTGAAAGTGAAGCCGGGATCGGGGCCGCGCCACATCGCATTCTCTCCCAATGGCAAGTTCGTCTACGCCGTGGAAGAGATGGCCTCTAATGTGACCGCATTTTCCTATAACGCTTCCACCGGGAGCCTGACCGAGATTCAGACGATCGCGATGCTTCCCAAGGATTTCACGGGCGTCAGCACGGCCGCCGAGGTCGAGGTACACCCGAACGGCAAATTCCTGTATGCCAGCAACCGCGGGCACGATAGCATCGCGGTGTACTCGATCGACGCGGCCGGCAAACTGGCCCCGGTGGACACCACCCCGAGCGGCGGCAAGGTGCCGCGTAGCTTCACCATCGATCCCAGCGGAAATTGGCTGGTGGCGGCCCACCAGGATGCCGGCGGCATCACGCTGTTTCACATCGACACCAAGACCGGCAAGCTGGCTAAGGCCGCCGACTCGCTGGATGTGCCATTCCCGGTTTGCGTGATATTTCTGAAAGGGCGCTAAACATGACGAAACTACTTCTGGTTCTGCTCTCCGGATTTACGCTGGCCTCGGCGCAGTCCGACGCCAACGCATCCAAGGAGGTGCTGGCCGCCTCGGATGCCTGGCGGCAGGCGATGATGAAGAAGGATGCCGCCGGATTGGAGAAGTACCTTCACCCCGATCTCACCTATAGCCACTCCAACGGCCGCACCCAGTCGAAGGCGGAGGTGATTCAGTCCGCCATGGGCAAGACGGTGATTGAGGCGATCGATTTCAGCGAGACCACCGTGCGCGTTTACGGCACGACCGCGCTGATCAAGGCGAACGTGGATATGCGGAACGCCAATGACGGCAAATCCACTACGTCTCATCTGAGCGTCCTGCACGTGTGGATCAAGGGGCCGGCGGGCTGGCAGATGGTGGCGCGCCAGGCGGGCACGCTGAGTCCCCCGACAACTCCGTAGCTCGCCGGAACTTCGCATGAGCGGCCGCGGCGATGCGGATGGCGTCGCGGCCGCCCTTCAATTCTCAGTTAGAATCGTGGTGTGCGCAACGTCCTCGCGTTTCTCATTCCAGTTCTCATTCCTATGTTGCCGCTCTCAGCCGCCCCATTCGATATCGATCACGTCATCGTAGCGGGCCGGGACCTGAAAGCCATGCAGGCAGCGCTGGCCGCGGTGGGCCTCGCCAGCGAATATGGCGGCCCGCATACCAACCATGCCACGGAGATGTCCCTGACCAGCTTCCCGGATGGCTCGTATCTGGAACTGCTCGCCATGCAGCCGAATGCCGACGCCAAGGCGGTGGCCGCGTACGTCTGGGCCAAGCAAATAGAGAGCCAGCCCGGACCGTGTGCCTGGGTGGTGCGGGTGAAGGATTTCGATGGTGAGATCAAGCGGCTGCGTGAAGCCGGCGTGAAGGTGGACGACGCCGTGCGCAACGGGCGCGTGCGGCCGGATGGCACCCGCCTGGAATGGGAGGCTGCCAAAATCGGCGAGGATCCCACCGGCACCTTTTTCCCTTCCCTCGAACACGATTTCACACCGCGACAGAACCGCGCTTCGCTCACGGGCAAGCCCACCACGCGCGATTTCGGCGGCGTCGCCAAGGTGGTGATTGCAGTCCGCGACATGGACCGGGCGATCCAGCGATTCCACCAGGCCTACGGCGTCCCCCCGCCGATCAAGCAGGTGGATGCCGCGTTTGGCGCGCAACTAGCTCTGCTGGGCAACATACCGGTGATTCTGGCCGCGCCGCTGAACGGGCGATCATGGCTCAACGATCGCCTGGCGCGATTCGGAGAGGGACCGTGCGCCTTCGTGCTATCGGCGCGCCGGCCGGGCGCCTATAAGCCAGCGTCCCGAACGCGGTGGTTCGGAGTGGATATCTCGTGGTTTGACGCGGAGAAGCTGGGCTGGCGTCTGGGTTACGAATAGAGGCTGCGGCGGTGGCGGCGGAGTCTTCGCGCCTGCGTCCCACGGGGCGGCACAGGGTCCCTCGTCCCGAAGCGCCTCATGCCGCGTCACCGCGTGCCGGTTCCCGTGCGAAGGCGCCTCCGCCCGCTCAGCGCATCTACTGATAAGCGGGTGTGTTCGCGGCTCCCGTAACTCCTGTGAAGATGCCGAGACCGATCGATCCTCCCGCGGTCAGCGGAGCTGAGAACGAACCGATTGCTCCAGTGGTTATTTCCAGGAGAGTACCGATCGAACTCCCCGCCGGTAACTGCGTCAGGATCGAGGGCGGCACGGTAAAGGTCTGAGCGCCGGCGGTGGTCGTACAGATGAACGACACGGAAGTCGTCACGCCGGAGGCAGTCGCGCCGGAGCTTCCGATGACTTCCAAAAGGTCCGAGGCATTTCCGCCCGTCCAGTTGAGTGTCAGTCCTTGGCTTCGAACGACCGTGGATGGCAAGCCCCCGGTAACCACCAGCGGATTGCCAACGTTTACCGAGGCGGAGAACTTACCAATGTCCTTCCCGCCGGCTCCGTTCAATGTGTAAGTTCCGGCCACAATCGATCCGTTTACCGCCCCCGGTACACCCGAACCCGTGCCGATCGTCAGCTCGTAGACGTCGCTCGTCTCCGTCAACGGAGTGTTCGTCAGGCTGGAACCGGCCGGTCCGGTCAGCGTGATGACACCGGCATCCAGGTGAACGGTTACCGCAGGGTTGACCACTACCGTACCGGGGCCGCTCGTGACCGTATAGACGGTGCAGGATCCCGAAGTAGACGTTGCGTAGGTCGATGACGACGTGGCCGAGGCCAGCTCGAAGCCGGTGTACTGCGTGAACGCCCCGCTGGCCGCGTTGTACGGGGCCGCGAGCTGCGGGCTCGTTTCGGAGAGCAGGGAAAAGGTGCCGACGGTATAGGTTCCACCCTGATCGAGCTGCTGCAATTGGGCCGTGGTGAAACCGGCGAGCACACAGGCATCGGAATTGGGATCCGGCGCGATGGCGATGAAGGTGGGATTGCTCAGCACGCCGTTCACCGAGATTTGAAACGACACCGTGCAGCCTGTGGGAACATTGGAGGGCAGCGTGAAGACGATTTGATCCACTCCGGCGAGCGTCGGGCCGCGGCCCGCGTAGTTCGGAGTAATGGCCATGCCGCCCACGATCGCCTGCACGTTGCCGCCGTTCTTTAAGAAGTCGTAGCCCGCCGATCCCACGTTATCGCCGCCAGGCACCGGCCCTAATCCGGTGCCCCAGGCGATCAGGGGCTGTCCCGGCTTGGCCGGCGAAATGGTGACGCCCGACACAGTGCCGGTTGTGAACCGGTCGATGTCCAGTTCCGTCGGCGAAATATAATTCTGCACGATCGCGAGGCCGGCGCCCGAGGCGTCCTGTGTGAACAATCCCGGTTTGCTTTGCACCACCTGAACCGCAAAGGGCGTGCTCGTGGAGCCGCTGTTGGTCACCGTCAGGTTATAGCTCCCGGCGGCCAGAGTGGAAGGCAGCACCGCGGCAAGCTGGTTCACGCCGCTCTGATTGTAGGTGTAGAGCATGTAGGCGCTTGTGCCGGTCCCGCCCGACGTGGGAGTTAGAGTGATGCTAACGCTGCTATATGTGGTCAGGAGGGGAAAGCCCGAAGAGTTGTACCCGCTGGCGCTGAGGTTCGAACCCTTCACCACGAAGATGCCGCCGTCGGCAACGCCCGGAGTATAGCTTCCGGCGTCCAGTACCGCCGTCACGGTTGGCGTAGGCCCGGATGTGGTGGCGCCCCCTCCGCCGCTGCCTCCGGTGGTGATCGATCCGGAACCGGTGAAGCTGAAGACCAAACCGGTTGAGGCCGAGCCGAGCGAGGTGCCGGAGAGCGACGCGAACGACCCGGTCGATCCGCTATAACTGGTGCCAGTGCCACCGGTTATGGTGGCGGAACCGTTGCCCGATGCGGTCGTGCCCAACAGGAAGGCCGTCGGCAACGTTATAGTACCGGTCAGGTTACCTCCGGACATTTGGATGGTGAAGTTCCCCGAAACCGTGGTTGCGGTGGTGCTGGCGATCGGAAAGCTCGCGCTGAAGGCTCCGGTGACGTCAGGAATGCCCGGGCTGAATCTTGCCGACCCGGCAATGGAAATAGAGGTTGGGGTGCCGTTGAAGGGCCCGGCGATAGCCTCTACGGTTATGTTTGTGCTGGTCGGAGTTGCCGCCTGAATGCCGGCGCAAAACAACAGAGTCAGAACCAGAAATCCGCACGTGCGGGACATGGGAACGGGACCCCCTCTTCATTGGGGCAGCAGTGGCGCAAACCCCTTGCGTCCATTAAATACTGAAATTCGGCCGCCGTACCTCAGAATTGCGAAGAGTGCGTGCGGATCGCTACTGTTTGCACAGGCGCGGCGAGCCGGCCCTCAATCGTCGCCGCCCCAGGTCAGCAGCTCCCGCTCCGGCGCCGGCTCCGGCTCCAGGCCGGTGACGCGCAGGCCAATGCTCTCGGTCGGCAGAATGTCGCGCCATTGCTCCACTAACTGCCGGTACGCTTTGCCCACCGGCCGGATCTTGCGGTCCAGATCGTATAGCCCCAGCGGGTTCACGTGGCCGTTATCTTCGCGCAGGATGCTGTCCCAGTCCACCTGGTCGGTGAGGCTGTACCAGGTGAAGCCGGTGATGGGCACGCCATCGTCCTTTAGGCGGATCATGTTGGCCCACTCTTTCCACAGCCAGCCCGGCGCGCGCGCCGCGTCGCCCAGATTGGTTTCCGTGTGCATGACCGGCAGATGATAGCGCTCGTAATATTGGCGCGTGATCACGTAGTAACCGAAGATTTCGCCGGCAGGCTTGATCTCTCCGCCGCTCGTCACCAGGTGCTCGTTAGTGACGTAGTAGTCGTTGCCCATCACACAATAGGGCCGCAAGTGCGCGGCCTCTTCCAGAAACCAATGATATTCCTGGCGCGACATGCCGTTGTCCATCAGGTATTCGTACATCACCCCGCGTACGTCGTGGCCGTAGGAGAGATCGAGCGAAAGGAAGCGCTTGTGATTGAGGACCGCGGCGGTGCCGTGCGCGGCGGGATCGGCCGGGTGAAAATACTCCGAGGATTCGCTCTGAATGAACAGCGCGTGCGGCTGCACCTCCAGAATGGCCTGCTCGGCCATCAGGTTGGCCTGCGCCAGGTGCTTGAGAGCGGTGACGAAGCCGCGGTCCGATTTCAGGCGCTCGTTCCACCAGCCGTTCTGTCCGGAAAAAGTGGCGCACACGAAAATCTCGTTGACCGGAGTGTAAAAGCGCACCCACGGGAAACGCCGCGCAAAGGCCCCCGCGTAGGCGGCGAACAGCCGCGGCCAGTCGGGATTCTGGAAGCTGCCCACCCAGTCCGGCACCCCGAAATGGCACAAATCGGTGATCGGATTGATGGCCAGGCGGCGCAGTTCCGCGTAAGTCCGGTCCGCGAAATCCCAATCGTACTTACCCGCCGCCAGGTGCGTGCGATAGTACGGCGGGCCGTAGCGCAGGTACTCCAGGCCGGTCTCCACGACCAGTTGGAAATCCTCCTTCCAAAAGTCGTAGTGCCGGCACTTGGCCATTTCGTCGACGCGCAGATCTCGGCCGTCCCGGCCCGTCACCACGGGATAGCTGTTCTCGATTCCGGTGGCGAACAGGAAACTGGCCGGCCGCCGGGAACGCGGTCTGGCGCGCTTCACGAATGCCTCACTGAGACGCCAGGGGTTATCTTCATACCCGGGGAAGCAGCAATTCGCTTGCCGCGGGAGAGATTACGGTTTCGCGGGAGCGGCCAGCGACGGAGGGGCTGCCGGGGGCTTCGCGGCCGTGAATCCGGGAGTGGGATAATCCACCTTCGTGGCGCGGTCGATCTGCGCCATCCACTCGCTGCCGTGCTGCTGTTGCAAGGCGGTGAAGATCTCGTCACGGACCTGCTGCAGCGGGCGGTAGGTGATCTCCTCGGCACGGAACAAGTAAAACCCGTTGGGCTGCCGCACCGGTTCGCTGACCTCGCCTTGCTTCAATTGGAAGATGGCCGTGCGCATGGCGTCGGGGATATTGTCGCTCACGCGAATCGTCAGAAACTCTCCATCCTTGGCACGCGAGGCTTCGTCGTCGGAGTTTTCTTTTACCAGCTTCACGAAATCGGCGCCCTTGCGGATCTCCTCCAGCAGAGCGGTGATTTTGGCCTTGGCCTGCTCTTCGGTCAGGGGCTTCTTGGCGATCGCCGCGGGCGTCGCGGAGCTGAACGACACGTACAGCGCTTTCACCCGGACCGACTTGTACTTCTCCTTGTGGCCGTCGTAATACTTGGCGATCTCTTCGGGATCGACCTTCATGAGACTCATCGACATCATCAGCTTGGTCTGCGCCAACAGAGACATGCGCTGATACTCCAGCCGATCCTTTGTCGGGCTGGTCTTATCGACGCCCTCCTGCTCGGCCATTTTGCTCAGCTTGCGCATCACGGCGTACTGGTGCAGAAAGGCTTCCCGGTTGGCGATAATCACCTGGCGCTGCTCCGGTGGCACGGAATTGATGAGCTCGCGGAACTGATCCATAGTCATCTTAGCGCCATCTTCGAAGACCGCCACAACCGCGTCGCCGGGCAGGTCCGGGAGAGTGGCCTGCGGACGGGGCGGCGCCCCGCTCTGGCTCCAGGCAGCCTCCAGGCAGGCGAATAGCAAGACAAGAAATGCTTTCATAATGAGTTTTTCAGTTTATCACGCGGCATTCAGCGGCTCTGGCGGGGCGTGCCCCTGGCCGGTTCGGAGCGGGCCTCTCCGCGCTTGATCTGCGCGCGCCGCCGTCCCTTGGTGAGGTTGGCCGCGGCCGCCTGGCGAGCCGCTTCGTCGATCTGCACGTGATTGTTCACTCCGGCCGCGCCGGCGCTCTTGGCCAGCCGCGTGGCAACGCCTTTGTGCTGGATCACCGCGGTGCGTCCTTCGATGGTGGCCACGCCGCCCTGCACCCGCACCAGAAACTTGTCGACCGCGATCTTCGATTGCGCCAGTCGTGCGCGGATAGCCGCCTCGAGTTGCGCATCGCTCCGCGGAGACTGGCCGGTGGGGCGTGCGGGCGAACTGGGGCGCTGATGGGGTTGCGGCGGCCTGGTGGCGGAGCCGGTCTGCGCGGCCGCCGGCCCCGCGGCGGCGAGCGACGCCACGATCAGAATAGTCGTGAGCCGGGTGAGAGCAGTCATCGAAAGGAGGGTCGCGCGGGCGGGCCTTTGTTCTCAAGAATCTGTGCTAGAGTGAGGGTTTCTCAAGGCTTTCCGGTTTCGATGCCCGAACAGATCCTGCTGCAAGGCAAAATCCTGGGCACAGAGGAGTTCCTTTTGGCGGGTCCCGCCGAAGGGCGTCCGGTGCGCTCCGCGGGTGAAGACCTGCTCGCTGGGCGCTCGCAATGGATCTCCCTGCTGTGCGAAGTGCTCCCTCGCGCGCTGCTGGCGGAGTTGGGGCTGGCCCGCATCCTGCTCGGTTCGAGCGGTGGCGGCCAATTTCTGGTGGTGCTGCCCGGCGAATTGCGGGAAGCCGCCGAAGACTTTCTGGTCGCGGCGGCCCTGCAGGTCTCCGCTCTCAGCTCCGGCGCGGCGCGCTTGATCTGGGGGGTCACCGATAACCTGGGAGACTGGGCCGTCATCCGCAAGCGTCTCAACGACCAGTTACTGGGCAAGCGCCACGCCCCTCTGGCCGGGGGCCCCGGCGATGTCTTCCGGCCTTTCACGGGCACCGCGCGCCCCGAAGGCGACGCGTATTTCGCGCGCGAGCTGGGCGCCAAGGTGCGCGAGGCGTCGGCTATCGGTTGGTTCCCGGAAGAGCCGGCCAAGGTAATGGCGGGAGAAGGCAAGCACACCTGGCAGATCACCTCCAACCTCTCGCCGGATGGCATCATGCTGGCGCGCCACGCCGCGCCCTCGGACGACGGTAAGTCCATCGCGCCGGTGCAAACCCTGGCCCGCCGCGCGCAAGGCCGCTCCATCTGGGGCGTGCTGCGCGGCGACGTGGATAACTTCGGCCTGCGCCTGCGCCGCGTGCACAGCATCGAGGAGCACGTGCCGCTCTCGGTGCTCTACAAGCAGTTCTTCGCCGGAGAGCTCGAGGTGCTCTGCTCCATGCCCGAGTTCTGGCGCAAGGTCAGCATTATATATACCGGCGGCGACGATTTCGCGGTCTACGGATCCTGGGACGCCCTGATCGCCCTCGCGCGCGAGGTCCAGCGGCTCTTCCATCGCTTCACCGAAGAGAATCTGAAGGACTATCCCGGCGCCGAGGGCAAGACCATTTCGATGGCCATCGCGCTGGCGCCCGAAACCTATTTCCCGCTGGCGGCTGTCTACGAAGAGGCCGGCCGCAATCTGGACCTGGCCAAGGCGGGCGGCAAGGATTGCATCTACCTGTTGGGCCGCATCCTCGAATGGCGCCACCTGGGAGACGCTTCCGAACTTAAGGATACCGTCACGCGCTTGATTCACGACTTTCGCATGTCCCGCCAGTTCCTTTATCAGTTGCGCAGCTTTTATCGCAGCGAAGCTTATGGGGCCGGGACGGGCGAGACGCAGAGCACCTGGCGTTTCCAGCGGCGCTTCAACCGCATTTTGAGCGGCACGCGCGATCGCGAATTCCAAAAACTGCGCGCCCACCTGATCGGCGAAATGTCCGGGCGAAAATCGGCCGAAATCAAACTGCGGCCCGCGGGCCTGGTGGCCCTCGAATGGGCCAGAATGTTGACAGAGGTTTAGCAAATGCCACAAGAGCAGGAGCAGAAGAGCAGGGAAGGCCGTCCGCCGCGCGAAGGCCGCGGGCCAGGGCCGCATGGGCCTGGCGATCGCCCCGACCGGGGCGGGCCGCACGGTCCCGGCGACCGCGGCGACCGGGGTGGTCCTTACGTATCCCGCGGCGGCGACCGCCGTCTCGAGGGCCCGCCCGAAATCGAGCTCGACAAGCTCATGGGTGACAGCCTCTACCTGGATAACCAGGCGCATTCCATCGTCAGCCGCATGCGCGACATGGATTCCGGCACCAAGAGCCAGTTACGCCGCCTCTACAGTGCCGTGCGGCGCGCCGTACGGGCACCTGAAAACGAGCGTCAGCACGAATTCGTCATGCTGCGCGCCCGCCTCGCCTATACCATTGCCCGCCACGGGCTGCGCAGCCTCGACCAGCTCGAAAAACTGCTGCTCCAGGTCACGCGCAAGAACGACATCCGCGGGTACGAACGTTTCAAGGACCTCTTCGAGGCCATCGTGGCCTACAACGAGTAAAGCATGAGCGCACACACCTCCCAAACCGAGTTGAAACTGATCGGAAAGCTGATTCTGGAAGGCGACCTGACCTGCGAAACCGGCCTGCACGTCGGTGCCGGCAAGGGTTCGCTGGAGATCGGCGGGTCCGATAATCCCGTCGTGAAGGACGCGTTCGGACGCCCTTACGTGCCGGGCAGCTCCCTGCGCGGCAAGCTCCGTTCCCTGCTCGAACAGTCCTCCGGGCTGGCGGTGCCGGGCGAGTTGGTCTACCTTTCGCGGCGCAAAGGGCAGGAAGTGCGCATTCATCAGAGCGATCGCCCCGACGACGATATTTGCCTGCTGTTCGGCCGCAATCCCGGCCGCATGGAACGCGTGCAGGGTGAAACGCTCGAGACCACCCAGGCGACCCCCGCGCGCCTGGCCGTGTTCGACGCGCCGCTCGATCTGGACAGCATCACCGCGCAGATGCGCGAAAACCTGGATGACGAGCTGACCGAGGTCAAGAGCGAGAACGCCATCGACCGCATTACGTCCCAGGCCAACCCGCGCACCCTCGAACGCGTGCCCGCCGGCGCCCGCTTCCGCACGCGCTTCGTGATGGACGTGCTGTGTGAGGAGGATGGGCCGCTGTTTCTGCGCGTGCTCGAAGGCCTGCGGCTGCTCGAAGACGATTCGCTGGGCGGCGGCGGCTCGCGCGGCAGCGGGCGTGTGGGCTTCTCCAACCTGAAGCTGGTTTGGCGCGGCCGGGGCTACTACGCCTCCGGCGCCCCGGAAAAAGAGATCGGCTCCGGAGCTACCCTGGCGGCCGTGCAGACCGCTGTCAACGAGGCCGCGTTCGCGTTCCTGCGCGAGGAGTAATGAATCCGGGATTGGTAGTGAAACTGCGGCCGGCCGGGCCCTGGCGCATCGGACCCGATTCGGGTGCCCGCAACCGCGTGGACGCGATCTATCACAGCGATTCGCTCTTCTCGGCGGTTACCTCGGCCATGGCGCGGCTGGGCCGGCTGGAAGAATGGCTGGATGCCACCGCGCGCCGGGCCCAGGGGGCACCTCCCTCGACGGCTTCGAACGGTGCCCACGGAACTGCCGCGCCGGATGTGTGCTTCAGCTCGTGCTTTCCGTTTCTGGACGAAATCGGCTTCGTGATTCCGCCGCGCACCCTTTGGCCGCCCACTTCTCCAGCTTTGATGTCCGCGCACGTGCGCTGGAAGAGCGCGCGCTTCATACCGCTGGGCTTGGTGCAGTCGATGCTCGCCGGCCAGAAGCCCAACGAGAGCCAGTGGAGCGTGGATGGCGGGAGCCAGTGCCTGGTGCCCGCCGGACGCCCCGGCCCGTTCCGCGGTAGTGTGCGTTGGAACGCCGCCATCGACCGTTTCACGGGCGCTTCTGAGCGCCACTCGACCGCCTGCCTGGAATTCCGCCCCGGAGCGGGGCTGTGGACGGTGGTCAGTTTTCGGGACGAAGCCGCCCGCCAGCGCTGGATCGACCCCGTGAAAGCCGCCTTCCGCTGGCTGGCCGATACCGGCTTGGGCGGAGAACGCTCGCGCGGCTGGGGCCGTTCGGAAACTCCCGAGTTCCTGGAAGGCGTGTTGCCGGATATGATCCTGCCACCCAAGGCCGCTCCGGAAGTGGCCGTGCAGGCGCATGAGCCGCCTGCGCCGGTCGAGGAACCCGCTCCGGAACCGCCGCCGGTAGAGGAGCCGCCTTTGGAGCAGCCTCCGGCTGAACAACCGCCCGCACAGGAGCCTGCCGGCGAGGGAACTTCGGTCAGCGCATTCGCGGGCCTGGAAGCACCCGCCGTCGAAGTGCCTGTGGAATTGGAACTCGGCAACCTAAAGGATGCCCCGCCGGTCGAGCCTGAGGCGCTGGCGGCGTCTGTCGAGGAGCCTTCGACCATCGTCGCGCTACTGGTGCCTCCGGTCGAGGAACCCGCGGTCGTAGAAGCGCCGGTTATCGAAGCGCCTGCTCCCGGACCCGCGCCGCTGGCCTCGCCGGGCGCCTCTCAGCGGACCCACTGGCTGCTCTCGCTGTTCACGCCATCGCCCGGCGATGCGGTGGATTGGACTAAGGGCGACTACTACGTGCTGGCGCGCGGCGGGCGCATCGAGAGTCCCGCCGGTTCCGGGGAGTTGAAGAAGCAGTTGCAGATGGTGGCGGAGGGGTCCGTTGTGCACGCCGCTGCGGCGCTCCACGGCGCGGCCACGGACGTGGCCCCCGAGGGCTTCGCTCATCCCGTTTTTCGCGCCGGATTCGCGGTCTCGATTCCCCTCCCGGAGGTGGGCTGATGCGTTACCGCCTCACGTGCCTGACACCCCTGCTGGTGGGCGATGGCCGCAAGCTCAGCCCCATCGACTACATGGTTTGGAAAGACCATGTGAACGTGCTCGACCAGTGGCGCATCTTCCGTCTGCTGGCCAAAGGGCCGCGTTTGGAAGGTTATCTATCGCAGCTCAAGACGGCCGACAAGCTGGATTTCGCCTCCTGGGGCGGTTTCGCGCAAAATTTCGCCGGGCGGCGCATTCCTTTCGAGAACGCGGCCTATTCGGCCTACTGGAACCGCGCCGGCGGCGAGAGCCTGCATATCCCCACTTTCTCTTCGGGAGCTTCGGGGCCGTATCTTCCGGGCGCGGCTATTAAAGGCGCCCTGCGCACCGGCATGGTCTTCGCGCATTGGCGCGACGGCATGCTTCAGGATTGTCTGGAGCGCGTTCTGGGCGAGCGCGTTCCGCGACGTCCCGCGGAGGCCATCGAGGAGCAGGCGCTCGGTCCGGCCGGCGTAAACCGCATGCGCTTCGTAGGCGCGGGCGATTCCGCCACCGTGCCCCACACGCGATTCAACGTCTATCTCTTGCGCACCTCGACCCTAGTGCCCCGGGGAGCGGGTTTCCAACTGGGCTGGAAGCAGAGTCCGCGCGGCACGGTGGATGGCGCCCGGCCCGAGGAGAGCACTCCGCTGTTCGCCGAGATGGCGCTGCCCGGCTCGATTTTCGAAGGCCGTTGGGACGAGAAATCGTTCTTCCTTCAGCCCGAGATCCGCCGCGCGCTGCGCTGGCCCGAATCCTTCAACCGCGCCAAGATCTTCGAAGCCGTCAACGTCTACGCCTCCGGCCTGCTCACCCTGCAGCGCCAGTATGCCGCGTGGGCCGGCCTGGCTCTGCTCGACAAGAACCTGGAGGAGTTGGAGCGGCGTCTGGAAGCGGCGCGCGCGAAGGGCTCGTGCCTGTTCTCGATGGGCTGGGGCGGCGGTCTTACGGCCAAAGCCGCATGGCTCGACACCACCAACGCCGATTACCGCAAGATCCTGGAGCAGTTCACCATCTACAACCGCGCGCTGGCGTCCGATCTGCCGTTCCCCAAGACCCGCAAGATCGTGTTCCTCAACAACCGCCCAGCGGCGCTGCCGGGGTGGGTGGAACTGGAAATCGCGGAGTAGGGAAAGACCGGTCTCGAAGAGTGGAGCCACGGACAGGAATCGAACCTGCGACCCGCAGTTTACAAAACTGCCGCTCTACCGACTGAGCTACCGTGGCCTTAGAACCAATCACTTGCAGGGAATCGTGGGCCGCTTTCAAGAACGAGTATATCTCAAGCCGCCGGGTCGCACTAACGCGGCGATTGAGAAGTGACCTTCGGCCGGCAGGGATCCCGATGTCACGAAGGCCGCATTGGTCGGGATCCCTCACCTGCGTTTCCACCGGTTTGCTAGCGCCGCCAGTTTGTCATCCATGGTGGGCCGCAGCTCGGATGGCGGGAGGCTCTTCTTGGGTTGGGGCGTCCCACCCTGTCCGGGCTTTGAGCGGGGTGCCTTCATCGACAACGCGATGCGCTTGGTATTCGCGTCCGCGCTGAGCACCCGAACCTTTACGATCTGGCCGACCTTCACCACATCGCTCGGCTCCTTGATGTACCGGTCCGATAATTCGCTGATATGCACCAGTCCATCCTGATGGACGCCAACGTCGACGAAGGCCCCGAATTTCGTCACATTCGTAACCACGCCTTCGAGCGCCATCCCCTCCTGAAGGTCGCCGATCTGATTCACGTCGTCCTTGAAACTGGGCGCCACGAACTGGTCGCGCGGATCGCGGCCGGGTCTGCGGATCTCTTCCAGAATGTCGTTTAGCGTGAAGACGCCGGCGGCCAGGCCGCTCTTGTCGACTTTTTCCAGCAGCGCAGGCTGTGCGATGAGCTGCTCGACCGGAACCTTCAGGCCCTGCGCCATTTGCTCCACCACGTGGTAGGACTCCGGGTGTACGGCGGTCATATCGAGCTGGTTGTCGCCGTGGCGGATGCGCAGGAAGCCGGCCGCCTGCTCGAAGGTCTTGGGGCCAATGCCGGGTACCGCCGTCAATTGCACGCGGGAGCGGAAACGGCCGTGTTCATTGCGGAACTCGACGATCTTCTGGGCGGTCCGTTCGTTGATGCCGGCCACATAGCGCAACAGCGCCCAGGAGGCCGTGTTGAGATCCACGCCCACCCGATTGACACAGTTTTCAATCACCGCTTCGAGCGATTTTTGCAGGTGCCTCTGGTCCACGTCATGCTGATACTGGCCCACGCCGATGGACTTGGGGTCGAGCTTGACGAGCTCGGCCAGAGGATCCTGGAGACGGCGCGCAATGGAGATGGCTCCCCGAACGGTTAGATCCAGATCGGGGAACTCCTGGCGGGCGATCTCCGAGGCCGAATAGATGGACGCGCCAGACTCGTTGACGGTCACACAGCAGACTGAGCGAAGATCTTCTGTCTTGAGGAGATTGCGGACTAAAGCTTCGGTTTCCCGCGAAGCCGTGCCGTTGCCGATGGCCACCGCGCGAACGTTATATTTTGCGATCAAGGCCTTCAGTGTGCGCTCGGCGCCGGCGATGTCGTTCTTGGGCTGGAACGGGTAGATGACATCGTGGCCCAGGAATTTGCCCGTGTCGTCGACGATGGCGATCTTGCAGCCGGTTCGGATTCCGGGGTCCAGGCCAAGCACCGCAAGCTGGCCCGCCGGCGGGGCCAGAAGCACGTTCTGGAGATTTTCGCGGAAAACCTGGATGGCCTCGGTGTCGGCACGCTGCTTGAGTTCCAGGCGGACCTCCGTCGTGATCGAGCTCGCGAGCAGGCGCTTCCAGGCGTCTTCCGCCGCGAGGTTCAGTTGGGGTGTCCAATCGCCGGGCTGCTTGTGGATCTTGCCGCTGATGAGGTCGAGCGAGCGCCGCGGATCGAGCTCAATCTCGAAGTAGAGAACGTTCTCGGCCTCGCCGCGCCGGATGGCGAGCATGCGGTGTGAAGGGATCTGCTTGACCGGCTCGCGGTACTCGTAATACATCTTGAACTTCAACTGCTCGTCGACCGCATCGCTCATTTTCTTGCTGACGATGACCCCTTCCTCGAACATGGCGCGCCGCAGGAGCTGCCGGATGTCGGCATCGTCGCTGATGGTTTCAGCCAGGATGTGGCGCGCGCCTTCGAGTGCCTCCTCGACGCTGGCGACGCCCTTTTCGGGGTCCACAAACGATCGGGCGAGTGTATCCAGCGGGACACCGGTCGGCTTCTGATCCCAGAGATAGGCGGCCAGCGGCTCCAGGCCTTTCTCGCGGGCGATCATGGCCTTGGTGCGGCGCTTGGGCTTGTACGGCAGATAGAGATCTTCGAGCTCGTTCCTGTCGAGGGTCTGGTCGATGCGGGCTTTCAACTCGTCGGTCAGCTTCCCCTGGTCCCCGATGGAGGCGAGGATAGTCTCTTTGCGCGAGATGAGCTCCCGGAAGTACTGAAGCCTCTCTTCGATACCACGGATCTGGACTTCGTCGAGGTTGCCGGTCGCCTCTTTGCGGTAGCGGGCGATGAAGGGCACGGTGGAGCCTTCGTCGAGGAGTCCGACCGCGGCGACGAGCCCCTTTACGGGAACCTGAAGCGTGCCGGCAACGTGAATCAGGATTTCGGGAGGGAGAGACTGGAGTTCCGGCATGGAAATTTAATTCTACCGTGACTCCGGAATCGAGCGGCCGCAAAACTGCGGCGCGCCTCCTCGGCAACGATCTCCCAGGTAGCGTTGCCGTCTCCCGCGTGACGCTCCTACGGCAAATAACCCGGGTAATCCGGCGCGTTCAGTTGGACCGTGATCCCGTCCGCGTCGTTGAACTTCAGGCTCTCTTTCGAGACGTCGGACTGAATGCCGCGCTTCTTCAGTTTCGCCACCGCGTCGTCCAGCTTGAATCCCTGAATCCCCAGAGAAAAGTGATCCACCGCCGGGCTCTTCCCGCCAGCGACCTCGGTCCCTTCGACCCCGAAGAAGCAGTTCTTGTTCAACGCCAGAAGCTTCAATGTGGGCGACTCGGTTTTGAGTGGCATCCCGAAAACTTCCTGGTAGAACTTGGTCGACCGCGCGACGTCGGATACTCGCAGAGTGACATGGTTGACGCTGACCGCCCGGAAATCCGGCGCGGACGGCGCGGCTTGCGCACCAGTAGCCACAAGGGCCGCCAGGGCGGAAGCCAGCTGCCGGCGGCTCAGCTTGCCGGTCTCGAAATCCATAAGCATTTTTTCAATGAGAGGCTGCATAATTCCTTGTCATTATAAGACCCCGCGCTGGCCGGAGCGATGGGGGGGGCGCCAGCCCGTTCACCGCAATCCCTTCTGCTTGAGATAGGCGATCAGCGTGGCCGGGTCGTCGCTGATGATGGCGTCCACACGGGCCTCGATCAGGCGATCCCAATCGGCCTCCGCGTCGGCCGTCCAGGGCACCACTTGCAGGCCGGCTTTATGGG
>Ga0181517_10001749_pt1 | contig 23437 bp, 18 predicted proteins | sample PEATcosm2014_Bin_31_FD_119748 | JGI IMG/M metagenome (GOLD analysis project Ga0181517, IMG submission 119748) | Peatland microbial communities from MTU Mesocosm Facility, Houghton, MI, USA - PEATcosm2014_Bin01_30_metaG | ecosystem: Environmental > Terrestrial > Soil > Wetlands > Peat | place... | reverse complement strand
GGACTTGAAATCCGCCAATGCCGCGACCAGCTCCGGCCCGAATTCATCGCACCGGAAGCGAAGCCGCGCAAGCGCTTCTTCATCCGTCAAACCTTTCATCTTGAGGTTATCGAAAGCTACTGCCCATCAGCCGTTCGACTTCGTCATGCAGGCGCGTCGTAATGGCGGCCTCGGTCTCTCCAGGCGAAAGGCGCATTGGCTCTCCAACCACCACCTCGATCGTGCCGGAGCGGAACCAGCGCCGCTGCCTGGTCTTCAGTTCACCCACGCCTCGAAGGGCCACTGGAAGCACCATCGCCCCGCACTGCCTGGCCAGCAGCCCTATCCCTGGGCGGAACGGCGCCAACTTGCCCTCTGCCGACCGTGTGCCCTCAGGAAATACCAGCACGTTGAAGCCGCGATCCATTGCCTGGCCCGCGTGGGCGAAACTGGGCTGGAAATCGCGCCGCCGCGGCAACGGAAACACGTTGAACAGCGCCGTCAGCAGGAAATAAAACAGCGGACCCGGCAGAAAGAACCAGCCGCTCGGCTGCAGAGTCTCCGGGTTGCGAAAATGCCGATAGTCATCCAGCATCTCGCCCGACATCGCGACTGCGATCCGCCTCCGCAGCGCTCCCGGTAGCGCGTACTCGATCAGCGGGCCGTCGAACGTGGACACATGATTGGCAACGATCAACAATGGACCGTCGGCCGCCAGGGTTTCCGCCCTCGGTGCATCGATCGTCACGCGCGGCGCCGCCAGCAGCCACACCAGCGGCCGCATTACCGCCTCAATAAACGCCGCGCGCACCCATTGAACCGGCGCCATCCAAGGCCAGCCCGGATAAAGATGCCGCCCCCGCGCATCCTCTGCGCCCGCGTCCTGCACCGCGTGCGCACCGCTCCTTTCGCGGCTTTCCGCGGTAAGTGCAGGAGACAAAGTCTCCCTGTTACCAGCCCCATCGGCGCGCGCGATTTCCGGCTTAATCGTGTAAGACGACGAAGCCCGCTCGCCATCCACCTCGCCTGCCACCAGCCGGCGAAGCTCTCCCAGCGTCTCCACATGGTCCAACATGCCGTCTTCGGAAACAACGCCCAGGCGGTCCTCGATGGCCGCGGCCAGTTGCACGCGCCCCAGGCTATCCAGGTGCAGGTCTTCGGTCAGGTGCAGCTCATCGCCCACGCCGGGATGAGGCTCGCCCGAAAACTGTCCAATCAGCGTCAGCAGCCAGTCCTGCGACGCGCCAAACGAGCCGTTTCCAATGTGTTTTGCCGCGCCGTTGCTGCCCGCAGTTGCGGCGGCCTGAACTTTCTCCAGCCACTCCGCCACAGCCTTGCGCCGTACCTTGCCGGTTGAATTTCGCGGCAGGTCGGGCTCCGGATACATGACCCAGCGCCGCACCCGCTGAAACTCCGCCAGCCGCGCATTGGCGCCCTCGATAGCCGCGGCGGCCTGCTCGCCTGCCCCTCGGGACGCGAGCACCGCGCACGGCTCCGGTCCCTCGGCTGTCTCCATCGCCACCACCGCGCACGCCGCCACCCCCGGCTGCTCCTCGATAGCCGCTTCCAGGTCCTCGGGGTGAATGTTCACTCCCGCCGCGGTCACAATCACCTCGCTCTTGCGGCCCAGAAAGCGCAGCTCGCCGGAGGGTTCCCTCTGGGCAAGATCCCCGGTCGCCAGCCATTCGCCCTCGCGCCGATGCAGCTTGCCGCCCGACCAGGTTGCGCCGGAGACGGCCGCGCCCCGCACCAGCACCTCGCCATCCTGGCCGAGCTTGACCTCGCGTCCGGCCATCGGTTTGCCAATGGTGCCCCTGGCTACGTGAAACGGGTGGTTCAGCGTGATGAGGGCTGTGGTCTCCGTCATTCCGTAGCCCTGCACCAACACAAATCCCAGCGCGTTCCAGAACTGCTCCAGCGGGCCAGGCAGCGCTCCGCCGCCGGAGATGAGCGCCCAGAACTTGACTCCGAAGGCACGATGAATCTTGCGGAAGCGCCACCACCGCCGCGCCGCGCCAATCTTTTGCGAGGGGACGAGACGGTCTGCAATCCCTGGGTAAGTTAATTCCAGATGGGTTTTGAGCAACGCCAGCACCCTGGGCACGGCGGCCAGCACGGAGATGCGTTCGCGGTGAATGGTCTCGATAATCCTCGGCGCAACCAACCGCTCTTCCAGGTGCAATTCACCGGCAAAGATTGGCGGAACCCAGAGCCCCATCGTCTGCCCGAAGACGTGGCTCAGCGGCAGAGTATTCAGAATGCGCAGCGGATGCACCAGCCGCTCCCAGCGCATGTAAGGTTGCGCTCCCTTTTCAATGGGGCCAATGCTGGCCAGCACGTTGCCGTGGGTCAGCACGATCCCTTTGGGATCGCCCGTGGTGCCGGAGGTGAACAGAATCTCGAGCGGCGTTTCGGCGGAGAGACCTTCAATCGGCCCTGCTTCTTCAGCCGGCAAAACACCCAGCCAATCTTCAAAGCTGAGCGTGGGGAGTTCCGCGGGCACCTGACCAAGACTGGAAGACAACTGGCCGAGACTGGAAGACAACTGACCGAGCAGCACCGCATCGCCCACGGCCAGCTTGGGCTTTACGTCGGCCGCAACCCGCGCCGCAAACTCCACTGTCCCGCTCGCGTCGAGAGGAACGGCCAACACCCCGCGCAACATGCATCCGTGGAAGGCAGCGATCCACTCCGCGCTATTTTCCCCCCACACCAGCACCCGGTTACCCGGCCCTATTCCACGCTGGGCCAGCAGCGCCGCAAACCGCCCCGCCAGCCGCGCCAGCTCCCCATAGGTCGTCACCCGCCGCCGGTTTCCCTGGTAGCGAACTACGGCGGTCTCCCGGCCAAAGCGGCGGAAGTCGTCGAGAATGGTGGCCAAATGATTTCGCATCGGCGCTCCGGCAACTTCATGGTAAGCGATAGGAATGCTCCCGATTCTGTATGGATGTGAAATCACAGAACTTGATGCACGGATTGGAGGGCTTCCGCGCTGGCGTTGAATCTTTTGCCAATCCTGATTTGCCAGCTCGTCTCCGACCCCTCGATTCCAACCATCGTTGCGGGACGTGGTTTTCGCTTACTCTTCGCCGCCTTTCCGCGCTATTCTGAGAAACACGATGTCTCCCGACCGCCCGAGCCCGAACCGGCACAATCCCGATCCCTCCCAAGCCGCGGCTCAGGTCGACGCCGCAGTCCCGATTGACGACCCCTTTGCCTGTTTTCATCCGGTTACCGCTCAGTGGTTTCGTGCCGTCTTTGACGCCCCCACCGCTCCGCAGCGCATGGGCTGGCCGGTCATTGCGCGCGGAGAGAATGCTCTTATCCTTGCTCCCACCGGCACCGGCAAAACTCTCGCCGCTTTTCTCTGGTGCCTCGACCGCCTGATGCTTCAGCCGGCCCACCCTAGCGACAAGAACAACGACGTCGCGAGGGCGGGGCACCCGCATACAACGGGTTGCCGCATCGTTTACGTTTCGCCGCTCAAGGCTCTCGCCGTTGACGTGGAGCGCAACCTGCGCTCACCGCTTGCCGGCATGGCCAACATGGCCCGGCGCATGGGCGTCGAATTCAGCGAGCCCGCCATCAGCGTCCGCACTGGCGACACGCCGCAGCGGGAGCGCGCGCGCTTCGCCCGCCATCCGGCCGAGATTCTCATCACCACGCCGGAGTCGCTCTACCTGCTGCTCACCTCGCAGGCCGCCGACGCCCTGCGCACCGTCGATACGGTCATCATCGATGAGATTCACGCCCTGGTCCCCACCAAGCGCGGCGCGCATCTGGCTCTGTCTCTCGAGCGTTTGCAGGCGCTGACGAAGCGCCCCTTGCAGCGCATCGGGCTGTCCGCAACGCAACGCCCGCTGGAAGAAGTTGCGCGCTTCCTCGGCGGCGTAGAGGTCCCCGTTACCGCGAGAGCCTCAGAGATCTCGGAGGACCGCGGTCGTTGGGAAGGGTACGACTTTAGCAGTGCCGAAGGCGGACAACAAAACGATGGGGCTTTACATGCTGCGGAAAAAGGCTTGATTCAGGCTAGGAATCGCGAAAAGCATACCTCAGAGGCTAAAGCCCCTACTGATTCTGTTGGTTTTATGCCGGGGATAAATCCCCAGCCTACCGACCGGGCGGATTTTTCCGCAGCCTGTTTAGCCCCCGAGGGAACGCCCTCGGAATCCGCCTGGTCCACCGACGCCCTCGACGCCGCTCCCTTGCGCTACCGCCCTGTCACCATCGTCAACGCCAGCGCCCCCAAGCAGCTCAAGCTCCGCATCGAAGTTCCCGTCGAAGACATGGCCCGCCTTGGCGAGCAGGAAGAAATTCCTTCCGGCCCGGCCTCGCAGATGCCTCGCCGTGTTTCTATCTGGAATGCGATTCATCCCCGCCTGCTTGAAATCATTCGCGAGCGCAACTCCACGATTCTCTTTGTCAATAGCCGCCAGGTTGCCGAGCGGCTGGCCGGCGCGCTGAATGAACTCGCCGGTGAGCCCATCGCCCGCGCACACCATGGCTCGCTCGCCGCGCCGCAGCGCTCCATCATCGAAGAGCAGTTGAAGGCCGGCCAGATTCGCGCCCTCTGCGCCACGTCCACGCTTGAACTCGGCATCGACATGGGTGCTGTCGATCTCGTCATCCAGATCGAAGCGCCTCCCTCGGTAGCCAGCGGGATGCAGCGCATCGGCCGCGCCGGCCATCACGTGGACGCGGTCAGTGAAGGCATTCTCTTCCCCAAGTACCGCGCCGACCTGGTCGCCTGCGCCACCGTTACCCGCGCCATGCACGAGGGCCACATCGAGTCCACCCGCTTTCCGCGCAATCCACTCGATGTGCTTGCGCAGCAATTGGTGGCGATCGTGGCGCACCCGCCCAGCGCCGCCACTCCTGCGCGTAAGGCCAAGGTGCTCAAGAGTGCCAGGCGAGCAAAGAACCTTACCGCGGAACTTGATTTTGCCGGATGGGAGTCTACACAAAAGCAGGAAGAAACATTAAAGCCGGAAGTCAGCGTAGACGCGCTCTTCGACCTGGTGCGTCGCGCCGCTCCCTTCGGCGGCCTCACGCGTTCAGCCTTCGAAGGCGTTCTCGACCTGCTCAGCGGCCGCTACCCCTCCGACGAATTCGCCGAGCTACGCCCGCGCCTGACCTGGGACCGCATCCGCAACGTTGTTACCGCCCGCGATGGCGCAGCCCGCCTCGCCATTCTCAACGCCGGCACCATCCCCGACCGCGGGCTCTACGGCGTCTTTCTCGCCTACAGCGAAGGCAAGTCTGTCCGCGTTGGCGAACTCGACGAAGAGATGGTCTTCGAAAGTCATCCCGGCGAGACGTTCATCCTGGGCGCATCCACCTGGCGCATCGTTGAAATCACGCACGACCGCGTACTGGTTACTCCGGCTCCCGGCGAGCCCGGAAAAATGCCTTTCTGGAAAGGCGACGGTCCCGGCCGCCCACTCGAATTCGGCCGCCGCATCGGCGCGCTGGTCCGCGAACTGCGCGCGCTGCCCAAACCCGCCGCACTCACTCGCCTCGTCAACGATCACGATCTCGATCCCGGCGCGGCGGAGAATCTGCTCCAGTTTCTCGCCGACCAGGAGGCCGCCACCGGCTCCGTCCCCGACGACCGAACCGTTGTCATCGAGCGCTGCCGCGACGAGCTGGGCGATTGGCGTGTCTGCGTGCTCACGCCCTTCGGCAGCCGCATCCACATTCCCTGGGCAATGGCGGTCAGCGCCCGTATCCGCGCAGCCGGCGGCCCTGAAGTTGAAACGCTGTGGGGCGACGACGGCTTCGTCCTGCGTTTTCCCGACACCGACGAGCCGCCCGATCCCGACTGGTTCCTCGTCGAATCGGCCGAGGTCATGCAACTGGTTCTGCGCCAGTTGGGTTCAACGGCGCTGTTTGCCGGGCGTTTTCGCGAGGCCGCTGGGCGCGCGCTTCTGCTGCCGCGCCGCCGCGCCGACGCCCGTTCGCCGCTGTGGCAATTGCGCAAGCGTTCGTACGATCTGCTCAGCGTGGCATCGCGCTATCCCTCGTTTCCGCTGCTGCTCGAAGCCTATCGCGAATGTCTGCGCGACGTCTTCGACATGCCCGCGCTGATTGAAACCCTGCGCGCAATTGAGCAGCGCCAGTTGCGCGTCCACGTCGTTGAGACCCGCAAGCCTTCGCCCTTTGCCGCCTCGCTCCTGTTCAGCTACGTGGCCAATTTCCTCTATGACGGCGACGCGCCGCTGGCCGAACGCCGCGCGCAGGCTCTCACCATCGATCAGGATCAGTTGCGCGAACTGCTTGGTGAGGCCGATCTGCGCGAGTTGCTCGACGCCGATGCAATCGCGGACGTAGAAGAAGCCGCGCAGTGCCTCGCCGAAGCCCATCGCGCCCGTTCCGCCGATGGCATTCACGATCTCTGCCTGCGCCTCGGCGATCTCTCCCGCGAGGAACTCGCCCGCCGCGTAGTCTCTCCGGATCTTTTGCAGCATGTCGATCGCCTGGTTCGTTCCCGCCGCCTGCTCGAGCTGCGCATCGCCGGTGAACGCCGCCTCATAGCTGCCGAAGATGCAGCCCGCTACCGCGACGGCCTCGGAATTCCGCTCCCGCCCGGCCTCGCCGCGGCGTTGCTTGAGCCGGTAGTCCATCCCGTTCTCGAACTCATCCGCCGTTACGCCCGCACCCACGGCCCCTTTACGCTGCGCGAGCCCGCGGACCGGTTTGCTCTTGACGCCACCGCCGTTGAAAACGCGTTACGGCAGCTTGCCGCTGAAGGCCGCGTCCTCGAAGGCGGCTTCCGTCCCGGCGGCCTGCATCGCGAGTGGTGCGACGCGGAAATCCTGCGCCAGATTCGCCGCAAATCGCTCGCCAAGCTGCGCCGCGAAGTCGAGCCCGTCGAGCAGCACACGCTGGCCCGCTTCCTCACGCACTGGCAAGGCCTGCTTGCGCCGCGGCGCACCCACGCCAATCTCGATGCGCTCCTCGATGCCATTGAAAGCTTGCAAGGCGCGCCTCTGCCCGCGTCGCTCGTCGAGTCTTCCATCCTCCCTGCCCGCATCGCCGACTACGCGCCCGCGGGTCTGGACACACTCATTGCCGCCGGCGAAGTGGCCTGGGCCGGAGTCGAGCCCATCGGCGAGCGCGACGGCCGCATCGCGCTCTTTCTCGCCGACAAGTTGCCCCTCCTCGCGCAACACCGCCCGCTTGCGGAGCCGTTGACAGAGCGCGAAGAAAAGCTTCTCGCGGTTCTCGAGTCTACCGGCGCCAGTTTCTTCGACCCGCTGCATCAGGCCGCCGGCGGAGGCTATCCCGGCGAGACCATTGAAGCGCTTTGGAGCCTTGTCTGGCGCGGCCTCGTCACCAACGATTCGCTTCACGCCCTCCGCGCCTACATTGCCCGCCCTGAAAGCGCTCGCGCCCCCCGCCGCCTGCAAACCGGTACGGTTTTCCGTTCCCGCAGGACAACGCCACCCACCGCTCAAGGCCGATGGTCGCTGCTGCCGCTGCGTTCGTCGCAGGGAAGGGAAGTCATGCCCACAGCCACCGAGGCCAGCCACGCTCTGGCCCTGCAACTGCTCAACCGCTACGGCGTCCTGATGCGCGAGTCGGTAGCCGCGGAAAATGTCCCCGGCGGCTTTAGCGCCGTCTACGATGTGCTGAAAGCCCTGGAAGAGAGCGGCCGCATTCGCCGCGGCTATTTTGTCGCTGGCCTTGGCGCCACGCAGTTTGCGCTTCCCGCCGCCATCGACCTGCTTCGCCAGTTGCGCACCGCACCGCCTGAAGAGAAGCCAGAGTTCGTGCAACTAGCCGCCACCGATCCCGCCAACCCCTACGGCTCGGTCCTGCGCTGGCCCGACCTGCCCGTAGCCGATGAAGACGCAGAATCAGCGCCGCGTATCCTCACCCGTGCGGCCTACGCCGAGGTAATTTTGCGCAATGGCCAGTTGGTCGCGTGGCTTCGCCGCGGCAATCCGAACATGCTCGTCTTTCTTCCCGCCGAAGAGCCGGAGCGCTCGCAGACCGCCGCGGGCCTTGCCCATTTTCTCTGCTCACGCGGTCAGGAAAAGATGCGCCTCAGCAGCCATCAAGGCGTGCTCATCACCACCATCAACGGCCAGCCGGTGGCCGCGCATCTCATGGCCCGCTTCCTCATGGATGCAGGTTTCCATCCCGGACCGCTCGGCATGCACCTGCGCCGCATTCTACTGCCGATTGAGCAACAGGCGCCGAGGCCGCAGCCCGGCAAGTTACAATGAACGCGAGATAGCCCGGTAAATGCGGGTATGCTTCACCAATCTTCTCTTCAGTTGTCCGGAGTCTGCACCGGCTCTGAGTGGCCGGCCCTGGCCGGCGATGATTGCCGACTTCAGGAAGCTTGCGTTCAAGGATGCCTATGACAGATGCTTTGCGAATTAATGTCGGCTGTGGTAAGACGCCGGTGATGGGCTGGAGGAATTTCGACAATTCCCCAAGCTTGCGGTTAGCTTCGGCGCCAATGCTCGCGGGCATCCTTCAGACATTTAGATTACTCTCCGAGCCACAGATGGCTTTTATTCGATTCGCCCGCGAGAATCCAATCGAATACGGCAATGCCACGAAGCGACTTCCGGTTCCGGACGCCTCGGCCGATGTTCTTTACAGTTCCCATATGCTTGAACATCTTGATCAGCAAGATGCGCTCTCGTTTCTGAGGGAAGCCAAGCGAGTACTCCGCCATGGTGGCGTAATAAGGCTTGCGGTTCCCGATATTGAGTTGAAGGTTCACCAGTATCTTGAGACGAAAGACGCCGATGCTTTCATCCAATCGACGCTATTGACCTCGCAACGTCCAAGGACATTGGGGGCACGCTTGATATTCCTTTTTGTGAGGCCGTCGTATCACTTGTGGATGTACGATGGGAAATCTCTTTCCCGCCTGCTCGAATCTCAAGGATTTGCAAATCCGCAAGTGGTCAAGGCCGGTGAAACCCGGATCAGCGATCCCTCCCCTCTCGATCTTTGCGAACGGGCAGAAGATTCGGTCTATGTCGAAGCCATAAACCCGTGATCCTCTCGCGAATCTCTCCATGGTCCAAGCAGCTCGAACCTTCGAACAGAGAAGCCTTAGAGACGATGGCCCGGAAAAGGGGACCGAAATAGACCAAGTAGGATGATCGGCCAAACCATAGTCCAGCCGGGCGGTCAGAAGCGTACAATCTAAAGAAAAAAGTTCGCATTGAGGGAACCCGCTGCCTGAAGGCGACACCATCTTTCGCACTGCGCGCGCGCTGGGCCGTGCCTTGGCCGGCAAGCCGGTCACGGTTTTCCGCTCCACCTATCCATTGCTCACCCGCTTCAACGACGACTCGCCGATTCCCGGCCAGCTTGTGGAGCGCGTCGAGGCCCGCGGCAAATGGCTGCTGATTCATTTCTCCGGCGGCGGAACGCTTGCTACTCATATGCTCATGAGCGGTAGTTGGCACATCTACCGGCACGGCGAGCGCTGGCAGCAGCCGCGCACCAATATGAGAATCGTACTTGAGAACAGCGACTACATTGCCGTTGGCTTTCGCGTGCCGGTGGCCGAGATGCACACCGCACAGTCGCTCGCGCGCGACCGCAGAATTCCGAATCCGGAGATCGACGTCCTCAGCCCGGTCTTCAACGCAGCCGCAGCCGCGCGCCGCGTGCAGGCGCACGCCAGCGAAGAGATCGCCGACGTGCTGCTGCACCAGGAAGTGCTGGCCGGCGTGGGCAACGTCTTCAAGTCGGAGATTTGTTTTGTCACCGGCATCAATCCATTTTGCAAAGTCGCCGCGCTCAGCGAGGAGCAAGTGCTGGGCGCGATTGCCGCCGCGCAAAAACTCGTTGCCGCCAATGTGCTGGAGAATTCCGGAGACACGATCGTCACCTATGGAGGCCGCAAACGCCGCACCACGCACGAGTCCGATCCCGGCGCCAGCCTGTGGGTTTACGGGCGAAACGGCGAGCCATGCCGCCGCTGCGGCGAGCCGGTCCGGCGCCGCATCCAGGGCCCAGATGTACGCGTAACCTTCTGGTGCGAGTGCTGCCAGCCCATGCCCGACGGCACGGAAATTGACGGATGATTTACGCTTGACTCACTTCTCGCTCTTGCCCAGTCCGAAGATTTTTTGAAGAAAATTGCGCCGATCGGCCGGATGGTCGCACGTGACAATCGGCGCGGTGCCATCGAGAAACGCCGCGTCGTAGCTGTCCGGGCAGGTTTCGTCGCTCAGCAGGTTGCTCACCTTGTCGATCTGCACAATCTGGACGCCATCCGGCGCCGTGAACTCGTTGGTGTCGGAGTACTGCGGCAACAGCACGGCCTTCTTCATGAACTCCGCCCAGATGGGTGCGGCGGCATCTGCGCCTTCAATCTTCAAGTCGGTGTAGTCGTCGTTGCCCACCCACACAATGCAGAGCAGGTTGCTGGTGAAGCCGGCGAACCAAGCGTCGTGGCTGGTGCCGGTTTTGCCCGCGGCGGGAGAAGTGAATCCCAGTGCGCGAACCTTTTCGCCGGTGCCGTGGTTGATCACGTTCTTCAACATGTCAGTGGTGAGATAGGCGACGCGCGGATCCAGGACCTGCCTCGATGTGGGGGCGTAATCGCTGATGACGTCGCCTGTAGGAGTCCGCACGCTGGCCAGCATCCATGGGTCAAGATGCACTCCGTTGTTGGCGAACACGGTGTATGCGCCGGCCATGTCGAGCGGCATTGCATCGTAGGAGCCAATGGCCACCGACGGAGTACCGCGCGCGTTCCTGATGCCTGCTTCGCGTGCCAGAGCCGCTACTTGATCGAAGCCCACCATGGCGGCAAGGCCGATGGTTGCGTTGTTCAAAGATTTTTGAAGTGCGTAGCGCGCCGTTACCTGGTCGTGGTATACGCCCTCCATGTTGCGCGGCGTGTACTCCTGGCCGCCTACGTCGTAGGTGGTCTGCTGATCGTTGAGCATGGTCACCTGCGAGAAAAGTTTATTCTGTCCCGGCAGCATTGTGCCTTGCACCGCCGTGTTAAAAGCCGCGGCGTAAACAAACGGCTTAAAGATGGAGCCTGTGGGCCGCTCCCGCACCGCATGGTTGAACTGCGAATCGCCGTAGTTGCGACCGCCTACCAGCGCCAGCACCTGGCCGGTATGCGGATCGAGCGCCACCAGCGCGACCTGGGGGTAAGGGTAGCTCTGGCCCAGCTTTTTGTCGCGCGCGTGCTTCTTGTCCACTTGTTCATCCACCACGTGGATGGTCGAATTGACGGCGACCGTGGCTATGCGCTGCAAGTCCGGATCGAGAGAAGTGTAGATGCGCAGCCCTTCGCGATTAAAGTCGCGATCGCCCAGCTTTTGCGTCAACTGATCGCGCACCAGGTCCACGAAGTAGGGAGCTTCGCCTTCGTCCATGCTGGCCTGAACCAGGTGCAGCGGCTCGGCTTTGGCGGCCTCGGCCTGCTCCTTTGTGATGGCTCCGGTTTCAACCATCGCATCCAGCACCAAGGCGCGGCGCTCCATGACCCGGTCCGCATGGCGAAAGGGATTCAAGCGGTTGGGGCTCTGGATGATGCCCGCCAGCAGCGCGCATTCCGAGAGGCTGAGCTGGCGCGCGTCCTTGCCGAAATAGGCTTGCGCCGCCTCGCCGAACCCGTCAATTGAAAAGCTGCCCCGCTGTCCGAGGTTGATCTCGTTGGCGTACATCGCGAAAATCTGCTGCTTGGTGAAGCGGTGCTCCAGTTGGAAGGTGATCAGGATCTCGATCAGCTTGCGCTTGATGCGCCGTTCCGGCGTCAGAAAGAATCCGCGCGCCAATTGCATGGTCAGCGTTGAGCCGCCCTCGGTCCAGCGGTGGCCCGGCTTGATGTCGTTGAGCATCGCACCCATCATGCGGATGTAGTCCACGCCGCCATGCTCGAAGAAGCGCCGGTCCTCGATAGCGACTACCGCGTCCACCAGGTTCTTGGGGATCTCGTCGTAGGTAAGCAGGCGGCGCTTGGTGCGGTTGGCGTCTTCACTGAGCCCGGTGATAAGCAGCGGCTCCAGTTCATAGCTGGACAACGGCTGGCCATGATCGTCGCTGATCGAACTGACCGCGCCGCCGCCGATGTGAATGGTCGCGGCATCCTCTGCGTGAAACGACTGCGGGCCCGGCCGCACACTGATGGTCTGCACGCCTTCGCTGAACGTTCCCAGTTCAGAGGTCTGCGATGCGCCGTCGCCCGAGTAGCCGGCCTCGCGCAGTTCATCGGCGATAAGGTGAACGGAAAACTTCTGCCCAGGACGAACCTCGCGCGGCGCGGCAAAAATTTTGGCGGTATTCGCAAACAGCGGCTCTTTCAGCCGCGCATCCACAATGCCCTGGTACTTGAAGTAGTAGTAGCCGCTGAAGATAAGGAACAGGAACCCGCAAACCGCAAACGTCCCAAGCGCAATGAGCAGAACCAAAGTTGGCACCGGATGCTTCCCCTTGGGCATTGCGAACCTGATCTTCAACGCCATCGCTGCTCCTTTGTAGCTTCTAGCCGCTAGCCTCTAGCTTCTAGCTCTGACCTGCCAGGGCAGGCATTATTCGTAGACCAATGCTGCTATTGTCAGCCGGGCCTTTCAAAGCTAGAAGCTAGAAGCTAAAAGCTAGAAGCTAGAAGCTGTTTCTTACTCTCCAACCGCTGTCAGCAGCGCATCTTCCTGGACACGCTCTTTCACCAGCGCCACCGCTTCATTCAACTTGACGTCCACGCTGGTTGCCGTGGCCCGCGTCACCAGTTCCACCAGACCCTCGGCGGCCTTCTTGCCCACGTTGATGCGGTAAGGAATGCCCACCAGGTCCGCATCCTTGAATTTGACGCCGGCGCGCTCGTCTCTGTCATCCAGCAGCACGTCGAGCCCAGCTGCTTCAAGCTCCGCAGCAAGCGCTTCGCCGGTCTCCTTCAGCAGAGCATCGCCGATGTTTGTCACCGTCACCACCACGGTGAAAGGCGCAATCGAGGCCGGCAGCCAGAATCCGTTTTTGTCGTTCGACTGCTCGATGGCCGCGGTAAGAATGCGCTCGATCCCGATGCCGTAGCTGCCCATGATCGGTGTTACTTCCTTGCCGTTCGGGTCCAGCACCTTCGCGCCCATGCTCTCGGAGTATTTGTAGCCGAGCTTGAAGATGTGGCCGATCTCGACTGCTTTGCCAACAACGAGCTTGCCCGCGCACCCATCGACCGGACAGCTTTCGCCCTCGTTCACGCTGCGGATATCGGCGGCGAGGGTCCACGAGAAATCGCGGCCCGGCACAACGTTGCGCAGGTGGTAGTCCAGCTTGTTCGCGCCTGCAACCAGGTTCTTTCGGCCTTCAAGAGATTTGTCGACCACCACCGTCAGGCCGTCTTCCAGCGGCTTGGCGTCGGGCTTCAGTCCGACCGGTCCAAGAAAGCCAGCCGGTCCGCTGAAGTATTGCGTTAGCTCATCGGTCTGCATGGTGCGCAGTTCCACGCCCTTGGTCGCACCGAGCAGCTTGGTCTCATTCACCTGGTGGTCGCCGCGCAGAAAGGCCGCCACGCCGTGCCATGTGTCGGGCTCACCTTTAGCGCCGACCTTGCGCGCCATGTAGGCCACGCACTTGATATCCGATGCCGGCGAAATCTTGAAGAACTCGGCTACGTCGGAGATCGCCGCGCAACCCGGCGTCGAAACCAACTCCGGCGTGCCATCGCCGGTCGTCTCCATCTCAACAACTGGATCGAGCAGCGAGGTTGCTTTTTCAAGATTGGCGGCGTACCCGCACACCGGGCAGCTTGCAATCAGGTCCTCGCCCGCGTCGGTATACACCATGAACTCCTGCGACTGCGATCCGCCCATCGATCCCGAGTCCGCTTCGACGGCCACAAACTTCAGCCCGCAGCGCGTGAAAATCTTGCGGTAAACCGCATCGTGCAGGTCGAAGCTTTTGTCGAGGCCAGCCTTGTCGATATCGAACGAATAGCTGTCCTTCATGGTGAACTGCCGCACACGCAGCAGGCCCGACTTGGGCCGCGGCTCATCGCGAAACTTGGACTGGATCTGGTACCAGATCTGCGGCAACTGCTTGTAGCTGCGCAGCTCGTTGCGCGCAATCGTGGTCATGATCTCTTCGTGCGTCATGCCCAAGCAGAGGTCCGCGCCCTTGCGGTCCTTGAGGCGAAACATGTTGTCGCCCATGCCCGCCCAGCGCCCGCTCTGCTCCCAAGGCTCGCGCGGCAGTATACCGGGGAGATAAAACTCCTGCGCAATCTGGTCCATCTCCTCGCGCACGATACCGATGATCTTGTTCAGCGACCGTTGCCCGAGAAAGAGGTAGTTGTAGATGCCCGCGCCAAGCTGCCGGATGTAGCCGGACCGGACGAGAAAGCGGTGGCTGGCCACTTCGGCATCCGCCGGGGCCTCGCGAAGAGTGGGAATAAACAGTTTCGACCAGCGATGCATAGCGATGAGAGCGTACTTTCCCGCCCGCCATGGCGGACGCAAGACAATTTATCGACTGGATTTATTCTAAATGTTCGGGGGCGCGGTCCGAAGAGTCTCCCTTACGCGTCGTTCTCAGTCCGAGGCTCAAAAGACTCCGGCCAATCTTGCCGTCCATGGAGCACGGCGGCAATCTGCACCTCGTCGCCCTGAATTATGTAGGCTGCAACATAGGATGTGCCGGGAATGACCAGCTCCCGCGTTTCCGGTACACGCCCAGCCCTCCCGGAAAACGGAAAATCGCTGAGACGTTTGACCGCTCCCTTGATTTTCTCTGACACTTTGCGCGCTGCCCTGGGGCTGTCATTAGCGATGTATTCGCGGATTGATTCCAAGTCGCCGACCGCTGTGGAAGACCACTGAATCTTCACTTGGGCGCGGGCAACTCGTTTTCAGCGCCCCAACTATCAAGCCATTCCGTTACGCGCTCATTCGAGATTTTCTTTCCGGCGTCCAACTCGGCCAGGCCGGCGCGAATGTGCCTGTGTTCCACGCTATTGGGTGAAACGAGCGAGATCGTGCCGTTCCCGTTTGAAACCCACTCCACCGGCTCGCCCACAGGCAATGAGGCCTGTACGACCAAGTCCTCGGGAATTTCGACGGAGAGCGTGTTCCCTACGCGAACGATGCGGGTCGTCATGCGACAGGCTCCTTGATGAGAATCATACCGCAAATCGGGTTTGCGGCCGTATATTGCCGTGAAGATCGCACGCGGAGGGCGAATGCCTACTCTGGAATGAGATATGGTTTCAGCAGTTCCTTCATGCCTTTTGAAAGAACTGGATAGTGGTATGGCTTGCCAACAAGCAAGGTCTTTGTTCCCCCTATTTGAGGGAGGACCTTCTTTAGCAAGTCGGCGTGATTGTACATATACCAGGGACCGTGTTCGCCATCCCTGAAGCAGATGTACAGGTCCTGATCTTCGTATTTTTTGTCGAAGGTCAACCGACTTTTGAGCTGCACCTTGTGGAAGGTTTTGCCGTTACGGTCTTGCACAATGAAATCGGCTCCGTTCCAATCGTTACTCAGGCGAATGGTTACAAAGCCGAAATCGGCCAACACTGCGGAGACTTTTTGAAAGTTGTAGGCCTCTTGTTGGCGGCTGTTGAGATCCTTCTTATAGTCGATTTTCTTCTTGAATTCGATGGGCATTGATCCTCCTCGAACCGTACTATTCCCTGTTCCTAAATCAGTTCCACACCCCAAAGATCATGCAGATGCAACACGCCCTCGACCTTGTCTTCCGCCCCCACCACAACCAGCGAAGTAATCTTCCTCTCTTCCAGAATTGCCAGCGCCTTTGCAGCCAATTCATCCGCATGAATCGTCCGCGGTCGTGCATTCATGGCTTCGCCCGCATTTCGTCCCAGCGCCGCGCCGCCCTCGCGCTCCAGCAGACGGCGCAGATCGCCGTCGCTGATCACCCCGCGCAGCCGCCCCTCCACCTGCACCGTCGTCATCCCCAGCTTCTTCGATGACATCTCATAGATCACATCGGTCATCGGCGTCGAGGGCGCCACCACCGGAATCTCATCGCCTGCGTGCATCAGATCGCGCACCTTGGCCAGCCGCTTGCCCAGCTTGCCGCCCGGATGCAGTTCGGCAAAATCCTCCGCGCGGAAGCCTTTGCGCAGGCTGACCGCAATGGCCAGTGCATCGCCCAGCGCCAGCATGGCCGTGGTGCTCGCGGTCGGCGCCAGATTCAGCCCGCAGGCCTCGCGCTCCACGCTGCAATCGAGAGCCACGTCGCTGGCCTGCGCCAGCGTCGAATTCAAATTGCACGAAAAGCTCACCAGCGCGTCGCCTTTTCGTTTCAGGGTCGCCAGCAGGCGCAGAATCTCTTCCGTCTCGCCGCTCACCGAGAGCGCCACAACGACGTCGCCGGGCATCAGCATGCCCAGGTCACCGTGCACCGCCTCGGCCGGATGCAGAAACAGCGCCGGGCTCCCGGTCGAGCTGAGCGTCGCCGCGATCTTCTGCGCGATGATGCCGCTCTTGCCCATGCCGGTGACTACCACGCGGCCGTTTCCCTGACCGCAGTTCAAGATCAGTTCGACGGCGCGCGCAAAGGGTTCAGCCATCGGCCCTTCCAGGCGCGTGGCCAGTGCTTCCAGCGCCGCGGCCTCGGTTCTGACCAGGGCCGCCGGCTGCAGCGCTCCCGCTTCACGATTGTTCGATTCAGGTTGGCTCATCGGCTTTTGATGTTAACAGTTTAAAGGCAGGGAATAGGGAACAGGGATCAGGGAAGACGGGCGGAGTAATTCACTCCTGTTTGCTGTCCCGTGTTCACTCACCACTATTTTGCCTCGTACAATGGAGAGGCAGAGGTCAATTTCCTTGAAGCGCAACACCGTCGTTCTCTTCGCCGTTCTTTTCATTCTGGCCATCTTTGGCTGGGCGGGCTGGGCCAACTGGGAGTATCGCCAGCAAGCCGCCGAAAAGCTGCTGGCCTCGGCCGCCAAGGGAGAGCTTGTGCCCGATGCCAACGGCGGCATGCCGAAATACCTGTCGCCGTTCATGGACAAGACCGCGCCCGCCTTTACCCTTGAAGATCTAAGCGGCCGCAAGGTCTCGCTCGATAGCTACAAGGGCAAGGCCGTGCTCATCAACTTCTGGGCCACCTGGTGCGGTCCCTGCAAGATCGAAACCCCCTGGCTCATCGAGCTGCGCAACAAATACGCGAGTCAAGGCTTCGAAATCCTCGGCATCTCGACAGAAGGCGATGACCTGAACAAGGACGACAAGGCAGGCTGGGCCAAGGACAAAGCCGCCATCGCCAAGTTTGTCTCGGAAGAGAAGGTACCCTATCCAATTCTGATCGATGGCGACAGCCTCAGCCAGGCATACGGCGGTCTCGACGCCATGCCGACATCCTTCTTCGTCGACCGCAAGGGAACCGTGGTCGCCGCGCAAATGGGACTCACCTCCGAGAGCGACATTGAGTCCAATATCAAGAAGGCGCTGGGAGAATAAAGGCGTCTTTTGGCTTGCATGCGCAAGTCAGTAGTTCGAGCGGGTGCCCCAGGTCTCGATTCTGAGACCTGGGAATGTACAGGCTTCAATCAGTCCGGGAACACAGGCAATGACTAAGCCAATTACGAAGATCGGTTGTCTGGGTGGGGTCATCGTCCTCGCCGCGCTGTCAGCTCACAGCCAGACATTCAGTGCGCAGAGCCGCTCCCTCGCCAAGGCCGACGCCGTCCTCTTTCTTTTCCCCGAACAGGTCACCGTTCCCGCCGGAAAAGCGAGCCCCGTCACGCTGCATTTCCGTATCGCCCAGGGCCTGCATATCAACTCCCATACGCCAAGGCAAGAGGAACTGATTCCGACCAATTTCTCTATCCCGGAGGGATTTGGGGTGCGCTTGCTCGATGCCAGCTACCCCGTCGGCAGTGACTTCTCACTTCCCCTTGATCCCGCGACCAAGCTCAGCGTCTACACGGGCGAATTCACCATTGAGACGCGCATCGTCGCGGCATCCGGCAATCACCTGGTGGAGGCGAAGCTTCGCTATCAGGCCTGCGACAAAAACGAGTGCCTGCCGCCAAAGACGATTCCGGTGGCGATTGATGTGATTGGACAATAGCAGGGAACAGCCGCCTCCGTTCTCAAAAGAAATCGATTTTGAGGTAAGATTGTCTTACCATGCAGACCAAGGTTTCCACAAAAGGCCAAATCGTGATTCCCGGACCGGTGAGACGCAGGCTCGGCATTCGCGCCGGCGATGCGCTCGATGCGGAAATTGAAGCAGGGCGTATTGTGCTGACGCCGCGGAAGAAGCGCGCCTTCAAGGCTAGGATCATCAAGGACCCGGTGACTGGCTTCCCCGTGCTTTACGCAGGACCCGATGCGCCGGTTCTGACCAGCGAAATGGTTAGGGAACTACTCTCGGATTTTCCATGAAATATGTTCTCGACGTGAATGCTCTTGTCGCGCTCGGAATCTTCCACCATCGATTTCATGATCGCGTGAATGCCTGGATCAATTCTCAGGCGCGTGCGCATTGGCTGACCTGTTCGATTACGGAACTGGGATTCGCGAGGGTCATCGCACAAACGCCTGACTACGGGTTTACCGTCCAGCAGGCGCGAACTCTGCTGCTCGGCCTGAAGGGAGACGGCAAACTGCAGCTCACATTCCTGCAGGATGGCAACGATATTTCTTCGCTCCCCTCATGGGTAAAATTCCCAAAGCAGACCACGGACGGTCATCTGCTGCAACTCGCGATCGCCAATGGAGCGGTGCTGGCGACGCTAGATGAGGGAATTCCCGGGGCGTTTCTGATTCCGTAGGGTGCGTTGCGATAGGCATAGATCTTATTTTTTGGGAGAAGTCTAACCCGGACTCAACGTGGCTAGCCCCTCGGCGACTGATTTAGCTCGCTTTAATTTCTTGACTTCTCCCGATTCCAATTTGCGGATGATTTCGAACGCTTTGTCTCGATCAGCTTCGAACTGTCGAACACTATCCACAAAATCTTGTTCCGTCGGGAGTTTTCCGGATCTTTCATACCATCGACGAACGAACAGGAGAATGGGTGCAATCTCGTGGCTTTTCGTTTCGTTACAGCCTCTTGGGCCTGCGGCCCTCGGCTGCTTTCCGCAGCATGGAAATACAGTATCCCAGGTGTAGTCCTCATTCTCTTTGCGGTCCAGTCCAGCTGCCGCTGTCGGAAGTGGATTGCCGCAGTAGAAGCATCTTCCGGATGCCACGATTGCGGCATATTGCTGGAAGCTCAATTCCCATTTGTGGTTGTTGAATTTGGCTTGAGATCGACCAAGCGTATATCTTCCGCCCAATGTCCGCGATCTGCCTTTGGTGTGTTCGTTCTCACACGAACGACAACGGCCGATACCGGTTCTGGCAACGGAATTGGAGGCGTTATCTACCGTCAATGGCTGCTTGCATCGACTGCATTCGCCGTTCATTTCTAATCGTTCCTCAAGGCCAAGTATCCTTGGTCCTGCATCAAAGCAGAGATGAAAACATTGGTATCCGCAACGACGCGCATTATCGGGCCGCGGATTGAAGCCGCTCTTGCCGGAACTCATCCGACAGGCGCTCAACATCCGCCTCTGTGGCGATGCCCAGCGTCTTGCCTGTGGCTTGAGTGCGGCGCAGCAGTGCATCCCACTCCGGATCGGCTGTGATGTAGCGGCGCAGCGCCTCCCGGAAAAGTTCGCTGATGGTTCGATCTTCGCGCTCGGCTGTTTTCTGCGCCTTCACGAGCAGATCGGGGGGAAGCGTAATCGAGACGGTCTTCGCGGTGCGCATACTTGTCAATATATTCCAATGTTAAGCATTGTCAAGTATTGCTCAAGTATCTGAGCAGCAAAAACAAAGAGCCCGTGGCTAAAGCCAGCTTGATTTGGGTGCAGCATTCAGGGGCTTGAAGGCCCCTGCTCCCTCTGTATTGCACCCGTGAGCCTTATATTGCACCCGTGGGCTTTATGCCCCTGCCTTCTTCTCGATCTTGGCCCAGGAGTCTTTGAGCGCGAGGGTGCGGTTGAAGACCAGGTTGCCTGACGTCGAGTCCGGATCGAGGCAGAAGTAGCCGACGCGCTCGAACTGGAAACGGTCTTCAAGCTTGGCGTTGGCTAGAGAGGGCTCTAGCTTGGCGCCGGTCAGGATCTCAAGCGAGTTGGGGTTGAGATTGACGAGGACGTCCTGATCTTCTTTGAGGCCGTATGGATCGGGCTTGGCGAAGAGGTTGCCGTAGAGACGGATTTCGGCGGAGATGGCGTGGGCAGCCGAGACCCAATGCATGGTGGACTTGACCTTGCGGCCGTCAGGAGAGTTGCCGCCGCGGCTGGCCGGATCGTAAGTGCAATGCACCTCGACGAGGTTGCCGGCAGCGTCTTTCACCACGCTCTGGGCGGTGACAAAGTAGGCATTGCGCAGACGGACTTCCTTGCCCGGAGACAGCCGATAGTACTTGGGCGGAGGAACTTCGCGGAAGTCGTCCTGATCGATATAAATCTCGCCGGAGAAGGGCACTTGGCGGGTGCCCGCAGCGGGGTTTTCGGGGTTGTTGGCGACCTCGACGAACTCATGCTGGCCGGCGGGGTAGTTGTCGATGACCAGCTTGAGGGGGCGCAGGACGGCCATGGCGCGGGAGGCGCGGCGGTTGAGGTCGTCGCGCTGGAAGTGCTCGAGCATTTCAATGTCCGTTATCCCATTGGTGCGCGAGACGCCGGCCTGGGCAACGAAGGTGCGAATGGCTTGGGGAGTGAAGCCGCGGCGGCGAAGGCCGCAAAGCGTGGGCATGCGGGGATCGTCCCAGGCGCTCACGCGCTTTTCACTTACAAGCTGCAACAGCTTACGTTTGGAGAGCATGGTGTAGGTGATGTTGAGGCGGTCGAATTCAATCTGCTGCGAAGGGAAGATGCCGAGCTGTTCGATATACCAGCGGTAGAGCGGCTGGTGGTCGGTGAACTCGAGCGTGCACATGGAGTGGGTGACGTGCTCGATCGAGTCCGACTGGCCGTGGGCGTAGTCGTACATCGGATAGATGCACCACTCGTCGCCGGTGCGGTGGTGGGCGGCGTGCAGAATGCGATACATCACAGGATCGCGCATGTTCAGGTTGGGCGAGGCCATGTCGATCTTGGCGCGCAGCACACGGCTTCCGTCGGGGAATTCGCCGTTCTTCATGCGGACAAAAAGGTCTACATTTTCTTTAATCGTCCGGTTGCGGTAGGGGCTGTCTTTGCCTGGCTCGGTGAGGGTGCCGCGGTGTTGGCGAATCTCGTCGGCGGAGAGGTCATCGACATAGGCCTTGCCTTCCTTCACGAGCTTCAAGGCCCACTCATAGAGCTGGCCGAAGTAGTCGGATGCGTAGCAGAGCCGCTCCCAGTCGAATCCAAGCCAGCGCACGTCCGCCTTGATGGAGTCGACGTACTCCTGCTCTTCCTTCTCGGGATTGGTGTCGTCGAAGCGCAGGTTGGTCTTGCCGCCGAACTCGTCGGCGAGGCCAAAGTCGATGCAGATGGCCTTTGCGTGGCCGATGTGGAGATAGCCGTTGGGCTCGGGGGGAAAGCGGGTCTGGACGATCGCATCGCCGTACTTTTTGGTGCGCACATCCTCTTCGATTTGATCACGGAGAAAGTTGGAGGGAGTGGGAGCGTGACTTGGAGCGGCCGGGCTTTCCGGACTTGAGTTGGTCATGGCTGGTATTCATTATCCCACTGGAGGGCTGTGCTGAATCAGGGGCAAGTGGCCCGAATCTCAATCCGCACTCGTTAGATAGTCAGACCTGGGCCACACGCCAGCCAGCACACTAGGCTATGAAAGACTTCGAGTAAGCTAGGAGCGTCAGGGCACGACTTCAGTCGTGCCGCCAGCGACCCCAAAAAATGGAGGGCTTTAGCCCCTGCGATGTCGATACCTTCCCGGCCTTCGGATCCAGCAAGCGCCTCATTCTATCCGCGCACATTCTTTGTAACCACGCGAACTGCAGGCGGTAAATCACTCTTCCAGACGGATCGCATGGCGGCGCTCATTATCGAAGTTCTTCGAACCTACATGCGCTCCGGAAAAATGACCGTTCACGACTTCGTCATTACGCCCAATCATGTCCACATCCTGATGACCGTTCCGGGCGAGATGACTCTTGAAAAGGCGATGCAATTGATCAAAGGCAGCTTTTCCTTTCGCGCCAACAAGGAGCTTGGATTTCGCGGCGAGGTTTGGCCGCGTGGGTACTCGGATGTGCAGATTGTTGACGACAAGAGCTTTCAACAGCATCGTGAGTACATTGAAAACAATCCGGTGAAAGCGGGTTTGGCGAACAGGCCAGACGAGTATCCGTTTGGAACGGCGTACTTGAAGAAGCAAAAGCACGCAGGGGCTAAAGCCCACGAGTTAGGAGCGGCTGAGCGGCACGACTGAAGTCGTGCCCTGACGCTTTGCGGCCTGAATGCGATTTTGGAAGAGGCTCCCAGGTCCGAAAATCCGGACCTGGGGCACCCACTTTTGGGGGTGGTCAGACTTGGGCCACCCGCCAGTTCCTTATTCCACCTGGCGGCTCGGGTCAACCGAGTGAATCAGATGAGCGATTGAAGGTTTTCTTCGGCCTTGCGGATGCGGGCGAGACAAAGCTCGCGGCCGAGAACAACCATGGTTTCAAACAGCGGCGGCGCGTTCTTGCGTCCGCATACGGCGACCCGGATGGGCTGGAAGGCCTGACCGGCCTTCAAACCCAGGTGCAAGGCTGCGGCTCGAAGCGCCTGGTCGAGCGAATCGTGATCGAAAGTGGTTGTGGCCAGAACCGCCTGCGCGTGCTGCAAAACACGGCAAGCGAGAGCTGCGTCACCGTTCTTGGGGATCAGCTCGGCGGGGTCGTAGGGCGCCAGCTCTTCCAAGAAGAAGAAGTCGGCAGCAGAGACGGCATCGCGCAGCAGCTTGATACGCTCGCGGATGAGCGGGGTGACGGCGAGCAGCTTTTCCGGCAAGGGATGAAAGCCGGCCTGCTCCCAAAAGGGTTTGATCGAGCGGCTGAGCTCGTCTACCGGCAGGGCGCGGATATGCTCAGCGTTCAGCCAGACCGCCTTGGGATCGAAGGGATCTTCTTCCGTAAAGTTGATAACGGCATTGGCGCGGTTGACGCCTTCCAGCGTGAATGCGGCAGTGAGCTCGTCGAGGGAGAGGAATTCACGATCGTCTTTGGGCGACCAGCCGAGCAGGCACAGAAAGTTGACGAAAGCCTGGGGCAGAAAACCGGCATCGCGATAGGTGGTGACGCTGACGACCGGTCCATGCTTGCGCTTGGAGAGTTTGGCGCCGTCGGGAGCTACGAGCAGGGGAAGATGCGCGAACTGCGGCGGCTCTGATTCGAGAGCCTCGAAGATAAGCAGATGCTTGAAAGTGTTGGTCAGGTGATCCTGGCCGCGGACGATGTGGCTGATGCGGAGATCGGCGTCGTCTACGCACGAGGCGAGATGGTAGGTCGGCATGCCATCTGAACGCAGCAGGGCGAAGTCTTCCACCTCGTCGGCCAACTTGGATTGCGC
>Ga0181517_10001747_pt1 | contig 23450 bp, 21 predicted proteins | sample PEATcosm2014_Bin_31_FD_119748 | JGI IMG/M metagenome (GOLD analysis project Ga0181517, IMG submission 119748) | Peatland microbial communities from MTU Mesocosm Facility, Houghton, MI, USA - PEATcosm2014_Bin01_30_metaG | ecosystem: Environmental > Terrestrial > Soil > Wetlands > Peat | place... | reverse complement strand
TTGTGGACCATTGCGAACAGAACGGCATCGCATTCCTGCCCTGGGCGCCGATGGGCCAGGGACTGAAGGCTCACCAAGTGATCGAAAAGGCAGCCGCCGAACTCCATGCCACGACCCTCCAGGTTGCTCTGGCCTGGCTGCTCAAACGGTCCAAGGTGATTGTGCCCATTCCCGGAACTTCATCCGTCGCGCACGTTGAGCAAAACATTGCCGCGGCGGGACTTCAACTTCCGCAAGCCACCTTCGACGAACTCTCCGCCGTGCACCATCCTCCAATCAGTCTGCGCGAAATTCGCAAGGTCTAGCGATCATCCGGGTGCCCCAGGTCTCGATTCTGAGACCTGGGATACCACAAAAGTGAAACCGGGTGCCCCACCCTCGCGACGTATTTGTTTTTGTCGCTAGGGCGGGAAACCCAGTCTGTTCGTTTCAGCAGGCTTCCATCAGATTAAAGCGCCACCGTGACCGCCTTCACCTCAGTGTAGTTGTGCAGCACTTCCGCGCCCATTTCACGGCCCCATCCGGATTGCTTATAACCGCCGAAGGGCAGCGACGCGTCGAAGACGTTGTGGCAATTCACCCACACTGTTCCGGCGCGCAGGCCGCGAGCCACCTTGTGCGCCAGGCTGATGTCCTGCGTCCACACCGAAGCGGCCAATCCGAAGACGGTATCGTTAGCCCGTTTCACGATCCGTTCCACATCTTCGTCCCCGAAAGGCACGGCGCAAACCACGGGGCCAAAGATCTCTTCCTGCACCACCTTCATGTTGGTGTTGGTATTGGTGAGCACCGTCGGCCGCACAAAGTAGCCGCGCTCTACACCAGAGACCGGCCCACCCGCCGCGATGTGCGCACCCTCGGCGATGCCCGACTCAATATAGCCCACGACTTTTCGATATTGTTCGTCGCTCACCAGTGGCCCCATCTGGCATGAAGGGTCGAGGCCGGGCGCCATTTTGATGTCGGCTGCCGCGCGGCTCACGCCTTCCACAACCTGGTCGAAAATCTTCTCATGCGCATAAAGGCGTGACCCGGCGCAGCAGCACTGGCCTTGGTTAAAGAAGATGGCGCTTGCCGTGCCCGCGATCGCCTGATCGAGCTTCGCGTCCGGGAAAACGATGGCGGGCGATTTTCCGCCCAGCTCAAGCGAAACTTTCTTGAGGTTTCCGGCCGCGGCCTTGACGATAAGCTTGCCCACTTCCGTCGATCCCGTGAATGCGACCTTGTCTACAAGATCGTGGGCGGCGAGGGGCGCTCCGGCGCCTTCGCCGTAGCCGGTCAGCACGTTCACAACTCCCGGCGGGAAGCCTGCTTCGGCAATGAGTTGCGCTAGGCGCAGCCCAGAGAGCGGGGTCTGCTCGGCAAGCTTCAGAACCACCGTGCAGCCGCAGGCCAGCGCGGGCGCGATCTTCCACGCAGCCATCAGCAGCGGGAAGTTCCAGGGAATGATCTGCCCCACCACGCCAATGGGTTCGCGCATGGTGTAGGAGTGGAAATCGTATCCGGCCGATAGTGGCAGCGTGGTTCCGGATATTTTGGTAGCCCAGCCGGCCATGTAGCGGAACATGTCCACGGTCAGCGGCACATCGGCAACGCGGGCTATGGAGTACGGCTTGCCGTTGTCGACAGACTCGATTTCAGCGAATTCGTCGAGGTGCTTTTCGACCAGGTCGCCCAGTCGCCACAGCAGGCGGCCGCGTTCTGAGGGCGAAATGCGGGGCCACGGGCCCTCGTCGAACGCCCGCCGCGCAGCAAGCACGGCGCGATTGACGTCTTCGGCCTCCGCTTCCGGCACATGGGTAATCACGTCGCCGGTGGCGGGATTGTAGACGGGAAAGGTCTTGCCGGAAGCCGCTTCAACAAAGCGGCCGTCAATGTAGATGCGATGAACTTGGGTGACGAAGTCAGCTGTCCTGCGACTGACCAGGGGGTCGACACTAAGAGTAGCCATGGTTTGACCTCGGATGCGGCTGGTCACGCCGAAGCGGGGATAGAACAGGGAAGCGCTTCGAACCGCTCTCCCGGAGACAATTGCTAGCGGGGAAGATTGTCGTACTCCGGGAACGGCGCGTGCCGAACGTCGCACCAAAGAACACTACCACCGGGAATGGTCGATTGACCAGATGCCGTTCGGTCTCAGGGTGCCCCATCTTCGGCGCGTTTTTGTCTTTGCGCCTAAGGTGGGATACCTAAACCATGGGACTCCATTTGTTTATAACTTTGTCATCCTGATCACACTCCAAGCTCCGCGCGAATCGCCTCTGCAATCCCGTCCGCGAGCCGCCGCATTGCTTCTTCGCTTTCCGCTTCAATCATCACCCGCGCCAGCGCTTCTGTACCGGAATAGCGAATCACCACGCGTCCTGAGTCCTTCAACTCTTCCTCAGCCGCGCGAATCCTCTCCGCCACCGCCGGAATTCTTTCAAGCGGGCGCTTCTCGCGCACCTTCACATTCACGATGACTTGTGGAAAGACCTTCAAATCTGCGGTCAGCTCCTCAATGCTTTTGCCGGTGCGGGCAATCAGGTCCAGCACCACCAGCGCGGTCAGCAGCCCATCGCCAGTGGTCGCCAGGTGCGGCAGCAGAATGTGCCCTGACTGTTCGCCGCCCAGCGCCGCCTTACGCTCAAGCATCTGCTCGAGCACGTAGCGGTCGCCCACTGGAGCACGGAGCATTTTGATTCCAGAGCGCTTCAGCGCCGCCTCCAGGCCCATGTTCGACATAGTGGTAGCCACAACAAGATCGCCGGTCAGCAATCCGCGCGCTTTCAGATCGCGCGCCGCCATCAGCAGGATCGCGTCGCCGTTGATGACGTTGTTGCGCGTGCCGGCCAGCATGCAGCGGTCGGCGTCGCCGTCGAAAGTCAGTCCCAGATTCGCCCCGCGCTCCACCACTTCGGTTGCAATCCATGCCGGATGCAGCGCCCCGCAGCCGTCATTGATGTTGTGCCCGTCGGGCCCGATGTTCAGCAGGGTTACGTCTCCACCCAGGCAGCGAAATAGAGCCGGCGCTACCGCAGCCGCGGCCCCGTTGGCGCAGTCGGCCACAATGCGCAACCCGGAAAGCGACAACCCTGGCACGCAGGAAAGCAGAAACTGAACGTAATCCGCCTGCAGCGCCGGGTTATCTTCGACCGGCGGCAGCGTGGCCACGTCGGGCTCGGTGATTTGCGCCGCGTGGTGCACGATCTCCTCTTCCATCGCCAGTTCCAATGCGTCTGCCAATTTGAAACCGTCGGCGCCGAAGAGCTTGATGCCGTTGTCACGCCAGGGATTGTGCGAAGCCGAAATTACAACTCCGGCCTGGAATCCATGCGTATGAGCCAGAAACGCCACCGCCGGAGTGGGCACAATTCCCGCGCTCTCGACGTGTGCTCCCGCTTCGCGCAATCCGGCAGCCAGCGTGGCCGCAATCCAGAGGCTCGATTCGCGGGTGTCGCGGCCCAGAATCACGCGCGGCGTCCCGGCTTCTCTAGGCAGCGAGTGGCCGAGCGCCAGCCCACAGGCGTACACCGTGGTTGGGTCAAGAGGCGCCTGGCCGGCGATACCGCGGATCCCGTCGGTGCCGAAGAGTTTGCGTGCGTTTGCTGTCGTCATAGGCTCATTTCTTGCTTGCTTGATTGGGTGCGGCACTCTCAACGCGGCTAACGAACACGCCGTCCGCAAGACGTGTCACCACTCTGTCGCCCGTTGCCACCTGTGCAGTCGAACGGACCAGTCCACCCGCGGCATCAAGCACCAGCGCATAGCCGCGATCGAGCACCGCCAGCGGCGAGAGCGAGTGCAGCCGCGCGTCCAGCGCGCTGAGCCGCGAAGCGGAGGCTTGCATCATGCGTTCGAGCGAGCGATCGAGGCGAGTTCGGCAAGCCGTCAACCTCTCGCGCGCAAGGCCGAGGTTTTGCCGCGGATCGTGGCGCAACACGGCCGCGGTCAACTCCGCCACCTGCCTCTGCCGCCGGCGCAACTGCTCGCTAACCGCCGCTTCCAGTCGAAATGAGAAATCGTCCAGCCGCTGCTCCAGCCGATGCAGCAGCGCAGCCATGCGGCCCTCGGTGCGGCTCACGGGCAACCGTGTCAGCCGCTGCCGCGCCTGAAGAACTTGAAAGCGAGCCGCGCGTTCCAGCCGGTGCGACTGTTCGGCCAGGTGCTCAGCAATCTTGTGTTGCGCCTCGGTAATCAACTCGGCCGCGGCCGAGGGCGTAGGCGCGCGCAGGTCGGCGACAAAATCGGCGATAGTAAAGTCGGTCTCATGACCTACCGCGGAAACCACCGGAAGGCTGCTGGATGCAATTGCGCGGGCCACGCGCTCGCTGTTGAAGGCCGCCAGATCTTCCAGCGACCCACCGCCGCGCGCCAGAACAATCACGTCCACCAGGCCTGAACCATTGAGCTCTTCGAGGGCGGCCTCGATCTCTCCGGGCGCAGAATCGCCTTGCACAGAGACCGGGTAAAGCAGCACGCTGAGCCCCGAGTGGCGGCGGCCAACAATGTTCAGAAAATCGCGAATCACCGCCCCGGTGGGCGAGGTAACAATGCCCACGGTGCGCGGAAAAGAGGGCAGCGGCCGTTTGCGCTCGGAGTCGAACAGTCCCTCGGCCTTCAACCGCTCTTTCAATTGCTCGAAGGCCAGTTGCAGCGATCCGGCGCCCACCGGTTCCATGGTTTCGGCCACTAGTTGCATTTGGCCGCGCTGCTCATACACGCTTACCCGGCCGCGCACCAGCACATGCAATCCGTCTTCGGGTCTGAAGCGCAGCAGCATGGCCTGGCGGCGAAAAAGCACTACAGGAAGCTGCGCGTCGGCGTCCTTCAGAGTGAAGTAGACGTGGCCTGAGGGAGCCGGGCGGAAATTCGAGATCTCGCCCTCCACCCAAACGTCGCCGTATTCCAACTCGACCAGCTCGCGCACCTGGCCCACCAGCTCGCGTACCGGCCAAATACGACGCGCGTGCCGGGGCTCCTCGAAACCGAGGTCAAGTTGGGGCGCGAATGGGTTCTTCGGAATCACTTCTTTGAAGTGTAATTGCTGGGCTTACTTCCGGCTTTCCACGATGACGCGCAATTGGGCGGCAATCTCGGCAAGCCGGGCAGCCGCATCGGGATCCGTATCCGGTTCGCCCGAGTAGATGATCTCCGCCTCGCGGGCCAGAACAGTGCCCTTGGTGAGTCCAAAGGTTCCCAGTGTGCCGGCCAGCTTGTGTGCGGCGGAGTTGGCCTGTTCGCGCTGACCGACGGTGAATTTTCCGGTGGCTAGCTCCGCGCTTGCTGCCTCAAGCGTCGCGACCCGCTCTTTCATCTGGGGCAGAAACTGCGCCCAAAGGCGGTCGAGAGCTTCGGCAATAAAGGGTTGTTGTGTCGGTTCCATGCCGGCCGCGCCTTTCAACTCCAGCCCAACACGCTGGCAATCTGGTTGGAGAGGGTAAGCGGGTCAAAGGGCTTGAACAGCACGGCCTCCACGCCCAGGTCGGCGAATCGGCGCTGATCGTTGGCTTGCACCTTGGCGGTCAAAAGCAGCACCGGAATCCGGGCTGTGGCCTGATTCTTGCGCAGTTCGCGGAAGGTCGAAGGGCCATCCATTCCTGGCATCATCACATCCAGAAGAATCGCCTCGGGTTGGCTCTCTGCCGCGCGGGCCAAGCCCTGAGCTCCTGAGTTGGCGGTGATCACTTCCCAGCCGGCAACGGTTTCGAGACTCAGCGCGGCCACCTCGCGAATATCGTCTTCATCGTCAATGATCAAAATGCGATGTGCCACGCCTGAATTCCCTCCATCGTTCCTTAACCCGTATTTCTCAGGGGTCGCCCAGTGTTTTGTGGCTCCGGCCTCCTGGCCGGCTGTTCTGAGTGCCTCCCGGCCCTCGGAGACTGCGCCACACCTTGAATTCCGGGTTGTCGAGCCGCCTGTGAGAAATGCAGGCTTTGCACCGGGATTCCCGCTTTCCCGGCCGATGCTCGCTCTCTTGCAGCCTATACCGTGGGGGTCGCTTCTTCCATTCGACGCGAACTGCGCAGCATCGTCAAGACCAGCGCTTCCAGTTGCTGCGGCTGCACCCGTGCCTTGGTCAAAAAGTGCGTTGGCCCCAGGGTCAGTTGAGTGCGTTCCAACTCGGTCAACTGGCGACCCGAGTAAACCACCAACGGCAGCCCGGCAAGGCTTTCCTGCTGGCGCAGCCAATCCACCACGTTGAATCCGTCGCCGTCAGGCAGCCCAATGTCCAGCACCAGCAGGTTGGGTTGGAAGGCGAAGCAGGCATCCAGGGCAGCCTGGCGCGTGTGCGCCAGTTCCACTTCAATGCCGTCGCGCGTGAATACTTCGCCAATGACGTGGGCCAGGTCTACATCGTCTTCAACAATCAGGATGCGCGCCTTTTCTCCCGGTACGGAAAGGACCCGGGCCAGCTCGCCCAGCAGCGCATCCTCCTCGACCGGCTTGGTCACAAGTCCAGCCGCACCCACAGACAAAGCAGAGGGGATCTGCTGGTTGACCACGCTCAGCAGCACCACCGGCGTGCTTGCTTCCGGCTTCAACCTGCGCAGCAGCGGCAAAACCTCCCAGCCGTTCATTCCATCCAGCGTGGTATCCAGCAGGATGGCCTCAACACCGGCATGCGCCGCGGCCAGCGTCTGGTCAACGTTGCTGGTCTCAACGACGTTGTAGCCATGCCTGCTGAGCTGCGCTGCAATCATCGGCCTCTCATTGGCATTGGAGTCCGCCAACAACACCGTGCCGTGGCCAAGTTCCGGATCGAACACCCCCGGCGCTGCGGCGGTAGCGGAAGGCTGATAGGGCAGAAAGACTCTGAATGTGGAGCCGCGCACCGGGTTCCGCTCGGCCCAGATGCGTCCCGAGTGCTGCAACACAATGGTCCGGCAAATGGCCAGGCCCAGGCCGCTCCCGCCCTTTTGCCGCGAGTCTGAAGCGTCCACCTGTTGGAACCGTCCGAAGATGGCTTCCAGCTTGTCTGCAGGAATGCCCCGTCCATGGTCGATCACCGACAGAACCACGCCGTTTACCTCTGGGCGCAGCATCACGGAGATCGTCGAGTTCGGCGGAGAAAACTTCACGGCATTCGAGAGCAGGTTGGTCATTACTTGCAGCAGGCGGTCTGGATCGGCCTGGATCTCAACTTGGGTTGCGTCGTGAATCAATTGCACGCCGGCCGCTTCAGCCACCGGCAGCATTCCTTCAATGGCCTGGCGCACAATTTCCGCCAGGTGCACCGGACGGAAGGTCAGCGGTTCGCGGCCGCTCTGGATGCGCTCCAGGTCGAGGATGTCGTTAATCAGCCGCACCAGCCGGTCAGAGTTGGTGAGCGCAATGCGCAGCAGGTTGGCCGCCTTGTCGTTCACCTCGCCCAGAATTCCTGAAGACAGCAAGCCCAGCGCGCCGCGGATTGAAGTCAGGGGAGTGCGCAGTTCATGGCTTACCGTGGAAATGAATTCGTCCTTCAGCCGGTCCAGCGCATAGCGCTGGCTGATGTCGCGGAAACTGAGCACGGAGCCTGAAAACCGGCCCTGTTCCATAATCGGCGTCAGAGCGTACTCAGCCGGGAATGAGCCGCCGTCGGCGCGGTAAATGGTGTCTTCACCGGCCACTGGCATCTGGTGCCTGGTGGCCCTGCGCAGCGGGCAATCTTCTGCGCAGTGAAGGCCCGTCCCATCCGACCCGTGCAACAGTTCGTGCACCGGCTTTCCGGTCAGGTTACCGGCGCTGGCCCCCAACAGCAACGCCGCGGCTGGGTTGGCAAAGCTCACCATGCCCCGCCGGTCCACGCCGCAAATCCCGTCAGCCACCGAGTCCAGCAGAATCTCCCGCTGGCGATAAAGCTCCTGGGCCCGCCCGCTCTCCTGGGTCCGCGCCAGCATCTGGCCCAGGGAGGTCGCCACCGTTTCCATGGCCGCCAACGCCTCACGGTCTTCGCGAAGATTCAAGTGGCAATAAAACTCAAGAACCGCCAGCACCTTGTTACCCACCCGCACCGGGACAGCCCAGCCGGAGACCATTTCATGGTGCAGTGCTAACAGAATTCGGGGACTGGAAGGCATTGCAGCCAGGTTCTTCACCCATATCGGCCGTCCCTCGCGCCACACTCGCCCAGGCAAGTCGTCGCCGAGGGCCATGGTTAACCCCATGCTCTCCCGAATCAGCGCATCGGTCCGTTTCCCCGGCGTGCCCCAGGCAGTCGAGAATTCCAGGCGGTTCTCTTCCGTGTTCACTTCCCACTTCAGGGCCACATCCCAGCCCTGCGAGGCGCAAAGAGTTTCCAGAATGCGCATTGCCGCCACATCGGGCGAGGCGTTCTCCCCGACAATCTGGCTCACCACCAGTTGCAGCGCCAGCCTGTTCTCGCGCTGTTTCTGTTGGGTTACGTCGCGCAGCAGGCAACGCACGGCAAGGGGATTGCCGGCCTTTTGCCGCTGGCTGAGGGTCAACTCCAGTTCAAGAACTCTTCCGTCTGCTCCATGGTTGCGCAGAGGCGCCCGGTCAACCACTTCTCCGCCAAGCGCGCGGCGAAACAGGGCGGCGGCTTCGCTGCGGCAGGTGACCCCAAATACCTCTTCGAAGGAACTCAGGCTTAGCAGCGCGGCGTTGTTCAGGCCGAAACACTGCTTCCAGGCGGGATTGGCATAGAGAAACTTTCCGCCGGGACTGAGCGTGGCAATCATCTCGCTGGAGTTGTCAAACAGGTCCCTGTATCGCTCCTGCGACTCGCGCACCACCTGCTCCTGGCGAAGCACGGCGCTCTGGTCCAGAGCCACAGCCACCAGTCCGGTGAAAACTCCACTGCCGTCCCGGACCGCAGAGACGTGCAGGGTGACAGGGATCAGCAATCCGTCCTTGCGGCGCAGTTGTGCTTCAATGCTGGGAACCTGGCTCGGAGGCAAGGAACTGACGCTCTCCATGAAAGCTGCCAAATCGTTGCCGGCCTGAATTGGAGAAGGGGTCGCGCCGTTGCGCAGCTTCAACATCTCCTGAATCAGCCGCTCTCCCTGCCCAGGCGCCAGAATCTCGCCGGCGTGCGGCATTCGCATCATTTCTTCCGCGTTGTAGCAAAGCATCCGCTCCGCTGCGGGATTCAGGTAGGTAAAGCGGCCATCAAGATCCACGGCCATCACCATGGGACCGGCCGAATCCAGAAGCTCCTTTAAGGGTTCGCTGGCCAATGCCGCTGAAACCTGAGCCGCAGCCGGGCGCAGAAGCATGTCCAATGCCAGCAGCCCCGCCGCCCCCGCCGCACCAAGAATCAGCAGCCCATCCAGCCGTGGTCCGCCCATCAGCCGCACCGCAACCGCTCCCAGGGCCACGGTGAGCGCCAATACAGGCAATACCTGGCAAAGACGTTTCCGCAAATTCAGTGCGGTTCGCTTGATTTTCCTGTCCGCTGCGTCCTTGGCCCCGTCCTTCATCGATCTCCTCTGGGTTATCTTCCAGGCCTGCAATGCTTACGTAGCAACCTGTCAGCAGCGGCCATGATTCTACTGCGCCGAATCCGGCCGCAGTCCGCGCAGTCGCCAACCGGCGACCTGTGCAAATCGAATGAAAGCTCGCGTATTGTCAATAACCTTACACCCTACATTATCCAGGTTACTGAAAAACCGCTTGATTGAACCTTGAAACGCACACTCACGTTTCGTGTGCACCAAGGCGTATATCGTCAGAAAATGCCCGTGGCCGGCAGAGGCACGCCCAGGATTCCATTGGCCGCCTTTTGCGGCTCCTTGCTTCCAGTTTAAAGGAGGAGTAATCAACGCTGGGCTTCAGAGTCCGCATGAGAACTGAAATTTAGCGCTAACTTGCTGACTTGTCATGCCGCGGAGCGGCGCTAACTTGCTGCGTTTCAATATAACCATCTTCCAACTAACGTCCATTTAGCCACAACTAACGCTAATTCCAACACTTGCTCGAATTGGGGCCTATTTCCGCAGCATCTTTAGCGCTGCGGGAGTGTCAGTGCGATAAGAACCTAATCGGAGATTGCGCAGGCTCCCACCTCGGTCGCCCTCAGCCCCGGGACCCGCCTCAGCACCGCGGTCAGCATCGCGGTCATCAGCGCCACGGCAGGCACAGCGATCAGCAGCCAGGCCAGCAACGCCTGGCCGGCCATTCCGCCCAGTTGCGAAACCACGGTCAACGGCGAGGAGTGGAGCAGAGTTCCCGCCGCCAACGACTGCCGGGGGCCAAAGGCAAACAGCCACCTTCCCAGCCGCACAAATGGCACAATCAGCGCAATTTGCAGCGGCATCACGGCATAGTTCGCTGCCTGGATGGCAGGCAGATTCAACCGCAAGGCCAGCGCCAGCCCCGCGCACACGGCGGTCGGAATCCCGACCACTGGAATGCAGCCGATGGCAAACCCCAGCGACAGCGTGAGCGCCAGCCGCCGCGGCGTGATGCCTTGCCGCAGCCACACGCCCACTTTCCGGTTTGTCGAATCCAGGAATCCGCTCATCGTCTCGCTCACGTTATCAATACGGCATACAAGCTGTAATTGTTCCTGCGTGAATATCTGGTGAATGGACCAAATCGGTAAGCAGAAATCAAAAAATTCCACAAACAGCGACGTCGCCCAATCCGGCCCGGGCTCATCAAGTCCCAACTTTTAGTGTATGCTTCGGCTCAATTTCCCAGCCGCGGCGTCCGGCCATCCGACTTGCTGTGGGGCCGGTGTTCCCGGCCAGCAGCCGACTGCCGCTCCGTGTGCCCCAGGTTCCGATCTTGGTCCCCCGGGGCACATCACGGGCCTCCCCCGCCTGCCCACGCATCCCACAGGTCCGGGACGCGAAGCGTCGAACTCCGCTCCTTCGTGCAAGAGTGGTTCCAGGCGCCCAGGTCCGAGCCGAAGATCTCTATCGTCTGACCTGGTAAATCAGATACCGCAAACCGCCGGACTTTCCCTTTCACGAATCTTGCTTTTCAGGGCCGGAATCCCCGCTCCACTGCTTACGGCTTCAGAATCGAAGCAATGGCGGGCGCCAGTCGCTTGAGCAGGCCGGCCAGCCGTTGCTCCACCTGCTGTCCGGCCGCAAACACGTCTTCGTGGCTAAGTTCTGTCTTCCCTAGTCCCGCCGCCAGATTGGTCACGCAACTCAGGCCCAGCACGTCAAGCCCCATGTGCCGGGCCACAATCGTCTCGGGAACGGTTGACATGCCCACCAGAGTTGCTCCCATGCCCCGAAATGCCCGAATCTCAGCCGGTGTCTCAAAGCTGGGCCCGCTCACCGCAAGGTAAACGCCCTCATTCAGGGCAAACCCCTCCTTGGCTGCCGCATCCCTGGCCAGTGACCGCAGCCGTTTGCTATAGGCCTCTGTCATGTCGAAGAACCGCAGTCCCGCGCTCGGCCCGTAGCCGAACCGCGCTTCATTTGGGCCTACCAGGGGGTTCCATCCCATCAGGTTGATGTGATCGCTCAGCGCCACTAATTGGCCTACTTGCAAACCTTCGGCGATGCCGCCTGCCGCATTGGTCAGGATGACGGCTTGGACCCCCAACGCGCCCAGCACGCGCATGGGGAAGGTGACCTCCAGCGGGGAGTAGCCCTCATAGAAATGTACCCGTCCCTGCATCACGACAACCGGCACACCGCCGAGAAGGCCGGCCACGATCCGTCCTGTGTGGCCTTCAACAGTCGATTGCGGAAAATGCGGAATCGCAGCGTAGGGAACCACCGCGAGATCGGTCAGCGAATCGGCCACTGCTCCCAGCCCCGAGCCCAGCACAATGCCGATGCGCGGGGCAAGGGTCCCAATCCTGGCCTTTAGAAACTCAGCTGCAGTTGAAACCTGGTCGAAGTACGTCATAAGGATGGCAACGAATCTCCCTTGCAGATTCTACAGGCCGTAAGGGTGCGCGCCCCATCGGCGTGGGACGGCACACCCGCAAGATCACCACCGGAGAACGGCGCAATCAAACCGCAGGCCAGTCTTCAGGAGAGAGCGTGACAACACAGCAGCCCATCGAATAATTGAACCAGAAGTGATCCGTCTTGGAATTTGCGAAAAACCCTTCCAGACTGCGCCGCCGGACCAACTCCAACACAAATGCGCGCGGTCCGTAGAAGAGAGTAAAGAAGCTGTCCCAATCCACCGTGAACAGGAACGACCCATCGGGAGCCACCAGGCTGCCGCGATTTGGAAACGGCTCCTGGCCATTCTTGAGCCGTGCGACCTCCCGCTCTTTCACCGGCTCGTCCAGCGGGAACTCTGGCACATGGATCAGCGTCTCTTTGCCTGCGAATTCGAACGCATCGAGAAGATCGGCGTGCAGCAAAGGCTCAAATCTGCCCTCGGTGGGCATCCAGACGGAGCCGGAGGTAAGGGCGTGTTGAAGGGCTGAACTGGCCGCGAAATCGCACAGTTCATCGCCGATTGAGCGGATCGAGGTGAGCAGTGCCTGGTTCAACCTGGCGCAAGTTTGGAGGCCGGTTTGTGTGGCCACCGAAGACCACTTAAATTTCGCCGATTTGGACAAAATCAGATCGTCATCGGGGTATTTTTTTGTCGCTTTCCAGGAGAGATTGTCGGGCACGCCGACGAATGGGTGCAGGATGACGTAAACGGATTCGAAGCGGCCGCCGTAAGCCTCGGCAAGCGGCGCATCGTACGGTGGATAGGTCAGGCTTTCGTATTCCACCCAGTCAGGATAGCAAAGCGGAATTATCTGATGATTTTATCCGGATAATATTGACAAGAGAATTGTATCCGGGTAAATTTACCAAATGAACGAAAATCCAACGTATACCGCATTCGCCGGCCAGACAATGATTGCGTCTGGCCCGCTTTCCCAAGTGATTCCGGCGCTTAAATGGGCCTCGGAACAAGCCGAAAACGGTCCGGTTCTTGTTTTTGGAGACCACACTGGCCGCCAGGTGGACTTTGATCTCCGCGGTAGCGCGGAAGAAGCCCTTGCGCGGGCTCTGCCTCCCCAGCGAACCGGCCCCGGTCGCCCCAAACTGGGCGTCGTGGGCCGCGAAATCTCCCTTTTGCCGCGCCATTGGGAGTGGCTTGAAGAGCAGCCCAACGGCGCTTCGGCGGCACTGCGGCGGCTGGTGGACCAGGCCAGAACCCAGGACCAGGCAAGCAACCGGGTGCGTCTCGCGGTAGAGGCGGCGGGACGGTTCATGAGCGCCATTGCGGGCAACTTCACCGGCTACGAAGAGGCCACGCGCGCCCTTTATGCTCGCGACCGCAGCCGGCTTGAGGAGTTGACCGCCAGTTGGCCGCAGGATGTCCGCCAGCATATGCTGCGGCTGCTAGGCGATTGCATTTGAGGCTTCGCGCCAAAATAGCCAAACGCAGGTCTTTCGACTCCCTGCGGTCGCTCAGGATGACGGAGTTGAGGGAGATTCGCGGATGACAGAACGGTTTCAATGCAGCTCGCTGAAGCCGTAGACTAAAGCAACTCTCTCGATGGTGTAGAGAGGCGTTCCCTCAGGGGCTAAAGCCCGACTCCTCTGTGTTGGTATTTTGCGGCGCGGCTGAAGCCGCGCCCTTTCAAGACTGCTCTACACAAGCGGCTGAAACCCGCCTTTTCAAAACCGCTCTACACCAAGTAGAGATTTGCTCTAACTTCGACTCGACAGAGGTTCAGGAAAATGTGCCGCAACATCAAGATGCTTTTCAACTTCGATCCCCCGGTAACGGAGGAGGAGATTCGAGCGGCGTCGCTGCAGTACGTCAGAAAGGTCAGCGGCTTCAACAAGCCTTCCAAGGCCAACCAAGCCGCATTCCTTTCTGCCGTGGATGAAATCGCCGCTGTCTCGGCGCGCCTGCTCAACTCGCTCGAAACCAATGCGCCTGCCAGAACGCGCGAAGAAGAGGCAGCCCGGGCCAAGGCGCGCAACGCGACCCGATTTCGCCAGGAAGGGCAGACGGCATGAAGGAGATTGTCGCGGTCATCTTCGGACTCGGCCTGGGCTGCAACGCCCTGCTCTTTGTGCCCCAGATCATTGCTGTCTGGCGCAAGAAGACCGACCAAGGCATCTCGCTGGTCACCTTTGGCGGCTTCAGCGTTCTGCAGGCGATCGGTATTGTGCATGGACTCTACCAGCGCGATCTCTCGCTGATTTTAGGCATGGCCGCCAGCCTGCTCACCTGTGGCTCGGTCACCTTCCTCACCCTCTATTACCGCCTGCGCCGCCTGCGGGCCGCGGCTCCCGTTAGCTAAGCCAGCGGCTTGTTAAACAGTCTGGGTGCCCCACCCTCGCGGCGTCTTTGTTTTTGCCGCTAGGGTGGGCGGGGCTCAAGTACAGGCCCTCACACAACAGGATCACAGTTTCCCGAGCTTCTTCAGTCCAAGCCGTCGACCGACCGTCCACTGCGACTCAATCTCTACCACGCCCGCCTCTCCTGTGAGATAGTGGCGGAAACTTGACCACATCCATTCTTCGGGTCGCTGCACAAGCCCGCGAGTTACTGGATTCCGGTGGAGATAGCGTAGCTTCTCCGTCCTCTTGGCTTCGGAGTGGACATTGAAATCGTAGTATCGCGCCAACCAGAACGGCCGCTGCTCTAACTGTTTGGATGTCGATGTTTTCAGGGCCTGAATCGCGCGGCCCAGGGTTGCGCGCTTGGGTTCGGAAACGAGCAAATGCACGTGCTCTGGCATGACTACATAGCCGAATACGAAAAATACATAGCGTTTGCGCACGGCGTCGAGGGCGTGTTCGAAAAGCTCGCAAGCCTGCGGGTTGGCCAAATACGGAAGCCTGCCGTGGCAACTGAAGGTAAGGAAATGGAAGTCCCCCGCTTGTTGATACCGTTCTAGCCTGGTTGGCATTTGTGGGCAGTTTACTCCCACCCTAGCGGCAAAAACAAAGACGCCGCGAGGGTGGGGCACCCAGGTTGCTATCCCAGAAACATCCCCGCGATGGACGCTGAAATCAAGTTGGCCATGGTGCCGGCCAGCATGGCGCGTACGCCCAATTGCGCGAGTTCGTTGCGCCGCTCTGGAACCAGCGCCCCAATGCCGCCGATCTGCATGCCGATGGAGCCCAGGTTGGCGAATCCGCACAGTGCAAAGGTGGCGATGGTAAATGCCCGTGGCGAGATGGCCGCGCGCTGCGCACCCAGCGAGATATAAGCGATCACTTCATTCAGCGCCATGCGCGTGCCCAGCAGGTTGCCAATCACGCCGCAATCGCGCCACGGCACGCCGATCAGCCAGGCCACCGGCGCAAACAGAAAGCCGAGAATCTGCCCCAGCGAACCTGGAACCCAGTGCATGTAATAGAGCCCGTGCGTCCATCCCAGCAGGCTGTCGAGCAGCGCCACCAGCGCCAGAAAGCTGATCAGCATAATCGCCACGTTGAAGGCCAGTTTGCCGCCGTCGATGGTGCCGCGGGCGATGGCGCCGATCAGGTTTTCTTCCTTGTGCGCCTCATCTTCAGGAATAACAACCCGGCCCTCGGTGGCCGGCACTTCGGTCTCTGGCACCAGCATTTTCGCCATCAGAATCGTGCCCGGCGAAGTCATGATGACTGCGGCCAGCAGGTGCTTGGCTTCCACTCCCTGGGCGATGTACATAGCCATGATGCCGCCGGAAACGTGCGCCATGCCGCTGGTCATAATGGTCATCAGTTCACTGCGGGTGGCGCCTTTCAAAAACGGCCGAATGGTGAGCGGAGCCTCGGTCTGGCCCATGAAAATGGACGCCGCCACGTTCATGCTTTCTGCGCCCGAGATGCGCATGGTTTTGAGCATGACCCAAGCCAGGGCGCGAATCACGATCTGCATTACGCCGATGTGGTAGAGCACCGCAAAAAATGCCGAGATGAAGATGATGGTGGGCAGCACCTGGAACGCGAAGATCGATCCCAAGGGAGAGTTGGGCGTGCCCAGCGCGCCAAACACCAGCTTGGTGCCTGCGGCCGTGGAGCCGAGCATGGCGTTGATGACTCCGCCCGCCCAGGCCATCCCCCGCTGGCCGTAATCGAAGCGGAGCACGCAGAAGGCGAAGAGCAGTTGCAGCCCCAGGCCCCAGGCCACGGTGCGCCAGCGAATCCGCCGGCGATTCGTGGAACCCAGCCACGCGGCCAGCAGCACGGCGAGAATCCCCAGCACCCCCGTAAATCGATCCAAGTCGAACTCCTTGACGAGCAGTGGCCTGCGATGAGTGGCAAGTTGCTTACTGAGCACTAGCCACTAATCACTAATCACTAATCACTGTTCTTCGATTACCTTACAGCATCCTTCAGGTAGGCATCGGCGGTGGGGCGCGTAAAGATGCGGCTTACCAGCGGCACGGGCTGCGGCGGCTCTTTTTGAATCGTGACTGCTGCGCGGATCAATTCCACGGGCTCTGCCAGCATCTGCGCGCTGGTCGCATAGAGCGTCGCGAAAGGCCGGCCCGCTTCAACGCGCGCCCCGCGCCGTGCGTGGAACTCGATTCCCGCGTGCGGGTCGACGGGCTCGCCGGCCTTTTCGCGTCCTGCACCGAGCCGCTGCACGGCCCAGCCCAGCGCAGTCGAGTCCATCTCGGCGACGAATCCGCCCTGCCAGGCTTCGACTACCTGGGTTGCGCCCGGCTTGTGAAATGCGCCCATGTCGTCAAAGACCGAAACATCGCCACCCTGCGCAGCCACCATTTCGAAAAACACGCGGAGCGCCGAGCCATCGGCAAGAGCAGCCTCAGCAAGTTGGCGGCCCGCTTCCGGCGTCGTCGCTTTGCCGCCCAGGTGGATCATCCACCCGGCGAGAATGAGCGACAGCTCGCGCAGGTCATCGCTGCCGACGTGCCTCTGCCCGCGCAGCAACTCCACCGACTCCACCAACTCGATCCAGTTGCCGGCCATGCGCCCCAGCGGCTGGCTCATATCGGTCATCAGCGCCACGGTGCGCGTTCCTGCGGCCTCGGCCGTGGACACCATCAACGCAGCAAGGTATTCGGCGTCTTCCCGCTTGCGCATGAAGGCCCCCGAACCCGTTTTCACGTCCAGCACCAGCGCGTCCAGCCCCGCGGCCAACTTCTTGCTCAGGATCGACGCACAAATCAGCCCCGGGCTCTCGACAGTTGCCGTCCGATCCCGCAGCGCGTACAACACCCGGTCGGCCGGAACTAGCGCAGGCGTCTGGCTCACAATCGACGCGCCGCACTTGGCCAAGACTGTCTCGAATTCAGACAGTGTCAGCGCGGTCCTGAAGCCCGGAATCGCCTCCAACTTGTCCAACGTGCCGCCGGTGTGGCCCAGCGCCCGGCCGCTGATCATGGGCACGGCCAGTCCGCATGCAGCAGCCAACGGAGCCACCAGAAAGCTGGTCTTGTCGCCCACCCCGCCGGTTGAATGTTTATCGACGGCAACTCGGCCGAGGCGCGCAGGCGAAAATTTCTCACCCGAGTCGCGCATGGCCAGGGTCAGCGCTTGTGTCTCGGCCAGCGAAAGCCCGCGTAGCCACGCCGCCATGAGCCAGGCGGAAAGCTGCTCCAGCGGAATGGAGCCGTTCGCCGCCCCAGCCACCAGGAATCCAATTTCGCGCGCGTCCAGGGCGCCGCCGTCCCGCTTCTTGCGAATCAGATCGACGAAATGCAGCGGGGCCGGAGCAGAATTCGACATAACCAATGGGACCTCAATCTGTTGACTGATCGAATTATCGCAAGCCGGGGTACTTCAGTGGCACGCCCTTGCTCCCGAGTCCCTGGTCCCCAAAGTTTGCAATGAGATTATGCGGTCATCCAAGCAGTCGGCCCGCTGCGGCAGGCTACGGCCTTGAGATGAACGGGCGTGAGTTCCACAAAGGCTGGGTGCCCCACCCTCGCGGCGCTTTTGTTTTTGCCGCTAGGGTGGGAAACCTCGAACCTTAACTGGATCCGTTCACCCTGACCACGCGCAGCGGAGTCGGAGGACCTGTGCTCGGGATGTCCAATTCGTCCAAGGAACTCGGGGGGTGCCTCGCCAGGTGAACGATAATGGTTCCTCAGTAAAGGGAGCCCCTCTCAAAAATGATTGAAATTAAAATTGTTAACGGAAAATTCTTCGCGCTGGTCCTTGCTGCGCTTTCTACTCTCGTTTTTTCGGCCAGGCCGGGATGGGCCGCACCCGACGCGGCATCCTCCGCCTGCAATGCCAGCGAGCAAACCAGCTACCCCAAGGCCGCAATCTCCAATGGCCAGGTCAACGCGGTTGTCTATCTGCCCGACGCCAAAACCGGCTACTATCGCGGCACGCGCTTTGACTGGTCGGGTGTGGTCGGTTGCCTGGCTTACAAGGGCCACTCCTACTTTGGCGTCTGGTTTCCCAAATACGATCCGTACCTGAACGACGCCATCTCCGGCCCGGTTGAGGACTTCCGTTCCAGCGACGCCGAAAGTGCCTTGGGTTACGACCAGGCCAAGTCCGGCGAGCCGTTCGTCAAGCTCGGTGTCGGCGTGTTGCGTCGTGTAGACGACAAGCCTTTCACATTTTCCTTTACTTATCCCATGATCGACGCGGGCAAATGGACGGTGCACACATCGCCAAGCAGCGTCTCGTTTCAGCAGGTTCTCAAGTCGCCCATCGGCATCGCCTACGTCTACAAGAAGACCCTGAAACTCGATCCGCACGAGCCGGTTCTCGTTCTGGAGCATGAGTTGAAAAACACCGGCACCGAGACCATCGATACCCAGGTCTACAACCACGACTTCTACATGATCGATCACACGCCGACGGGTCCGGACATGGTGGTCCGCTTCCCCTTCGCTCCCACAGTAAAAGAACCTCTCACCAACGGCGCCAGCATCGACGGCAAAGAACTCCACTACGCGCGCGAGTTACAGGGCAGCGAGTTCGCGTACACCCACCTTTCCGGCTTCTCCGGCGCTGTTTCGGATTTCGATATTTCGGTTGAAAACCGCAAGACGGGCGTGGGCGTGGAAGAAACCGCGGACCTGCCTCTTTCCCGCGTAGTCTTTTGGTCCATCCGCACGACGTTGTGCCCGGAGGGCTACGTTCATCTCAAGATCGCGCCCGGTGAGACGGCGCACTGGAACATTCGCTACCGCTTCTACGCCAAGTAGCGGACCCTGCCCGGCTCACTTCGATTCCAGGAAAAAGCCGAACGGGAGAAGCTCGGAGAAAGCCATTACTTTCAGGCCGTCCGCGGCAGGGAAGACGACGGATGCCTGGGGCAGAGTGAACTCGGCCAGCACCTGCCGGCACGCGCCGCATGGGGGGCTGGCCGACTCATTCAGGTTGGTCACCGCAATTGCTTCGACTCGTATCCCTGGCCCGAATCGGGAAACCGCCTGCACCAGTGCGGACCGCTCCGCGCAAATCGTCAGGCCGAAGCTGGTGTTCTCTACGTTGGTTCCCGTTACGATTTCGCCGTTGGTCAGCCTGAGCGCCGCACCCACCTTGAATTTCGAGTAGGGCGAGTAGGAGTTCTCAGCCGCCTTGCGTGCTTCTTCAAACAACGCATCCATGGGCGCGGCCAGTTCGGTTTCAGTGTTCATCACAACTCCATCTTTCCTGCAGCATGAAGTTAGAGGCTAAAGCATTCCGGCAAATCTGCATAGCAAGGGATCGTGCGCTGTCTGATCCCTGATCCCTATCCCACTCAAGTTGCCCTCCATTCCACCGATAAGAGATTTGAAGGCTTGCCGCGCCGGGGAAATTCCATCCCGGCCAGGCCTGATGAGTGGACGCAATGGATGAATTGACGAGGGAATTCCTGATCGAGAGCCAGGAAGGTCTCGACCGCATGGAGCGCTGCCTGACCGATCTGGAAGAGCGCCCGCAGGACGCGGGTCTGATCGGCGATATCTTCCGCTCTGTGCACACCATCAAGGGAACCACGGGATTCCTTGGCTTCAAGAGGCTAGAGAAACTGGCGCATGCTGGAGAAAACCTGTTGGGCCTGCTGCGCGAGGGAAATCTCACTGCCAACCAGCCCATCATCACCGGCCTGCTGCAACTGCTTGACGGGCTGCGGTCGATTCTGAAGAGCATTGAAGCCGACAACAGCGAAGGCGAAGGCACGGATGGCGCGCTGATCGGCTGGCTTGAGGAATTGCAGGCTCCGGCTCATGCGCAGACCGTGCAATCCGCCCGTGTTGAGGCCGATCGAGCGCCTGCCGCGCCCCCTCCACTCGTGCAGCCTTTGGCTGCCGCGCCCGCGCAAGTTGAGCAGCCCGCGGCGCCGGCCCCCCAAAAAATCATCGAGGCAGAAAGTGTGCCGGCCAAGCCGCGCGTCCCCGCCGGCTCGGCTGCTGAGAGCTCTTTGCGTGTCGATGTCACGCTTCTCAATCGGATGATGAATCTGGTGGGCGAACTGGTGCTTACACGCAACCAGGTGCTGCAAGCTACTGCGGCCGATCCCAATCTGACGCTGCTTTCCCGCCGTCTCGATATGGTCACTGCCGACCTGCGCGAGTCAGTGATGAAGGCCCGCATGCAGCCGGTCTCGAACATCTTCTCCAAGATGCCGCGCATCGTCCGCGACCTTTCCCAGTCGCTGGGCCGCCGCGTCCGGTTGCAGGTTGAGGGCCAGGACACCGAACTCGACAAGAGCCTGCTTGAGGCCATCAAAGACCCGTTAACCCACGCGGTGCGCAATTCACTCGATCATGGCATCGAATCGCCTGAAGTGCGCCTGGCAGCCGGCAAGGACCCTGAGGGAATCCTCAAACTACGCGCCGCACAGGAGGGCAGCCACGTCATTATCGAGGTCTCGGACGATGGCGCCGGTATCGCGGTTGAGAAAGTCCGCCAGAAGGCGATCGAACGCGGTCTCATCGCGCCCGAGCGCGCCGCGCAGCTTGCCGAGCGGGAGTTGTTGCAGCTCATCTTTCTGCCCGGCTTCTCCACGGCCGCCGCCGTCACCAACGTAAGCGGCCGCGGCGTGGGTATGGACGTGGTGCGGACCAATGTCGAAAAGATCGGCGGCAAGGTCGAGATCGATTCGCGCACCGGCAAGGGCACCACTCTGCGGCTGCGTATTCCACTTACCCTGGCCATCATCCCCGCACTCATTGTCCGCAGCGTCAAGCAGAGCTTTGCCCTACCCCAGGGCGCACTTTCCGAGCTGGTGCATATTCCTCCGGAGAAGGCAGCCACGTCCATTGAGTGGATTGAAGACGCGCCGCTCTACCGGCTGCGCGGAAAACTGCTGCCGCTGGTCTTTCTTGAGAAACTGCTGATGCCCGGCGGCCAATATAAGCTGGCCAACGAACGCGACAACTTTATCGCCGTTCTGGATGCGGACGGACGCCGTTTTGGCCTGGTGGTCGATGGACTGGCCGATCCGGAAGAGATCGTAGTCAAGCCGCTGTCGGCCGTACTCAAGACCATCGGTCTTTACTCTGGCGCGACCGTGCTGGGCAATGCGGATCTGGCGTTGATTCTTGACCCCGGCGCCATTGCTCTCAAGGCCGGCGTGAACCTGCGCGCCGAGGAAGAAGCGACCATCGCCACCGAGGACGAAACCGTTGCCGTTGAAGGCAAATGCCAGGACTACCTGCTGGTTGAAGCGGCCGGGCGGCGGGCCGCCGTGCCTCTGGAAAACGTGCTCCGCATCGAGCAGCTCCCGGTTTCACGCATTGAGTATGTCGGCTACCGTCCGGTGCTCAACTTTGAAGGCCAGCTGTTGCCGGTTGAAGACTCGGGCGGGGTATTGACGGCAGTTCAAGACAATCCCGAGGCCAAGATTATCGTGGTTGTTTGTCGCGAAGGCGGCCGGCAAGTGGGCATTGCCGTTTCTCACGTATTGGATGTAGCCGGCGGCGGGGACCTTTTCGAAGCCGGCACCAACCAGCCTGCCGGCGGGGTCACGCTGCTCAAAGAGCGGGTTACCGGAATTGTTGACATGGGCGCCATCCCCCCGCTGCCGGCGGCTCATAACGTTCCCGGCCAATGGGAGCAGATTCCGGAGACAGTGGCATGAACAGCGATGCAGCGCAATTCGCTCCGAAAGAAAAGGCCGCGGCGACCCTGGTGGAGATGTGTTCCGTACGCGTCGGCCAGGCACTGTTTGGCGTGCCCATCCACCACATCCTCGAGATTGTGGGCTCAACCCGTCCCCAGCCCGTACCGCTTGCGCCGGCCTTTGTTGGCGGGCTGGTTCATTATCGCGGCGACGTGCTGACCACCGTGAGCCTGCGCCAGTTGCTCGGGCTGCCGCCTAAAGACGGACCGCAGGACATTTTGGTTCTGGAGAGTTCCAATGGATGTTTCGGCTTGCTGGTGGACTCGGTCGGCGAAGTGCTTACCGTCTCTTCGGCCGACCATGAAGCCAATCCGAGCATTCTTGACGAGCGCCGCAGAGCCTTGTTTGCCGGCGCATACAAGCTCAAGGACAGTCTGCTGGTGATGCTTGATCCCGAGCGGCTTGACCCCTTGCGCCTGGCGGAGGTCCAGGCAGCTTAGCCTGCATTTCTCACAGACGGCGCGACAGCCGGGATTTCAAGGTCCGGCGAAATCCCCGAGGGCCAGGAGGCCTTCAGGACAGCCGACCGGGAGGCCGGCGTTACAAATTCAAGCGGCTTGCGAGAGGTGCGGCTTAATTCACATCGGGCCCCGTTTCAATTCTGTTAGGAGGCTTTTGATGCGTGCATTGATCGTCGACGACTCCCGTTTCGTCCGGGGCTACTTGCGCGGCCTGCTTGAAGTGAAGGGAATCGAGTGTGAGGAAGCGGCCGATGGCCAGGCCGGCCTCGACCACCTCACCGGCGGTGGACCTTTTGACGTCGCGTTGGTCGACTGGAATATGCCGGTCATGAATGGACTTGAAATGCTCAGGAAACTGCGCGCCGATGGATTCAGAGGCCTGAAAGTGATGATGGTGACCACCGAGGCCGAAAGCGACTTCATTGTCCGCGCCCTGGACGCCGGCGCCGATGAGTACCTGATGAAGCCCTTTGACGACGAGGCTCTTACCGAAAAGCTGGCCATGCTCGGCCTGGTGGAGGACTGATCTGTGGCGGCCGGTCGCCGTACTCGAATTCTCATTGTGGACGACTCGGCCGTGATGCGCAGCCTACTGCGCTCGGTGGTGAGCACCGACGCCGCACTGGAAGTGGCCGGAACCGCGGCCGACGGCGCATCGGCATTGAACCTTCTCGGCACTCTCCGCCCCGATCTGCTTCTGCTCGATGTCGAGATGCCGGTGATGGATGGACTGGTCACTTTGAGGCAATTGCGCGCGCGAGGACACAAGATGCCGGTGATCATGTGCAGTTCGCTCACCCAGCGCGGGGCCCAGGTGACCATTGAAGCCCTGGCCTGCGGCGCGTCAGACTATGTGGCCAAGCCGGCCGGGCAGTCGGGCCGTGAGGCAGCCACGCGGCTGCTTTCCAAAGACCTGATTCCGAAGATTCATGCGCTCGCCGGATTGCCGTCTTCGTCCCCTTTCCATGCAGCTTTCCCGGCGCGCGCGCCGTTCGTCCGCCCGCCGCTCATGATGCCCGCGGCTCCGCTTTTCAAGCCGCAGCCGATGTCGTCGAATCCCGCCGTTCTGGTTATCGGCGTTTCCACCGGGGGGCC
>Ga0181517_10001745_pt1 | contig 23455 bp, 19 predicted proteins | sample PEATcosm2014_Bin_31_FD_119748 | JGI IMG/M metagenome (GOLD analysis project Ga0181517, IMG submission 119748) | Peatland microbial communities from MTU Mesocosm Facility, Houghton, MI, USA - PEATcosm2014_Bin01_30_metaG | ecosystem: Environmental > Terrestrial > Soil > Wetlands > Peat | place... | reverse complement strand
GATCTCGACTATTTTTCGCTCCGCTTCGGAGTCTTCGTCGACGGAATCCGCAGACAAGTCAGGATCGAGCTTCCCGCCGCCTCTCAGGTCTTCGACTATACCGGCATTTCCGAGACGGACGGCGTCTACGCCTTCGGGGGCACGCCCCTGAAGATGAGGATCGAGAGCGACAAGCGCATGACCTGCTCGTGGACGGGCGGCGAGACCCTGGCCAAGGGCGAAGATGCCTCCGCGCCGGACGGCGCCTCGGCGCAGTCCGATGCCTCGTCGCCCGACGATGCAGACGCCGCGCAGGCCTCGGCTCCGCCCGAGGCGGCCGTCGAGGGCCCCGATTCGACCGGCTCGAACGGGAGCGCCGTCTTCGTCGTCCTGACCGCCGATCCCCTCGAGTCGATCCGCCTGGAAGCCCTGCGTCGCCAGAAGTTGCTGAGTTCCTTCGTCGACGAGGCCGGCGGCACCTGGATCGTCCCGGGGCGGGCCGCCGGAGCTCCCTCCGGTTCCGATCCGGCCGTCCCCGGATCGGGGAGGCTCGAGATAAACAAAAACGGGCGTTTCAGCTGGAAGGACCGAGGCGACGCGGCCGCGACCCTCCGCATCCCGGCCGACGCGGGAGAGAGCGGCGACATCGCCTTCAGACTCTTCCTCGACCCTTCCATCTCCTCTTCCTGGAGCGGCGCTCTCTCCCTGCGCTTCGACCAGGCGGAATCGACGAGCTCCCGTCCGAGGTGGCTGAACTACCTTTACAGGCGAAGCCCTTCCGGCCTCGTCCTCGCGCCTGCCGCCGCGTCCGCGGAGAGCCTCGTAGTCAGGGCCGCCGACCCGCAGGCCGAGCCGCTGGTCCTCGAGTCGGCGACGGAGTAAGCTCATGGCCTTCGTTCAATTCACCGAGGTCGGCTTGGCCTTCGGCGCGCGGGAGATACTCAAGGGCGCGAGCATATTCCTCGCCGAGGGGACCAGGGCGGCCCTCGCCGGGCCCAACGGGGCGGGCAAGTCCACTCTCATGAAGATCGCTTCCGGCCTCATGAAACCGGATACGGGGGAGCGCGCCGTCACCAAGGGCGCGCGCATCTCCTACCTGCCCCAGACCGACGTCGTAGTCGGGGACGACAGCGTCTTCGAGGAAGCCGAGAAGGCCTACGGCTTCGCCGCGGCGATGCTGGAACGCCAGGAGGAGATCGGCCGCCTCCTCGAGTCCTCGACCGCGGACGACGGCTCGACCTCGCGCCTCCTCGAGGAGCACGCCCGCATACAGGAGGCGGTGGAAGGCTCGGGTTACTGGAGGCGCCGCGACAGGGTCCGGGACGTGCTTTCGGGCCTCGGCTTCCGCGAGGGCGATCTCGACCGGCGCGCGGGAGAGCTCTCCGGCGGCTGGCAGATGCGCGTGGCCCTCGCCAAGGTCCTCCTCGAGAATCCCGACGTCATGCTCCTCGACGAGCCGACGAACTACCTCGATATCGAAGCGCGGGCCTGGCTCGAGGATTTCCTGGGCAAGTACTCGGGCGGCGTCCTCGTCGTGTCGCACGACCGATACTTTCTCGACACGACCGTGCGCGAGGTCTACGAGCTCTGGAACGGCAAGCTCACGCGCTATCCGGGCAGCTACTCGGCTTACGAGGCGAGGAGGGCGCAGGAGCTCGAGGCGACTTTCGAGGCCTGGGAGAGGCAACAAGAGGAGATCCAGAGGCTCGAGGACTTCATCCGGCGATTCCGCTACCAGGCGACGAAGGCCTCGCTCGTCCAGAGCCGGGTGAAGCAGCTGGAGAAGATCGTGCCGATCGAGATACCGGAGGGCATGAAGAGAATACACTTCGCCTTCCCTTCGGCCCCCCATTCGGGAAAGGTCACCGTCAAGATCGAAGGTCTGCACAAGGCTTATGGCGCGCATCGCGTCATCGAGGGCCTGGACCTCGAGATCGAGCGGGGGATGAAGGTCGCCTTCGTCGGCCCCAACGGCGCCGGCAAGTCGACCCTCATGCGCATCCTGGCCGGCGTCGATCGCGAATATCTGGGTCGGATCCGCTTCGGCTCGGGCGTGGAGGCCTCCTATTTCGCGCAGGACACCTCCGAGCGCATGGCCGGGAACCGGACCGTCGAAGAGGAGGCCGAATCCCTCTGCCCCACCGAGCTCCTGCCCAAGATCCGGAATCTCCTCGGCGCCTTTCTCTTTCGCGGCGACGACGTCGAAAAGAGCGTCCGCGTCCTATCGGGAGGCGAGCGCTCGCGCCTCGCCCTCCTCAAGATGCTCCTTCATCCGGCCAATCTCCTCATACTGGACGAGCCGACGAACCACCTCGACCTCACGTCGAAGGACGTCCTCCTCGAGGCCCTTAAGTCCTTCGAGGGCACGGTCCTCTTCGTCTCCCACGACCGGCTCTTCATCGAGGAGCTGGCCGACCGCGTCCTCGAGCTGGAGGACGGCGCAAGCCCCAGCTGGTACGTCGGGGATTACCGCTACTATCTCGAGAAGAAGGCTTCTCTCGCGGAGGAGCCGGGGGCCGAGGCTCGAGACGCGGGTATCAGGGCGGGAGCGCCCCCCGGGAGCGAGGGCGCCCGCTCCGGGCCGGCGAGCTACGGCGAGGACAAGGCCCGAAAGGCCCGCTCCCGCAAGCTCCAAAGGCGGGAGGAGGAGATACTCGCGCGGATCGAGGCGATCGGGGCGCAGAAGGCGGCGGCCGAGCGCGAGATGGGCCTGCCAGCGAACTATTCCGACGGGTCCAAGATGCGGCGTCTGGCCGAGGGAATCGAGGAGCTCGAGGTCGAGGCGGCGGCGCTCAACGCCGAGTGGGAACTGGTTGCGTCCGAGCTCTCGTCGACCTGATCCTCGGACCTGGCGGCCGCCGCGATCCCTCGGCCCCTCATAATTCCATTCGCGAATGTGGACATTTCCCCTTGGCCGGTCTATACTTGCCGACAATTAACTTAGAATCTTGCGACCAAGGAGTACCAGGATGGAAACCAGGAACGGTCTGATAACCTTCGGGATCTTCGTGCTGCTGTCCGTTTTTACATTCGTATTCTGCCTGGACGCGCTAGCGATCCCCAACACAACCTACGGAGTCCTCGCCCTCATCGGCTTCGTGGTCGTCGTCGCCGCATCTTTCTTCAGCGGCTTTACCTCCAGCAAGAACGGCGAGGCGCTCGGTCTCTGGTTCAATACCTGGGCCATCCTCGTCTCGATCGTGTTCGTCTGGTATCTCACCCGCTGCGGCACCGCCTTCAAGTGGTGGTGACAGATCCCGGCAAACGCCATAAAGCGAGAAGGCCGCCGTCTCCCTCGGGAGACGGCGGCCTTTATGTTGAAGCGCCGCTTCGATCCGTCACTGCTTCTTGGCGGGGAGTTTTTCCGTTATGGATTCCAGGACCTTCTTGGCCAAGACGGCGTAGCGGGGGGGGAAGGCCGACCCGTCCGGTCCCGAGTATTGGGCGAGGAGGGACTCGAGTCCCTCCTTGGCGACGGTGTAACGCTTCTCCTTGTATGCGATAAAGGCGATCTCGTACTCCGCGGTCGACATGTACAGGGGGTCGGAGCCGAAGCGCTGGTTCAGCGCTTCGTAGTAAGCGATAGCCGCTTTGTAGTTGTAGGCATCGGTGGCCTCTTGGCCACGCTGAACCAGTTCGCGCGCGCTGAGATCCTGGGGTATGACCTTCGGGACTCCGGCGCAAGCGACGATGAGGGAGGCGGCGAGCGCCGCCTGGGCGATGAATCGGACTTTCATGAGACCTTCCGTTAGGGCGTGTATAGCTCGTCGGTGCTGGGCAGGAGCTTGCGGAGATCCTTTATGAACTCCACCGCATCGCCCATGTCCTCGTACGAGTCGCAACTCTCGATGTTGCGTCGGGCGACCGTGAAGTACTTGTAGACCTTCTCGTCGCCGAGTTTTTTACGCCATTTGCCGGCCTCGCAACGCACGCGCAGCCGGTAGCTGCCTTCGGCGTCGGCAGGCGCGGGAACCAATTTGCAATGGATGCAATTCGCGCAGAAGATCCGCCCGGCGGTCCCGGCGTCCTCGGCCGTCTCGACCGATTGAGAGAGGTATTCGTAGCCTTCCATGCCCGCTTGCCTCCTCGTGCGGCGATTATGCTATACTCTCGTCGGCGCGGTCAAGGCGCGCCGGAAGCGAAGCTCGCTAAACCTTAAACCACGATGCGGCGGAGACCTCGATGCTCGCTACAGTGATAAACGCCCTCGCCATCGTCGCGGGCTCTCTAATCGGCATATTGTTGAAGAAAGGTCTCTCCAAGCGCTACGAAACCGCGATATTCACGGCCGCGGGCGTCACGACCCTCGTCATCGGGATCCAGATGGCTCTTAAAACGAGTCACGTCCTCGCTTTCGCCCTCGCCCTCATCGCGGGAGGGCTCGTCGGAACCAAGCTCAAAATCGAAGATGGCGTCCTCCGCCTAGGCGAGCGTTTGAAGAGCCGCTTGGCTCGCGGAGAGAGGCACGACGACTTCGCCCGCGGCTTCCTCAACGCAACGGTGCTCTATTGCTCGGGAGCGATGGCCATCATCGGATCCTTCAAGGCAGGCACCGAGGGCGACTACAGTATCCTGATCACCAAGAGCGTCCTTGACGGCACGCTCGCCATTCTCTTTGCGAGTGCCATGGGGGTCGGTGTCGCCTTCTCGGCCATATCGGTCCTCGCTTATCAAAGCCTCCTTACCCTCCTGTCGATTTGGCTCAAGCCCTTCGTGACGCCGCTGATGCTGGGCGAGCTCACCGGAATCGGAGGGGCCTTCGTCCTGATGATAGGCTTGAATCTGCTGGAGATCAAAAAGCTTAAAACCGGGGATTTTCTTCCCGCCCTCGTTTTCACCCTGCTTTTGGTCCTCGCTATGCCCTATGTAACCTTTCTTTAAATGGGAGGTTACATAGGTGTCAGATACAGTTGCGAATTATGTAGAGGAAAATAGCTATTTTTGCATCTATTGACATTTTTTTTCGTTTTCTGTAGATTCCTTCTACCACGACGCAGGGTAGAGCAGTTGGCAGCTCGTCGGGCTCATAACCCGGAGGTCGCAGGTTCGAGTCCTGCCCCTGCTATAGGCTTCTGATGCACTTCCAAGTTCAACTGCTATTAGGGTAATTCCTAATGAAGCCGAAAGTTAAGGCCCCGGAGCAATCCGGGGCCTTTGCTTATGCGGCGGCTCTCTCGGGCTCGGCCAAGGACAAGCCTACAACTTCAGCCGTAAACAGCAGCTTTTCTGCAACCGATTGACAAAACAACAGTCTCTGTAGTCATGTCCGGGTACTCTGGGAGTCAAGATGGTCAAGTTGAAGCTGAAAGGTCTTAGGCTCGGAAATCTCATCGCTAGGGTCCCCATCGTGCAAGGCGGGATGGGCGTGGGCATTTCGCTTTCAGGCTTGGCCGCCGCCACGGCGAACGCGGGAGGCGTCGGTGTCATAGCCGCTGCCGGGATCGGACTGCTCGAGGACGACGGTATACGGGATTTCCTCGGGGCAAGCCTTCGCAGGCTGAGAAGGGAAATAAGGAGAGCACGGGAGCTAACCCGCGGACTGCTCGGCGTCAATATAATGGTAGCTTTGAGCAATTTTTCCGACCTGGTGAAGGCTTCCGTGGAAGAGGGGATCGATATCATCTTCGCCGGCGCCGGCCTTCCCGTGAACCTTCCGGATTTCGTGAAGGACAGTTCCACGATGATCGCGCCCATAGTATCCTCCGCCCGAGCCGCCACGCTTATCCTAAAAAGGTGGAGGGACAAATACTCGTATACGGCGGACGCCGTGGTCGTCGAGGGGCCTAGGGCGGGCGGCCATTTGGGATTCAGGCGCGATCAGCTCTCCGATGCGAATTTCTCGCTTGAGAAGATTCTCGTGGAGGTGGTCGAGGCGGTAAGGCCCTTGAGCGAGGAAGGGGGGCGGCCGATACCCGTCATCGCGGGCGGAGGCATCTATACCGGTATCGACATCCGCCGTATCCTCGAGCTCGGGGCGTCGGGGGTGCAGATGGCAACCCGCTTCGTCGCGACCGAGGAGTGCGACGCTTCGCCCGCATTCAAAAACAGCTATATCGAGGCGCGCGAGGAGGACCTGGAAATCATCGCGAGCCCCGTGGGGATGCCCGGGCGCGCGATACGCAACGATTTCCTGGACGATGTCTCCGCCGGCCTTCGCAAGCCCTTCGCCTGTCCTTTCAAATGCATCGTCACCTGCGATTACGGGAAGGCCCCCTATTGCATCTCCCTCGCCCTGCTCAACGCCCAGAAGGGCCGCTTCGAGAGCGGTTTCGCCTTCGCGGGATCCAATGCCTATCGCGTGGAAAGGATAGTGAAGGTGAGCGAGCTCGTAGACTCTCTCGTCGCGGAATACGAGGAGTCGGGGCCGATCGGGACTTCCCCCTGCATCGCGGCGCCCGCGTCTTCATCAAGCGAGGCTTCGGACGTATAATCCGGTTCATGCTTCTCTATTCTGGCAGAGGCATTCCGCTCGTCATGCCGCCGGAGGATACCGACGGCCTCGCCGACTGGCTCGAGGCGGAATATCCGGACGAGTTCTGCGCGAGCGCGAGTTTTGAGCCGGGTTTCGTGGATTCGCTCTGCGCCTCGGGCTTCATCCCGATGGCTACGAGCGGGGGAGGCGAGAACGAGTATCTGATCCCGAAACTGCACATTCTGCGCGCAGTGATGGATCCTCGGGACATGGTCGTGACGCGAACGACCCGGCGCGAGAGCTCCCGCTATTCCTTCGGCCTCGACGAGCGCTTCGCCGAAGTCCTCTCGGCCTGCGCGGAGACCCACGGCGAAGATTGGCTCAGGCCGCCATTGCGGGAGGCTTGGCTCGAGCTCTTCGCCTCAAGGCGGGACCGTCGCTGCCGCTTCGCGTCGATGGAGCTCTATGCCGCTGGCGGGCACCCCGCCCGCGATCCTCTCGTCGCGGGGGAGATCGGCGTCTTCGCGGGCTCCTGCTACACGAGTCTCACGGGATTCCGGCGCGTGTCGGGCTCCGGGACCGTGCAGCTGGCCGCGACCGCTCGCTATCTGGAACAGTCGGGGGTGACCCTATGGGACTTGGGCATGCCGCTCGATTACAAGGCCGGCCTGGGAGCGAGCAACGTGTCGAGGCGCGAGTTCCTCGCGCTCTTCCGCGAGGCGCGCGAGAAGGCGCCTCGCTTCGCGATGCCGCCCGCCGAGGGGCGCTTTTCGGCGCGCGGGATCATCGACGCCGTCCCGGTTCGCGGCGAGGGTCCGACCTCCTCCTGAATCCGTCGATCGATCCTTCTCCGTCGCGAGTCGCTTTACAGCCGCCGCCCGGCCGCATATCATCCGTGCAGGTCCTATGGAAGGAGGCCGCGATGAAAGCCGTCGAGGAATGGCGCTACGAGACGATCGGCAAGGAGGCCTGCGAGGCGCTGAAACGATCGGGCTTCGACGCGCGATTCGTCCTGAGGGGCGGGGAAGCCCTGGAATTGATCGCCTCCTTCGTCAAGCCGGGCATGAAGGTCGGATTCGGCGGATCTATGAGCCTTCGCGCCATCGGCGCCCCCGAGAAGGTCAAAGCGCTGGGTGCCGAGGTTCTTGATCACAACGCCCCCGGCCTCGAGCCTAGCGAGAAGCTCGATATACTTCGCGCCCAGCTCACCTGCGACCTCTTCCTGTCGAGTTCCAACGCGGTAACTCTGGAAGGCGATATGGTGAACGTCGACGGCAACGGCAACCGCGTCGCGGCTCTGACCTTCGGACCAAGGAAGACCGTCGTCGTCGTCGGGGCGAATAAAATCGTGCGCGACCTCGACGAGGCTCTCTCTCGACTCGAGACCGTGGCGGCTCCGATGAACAACAAGCGGCTGAATCGACCGAATCCCTGCGTCAAGTCGGGGACCTGCGAGGATTGCCGGCTCGAGACGAGGATATGCCGCGTCTACCAGATCCTCAGGCGCAAACCGACTCTCTCGGATTTCACCGTCATCGTAGTAGGCGAGCCTCTGGGATTCTGAGGCCCCCGCACGGGCGCTCGAAGCTAGTTCAGGACGCTCCGCGTCGGGGCCGCTGGGTCCTTGTCCGAGGCCAGTCTCCCGTCGGGGCCCACCTCGAGCACGGGGAGGTCGTCGTAGCGGCCGGAATTATTCCAGAACGTGAGGCCGAGATTCACCGAATCGCGGACTCCCGCCACCTCCCGCTTAACGTATTCGGTTCCGTAGTAGGCTTTGTCGTAGCTGACGTTGAGGAAGAAGGCCTGCACGTATGGCCTAACTACCACCTTTTTGCGCGCGATATAGGACGTTCGCAGGGCTCCGATCCTGTAGATCCGATACGGCCTCTGCTCGGCGGGCGCCTGGGCGAGAAAGCCTTGCTCGAAATGCGAGGGATAAAGCATCGGGCAGATGACATCGACGTACTTGGCGAGGAGCTCTACGTCCTGTCCCGTCCTTACTCCTGAGCGATACCAGCCGTTCGCGCCGTAGATGTCTATGCTGATCGGCGCGGCTATATTATCCCGGGCGAAGCGCATGAACGAGGCCAGGGCGCTTTCCTTGTCCATCCCCTGGTCCCTCCAGCGATAGGATGCGTCTCCGATATTCTCGCCGTCCGTCGGAAAGCGGATATAATCGAACTGTATCTCGTCGAAGCCGCGGCTCACCATCTCGTTGGCTATCGCGACGTTGTATGCCCAGATCTCCTCGCTGTAAGGATCCACCCAATATTCCCGGATGAGGGCGCGCTCTTCCTGGGTGCCCGCCGCCTGGGACGTCGGGGGCTGAGGGGGCAGGGGCCCGGCGTCGGGTCCCGCGGCTCCATTGGGCGCGATAAGCGGAGGCACGGCGGCCGCTTTCTTGACAAGGTTGTATCCTCGCCAGGGGACGTTCTGCGCCGAGTCCCAGACGGCGTACTTGCCGCCACCGTAATTATAGGCGATTTCATCCTTGAAAACGGGGATGCGAGCGATGAGGTAGCGTCCCTTCGCTTTCCATTCCCGGGCGAAGGACTCCACATCGAGCGGGTTCGAGACCTTGCCTATCTTTTGCAACAGGGGATCGCGCGGCTCGAAGCGAAGGCGCCCCAGGTCGTCCTTCATGTCTACGACCACCGCGTCGAGGCGGTGATCGTCCATGAATTTGTCGTACTTGGAGCGGGTTTCGGGCCTCGCGATGAAGCCGGCCGATAGGTAGAGCGCGCGCCTGTTCTCGGCCTGGGCGCGGTAGGGCTTGCGGTCCTTGAAGGAGACCAGCCACAGTTCCGAGAGGGATGATTGCCTTCCCGCCTCGGCCCAGGAGACGCAAAGGGTCTGCCAATCGGGCTTTGCCCGCGAGGCTGCGCGCACGACCATCTCGGCTCGCTCGTCATGCCCGGCTATGCCGCTCGACGGGTCGAGACGCGCTACATAGCCGTCGGCGACGTAGCGCAGGGTGCCGTCGGGCAGGGGATCGAGGGACTCGGCGCAGCCGAAGTCGGACGCCTCGGACCATGCGACGGCGAATGTCCGGGCCTTGGCGTCCATCCTGTAGACGCGGGGTATGAAGCTGTCGGATGCCCATACCGCCCCGTCCCTTCCCGGCGCCACGCTGGCGATTTCTTCGACGCTTGTCGTGCCTAGGATGCTCTCGAGTCCCGCGTTCGCGCTCGCCCACCCTCCCGAGGCGAGCTTGCGGACGAACAGGCCCTTGATGGGATGCGAAGCCCAAAGCGCGGGTTCTCCCGTTCCCGGATAGGGCGCGAGGGATACGGCCTTGAGGCCCGTGGTATCGACGGGCGATCCGTAGGATTTCCAGGACTTCCCGCCGTCGCGAGAGACGAAGGCGGCGTCCTCCGTGCAGGTGGCCAGGGCAAGGGGATCGCCCGGATCGATCTCGAGGTCCTTGAGGTCCTGGGTTTCCGTCGCGAAGCTTTTCTTCCCGTCCTCGAAGCGCTTGTAGGTCTTGACGGGCAATCCCGCTGATCGGTCCTCGAAAACGCCCAGATCCGGGCTGTCGAGCACGCCGAGCGAAGTGAGGAAATACCAGCCCTCGCTCGACTTGAGGATCTTCCGAACTTCGCCGTCGAGCCAGAGAGGCACGGCCCTGTCGCCGCCTTCCTCGACACGGTAAAGGCCGGCGTCGTAGCCGGCGAGGAACTCCCGGGGTACTGCGGTCGAGGGAAGCTCGACTTGTCCCTGCGGAAGGGCGAAAAGGCCGTGGGCGGGCAGATAGAGGACCGCGGCGGCAAGGGCTGCGACGGAAATGCGAAGCTTCATGCGTACTCCGTGTCGGGAAATCGTCGCTTATACTATCGGAGCGACGGCTCTTTGATAAGAGCGACCGCCGCCTTCGATCCCGAGGCGGCGCGCGATGTCCTCAATCTCGAGGCCGGATGGGAACCCCGGTCTTCACGCCGATAGGCTACCCGAAGGAATCTCAAGCGCCGCGGCCGCGCAAGACCCTCGAGAGGCTCGTGGCCCGCATATGCTAATCCAGATTTCGCCCATAGAGCCGGGACATCTCGGCGAGGTCCCGGGCGAGCTTCGGGGTGAAGGATCCCTCGACCATTCGCCAGGCCCAATTGCCGCCTAAGGTCGAAGGCACGTTCATCCTGGATTCCGAGCCCAGGCCGAGAATATCCTGGAGGGGGAAAATGGCCCAGGCGGCTATCGATTTCATGAGCTCCCGTATTAGCGCGCGGGCCGGATCGGGGGGAGAATAGCCGAGGTAAAGCTCCATATATCGACGTTCCGCGTCGCTCGCGCGCGAAATCCATCCGGCGAGCGTATCGTTGTCGTGCGTGCCCGTGTAGGCCACGCAGTGCTCGGTATAATTGTGGGGCAGGAAGGAGTTCTTCGGGTCGAAGGCCGTCCCGCTCTCGGACGCGTCGAAGGCGAATTGAAGGATTCGCATCCCCGGGAGTCCGAGCCCGTCGCGGATGGCCTTCACTTCGTCGGTAATGAATCCGAGGTCCTCGGCTATTATGGGCATTTCCGTCCCGAGCGCCGATTTTGCCGCCGCAAAGAGCTCTTCGCCCGGGGCCTTCTTCCAGGATCCCCGCCGCGCGGTCGCCTCGCCCGCAGGCACCGCCCAGCATGCCTGGAAGCCGCGGAAATGGTCCACGCGCAGGACGTCGAAACGCATGAGCGAAAAGCGCAGCCTGCGAATCCACCATGCGAATCCCTGGGCTCTGTGCCGTTCCCAATCGTAGAGAGGATTGCCCCACAGCTGACCGTCCGCGCTGAAGTAGTCGGGGGGGACTCCGGCGACTTCAAGGGGGACTCCACTCGAGTCGAGGCTGAAGAGGCCGGGTTCCGCCCAGACCTCCGCCGAGTCCTGCGCGACGAAGATGGGAATGTCGCCCACGACGACAAGGCCCTCGGCATTGGCCGCCGCCTTCAGCGCCGCCCACTGCTCGGCGAACAGGAACTGGAGCGCTTCGTAACGCTCTATCGCGGGCGCAAGCCTCTCGCGCTCGAGGGCTATCGCGGAAGGCTCGCTCATCGCCAGATCCTTGGGCCAGTAGTTGTTCCATAGCGCTCCCTGTCGCCCCTCGGCCCGAGCCTTGGCGTCGTACTCGTCCTTGATCGCTCTGAACAGGGAATAGCTGGGGAGCCACGACTCTTCCTCGGACTTGAACAGCGCGAGGTCCTCGCGGCGTGCGATGGAGGCGCCGTGGATGAAGGCGGAGGCCGCGCGATCCAGGAGTCCGCGCTTCCAAGGAATGACCGAGCCGTAATCGACTTTGTCTCGGGGAAATGGAGGGGCGCTGCGCAGCTCGCGGCGGTCCAAGAGACCTTCTTCCGCGAGAAGCTCGGGGCTGATCAGCAATTCGTTTCCAGCGAACGATGAAAAAGGAGCATAGGGGGAATCGCCGTAGCCGGTAGGGCCAAGTGGCAGGACCTGCCAAATCCGCTGGCGCGCTTCAGCCGCGCGTTCCACGAAATCCAGGGCGGAGGGTCCGAAATCCCCGATCCCATAGGGTCCTGGAAGGGAGCTTGGATGCAGCAGCAAGCCTGAAAGCCTATTCATGCGCATTGGCAGCGCCTCCCTCGAATGTAGCTTATATCCGAATAAACCGGTTTAGCAAGGAGTAATACCGATCTGACCCCTGCAGGCTCTGCCCCTTTCGGGCCCGATGGTCCATACTAGGCGCATGAACATCGATACCGAGAGCGATCTGGACAGTGCCGCGCGTTTACTGGCTTCGAGCCGCAGGCTCATCGCCTTCACCGGGGCGGGCATTTCGGTCGAGAGCGGCGTCCCTGCATTCAGGGGTGTAGGAGGTCTCTGGGAAAAGATCGATCCCGGACTCCTCGATATCGACCGCTTCAATGCCGATCCCACCGCCTCGTGGACGGCGATTAGAGAGCTCTTCTACGCGCCCCGCCGGTCGGCGGCCATGCCGAACGGGGTGCGAGTCGCGCCCAACGCCGCGCATCGAGTCCTGGCCGAGTGGGAAAGGGACGGAATACTCTCCTTCCTCGTGACCCAAAACATAGACGGCCTCCATTCTGCAGCGGGATCGCGGAGGATCGCGGAGTTCCACGGATCGGTTCGCGAGCTCGTCTGCCGTCGCTGCGGCGCGCGTCTATCGGCGACTCCCGAGGCCCTCGACGCGGGTCTTCTCGACTCCCTGCCGCCGCGCTGCGCCGCGGTCGGTTCGGGGGGTCGACCCTGCGGGGGCGTGCTAAAGCCGGATTTCGTGTTCTTCGGCGAGAGCATCCCGCCCGAAGCCTATGGCCCCGCCTTCGCCGCGGCCGAGTCCGCCGACGCATGTCTCATCGTAGGTTCCACAGGCGTCGTTTATCCGGCGGCGGAGGTGCCGATACTAGCCAAGCGAGCGGGAGCAGCCGTGATCGAGGTCGATCCCGGCGATACCGAATTCAGCGAATCGATAGCCGACTCGCATATCAGGCTCGGCGCGTCCGAGGCGCTGACGCGTCTCGACGAGCGAGTACGCGCTCTCCGCCGAAACCCCGGAAGCGGAGCGTGAAGGGATTGTCGTAAGCTTGGACTGCAATAGTCCGCGTGGTATTATCATATTAGGACAATCCTACTCATGAACCTAGGACGGCGTTCCGCCACATGGGCGTTCCTTCCGACCTTGGCCGCCTTGGCTTCGGTCCTGTCCTGCGGGATATCTTCGGGTCTCCTCTCCGATTCGGAACGGAATTCGCTCTATACACTGAATATGAACTCGCCGGACGGCTCGAATATCGCGGACGGCGTCGTACTGCTTCCCGGAACGGCAATCTCGGCCATCGTCGCCAAGAAAACCAGCGCCGGTGACCCCGCTGCCCTGGATTTCTCGCTCGCGAGCCTCGACGGCGCTCCGGTGGCCGCGCTCCATTTCGCCTCTCCCTCGGCCAAGGGCTTCGCGGGCGCCGGGACTCAGCAAGCGAGCTCTCCCGCGGTATCCCTGAGCGTGGCGCGGATAGACGGCAAGCTCGATGGTTTCACGATACCGGCAGGTCTGTCTCAGGGGGCCTATGCCCTGTCCGTATCCCTCTCCGGTTCCGACGGCTCGCTCCTGCTCCAAGAGCAGTTCCATCTCTTCGTCGGCGGGAGCGTTCCGACGATAGATTCGGTATCCGCCTTTCCTCCTGCCGTCGAACCGGGAAGCTCCGCCCTGTTGGGCCTTACCGTCTCATGGGCTTCCATTCCGGCTCCCGCGGCTCCGGCTTCTCCCACGGCGGCCGTTCCGGCCGCCGCGCAGCAGGAATCGCGCGATCCCTGGATACGATGGAGCAAGGACGGCGCCTCCTTCGCCGAAGGTCCGCTCTCGACCGGCTTGGGCAAGGTCGTCTGGTCGGCTCCCAGTGCCGAAGGCGCTTATTCCATCACGGCCGAAGTCTTCCCCGTCGCACCCCCGAAGGGATCTTCGTACAAATTCAAGGCCGCCTCGAGCCAGGACCTCAAGGTCATGGTGATCGCGGCTCCGGGGGGGAGCGGGAACGATTTCGCGGATTCCCTTGCCTTCTATTCCCTTCTCAGATTCGACGGTTCCTTCGACGACATCGGCACTAGACCGAGGAGCGCCCAGCCGAAAAGCTTCGGCCAGCCGATCCTCGATACTTATTCGAGCGGTTTCGGCTATCGATTCGGCTCCAATGCGGGCGTCGTCATTCCCGGGCTCATGCCTCCTTCGACGGCCGGGACGCTCGGCGCCTTTTCCGTCATCCTGCGGCTAAGCGCGGACCAGACCGACGGAACTCTCGTCGGTTTCGCCTCCGGCGACGGCTCCTATCGCCTCGTCCTCGGAATAAAAGCTTCGAGGCCCTATGTCGATTCGACTTCCGGCGGGAAGACGCTCCGCTCCTTGGCCTCGGCCTCGATCCCCGGGTCGCCGCTCACGATCGCAGCGACCTTTCGGCCGTACGACGGCAAGCTCGCGATCACGTGGAGCGCCGAAGGGGAGCGGATAGACGCGCCCGACCTACCCCTGCCGTCGGCTCCGTTCGAAGGAAGCGCGACGCTGGGAGGGCCGGGATCGCTTCCCGGCGTATATGACGGATTCGGCCTTATGCTGGGCTCCTCCCTGCCTTTCTACCGTCTTGCCGCGAGGCGCTTATGGAAGGCAGGCTTGATCATCGCCGAATCCTTCGAGGACGGGGCCCTGCCTTCTCAATCCTCGCCGGCAGGCAGGGTCTCCGCCGCCTCCGGCGCGCTCGAGCTGGAGCCGGGGGGCTCCCTTACCCTAGCTCCCTCTTTCGGCATCTCGTCGGCCTTGGAACTCGAAGCGGATATCGAAGGCGATCTGGCTTCCTGCATGCTGGGCCTCTCGACCCCGGAAGGATCTCGGGTCTTCTCGATCCGGGGAACGGGAACCGTCGCCGACGCTGCGGGCAAGGCTATCGGCACCATCGACGCCACCGGCGGACGAATAGCCTTCACTTTGGAATTAAAGGAAGGTTCTCTCTATATTCGCGGCGCTGCGGGCAAAGATCCTGTAGTGATTCCTTCGTCCGCGAGGCGATTCGCGCTTTCGCTGGAGCGGATCGGCGGATCGGGCGAGGCGGCCTTCGACAGGGTGCTCGTTCGATCCTCGGCGGGCTCGTAGTACCAAAACCTTGTATCGCGGGTTTTATATTACTATATTTTGGAGCCGGCGCCCCTACCCGATATCGCCGGAGGTGATTGTTTTTCCCCGACGCCCCGCGCTAGACTTCTTCAGAGCGTCTACAAGGAGCATAGAATGCGCGATGTAATAAAGGTCGCGACGGTCATCGCGGCCGCGGTCCTCATCGTTTCGTGCGCAAGCACTCCCGCCCCGCAAGCGCAGACGCCGGTCGCGGCCTCGCCTGCCCAGAGCGCCTCGAGTGATCGCGCCAAGGCCATTGTGCAGGGCGGGGCCGAGGTGGGCGCGCAACCGGCCGCCGCCGTTCCCGCCGCCCAGCCCGCCTCCGCGACCTCGTCCGACCAGCCCGCTCCCCTTCCTGGCCAGCTTACTCCCGATGAGCAGGCTTATCTCCAGAATTATCTCGCCCGCCTCAACTACATGGTCTATTACAACGAGGACTCGAAGATCGATCCGAAGCTCGCGAAGGTCGCGGTTTCCCAGGCCAACCGCTATCTCCTCGAGAAGCTAGGCTTGTCGGTAATCGACTTCGACCAGATCGAGAAGAATAAGAAGGATCAGCAGACCGCGTATCAGAGCGAGACGGGCGGCTCAATAGACCTCATACAGTACCTCGCGCAGAAATTCAACGCCGACGTCTACGTCGAGATTGCCTTCGCCCTTACGAGCGAAACGAAGGACAACAAGTACTATGCGTCCGCCCAGGGCTCCATGAAGATATACGACACTTCCACGGCGACCCTAATGGGCTCGGTCGTCCTTTCCAGCCAAACCGCCTTCAGTCCCGATTCCGCCGATGCGGCCGCCACCAACGCCATCGCGAGCTCCGTCTGGATAGCGATGCCGAAGATGATAGATCAATCGAAGGAACTGCTCAAGAATTCGCTTTCGCGCGGCGTTCGCTATGAAGTCGTCATCCAGAAGACACCCGATTCCAGACAGGTCAGCCAGCTGCGGCGAGCCCTCGCCAAGAAGATGCGCGAAGTGGAGCAGGTCTCCTATTCCCCCGACACCACCAAGCTCTATCTCTACACCTTCCAAACCGGGGACAAAGTGGAAGACGCGATCTACGACGCGGGCTCGGCCTCCGGACTGAATGATCTGAGACTCGTATACTCGCGCGGCAAGTCCTTAACCTTCGATTCCGGATTGTGAACAATCGGCGCGGGCCGCAGTCCTGCGCGACCCGCGCCGCTTATTTGATGAAGGGCGTCGCCCTTCCCGCTCAATGCGACCGCCCCTTCCCTATCGCAGGGCGGGCGCGCAAGACCTAAGGAGGTCATCGTGAGGAAGATCCTCGGGATTTTCGTAGTCCTTCTTTCGCTCGCAGTCGTGATCGGCTGCGCCAGCAAGCCCAAAGCGCCCCAGGCAGGCGTCAACCCGCCCGCCCCGACGGTCAAGGCCTATCCGCCCCAGATCATAGAGCACAAGGGAACGGCCTTCGGCCAGGACTATCCGAAGTGGATGTCCGCGGCTCTGGACGGACCCAAGGCCGTGGAGAAGCTGCCGGACTATGCGAATAAATACATCGTCGTCGTCCAGGAAGACGGCGCCGATCTCACCGGGGCCCAGCTCGCCGCGAGCAGGCTCGACGCCCAGACTACCATCGCGGCCCTGATCTCGACCCGCGTCAAGGACACTTTCGCGGGCGCCCAGGTCGGCGATAAGGACAAGATAGAGACTTATATGGAAAGAGCCGTGAAGAGCGTCTCCGAAGCCACCTTCACCGGTTTCGCCATGGAGAGCGACTGGTGGGCCAAGCTTCAGACCTTCACTTCCGACGGCAAGGCCGACAAGCAGGTCTATCGAGTCATCCAGATCTGGAGCATCGACCAGGACAGCCTCAAGCAGCAGATCAACGCCGTCCTCAAGGGCGCCGCCGCCGCCGAGCCCGTAACCCCGGACAAGCAGAAGGCCATCGACCTCGTACAGCAGTCTTTCTTCGACGGTTTCTGATCGCCGGCCGGGGCCCCGGTCTCGCGCGGGGCGCGAGACCGGGGCCCTCCGGCCTTCCGTCCCGATTCCGGGGTTCGTGAAGGAGGTCCCATGAAGTGCAGCATGATCTCGGGCCTGGCCGCGATTAGCTTGGCTTTCGTATCCTGCGCCTCGTCTCCGGCCCAGAGCAAGGCGCCGGCCTGGATCTTCACGACTCCGAAGCCGGACGCGACCAATACTTATTTCGTCGGATCGGCATCCAATCCGACAGGCGACGTCGCCGCGGCGACGAACGACGCGGCTGCCATCCTCATGTCTTCGATCACGCAATATATCGGCGTCAAGGTCAACGTCGCGACGAGCGCGGAAGCGAAGGCCACGCTCGATACCTATTCGGCCAATATAAAATCGACGGTCACGAGCTCCTCCGTGAACCAGGTCTCGGGCTTCTCGGTCAGGGAGCGCTTCGTGCAGACGGATAAGAAGTCCAAGCTCGTCACGGTATACGTCCTGGCCGCCTACGCGACCGCCGACCTCGAGAAGGAGAAGGCGCGCATCGCGGACCTCATCAAGCAGGGGATCGAGGCCGTCGAAGGCCCCGAGCGCGAAGGCGGCGCCTTGCTGGACCAGAACCGCAGCTACGAAGCGGTGCGCAAATTCGTGGAAGCCGCGGTCGCCGCTTCCGGGTCGCAAATCGACAATGCCGACGTATACCTGGAGCGGGACATCAACTCCGCCCGGACCGCCCTTTCCAGGATCCGTTTCGATACCTCCGGCTCAGCCGGATACGCAGGCTATGTGGGACAGAATTTCAAGCTGCCCTTCACGGCCAAGGTCGTATCGGGCGAAGGCCCCTCCGCCCCCGGTGTCCCGGGAGCCGTGGTGCTGCTGAGCTATCAACGCAAGTCCGGGACGCGCCTCGTCTCGAAAACGGAAAGCGTAATGACCGACGCGTCGGGCGCGCTCGCTTTCACTCCGCCGCCTCCCGATTTCGTCGGCAAGGCCAAGTTCGGCCTGAGGCTCGACTTCCAGTCGACCCTCGACCTCCTCGACAAGCTGCCGGAAAAATACGGTCCGTACCGAGATTCCCTCGCCGCGGAGCTAACGGCGAAGACCGTGGACGTGCCGTATGAAGTGGTATCCAACGCGAGCGGCGTTGCCATGGCCGTAGCGATCCTCGACCTCGACGAGTCCGGCGCAGTCGTCGGCTCCGCCGCGCAGGCAGGGCTCGTCGAAGCGCTCTTGAAGCAGAAATTCAGCGTCAAGGGCGTCTCGATCCCGAAGGATTCCATCGTCGCCATGGATGAAGCCGCCGTTTCGGCGGCAACCGCGACCGCGGGAAGGTTCGATAGGGTCGCATTCGGTACGGCGACCATAGCGAGCGTGCGACAGGACGGGTCCGACTTCCTCGCCGAGGGCAAAGCGGTCGTGAAAGTTCTGGACATCGCGAGCGGTCGTACGCTGTATTCCACCGAGCGCACCGCCATCGGCCTGGGTGCCGACGAAAAGTCCGCGCGCGCCGCCGCATATCGCGAGCTCGGCCTCGATGCCGTAGGGAAGGACATGCTCTCCAATTTGCCCTGACCGTGGGATTTCGTCGCCGATTCGGGGCATCCCGATCTATTCGGGAGGACCCTCAACCGCCGCTCGCTCTTTCAGCCAGCCGTGAACGCCCAGCTCCTGCGGCCGGTTGGAAATAAGGCCCTCGCAGCCGAGGGAAAGCAGGCGCGCCGCCTCGGCCGCGTCGTCCACGGTCCAGGGGACGACGGGATATCGGCCCAGCTTCATCCAGCGGAGGGAGGAGAATCGCGTGACTTTGGCCCTGTCGGGCTTGAGCGCGTCGACCTTCCCAATCCATCGGCCTTCGCCGTGGCGCAGGTATGCCGGGACGTCCGCGTCCCCGGACCAGATGATCGCCGTTGGTATCGCGGGCGACAGGTACTTGAAGCGGGCGAGGGCCATCGGGTTGAAGGACGAGACCAATATCCTTCCCGTCAGGCCGGTCTTCGAGGCGAAGGCGTCTCGCAGGCAGGTCGATACCGCCGCTTCGAGGCCGTAATCCGCGGCGATGCTGCTCTTGAGCTCCACGTCGTAGTACAGGGACTCCCCGAATTCCTCGAAGAGCTCGCGCAACTCGATCATGCGCTCCCCCTTCCACTGGCTTCCTTTCCAGGAGCCGATGTCGAGGGCCGATAGATCCTTCCAGGCGGATCGCTCGAGCTCGAGCGCAGCCCCTGCGATCCTGGCGGTCGAATGGTCGTGGAAGACGGCCAGCTTACCGTCGCTCGTGAGATGCACGTCGAGCTCGACGCCGGGCATGCCCATGTCGCGAGCGAGCTTGAAGGCGGCCATCGTATTCTCGGGGGCGGAGGAGGATAGGCCCCTGTGGGCGAAAAGCAAAGGCCTGGCCAGGTCGGGGAAGAGTTTGAGCCGGCTCAACTCTCTGCTCCTTCGGATGCGCGTCGCTTGAGCGCTTGGAGCTCCGAATCGGCCTTCGTCTCCGAATCCAACTTGGCGAAATCCGCTTCGAGCGGCCGCTCGCCGAGAAGCTCGCCCGTCATCATCTGGAGCTCGGCGAGGAGCCTGTCGGGGTCCACGCTCCGCTCGCGCGCCTTGATCGCCGGCAGCTGCGCGGTCATCCGAGCGACCTTGGAACGCAGGTCGGCAAGCTCGCTTTCGAGCGAGGCGATCTTGCCGACCGCCTCCTCGACTTTGGAGCGTGCAGCCTGGACGAGGGCCGCCATAGCCTGGTCGCCGGCGCCCAGTTTACCCTCGGCGAGGGCAAGCCTGGCTTTCCAGCGCTCGAGATCGGCCTTCGCATCGGCTATTTCCTTTTCCAGCCGCTTTGCGTCGACCGCATAGGCGAGGACATACTCCTTCGCGGCGGCGAGGTCGAGGCCGGCGAGATCCGTATCTTCCATCCTATAATTTGTAGGAAGCGCCCGCGCCGAAGCTTGCGCCGCCGAAGCTATTGAAGAAATCACTGTCCATCGATGCCCAATATTCGTAGCCCGCCTCGGCATAGATCGATAGTTCTCTGGTAAATAAGAAAGAGGCGCGCAGGTAAGCCTCCCCTCCGATATGGGAGAGCCAATCCGTTTGGCTTGTCGATGTCGTCACAGCGGGGAGAGCGACTACATGGACATAGCCTACTCCGATGCCCGCGTAGGGAGTCAGGGTAAAGCGTCTCCAATATATATTATATTCTCCGCCCAATATGACGTTGAAGGGGATGATGGTTCCAAAATAATCAATCGAATTATTGGGATCATTGTAAGCATTGACTTGGCTGATGGGAATCTGGATCGCGCCGTAGGGCCTGAGGCCGTAGAAGCCGCGGGATGGGGCCAGCCGTATGCCGACTGCATCGGAACCGTCGCCCATAGCGTGGAAGTAGGCTTCGAAGTCGACGCCCAGGCGCGGTATCTCCTTGAGCTGGACGTCCTTCGAGAGATTGACCGAGGAGTAGACCACCCGGCCGGTGGAAACCTCGGAGCCGACGTCCTTGATCTGTATCAGTCCTCTCTCGGTATCGTTCTTGAAGCCCTCGACGGTCTCGCTGACCACGATAGAGTACTCGTCGCCCTTCTTGATGCCCATGTTCCTGCCGAGCTGGAGCTTGACCTCGTTTCCGGATACCGCCAGGAGCCGGGTATTGATCTGGAATGCTTCTATCTTGCGCACCTCGAACTGGAGCTGCATAGGGATGCCGTTGATGGCATTCGATATGGACTTGTTCTGGTTGTTCTTGTCGCTTCCCGAGCTCTTTACCTCGGCGATGCCCAGGACCGATCCGCCGCCGCCGACGTCGATGAAGGTGACGTCGGTCTTGATGTCCGTGTCCCACTCGGATTTATCCGTGTTGTACCGCGAGTTGAACTCGGTGACGATCGGCGTCGCTATTATGAAGGCTCCGATCAGCTTGTTGAACTCGGCCTCGGTGAGGGTAGCCTCGCCGAATTGGAATTTGTCGGGCATTACGAAATTTGCCTCTTTGGCCTTTTTGAGAGTGTCGATGAATTGCTGCAGTCCGCCGGAGGATAGTCTTTCCGCATAGCCTATGATGTTAAACCGGCCGAGGTCCACGAATACTTTCTGTATCTCCAAGTCTATGCTGCCGAGAGTCTCCAGGGGAATGGCCCAACCATAATAGCCCAAGGCGAATATGGCGACGTCCTTCTTCTCGCTGACCGTAGGCGCCTGGGCTGCGAGCGGAGCTGTAAAAAAAATAGCGGCGACGAGCCCGACTATGAAAATCCTGATACGATTCATTTTCCCTCCCAGAAATCGCTTGAGCTTGTTTGTTCGGCCCTTTGCCCTTATTCTCATTGCCATTAGCGCCTCCTGTCAATAGAACCAGCCGACCCGGCCTTGTATCGTATCGGTCTCAAGCGATATCGTGGCATCTGCGATGCAAAGAACGTATTTCGATACGAATCGCCCGATAGTCGCCCTCGCGACCGTGCCCGGGGAATCCGCCCTGGCCGTCATCCGCAGCGCCGGCCCTGGGGCTATCGAGCTTGCGGCTTCCTTTTTTTCGAGGCCGTCCGCGCTCCTCTCCGCCCGGAATATGTCTCTCGTCCATGGCGAATTCGTCGATCCGACAAACCGAGAGGCGGTAGACGAAGTTCTCGCTGCCGTCTTCCGGTCGCCGGACGGACCTATCGGAGAGGATGGGGTCGAGTTCTACTGCCATGGTTCGCCCGCGGTGGTGCGTAAGGCACTCTCCCTCCTCGAGGCGGCGGGTTTCGCGCCGGCATTGCGCGGCGAATTCAGCTTCCGCGCCTTTTTAAAGGGCAAAACCGACCTTGTCAGGGCCGAGGCCGTACAGGAACTCGTTCGCGCGGGGAGCGATGGGGCGAGGGCCGAGGCGCTCCATCGGCTCGAGGGCGGCCTCTCTAGGGCGCTCGAATCCTCGCGGAAGGCCGTCGTCGACGCGCTCGCGGAGGCCGAGGCGAGGCTCGACTACGCCGAGGAGGACGACTCTCCGGCCGGCAGCCTCGATGGCGCTTCGCTGCGGAGCCTTCGCGGCTTCGTCGCTCGAATCGCCGACACATATTCGGCAGGCAGGCTTTACGAAAGGGGCGCGCGAGCGGTCGTGGCGGGCAGGCCCAACGCCGGTAAGTCCAGCCTGTTCAACCTCTTGGTCCGGGAAGAGCGCTCCATCGTGGCCCCGGACCCGGGCACCACGCGCGATTGGATCGAGGCGGGTATCGAGCTGGGCGGCCTTCCCCTTAGGCTGATCGACACTGCCGGCCTGCGGGAGGCCGAGGGCGGTGTCGAGGTCGAGGGCGTTACGCGCAGCAGGCGCCTCGCCGGGGAGGCGGAGGCGGTAATCTATGTCGTCGATGGCTGCCAGGGACTCTCGCCCGCGGACGCCGGCTTCCTGGAGTCGAGATCGGACTCTTTGCGAGTATGGAACAAAGTGGACGCGCCGGGCTGCGCGCCGGCTCCGCCCGATTTCCTTCGCTTCTCCGCTGCCACGGGCGAAGGCCTGCCCGCCCTGGCGGACGCGTTGCGCGAGCTTATCCGCCCCTCCTTCGGGCTCGGGAATCCGGGGTCGCCGCGAGCGGCGGCCGAGGGCGAGTTACGCATCGCGAGCGAGAGGCAGAAGCTCCTCCTCGACAGGGCCGTCGCGGCTTTCGACGCCTGTCTCGGCGGGCTCGACGCGGGAGCGCCTCTCGACGCCCTCGTCCTCGACCTGCGGGACGCGGCCGACGCCCTCGGCGAGATTACCGGGGAGATCGCCTCCGAGGAAGTCCTCGAGGCGGTATTCTCGCGCTTTTGCCTGGGCAAGTGAGACTTTCGTGGATTACGATGCGATAGTCGTCGGCGGCGGCCACGCGGGGATAGAAGCGGCCTTGGCCTTGGCTCGCTTGGGTCGGAGGACCCTCATGGTGACGCAGGATATCGACGCGATCGGCCGAATGTCCTGCAATCCCTCCATCGGAGGTCTCTCGAAGGGCAACCTCGTGCGCGAGGTGGACGCTCTTGGAGGCGAGATGGGGCTCCTCATCGACGGCTCAATGATCCAGTACCGAGTGCTCAACCGGTCTCGAGGCCCCGCGGTGCAGGCGCCGCGCGCGCAGGCGGACAAAGCGCTCTATGCCGCTCTCGCGAGGCGGGCCCTCGAATCCCAGGCCGGCCTCGAGCTCTTCATGGATACGGTCGTCGATCTCGTGCTCGACTCGTCGGGCCGGCGCATCGAGGGCGTCGTTACCGAGCGGGGGATCCGCATCGGCTGCCGCGCACTCGTACTCACGACCGGAACCTTCATGGAAGGGAGGCTGTTCATCGGCGAGTGGAGCGCCTCGGGGGGGAGGCTCGGCGAGCGTGCCGCGGTCGGCCTCGGGACGTCCCTGCGACGGTTGGGTTTCCGCGTGGGCAGGTTCAAGACCGGTACGCCTGCGAGGGTCAAGGCCGCGTCGCTCGACTACGGCGAGATGGAGAGGCAGGACGGCGAGGAGCTCGAGCCTTTCTCCTTCGCGAACGAGCGAATCGCCCGGCCGAGCCTGCCTTGCTGGAT
>Ga0181517_10001742_pt1 | contig 23474 bp, 15 predicted proteins | sample PEATcosm2014_Bin_31_FD_119748 | JGI IMG/M metagenome (GOLD analysis project Ga0181517, IMG submission 119748) | Peatland microbial communities from MTU Mesocosm Facility, Houghton, MI, USA - PEATcosm2014_Bin01_30_metaG | ecosystem: Environmental > Terrestrial > Soil > Wetlands > Peat | place... | reverse complement strand
GCTGATTCCGACTGGAGGCCGCTACCTTCTGCATTCCGGCACGCGTCAGCCTCCAAAGAGTGCGCCGCCGGCGGTGGACCTAATCGCGCCCAAAGACGATGGCTATCGAGTGCCGAGAGTGGTTGCGGACCTGGTGGCAGCCCGGCCCATTGACTTGGCGATCGTTGACGGCATTTACAGCATGGCTGGGGGAGAGACGCCGGCACAGGGAGCACAAATATCTGTCGCCGTTCATCCTGGCCTGCTGATTGCGGGAACCAATTGCGTTTCAACGGATGCCGCCTGCATGGCGCTTATGGGATTCGACCCGATGGCGGATCGCGGCACCCCGCCGTTTGAGAGATGTGACAGTACGCTTCGGCTCGCCGAACAATTGGGAGTCGGCACGCGCGACCTGAGCCGGGTCGATATTGCGGGAACACCCATTGCCAAGGCTCGTTTTGATTTCCGTGCAGCATGGCCCAGAAGCACCTGATGGATAGCAAAGTGGATTCACCAGCACATGGCGAGACGTTTACGGATGCCGGCGCGGAAGATTCGCTCGTCCGCCGTGAAGCTTCGCATGCCGCGATGGGAACAGTTTTTTCGATCGCAGCATACGGAACGAATTCCGAGCGCCTTCAGGACTCCCTTGCCCGGTGCTTCCGGGAGATTGAACGCCTTGACAACCTGATGAGCCGCTACAAACCCGCGAGTGAACTCTCGACGATCAATCGCGAGGCTTTTCACCGGGCTGTGGTTGTGACGCCGGAACTTTTCAACCTGCTGCAAGTCTCGCTCCATTTCAGCGAACAAACATGTGGCGCCTTCGATATCACGGTTGGACCGCTGATGAAGTTATGGGGATTCTTCCGCGGATGTGGGCGGCTGCCTGAACCGTGCGAACTGAAGCTGGCGTTGAGGCGGATCGACTATCGGCATGTAAAGTTAGATGCCGCGGCACACACCTTGCAGTTCGACGAACATGGTGTTGAATTGGATTTTGGCGCAATCGGCAAAGGCTACGCCGTGGATAGAGTGGTTGAAATGTTGCGCGCGGATGGAGTTTCACGGGCGCTGGTCTCAGGCGGCACAAGCAGCATTTACGCCATCGGCGCGCCTCCTGGCGAGCACGGTTGGGAGATATCCGTGTGCGATCCTTTCGACCGCAGGAAACAGGCATGTTCGCTGAGACTACGGAACATGTCGATCTCTATCTCTGGAAGTCAGGAGAAATCATTTTTGCTGGATGGCAAGGTCTATACGCACCTTCTCGATCCCCGCAGCGGCAAGCCCGTGGAAGACATGCTCATGACCGTGGTCATCGCCTCATCCAATGCAGCGAGCGACGCATTGTCGACGGCCTTCTTCGTGTCCGGCGTGAAGCAGACGCAGGCATATCTTCAGAATCATCCCAATCTGACTGCGATGTTCTACCTGCCCAAGGGTTCCTCGCGCACCACAGAACAAGTGGTTCTGAAGTCGAATCTCATCGCCCTGCCTGCCGATTCCTTTATCTGGCCTTGAAACTAGGACACTACCCGTCCTCAGGGTATCTTGACAAGATCGGCGCGATCGAGAACGGCCAGCAGCGCGTAATAGTTGTCCACCAGGAACCCTTCGTATCCATGCGCGCCGCCATGCCAGTCTTTCCAGTCGTAGGTCAACCCGTCGGGGGCGCGGCCGGTAAAGCCCTGCTTCGCAAAGGCATCGAGCATAGGCATCAGGATCTTGTCGGCCTGCTCCTTTTCGCCCACATGATAGAGTGCGGCCATCGTGAAATAGGCAAAGCAACCCGTGGCGCCGCCGTTCTCATAGATCTCGAAGCCGTCGCTCCCATCCGCTTTCTTTCCTCCACCCCAGCGGTGGTCCGAGTTTAGATAATCTTCGTGGCGGATGGGCACCAGGTTGCCGGGAAGACCGAGCGCAAAGTTCCTGAATCCGACACTGTCCATCTTGGCCAGGATGCGGTCCATTACCTGACGCCCTTGCGCGCCCTCGATTAACCCGTAGCGCACCGCAATGCCGTTGATGTAGGGAAAGTAATAGTTGTGCAATTGCCCGTCTCTACTTCTCCAGCCGGCCACAACGCCCGCCGATGGATCGAGGAATGCGTCCGCGTAGGCAGCGCGAATGGCATCGGCCCGGGCGCTGTACCTGGCTGCGTCGTCCTTCTCTCCAATGCGATCGGCCAGCGCGGCCATGCCCCGCAGCGCACGATAACCCAGCGCGTTCCCATAGGCGTCCTGGTGGCCGAAGCCGATCGTGTCCCACCAGTTGGCCGCAGCATTGATGACACCTTCTTTCCACGAACCGGAGTTCCCGCTGCCTGGGTATTCCAGCAGCGGGCTGCCGTCGGCATTCGCGACCATCAGAGTTTCAGCCCACTTGCGCAGTCCTTTGTAATTCTGGCGCAGCCACCGCTCGTCGCCGCTCCCGTCGACGTAGTCATAGGCCGAAATCAGGAGCGAAGGGTAGGTGTCGGTGAACACATGGGCATCCGGGGAATTGGCTTGGATTGCCGCGTCGAACATCTGATAGCCCGGCAGCCCGTAGCCGAGAAACCCGGCCAGGTAGCGATCCAGCGTTTCGCGAATCAGGTCGAGCGCGGTCAGCCCTTTCACCAACTCCGGCGTATACCGCGCCATGTCGGCATATTCGTAAACGGTGAAGGCGCAGGGATCGCTGGCGGCGTGGTTGGCCAGCACGTGCAGCTCCGCATGCAACTGGAAGATATCCAGAAAGTCCCGCCGGAAACCGTCGAACCGCGCGTCTGTGGGATCCATGCCAGGGATCGCCGGAAAGATGGCCGCGGTTTGAAGCGTGTACTCCACCCCCCTGTGTTCGTCCGAGGCAGCGGGAAATGTGACAGTCACATAATCCGGTTGCGGCTGAGCCAAATCAATCGGGGTCATGCCGTTTGTATTGCGGTGAGCAACGTAGCGGAGCACTGCAGCGTCGCTTCCTCTGGCGTAGACTCGCAGGGATCCCATGCCCGGCAGATGCAGCACCGCGGGCAAAGCAATGTCGCCCGCGGGCGTTACGTGTCCCAGAAGGGTGGCGTGCGTCACGTGCGGATCGAATTTCCACGTCAGATCGTGCGCGGCTCCGCCGGGCCGGAAGATGCTGCGCATTTGCAGGGTGTCGCCGTCGCACCGCATCTCCCAGACCGGATGCCCGGGGTCAGAAGCCGCCGCGTATTGCACCCAGCCGCCGCGCGTGGTCACCTTGTATGCAACCTGTGCGAGACCCGGGTCAACTAGCGGACTGGCTCGGAAACTACCGTGCTTGAGTGAGTCGATGCTTAGAGCGCTCATTCCCGGCTGGCGCGCGTCAAAAACGACGCGCATGGAAGGGGTCTGTCGCGTGAGCGCATCGTTCCCCGTCTCACCGGCCGCGGAGAGAGTTACAGCCAGCGCAAACGCCAGGAAAGGACCCCCGTTTCTCGTTAAGCCCAAGCGCAATAAAGAGGATTTGGTCTTTCGCTGTCCTGCAAACATCATGGTTTTTCCCTTTCGCCATACGATCCTAGCTAGGGACCTCCGGCCTCCCGACGGGTCGCAAGTGCACAGGTTGCACGGTTGGTAAGATGCAAGGAAGCTATGGAAGCGGAACTCAAAAACATATCCGATCATCCGACGAACGCCTTCTCGCGGAGTGAAATTCAGGCCAGGATTCCGCCGGGATGGCGGACGAAGACCTCGGGGTCGTAGATGGATGCATAAATGTCCGCTTGCTTGCGAATGCGCGCCCAGGTTGAATCGGCTTCCATCATGCTCTCCATAACGCCCAGGTAGCGACCCGATTCGATGTTGCCGTACTTGAAGAAACAGTCGGTGATGATCACGGTGCCTTTTGCCGTATCGATTGCAACGGCCATCGAAGAGCGGTGGTGGACGCCGGCCCAAAAGACGCGGATGCCCGGCTGAACGTCCTCTTCATCGGCGAGCAGACGCACTTTGTCCCAGCCCTCATTTTGAAGGTAGTGATTCACATCGGGCGGAACGCGCAAATGGCGCGGGACGTGAAGATGGTAGAAGGGGGCTTGAAAGTCTTCGATCCAGCCCCGTCGCGAGATACCGATGGTCGCGTTGCGAAACAGGTGAATGTTTGCCGTGGCATAGGCCTGCAATGGAGTGACCAGGACTAATGAAATGTCTTCAGGAGTTAGCCCCTGGGATCGAAGAATGTTCTGTGGCAACTGATTCTCGGTGCGAACGATTTGCGCCTCCGAGTACCCGAAGAAATCGACCCAGGCCTTGTTGATGATTCCCAGATCCTGTGGAGGACCTGTGTTGATGAGAATATTCTGGCCACCGCCGCGAACCAGGTAGATCAAGGCGTTCATCTCCTCCCTCCGATTCCAAGCGTCCATCCAGTAGACCTCGGGGCCGGGAACCCAGAATGTGCCAGCGTTGAAAGCCTGAACCGAATACTTCATTTCACACCGCCTTCTTAATAGATGATGCGACTTGTCCTTGTGAAACGTGCGCTCGGAACTTGCAGATTCCGTCGAGAAACACGCCTATATCGCTGCCCAGACTTATGACGCGAAATCCCTTCGCGATCCAATGAACTGCTGCCTCCGGGGAAGGTGGCAAAAACCCGGGAGCAACACCATGGCGGCGGCAGGCGGAGACAAATGCGTCCATCGCCGCGAGGAAGCGCGGATGATCGAACTGAGTGGGGATTCCCATCGAGACAGTGAGATCGTAATGTCCAACCCAGGCAATGTCCACGCCGGGCACGGAAATAATGTCGTCCAGGTTCTCAAAGGCCTTTGCCGTTTCGAGCAGGAGAATGACTGCAGTTTCCTCATTGGCTTTGGCGAAGCATTCCGGTGGGCCGGCGCGATAGAGGTCGTGCGCGATGCCGAGGGCGACTCCGCGTTTGCCCTCGGGTGCATAGCGAAGCTGGCTGACGATCTCTTCGGCTTGCTTCCTGGTCTCGACTCGAGGCACCATTACGCCTCGAGCGCCTAAATCCAATGCTCTGGACAAGGGAGCGAATTCAACATCGGGAACGCGTGCGAGGGGAACAATGTTGCTCCCGCGGCAGGAGGCAATCATCTCTGCGAGCAGAGCAATGTCGCAACGTCCGTGCTCCATATCGAAGATCACGAAGTCGAGATCGCAGCCTGCCAGCATGGGCCCGATACCGGGAGTGAAGAACTCCAGAACCATCTGCCCGAGAAGTACATCTCCTTGTTTAAGCCTCTGTCGGAAACCGCTCATGGCCTGGCCTCCATCGCAATGAAGTTAGCTTTGAAATGTGCAAGTTTGTCAAGGAACAATGGATTGTCGAGCACCTGAGGATTGACCACATGAGCTGGAATCTCTCCGCGGTATATGGCCAAAGCTCCTTCACAATCGATGCGTCCCATGTCCCGGAAGAGCTCTTCGGTCCAACATATGGAGTGCGAGGTCAAGATAACATTCTCCATCGCGATGAGCGGGGAATCGGTGCTGAGGGGCTCTTGTGCGAAAACGTCCAGCGCGGCTCCTGCGATCTGATTGGTCTGCAAGGCTTCAATGAGTGCCGCTTCATCGACGATGGGACCGCGCGCCGTGTTGATCAGCACCGCGTCGGATTTCATGAGAGCGAACTGTGTCTTGCCCAGCAGGCCGCGCGTTTCGGGGGTGAGCGGGCAATTTACCAGGACGTAGTCTGAATCGCGCAGCAGTTCGTCAAGAGACACCAATTCAACAGCTAACTCCGCCGCGCGCTCGAAGGAAGCGAAGGGATCGAAAGCGAGAAACCGACGGACACCGAAGGGGCGCAACAGGTGAATCGCTTCCGTCGCGATGTTTCCCAAACCAATGGTTCCGATGACTCGGTCGCGTGGCTCGCGCCCCAGGGTACGCGTGCTCTCCGCCCATTGTCCTTTTCGCACCTGGCGATCCTTGATCAGCAGGCGATGAGAAAGTGCGAGCACGAGAAGAACGATAGACTCCGCCACGGGCCGCACCACGCCACCAGGTGTGATAAACACAGCGATTCCGTGTTCTGTGCAAGCCTTGAGATCCACATTGTCATATCCAACACCGCAGCGGCCGATGGCGCAGAGCCGCGAGATGCCTTCCAGTGATTGAGCCGTAATCTTCGGCTTGAGGGAAATGAGCACATCGTAACCGACCAGTTGCGTGGGGGAATACTCCGCTCGATATTCGGGTAGAAAGTTGTACGCGACACCGGGCACACGGTGCAGCAAAGATAATCCGATGTCGGGAAAGGCCAGGCGACCATCCTCTCCGCAAAAGTCCGCTGAGAAACCTACCTGAAACCTTGCCGTATCCGGCAAACTTTCAGGTTGTTCATTGATACTCATGTATTACGCTCCTGCAAGACGACATAAACCTTAAAGATCGAAGCTTCCGCAGACTTCCGCGGGGCCACGGTACTCTGAGCAACCATGCCAATCCAGGTCTTCGATTCGTCATCGGGGTTGAAGAACAAGGCTGGTCAGGAAACGATCCGGCATTCAGATGGCGAATGAAACAGTTAGCGCTCGGTGTGGGGATAAAAGCGACGATGGCGCGAAAAGTCTCCTGCTTCGATTGCCTGCAACCCTGCTGGACAAATACATCTGATGATCGGATAATTAACCCGCTTGAGCAGAGTCTGTCAAGGAGCGGAAATTCCTGGAAAGGAGACCCAGCGTTTATGGGCGTTCCTTGACCATTCGAGCTACCGGTTGGACTCATCTTCGGTGAAGCTTGCTGTAAGACAAAGACTGGGTGCTTTAAATGGCAATCGTGGAGAAAGGAAAATTCGATGGCTGAAACACAAGTAAGCATAAAACGGTATGAAATGCTGATCGACGGCGAGTTTGTACCGTCGAAGAAGACACTCGAAGTCTTGAACCCTTCAACGGAGCAGGTGATCTCCGAATTCCCCAATGGCACGGCCGAACACGTGGATCGATCCGTGCTGGCCGCGGAGAAGGCACAAAAGGCATGGGCCGCATTGCCGGCGATTCGCCGGGCGGGCCACCTGCGCGAGATTGCTACGCTTATTCGGGCCAATCGCGAATCCCTCGCCGACGTTATTACGGAAGAGCAGGGTAAGATTCGCTCGCTGGCGCAGGTCGAGGTGGATTTCTCGGCCGACTACCTGGATTACATGGCGGAGTTTGCCCGTCGCTACGAAGGCGAGATCATACAGAGCGATCGTCCCGGCGAGAACATTCTGTTATTCAAAATGCCGATTGGCGTGATTGCGGGTATTCTTCCCTGGAACTTCCCGTTTTTCCTGATCGTGCGCAAGATGGCGCCTGCGTTGGTCACGGGTAACACCATCGTCATTAAGCCCAGCAGCGAAACCCCTAACAACGCATTCGAGTTTGCGCGGTTGGTAGCGCAGTCGTCGCTGCCCAAGGGTGTCTTCAATCTCGTCTCCGGTTCCGGATCGGTCGTGGGCAACGCGCTGGCCGCCCATCCAAAAGTAGGCATGGTCAGCCTCACGGGAAGCGTACAAGGCGGTGTGGCCGTGATGCATGCGGCAGCGGATAACGTCACCAAGGTTTCACTTGAGCTTGGCGGAAAGGCGCCGGCAATCGTGATGGGCGATGCGGACATCGACCTCGCCGTTCGCGCCATCCGAGCCTCACGCATCATCAACACCGGCCAGGTCTGCAACTGCGCCGAGCGCGTCTATGTCCACGAATCGGTTGCGGAAGAGTTCACGGAAAAGACTGTGGCGGCCATGCAGCAAACCATCGTCGGCGATCCCTTTGCGCCGGCCACCGAGATGGGACCGATGGTCAGCAAACGGCAACGGGAGCTGGTGCATGAAGCCGTTGAGCAAGCCGTCAAGGACGGAGCTGAACTGAAGTGCGGCGGACATTTTGAGAGCACTGCCGGTTATTACTACCAGCCAACGGTGCTTACCCACTGCCGGCAGGAAACCGACATTATGCAGAAGGAGATCTTCGGGCCGGTATTGCCCATTACAACATTCAGGACCCTCGACGAGGCCATCGGTTGTGCAAATGACTGCGAGTACGGCCTGACGTCGTCCGTCTACACCCGCAGTCTGGATGTGGCCATGCGGGTTTCGAATGAGCTGAAATTTGGAGAGACCTACATCAATCGCGAAAATTTTGAGGCAATGCAAGGTTTTCACGCTGGATGGCGCAAGTCTGGAATCGGCGGCGCCGACGGCAAACACGGCCTCGAAGAGTACCTGCAGACTCATGTCGTCTACATGAACTACGACATCAAAGGGCAGTAGCCGCCGATCCGAGAGAGACAAATGAAGTTAAAGGAAAACGTGGCGATTGTGACGGGCGCTTCGAGCGGTATTGGGCGAGCGAGTGCCAAACTATTTGCCCGTGAAGGCGCCCGCGTCGTGGTGGCCGACAAGGATGCGCGTGGCGGCGAAGAAACGGTCGCAATGATTGGCGCTGAGGGGAATGTTGCATTCTTCACGCAGACGGACGTGACGAAGGAAGCAGATGTCCAGCGGATGATCGAAGCAACGATTGGGAAATGGGGCCGAATCGACATTCTCTTTAACAACGCCGGCGTCGTGATGGTAAAACCGCTGGAGCAGATGACCGAAGAGGAGTGGGACCGGGTGATGGCCGTCAATGTCAAGGCAGGCTTTTTTACCATCAAGCATGTTGTCCCGCATATGCGACGGCAAGGCGGAGGCGTGATTCTCAACAATGGGTCGATTTCAAGCTTTAATGGTCAGCTTGGCACACCGGTGTATTCGGCTTCGAAGGGGGCGATTGCGCTGCTTACCAAGTCGCTCGCACTGGACTATGGAAGGGATCGGATCCGCGTGAACTGTCTCTGCCCGGGAATCACCGATACTCCAATGCTCCGCGAACACGTTGGCCACGGCAGCGAGGGAGAAGCCAAACTTCGCGCGCGTCTTGCGCGTGTACCGCTCGGGGAGATGCTCAGCCCTGAAGATGTGGCGCGCGCAGCTTTGTACCTGGTGTCAGATGACTCGGCTGGCATAACGGGCATTCTTCACGTGGTTGACGGTGGCTTGATCGCGGCCTCAGAATACAACGTGCCATTGTAAGCCTACGGCTTTTTTTCGCGCCAGTCTCGGATAACTTGATCCGGTCTTTGACCATCCCACGGTCCAAAGTATTTTCTACAGAGCGGAGAATTGAATCTTGATGTCCAATTCAATTGAGGAAAAGATTGTTCCGGCGCGCGGCAACAAAACAGGGTCAGGCGGACCGGCAGGTGTTGAGTTATGCACTTTCGTTTCAGAAAGGGTGGGAGCAAAGGGCTTCAGCACCGGTCTGGCAAGGTTCAAGCCGCAAGCTTACCTGCCTTACCATCTTCATCGATTCAGCGAATGCATTGTTGTTGTCGAAGGCCATGCCTGCGTTCTTGTTGAAGGGAGAGCGTACCGTTTGGCTCCCTTCGACTGCATGCATATTCCGTCAGGAGTCGCTCATCGGGTGGAGAACGAAAGCCGCGAACAAGAACTGGTCGCGCATTGGTCTTTTGGGAATGCCAGGCCGTCCAGAGAATTCGTGGACCGCCAATTCCCAATCGAGGATCGCGGCTCAGCAGGTCCAACCGGCGCGGATCCGGAAACTATCGTTCGCTATGACCAGGGCGCAGTCTACCAACTTTCACCGAACGCATATTTCCAGGACCTGTTCGCAAAGAGGTTTGGCTCTGTGGGTATCTGCGGCGGGCATGGGCGGTTCTTCCCCGGCGCGTCTCTTCCCTGCCACATACACGATTTCGATGAGTCGATCACGATTGTCAAGGGCAAAGCGGTATGCCTGGTTCAGGGAAGGCGCTACGAACTGAGCGACTGTGATACCGCATTTATTCCTCGCGGAATTCCGCATCGATTTCTAAACCAATCCGATGATGATATGGCGATGGTGTGGGTCTATGCCGGAAGTGAACCGGACCGCAGTATTGTAGACGCGGGATATTGTTCTGGAGAACTGCGGTGGACAGGAATGAACCAGGCAATCGAGCGAAAATCCTTGGACTCGTAGAGAACACGTCCGTGACTAGAACGTGACTCTCGCAGGATCAAAGGAGATCGAAGTCCTTGGGCGCAAATCTGCTACTGAGATTGTTCTTGCACTGGCTGGGCGGTCTCGCGTCGGCAAGCTTCTACATTCCATACCGGCGGGTACGCGGCTGGTCATGGGAGACTTACTGGCTGGCTGGTGGAGACTCAATTGGGTAGGCCCGAGTAGTCGTTTCGGTCCGGAAGGCCCTGAAGAAAAAGGGATTCGGTCCCGGCCTTATGCCTGAACGACAAATTGTCCACCGTGCCAGTAGCCGATGGAAAGCCATGCTGCCCCGAAAATCGGATCAAGTTGTCCACCTGCGCAGTTGTGGACAACATCCGATTCAGGTGTGGACAAGTTGTGCTTCAGGATTGGCATTGAGTAATGCGGTCCGCCTGAAGCACAATGACCATCATCACCATTATGAACCGGAAGCCGAAGAGGCCGCGGCTTTAAACCGGCGTTTCTGACTCGAAGGTCGGCTTGATCCCAAGCCACGGTCGCACGGACTTGCGGTTTTGGAATGGCACCTGCCATCGTTCAAAATGTCTTCGACGCTTCAGTTTCAGGACGGTTTTCCACTCGGTCCGGGATGCCGAACCTTTGCGGTCGTACGATCCAACGCGAATATCTTTGTCACATATATCGAACTTGCGGAGCAACTTTAGGAACGCGGCTGCTGCGGCGTCATCCTCCTTAAGGTCCGTAAACACCGGACACCCTTCGGAGTCCCATAGGAGCTCGACATAGGCATTGCCCCTTTCTGAGAGAATTCTGCCTCCCTTGAGGTCCTCAATCCGATCATCTAATTGCTTGATGATCTCATTGTCGAATGGATCAAGTGGACGAACCGGAATGATTGAACGCGTCGCCGGATGAGAATTTCGCGAAGATAGTTCCATGAAGCGATGTCGAAAGTCGCCGTTCCCGGGTGTCATGGTGCTGAGATAATGGGCGGCATCTCTGGTCGCTTTTGCCCGGTTAACATCCATTCCCAGGTCCGCAGCTGCCAGATTGATTGCCGCGTCTGCCTTCTCAACTTCGGCGTCTACCACCTCAACGACGCCAAGAATATCCCACGCTTCGAGGATCTCCGTCAGGAAACTCGAGGCTTGTTTGTTCGCCGGCGGCGGGGCTGCTGCCGGAATAATCGCGCTCAACCTGGCCATATTCCCCAGCAGGCTTACCGCGAATTCCATCGCGCTTTGGGAATCGAAACTTTTATCTTCGGGATCTGAGCCGTTCCCGACCGCCAGACAGAGCTATTCAGGAGTGGGAGATAACTCGCCGGAACGCGACAAATAGACGCGCAATAGTTCGCAGCAAAAATGGAAATACCGGGGGAGTGTCGTGCGTCCGTGCAGATGTCCCATCAATTGACTCATCAAGAAAACATCGGAGTTCCATGGCTCACCCGTGCGCCGGATTTTCCGGGGGCGGAAGTCACTCTGCAGCTACCATTTTTTGTTTTTCAACGACTTACAAAGCCGCGAGAACTGCCTAAATGCGCGGAAGTCGCGTAAGGCATCACCAACTGTGGGTAGAACTGTGGGTGGGGATATCCAGAGGGATATCCAGTGGTAAGCTGATTTTTGCAGATACTGCAACCACTGGCAGTCGGCCACGTCCGATTTGCGCCCCGGCAGATGCTTGACGTGTCTGGAGTTGACCAGGCAAACGCGGATGGGGAGTTCGCCGTTAACCGGGCATCAGTGTGGCGAAAGTCAATTCAGAGTTTTTGGATGTATCATTCGCGTTGCGACGATGGCCGTTTGGCCCGGTGCGCCCGCGATTACCTCAGTCTTAATAAGCGCTTCAAAGTAGACAGGCGTTGTTGGCGGCCCCGATAAACCGAGTGCTTGGAGCAGGTCGCGTCGCCCATTTTCAGTTACAAGATATGGCAAAGTGCTTTCGGTGCCTTCCTGCGTGCAGCCTTGTAGAAGCAATACCGAGTCGTGGCCGCCCTGCCCGGGGAGCAGAGCGATGTCAGCATAGTCGAAGCCAGCGGAGCCGGTGTAGGCAAGGCACTCATAGCTGTTCTGTTCACCCGGCATCGGCGCCTTGTTCTTCCATGACATAGAAGATTGATTTGCGATTTCTGCAAAGTTCAACCGATCTTGAAACATCGAAGACCAGGGGTTGGACGTGAAACTGCCTAAGATAATGAAATCTCCGCTATCGAAATCTCGAGGCCGTAAATCGCGCGCCGAGCGAAAGTTGAGCTGCAGTCCATGCGTTCCAAGGAGGTTGGCGAGTTTTGTCGCAATCACCGCGTCTGCCGACGAGGTCAGGCTCGATGCACCGATGTATTCGAATAAATGCTTCTGTCCGAAGTTGGACCCTTTGAGATTCAAGTTGCCTACAGTGGGATTCTGAATATACTCTTGCAGCGATCGATGGCGATCCAAAAGTATATCGATCATCGAGTCGTTTGCGTCTGCGCCAACTATGATGGTTGGCATCGACGGGTTAGTCACAGCCCAAAGCGGCCAGGGCATCGCGGCAGCGGCCGGCGCCGGTCGCTGCCGGTTCAGCAGGACCACGCTTGACGCTCCAATCAACAGGCCCCAAGCGAAGAGAAACGGCAAATGCCATCGCCGAAGTGGAGTCCTATGGGGTGCATTGGGCTCGGAGATCGATGTCGTTTCTCCCTGTGAGCCAGGCACGTCTAGCGGGCGGTTTTCGTGAATGACAGGTACGAACGCCCCCTTTGGTATTTCGAGGAAGATGGTCTCGTCCCGGCCAACCGTGTCGAAATATTCGTGCAGCTTTAATCGGAGCTGCCTCACATGTACCCGCACGGTGCTATCTTCCGTAGGACTATAGTCAGCTGGCTTACTGAAGACTGCGTGACCGATTTCCTTTTCGGTCAACGTTTCCGGATGGCCATTGAGGGTCTGCGTCACGAGGTAACGGAGAAGTTCGCGGAAGCGAGGCGATTTACGGAAAGGCTCGGTCTCGGATATCCGTTCTACGAGCTGCCAACGGGGATCGTCCCCAGTCCCCTCCAAATCTCCACCGCTCGATGCTGACAAAGGGACACTCCAATGTGGTCAAATGCGTTTGCACGACCCAACGAAGCCTGATACCTCGACCCATGAGCGTAGCAAACCCGCTTGCTCATCGTCAACCGCCGGGGGCCCCGGATAGAACAGCGATTTAACAGAGATTTATCCGGTTTAACCCTTTCATTACGCGGGGACAATTCCGAGAATGACTGAACTACCAAAAGGAGTGCCATTGTGAGCGTTGAATACATGAACTCTAGTCCTGGCATCCTCTCTCTGAACCCGGAATCGAACTCGGACAGAGAGGGCCACACAACAACCACAATTCCAAGCGCCCCTGCCCGGCGGCTTAGATCCTGTCGCCCTGGGTTTCTCCTTGTTTTGGCGTTTCTGTGCGCTTGGATGACTGCACGGGCCCAGCAAAATACGGCTGAAATCGTGGGCACTGTAACCGATTCATCGGGGGCCGTGGTTCCCACCGTCCAAGTGGTGATCGAGAACATGGGTACGGGTGTGCACCGTTCGATTCAAACCCAGGACGGCAGCTACGCATTCACCTTGTTGCAAATTGGCAAGTACGCGGTGCACGTGAGCGCAGCCGGGTTCAAGACCTCAGATGTTCCGGCCTTCGACCTGGACGCCGGCGAGCGGCGGCGCATAGACGTGACCCTGCAGGTTGGCGCACAGAGCGAGTCGGTCCAGGTTTCGGCCAACGTGGAGGCACAACTCGAAACGGACAACTCAACCATCACACAGACCATTTCCGAACAAAACATCCAGAACCTGCCGATGAACGGCCTGAATTATGTTGTGCTGGCTCAGGATCTTACCGCCGGGGCGAACCAGGGGCTGCCGGGCCAGATCAACTCCGGACAAAGACCCGACGATCGGCGCGTGACTTCTGAGATCTCGGCCAATGGGCAGTTTCCATCAGCCAACAATAACCTGATTGATGGAATGGACAACAACGAGCGCATTATCGGTGGCCTCGGCGTGCGTCCCTCAACTGAAGCGCTGGAAGATCTCCGCGTTGAAACCAGCATCTATTCTGCCGACATTAGTCGCGCCGCCGGCGCCGTGATCAACATGATCACCAAGGCCGGCACCAACAAATTCCACGGATCGGCCTACGAGTATATCCGCAACGACGACCTCGACGCACGGAACTACTTTGCCTTGACCCAGCCCGAACTCAGGCAGAATCAGTTTGGCGGCTCCGTGGGCGGGCCGATTCTCAAAAGCAAAGCATTCTTCTTCTTCGACTACGAAGGCCTGCGCGTCGTCAATGGCGTGACGTCGGAAGTCCAGGTCCCGACGGCGTACGAGGTGGCTAGTTTGAAGACCAGTAACGGTTCTTCTGTCGATCTGACCGACCTCGGAGGAAACGTCATCTCGACCACTGGTTCGGCCGCCGACGGAACTCTATTGAATTCGATTGCCGCGGCCTACTTCGCACTGTATCCAACGTGCAACGTCTGCGATCCCGCGAGCACGAATAACTTCTACTCCTACTCTCCGCGCAGGACGCAGAATGCAAATACGATCGATTCGCGCGCTGACTATCACTTCAACGAATCCAACTCCACATTTGCCCACTACACCTACAACCGGACCATCACAAGCACACCGGGAGAGCTTCCCCCGGTGAACGGAATTTCCCCGGGCGGAGAGATGTGGGATTTCGCCGGAGCGTCCAACGAATATCAGCACAACATCCAACTGAATTACGTTCACATCTTCACCCCCCGGCTGCTCAGCGAAGTGAAGGTGGGCTGGACGCGCATCCAGAATCTCTCGCTTCCGCTCAATTGGGGCGTTGCTGCCTCCACAAAGCTGGGTCTTCTCGGGGCCAACGACACCGCTACGGATTCCGGCCTTACGCCTATGCAAATTGGCAACTACGCCACGCTGGGAGACGAAGCCTACGTGCCGATCGAAGACATCGACGACACAGGCCAGTTGAACGCTACCGTTACCTACACTCGCGGCAATCAGACCATCAAGGTGGGTACGACGGAGATTCGCCGGCTCTTTGAAAACGTTCAAAGCGCCTTTGGAATCGGCTCGTATTCGTTCAATGGCACCGGCATCACTTCGCTGACCAACTTCTTGACGGGCAGCGTTGGTTCCTTCACCCGTCAGAATCAGGTCTACCCAATGCAGAACCGGGGCTGGGAATCGGGCCAGTTCTTCCAGGACGACTGGCGCATTGCCAAGAAACTGACACTTAATCTCGGCGCTCGGTGGGACGTCTTCACGCCCTATACCGAGAGACACAACAGGATGTCCAACTTTGTTCTTGCAGCGGGAGAGTTGGAGGTTGCCAGTACAACTGGCGTCAGCCCTACAGCTAACGTGAACACCATTTATTCAAACTTCGCACCGAGGCTCGGCTTCTCTTACCAGGTCTTCCCGCACACAGTGATACGTGGCGGTTTTGGCATCACGTATCTAACCATGGGCTGGGGCACGCCGGTGGCTATGGAAAACCAACCGTTCACCTTTAATGCCACCACGAGCAATGTTCAGCTCACTTCGCCGATGGTAACTCCGGTTCCCACCACCGCCGCAAATCCGGCAGGTGGAGTGACGGGAAATGTCGACACGAAATTCCGGCCCACCGCAACCAGCCAGTGGAGCCTTGGCGTGGAGCAGGCATTCGGGCCGAATACGGTTGAACTACGCTACGTGGGGTCCACCGGCAGGCATGGCTACATGCCCAATGTCAATGCGGATACTCCAATGCCCAACCCGGATCTAACCGCATATGCCGCAAACGGGGGCTACGCGCTCCCCAGCCAACTGCCTTTGTACGGCCCCGACCCACAGACTGACCTCATTACCGCGACCGGCGGAGTCGTCATCTCTTACTCCGAAGGAGTCCAGAACTTTAACTCGCTTCAGGCAAAGTTCTCACGGCAATTGACCCACGGGCTGTCGATGAGCACGAACTTCACCTGGGAACGCGACATAAGCGATACGGACGTTGAGGGTGGCGCAGACGACTTTGAAGTCCCATCAATGATCCGGAAGATCGACTACGGCACCGACGAGAACGAAATCCGCGCACGCATAGGCGGCGGACTAACCTACTATTTGCCATTCGGGCAGTCGGCGCATGGCATTGAAAGGGCGGCGATTGGCGGATGGCAGCTCAATGCTTTGGGGAGATGGGCGACTGGCGGCGTCTTCAGCATTGAGGATTCGGCCACGATTCTTGATCCGATCTCAGGTAATTCCGTGCCTGCCATCAACAACGGCGTCAATACCAGCTACCGTCCGAACTGGGTCTCGGGCGTCAATCCCTTCAAGAACATTCCCGCAGGCCGATTCTTTAACGCGGCGGCATTTCAGACCCAACCCGTGGGAACAATCGGCAATGTCGAAAAGAACACAATGCGCGGGCCGCACCTGCGCAGTCTGGACCTCTCGGCATCCAAGGACTTCAAGTTGACTGAGCAGGTTACATTAAGATTCCGCGCCGAGGCATTCAACATCACAAATACCCCGACGTTCGCAAATCCCAGTGGCGACATTAACAGCAGTTCCGTCGGTCTGATCACCAGCACATTAAGCAATACCAATCCGCGCCAGATTCAGGGCTCCCTGAAATTTGTTTTCTAACCGGTACAACAAACCGCAGCAGAAGTGGGGCGCAAACGAAAGTTTGCGCCCCATGATTCTGCGAACTTGCAGTCTATATCGATCGCATTTCATTGTTTCCACACAGAATCATCGAACCATGGTTTTGCTGACCGATGTCTGCGCGAGATGGACTTGCTCCTTATCTTTATCTGTACGGAAAGAAAGGCAACATGATGAATTTACGCAGGCGGCCCCTGATCTTGGGATTGATACTCGCTTTGGGAATATTGGAACCGGCTCACGGCCAAGCGGTCAAAGAGAAGGCTTTGCCCACCGACTGCTTCGACGTTAGAAGTTTCGGCGCTACAGGGGATGGAAGAACCCTGGACACGCAGGCCATTCAGAATGCAATACGCGCCACCAACAAAGCCGGAGGCGGTACCGTCGTGTTTGCGCCCGGAACCTATCTTTCCGGGACGCTCGAGTTGTTGAGCAACGTCACGCTGGATGTTGAGGCCGGAGCAGTGATTCTGGCCAGCGAAGACCTGGCCCAGTATGGAGCGCTTCATGACTTTGGCTTTGGGCATGTTTACGGCCTCAACGCCACGGGCGCAGGGGAGAAGGTTGGCCTGATGGTCGCCAGGAATGCGGATAATATCGCAATCATCGGCCAGGGAGCCATTGACGGCAACAGCGATGCGTTTATCGATCCCAACAAGCCGCATTACTCGCTCGACTTCGATCCAAAATATACGCGCCAGGGTGAGGGATTCATGCGCGCCGTGCTCCAGACCGGCGACGGGCCCATTGACTTTAAGCCGCAGGGCCGGCCCGGAACCATGATTGTCTTTTTCCATTGCAGGAATGTGGCGTTCAGAGACGTCACCCTGCGCAATGCGCCCAACTGGACGTTGCATCTGCAGACCGTGGACGGCGCCGTGATGGACGGCGTACATATTCTGAATGACCTGCGCATCCCCAACAATGACGGGGTCGATTGTTACTCTTGCCGGCACGCGCATTTTTCCAATAGCGATATTCGGGCCGGTGACGATGATTTTGCGATTGTAGGCAGCGAAGATATCACGGTAACCAACTGCACCTTGACCTCAAATTCTTCCGGAATCCGGCTGGAAGACACCCACTCCAGCGTCTTCAGTAATTTGACCATTCATGCCAATCGCGGCATTGCAATTTACGAGAGCGGCAATGGCACGACCTCTTCCATCTTGTTCTCGGGCATAGTGATCGACACACACCTTCTTACCGGACACTGGTGGGGCAAGGGCGAACCTATTTATGTTGTGGTTGGTCAAATTGCTGTTGGTAAAACCGTCGATCAGAACGCCGATCTCCAGGACCTTTACGCCGCTCCGGGAAAGGCGAGCGGTCAAGGTGGAGTTGTGCGCGACATTCATTTCTCCAACATTAGCGCCGAGGCTGAAGGCGGCATTGTGCTTTATGGGAATCCAAGAGTGCCCATGGAGGCGATTTCATTCGACGGCATTCGACTTCATCTTCGCGTGACGCGCAAGGAAGTGAATGCGGCAGTGGGCGGGAATTTCGACTTCCGCTGGACAGCCGACAGTATGAAAACCGCAGTCTTTGCGCATGACGTACCAGGACTGTACGCCCGCGGCGTGAACGGACTTGGGATTCATGGGATGGAAGTGCAGTGGGCCGATGCGATGCCGGCTTATTACTCCTCTGCGCTAGTGGTGGAGGACGCCGAGAATCTCTCAGTTGACCGGATTGTCGGGCGCCAGGCCTCTGTGGGATCGGAATATCCGGTGATAGCCCTGATGCGAGTGAACGGGGTTTCGATTCGCAATAGCAGCGCAGCTGAAGGAGCATCGACATTTCTTTCGACGAGCCAAGTGACTGGCGAGGAACTTTTTGAAGGCAACAATCTGAGCCGTGCAAAACGCGCATTCAACACCAAGACGACATTCACTTTAAGCGGGAATCTCTGGCCGGGGAAGATGTAACGTGCCTGCCTCTCAAGCACGGAAAATGAATGCGTTGGCAGTCTCATCGTGAGCGCGCTACCAAGGCTGTTTGTGAGGTTCACCATGTATCGGAACTCTGTTTCATCGGTGGTGCAGTGGCTTTCGAGCCGAGCCCTACGAGTGCAACGCCACAAAGTTCTGCGCCATGTTTTAGTTCTGTTACTCGCGCTCGTATTTGTCATCACGACGGCGAAGAGCCAAACCGGTTGGTCGTGGCAGACGCATGACTACACGCTGGGTTGGGATTTGCACCATGATGTTGCGCAGTTGGTGCGGGCCGCGGATGGCAAGCGGGTTTTCTCCGGACCGCTGCTTCCGGGTTTCTGGCTGCAGCTGCCGAGCGGCGAGCGGCGCTTTGTCAAGGCTGAGTTCGACTCAGCTTCAGGCCAGCCAGGCGCGTCAGGCGGGACCATCGGGCTGCGCTTGCCCGGGGTTGGTTCCGGCACGTTGCGATTCAGTGCCGAACCATGGGGCATCGAATTTGAAGAACTACGAGTAACCTGGAGCGCAACCCCACCCGCGGTCATCGGTCTCTATTTCGGATCGGCCCCACTTACCGTTGAAGAAGAAAGCGTTGTGCCGTCGCTCGATCTCCCCTTCTGGCCGCGGTGGAGTGCTGAGGGCTACTGTGTTCCCAGCGGGAAAGGCGGCCCGGTACAGAGCTTTTTCCGCAACTGGGACATGGGACAAGCTAACTTCCCACTGGGAAATTTCGGCCCTTCCCTGGGCACACCTTATGCCGCGGCCTTCCCCCGTCCCGTGCTCAGCTCTGCGTTGGGCGGTCGAGAAGGTTGGGTCGCATTCGGACCGGGATCCATCCCGGACGCCGCGCTAATGTTCGAAATCCGCTCGTCAACGAGCACTTTGCATTATCTTTACCGCGAAGACCTTTGGGGTGCGCCGACTGCAAGTACGAGAGTCTGGTCTGAGCCGCTCCGATTGGCCTGGGCTCCTACAGCCTGGGACGCCTTCAGAAATCTCTTTGCGTCTTTTGCAGCCGGCAAAGCCGCGGCGCCCATCCACCAACAAGCTTTTTGGAACACCTGGGGCAACTTCAAAGACGGGAACTATGACCTGCGGCTGGAAGCAGATCAAGCGGCCGCTTTCGGGGCCAAGGTGCTGGTGATCGACGAGGGTTGGGAAAGCAACGAAGGCAGCGGTAATCTCAATCATCAGCGCTTTCCGCAATTTGCCGCCGATCTTGCATACATCCACAGCGAGGGGCTGGAGGTTGGCTTTTGGGAGGCAGTCGGCTGGGTGGCCGATGCGGCCGGGGCTGGACTGACTGCAGATGACTTGTTGGTGGGCCTCGACAAACAACCGAGAAAAGCGAGCTGGAACATGGCCGTGGATTCGGTGGGCACTGCTCACTACTGCCTCGACCCGAGTTCATTGCATACCCGAGAGTTCCTGCGTCGAAGGACAATCCGCGTGATGCGCGAATTTAGCCCGCAAGTGCTCAAACTCGATTTTGGGTACGGACTTCCCGGTCCCGACGTCGCGGCGCCGCGCAATCCGGAGTTTCGGGGTGAACGGTATGCGTTTGAGTTGCTGAAGATCATCGTCAGTGCCGCGCGGGAGGTAAATCCGGATGTCACGATTCAGTACTACGGTATCCACCCACTGATGAGACCTGTGACGGACGTTGTGGCTCTTGACGATCTCGGCGATGCAGGAGGGTACGAGGCAGAAGCCCATGGGCAATGGTCGATCTGGTCGGCACTGGCAGCGGCACAAGGAACGGCAATCATGGCATCGAGCGGGTACGACTGGAAAGCGGACTCCGATGTGCTGCTTGACACCGCGGTCATCGGCGCTCCTGGCTCTGTGTTGCCATTGCCGCACGCAGGGGAGCCGCCCCTGCCTGAAAGTTGGGTCTCGCATCGTAGAGCGCTGGCGCGATGGTATCGCCGTACCACCGGGTGGGGACCACTCTGGCTCAACTCGGATCGGGGTTCGATCGGGCATGAATCGGCGATGCGTACCTTCGGACGCATGGAACGGATCGAGGGAGAAGAACAGCTGACTGCTCTGGCTCTGCGCGCTCAGAAACCGGAGGGCGACGCGGCAAAGCCATTGCGTGGAATGCGGTGGGAAGGCCGATGGGCGTTGATCTCGCAGGACGACGCCAGCATTTTTTCCGCGGGCAAGCTGGCTTGTATTCCATTCGATGGCGGCTTTGTTGAAATTCCGCTCGGCTCCCGCCCCGTGCGCGTGTTGGCGGTGTGGCCCGGCCGCGAGGAGGCGGTGAACAATTGGACATTTTCTAATGGGAGGCTCCATCTGGAAGCCGGCACAAACCGGGAAGGAATCATGGGGTTCCTTGTGATTCGCGACCAACACTGAAAGGGATTTCTATGGACAAGCGACATTTCTTCTCATCGGCTTTGAGGCGGATCATGACGAACGGATCTCGATCCATCTCCATCCGCCAACTTTATCTCTCTCGCGTGATCTTGTTCGCTTCCTCAATTCCTATTCTCCTGGCCAGTTCATCTATGTTGGCGCAGACGTTGAAGTCTGCCGATTGTCGCGTAAAGGACTATGGGGCCAAGGGCGACGGGATTGCCGTGGACACGGTTGCCATCAATGCCGCGGTCGAGGACTGCTACTCGCGTGGTGGTGGAACTGTGGTGGTGGGAGCAGGCACGTATCTGACCGGAACCATTCGCCTGCTGGATAACATTACCCTGAAGCTCGAGCCAGGGGCTACGGTGCTGGGCAGCGGGAATCTGGCCGACTACCCGCACCTTGCCAACAGCTCAGAGGATCGGGACACGGCATTAATCGTTGCGGAAAATGGACATAACGTTGCCATCGTAGGTGAAGGCGTAATCGACGGGAATGGCCGCGCGTTTATCAACATAGGCGCAACCAATTTCCATCCTTTCTTCGAGACAGCGCAGACCCGTCAGAGCCAGGCATTCGGTGCCCGCATGGCGGAAGACCGCGAGGGGCCCGTAGAGATGAACGCCAGGCCCGGTGTCCTGATTCTGCTACTACGCGGTGACGGCATTGTTCTTCGCGACTTTCATGTTCTCGACAGCCCCAACTGGAGCATTCATGTCGCGTGCAGCAATCACATATCGATAAGCGGACTGGACGTGCGCAATAGCCTGCTGGTGCCTAACGCCGATGCCCTGGACGTTTCCGGTTCAAGCAATGTAACGATTGCAAACTCGTATCTTGAAGCTGGTGACGACGGGTTGGTGCTCGGAGGTCCCTGCGCCGATGGCTGGTGCCAGCAGCCAATGGAGAGTGTTGTTGTCTCAAATGTCATACTCCACAGCCGTTCTGCGGCCCTTCGCATCGGTCCTGCGGCAAAAGGTGCTCGCAACATGACATTTGAGAACTTGATCATCCGCGACAGCAATCGTGGCATCAATATCCAGTCCAGGGCCGGAGAAGTGGTGGAAGACCTGCTGTTCTCGAATGTGCTAAGCGAAACGAGGCTGATCGACGGGCCGTGGTGGGGGGCCGGAGAGCCGATATCGATCACCGTGGCTCGCTGGGCGTACCAGTCTTGGCCGGATGCCCCGGCACAAACCAGCGGGCGCATTCGCCACGTTGTATTTAACAACTTGATCGCCAAGAGCCAATCCCCGATCGTGATCTACAGTACCGAGCCCGGACTCATTGAGGATGTGAACTTCCGCGACCTGAAGCTGACCATGCAGCCGAGCCCATTGCAAGCAATTCTGGGCGGCAACCTGGATTTGCAGCCGACAACGCCGATAAGCCTTGGCATTGTCCACCACGATCTTTCGGCGATTGAGGTTCATAATGTGCGCGACCTGGATTTTACCGGCCTACAGGTGCATTGGGAGGGAACGTTCCCAGAGTTCTACCGGCATGCCGTTCATGCGGACGATTTCGACGGCCTGATCATTGATGGGTTTACAGGCAACGGGTCGACGGCGGGTTACGCAGCTTTGTCGTTTCTGCACGGAAAGAATCTCGCCGTGCACAATGCACGTGCGTCTGCCGGAGCTCTTATGGATCCGAATGGAATGCGAGTTGGCCCGGCAGTTGCAGCATCGCGGACGGTAGCGAAACAATAGCCGCTCGTGCTGAGGCTGCGAACAAGAAGCTGCTCCGCCCTCAATGTCGGACGCAAACTGAATGTAATCGTTTTACGGCTCGTTTATGTGTGGGTGGCGTGGGACACCTCCTTCTCCAGCGGCATAATTGCTCAACTCGATCCTGAGGGACTGTTAGGTATGGTCGCTGCTTTTCTTCGCTCGGACGGCGCTCTTAACTCCACATATCTTGACTGGACCGGTAAGTCGACAGGATGGTATGCGCAATCACCGTCCGCTCTTACGGAGATTGTCTGCGATTACCCGCGCCACACCGGCAAGCGCGAATCGCTCGACGCGAAGATTGGGAATTACTCGCTGCTTGGCGTTGCATGTTTCGCCAAGACTCGCGCATCTTCCCGGACGCGCGTCATCCGTCCGCAACGACGGCGGAGCGTAATTACACCCAACATGACCGCAGGCCATGAACGGCTTCGGGAGGAGTGGATCGAGATCCCGGTGCCGGCGCTGGCAAGCGACCTACCGGCTCAACCGTGGCGAATCCCCTGAACAGATTGCCGCCCACTTCGGCTGCACACAGGCTCAAGAACTTGTTGCTTAATTGACCCCATTCCTGTATGGTGGCCGCATCGAAGCAAAAGCTGTAAGTAATTGATTTTAAACTTGGTGGACCTGATCGGGATCGAACCGATGACCTCTTCCATGCCATGGTGGGCAGGAAAATGCAAATTATAGACGGCACAGTACTTATGAACCGGCACAACCGGCAAAAACGGCACAATCGGCCCTATTTGCTGCCAAAATGCTGCCAAATTTACCTAGCGGGCCAAAAGGGCTGATTGTGTGG
>Ga0181517_10001734_pt1 | contig 23519 bp, 28 predicted proteins | sample PEATcosm2014_Bin_31_FD_119748 | JGI IMG/M metagenome (GOLD analysis project Ga0181517, IMG submission 119748) | Peatland microbial communities from MTU Mesocosm Facility, Houghton, MI, USA - PEATcosm2014_Bin01_30_metaG | ecosystem: Environmental > Terrestrial > Soil > Wetlands > Peat | place... | reverse complement strand
GCCGACTGCGGCCTCGCTGGATCGTCTGGGAAAACGTCCCCGGTGTTCTGTCCTCGAACGGCGGGCGGGACTTCGGCTCCATCGTCGGGGCGCTGGCGGAACTCGGGTATGGTTGCGCCTGGCGAGTGCTGGACGCTCAGTTCTTTGGAGTGCCCCAGCGACGCCGTCGTGTCTTCGTTGTCGGACATCTTGGAGACTGGCGGCGTGCCGCAGCGGTACTTCTTGAGCGCGAAGGCCTGTGCAGGCATACTCCGGCGCGCCGCAAAGCGCGGGAAGACGTTGCCGGATCTCTTGGCGGCGGCACTGGCGAGCGTAGCTGGTGCAACGACCTTGACCGGTCGGGAGCGTTCGTGTCCATGAGCCTGAATGCAAAGGGAGGCTGTGGGCGGCTTGACGGTGAGAGCGAAACGTTCGTGGCATCCGGTTGTGGCTATTGGAACGAATCGGAATCGGCGGAAACGCTTGGGACGCAGGGGCGTGCGCTTTATGAAAGCACCGCCATCGTAAGCCCCCTGGCACCGACGGCGTTCTCCGCGAAGGACCATGGAGCCGACGCCGGTCCACTCGCGCCGACGCTCCGCGCGATGCCGCACGACCGCAGCCATGCGAACGCGGGTGGCCAGGTCGCGGTGTGCTTCGAGAGTCGCGTGGCGCGCAACGGGAGGGGCGGTCCATCCGGAATTGTGCCGCCGCTCAAGGCGCAGTCCGGCGGCACTGGACGGGGCGACGCCGCTCCGTTGCTCGCCGTCGGCGGGCCCCTGGCGGTCAGGCGATTAACCCCGCGGGAGTGCGAGCGGCTGCAGGGGATGCCCGACGATTACACGTTGATCCCGTATCGAGGGAAGCCCGCCGCCGACGGTCCTCGGTACCGGGCGATTGGAAACTCGATGGCGGTGCCAGTGATGCGGTGGATTGGCCGCCGGATTCAGATGGTGGACAGCATTGGCGGCTGAAACTCGTGTCCCGCCCGCCATGGCGCGACAAATCGAACTGTGGCCCGTCGAGCGGCTGGTGCCATACGCCAGGAATGCACGGACGCATTCCGACGACCAGATCGCCCAGATTGCAGCGAGCATCGTGGAGTTCGGTTTCAACAATCCCGTCCTGGTGGACACCAGCGCCGGTATCATCGCCGGCCACGGCCGCCTGTTGGCCGCGCGGAAGTTGCGGCTGGAGCATGTGCCGGTGGTCGTGCTCGATCACCTCAGCGAAACGCAGAAGCGTGCGTACATACTCGCGGACAACCGGATCAGTGAGAACGCCGGGTGGGACGAAGATACGCTGGCGGCGGAACTCGGGGAACTTCAATCTGCCGATTGGCGGCTCGATCTGCTGGGCTTCTCCGAGGAGGAACTGGCCAAGCTCCTGGCAGACACCGAGCCTGCGACAGAGGCTCCTGCGGCGTCGGAAGAGGAGATTTCCGAAGCGCCGGCAGAGCCGGTAACGCGGGCCGGAGACGTCTGGTTGATCGGAAAGCACCGGCTGATTTGCGGGGACTGCCGCGACCACGGGACGCGCGCACGATTGTTCGACGGGCAGAAGGCGAACGTAGTGATTACCTCGCCGCCGTACGCTACGCAGCGCGAGTACGATCCCGCGAGCGGTTTTAAGCCGGTGCCGCCGGAAGAGTATGTGGAGTGGTTCCGCGCAGTGGCCAGCGGGGTCGAAGCGGTGCTGGCTCCGGACGGTTCTTACTTCCTCAACATCAAGGAACATGCCGGCGACGGGGAACGCGACCTCTACGTGAAAGACCTTGTCATCGCGCACCGGCGGCAGTGGGGCTGGCGATTCGTCGACGAGTTCTGCTGGCGCAAGACCGACAATGGCGTGCCGGGCGGATGGGGCAATCGCTTCAAGAATGCATGGGAGCCGGTGTTAGTTTACGCTTCATACTGCACCTCATATTTAACATTGTTCCTAGCGGCATGCTGGGGCGGCTTCAGTGAGGAACTGGCCGGAGCCTGATAGAGGTAGTGCCCGCGACCATCGCAAGCCTGGCCGCGGAGTCGGCCATCGGCACGCAGCCGCGCGACGGCTTTCTCGGAAACGTCGAGCATTTGTGCCACCTCCCGCCGCGTGCTCAGTCCAGCTTCGCGTAGCCGCTGATATCGACTCTTGAGATGGTGATAGCGCTCGATCATGCTGACACGCTTCGTGGTGAAGCGTGTGCCATCGGCCGGCCGGAGGCCGCGTTCGTTCAGAATGGCCGCGATCTCTGCCCTGGTGTGGTGATTCAGCAGCCGATCAATCTCGGCGACCACCTCCGGGTCGGTCGAGCGCAGATCGAACGGGCTCACCTGAAGCGTCCTGGTAGCTCCGCCCTTGAACCGGACCTGAACGGTGATTTGTTCACCGCGGAGCAGCGTTACGTCCTCGAGAATAAGCCGGGCCATCCGTTTGCGTTCCCGATCCGGCGTATTGGGGGCGTTCCAGAGGCGGGGAAAATCGGAAGCCAAAGAAAGGATCTGGCTCCGCTTTTCCGAATCGATTCGCAATTCATCCGCCTTGCGCTGGCGGTCGTACTCTTGCTGGGCCTCGGCCAGGACGCGCAGTTTTTGGTTCCAGTCAGCTTCGAGGGCATCCGCAACCAGACGGTTATCGGGATCGACTCGCATGTATCGCCGCTGCGCCAAGTGCGCTTCGTATTGCGCCCGCTCCACCTGAATCTCCCGGAGGCGGTCGGCTTCTCCGAGCCGGTCCTGAATCTCCTGTTGTACACTCAGCGCCAGTTCCAGAGCCGCCGGACTCATGACTTCGACCAGCAGCGCTCCGATCGCCTGGTCGACACGGGTGCCGGGGACGTTCTGGCACAACGGCCCGCCATGGCGGCTCTCCCCGCCACAGATGTAAGCCGGGGCGATACGTTGCCGGTCACTGTGATATCGGATTGTCATGCGGCGGCCACAGCGGCCGCACAGCACCAGCCCTTGCAGCAACGCCGGCCCCTCACGCGCCGGTCCTTGCCGCCGGTCTTCGCTGTCGCCGTGTGCTTGCGAGTTTTCCGCCAGCCGCCGCAAAATGTCCTCATGCTCCTCCCAGGTGATGTAGCCGGGGTGAGCGTTTTTCAGGAAGGCATGCCACTGTTCGGAGGGCACAGTCTGGTTGCGATAGCCCGCGCCGTCGATCTTTTTGTGGCAACGATGCTGACCGTAGACGTACGCGCCGGCGTAGCGGGGATTGCGCAGCACATAACGGGCACGGCTAAGTTCCAAGGATCCCCAGACCAACTGCCCCTTGCGTGGTCCGCAAACCGGCCGTCCCGGAAACTTCAGCCCCTGCGCGTGGAATTCGCGGACAGTGGCCGAAACCGAACCGGTGCGGCGGAAGGTGGCGAACAACAACCGGATGCTTTCGCGCACCTGCTGGTCCGGATCGATGACGACCTCGCCGGTGTCGCTATAGATGAAGCCGATGGGCAGAGCGATGGCCAACTCGCCGCGCTTGGCTTTGTGCAGCAAGCCGCCGCGCATGCGCGCATGCAGGACGTGCAATTCGGCCTCGCTCATGGTGCCCTTCAGCCCCAGCAGCAGGCGATCGTTGAAATGGCCCGGATCGTAGATTCCATCGTCGTCCAGGATGAGAGTGTCGGTGAGCCCGCAGAGTTCCACCAGGCGATGCCAGTCGCTGGAGTTGCGCGCCAGGCGCGAGACCTCCAGACCGAGCACGATACCCGCGCGTCCCAGGCTGACTTCGCTGACCAGCTTTTGAAAGCCCTCCCGGTCCGCGGCGGAAGCAGTGGCGGCGGAGTGGCCCAGATCGTGATCGATGACCACCACCCGTTCCAGCGGCCAGCCCAGGGCAACCGCGCGCTGGCGCAGGTCGTACTGCCGCTGCGTGCTCTCGGTGTTTTCCAGTACCTGCCGTGGCGTGGATTGCCGGATGTAGAGATAGGCATCCCGCCGCAAATGGCTGGCGGTTACTTTCTGATGGGCTTCGCTCAGCATGCACACTCCTTTCGGGCGCCGAGAGCCATGCTGGCCAACAGCAGCACGGCTGCAGCGGTTTGTGGTCGCGGCAAACATGCCGCCGGGTCAGAGGTTGGCGCCGGCGCCGCGGCATGCACTGCGAAGGAACGCTCCTGCTCGATCCAGGCCCGCATGCCCTGGTGCAGAAACACAATCAATCCGGATCCCCGGCCCGAACCGTTTAGCATCTGGCGGCGCAGTTCCTCGTATTCAGCCGCGAGGCAGCGGCCCGCGGCGATGGCGCCCGGCGAAACTGTTCCATTTCCGCTCAGCGCCGTTTTTTTTGCTGGCGCGCTACGGCGCGCTCGATACTTCGCCGATGGACTTCCACACCGAAGCGCTGTTTGATTCGATCGGCTAACACCTGCCAGTGGAGGGAGGGTTCGGCGCCGCGAGTTTGTTCGACGAACTCCATGACCGTATCCGTCAACTTGTGGGCCTCGCGGGGGCCACGCTTTTGCGGGATCAAGCCGCTCAGACCACTTTGCTGAAACGCTGTCTGAGCCTGATAGAAAGAGGGGCGCGAGAAACCGAACTCCCGTGCCGCACGGCTGACGGGCTGGTTTTCGGCCTCGGCGCGCCGCAGCATCTCGTACTTGACCTGGACCAGATCGACGGGATCGAAGAAAGTGCTGTTTTGGAACAGAGCCGAGGTGACGGTCTCGGGGTGGGGGTTGAGCGATCCGTGGGCGCGCAGGGCCTCTCGCTTGCGTGCATCGGAGTTGCGTTTGGGCATGGCCGCCTCCGGTGGATGATGTAAGTATAATTATGTACCATCCAGACGGATTGTCAAGACATTTTCGGGCCGGGCATACATCTTCATTCGGCAGTATATCCGCAATGTGGTGCAGACATAACGCATGCCAGCCGGCCTTTAGCGGCAAAGTTTCTTTTACACTAGGTACGAAGTTTCCATTACACATTCTTGACCGCGTGATCCTTGAGTCCGCCGATGAGCCGGACCAATTCGAGCAACTCCGCAGTACGCAAGTACGACCGCCCCGCGGACTGTGTGCAAAAAGGGTCCGACGCCGCGAGATCGGTAAAGGCCATCGGAACCGAGTGCAGGCGGCCCTTGGCGTCAGGGAAGAAGACCCGCCAGCCTCCGCCGCTGCGGTGCATCGAAACCAGTTCCAGCTCCTTCCCTGCCAGCGGATGGAAGACATGAGTTACACGGAAGCGCTTGGGAACATTTTCACGTCCGCGTGTAGTTGAGGTCGATTTCTTTCCATTTTTGCCGCCGGCAGCAGATCAAATTCCGGCCCACGGCGGTCGGCCACGTCTCGGAAGATTGCTTCGATTACTCGCCGAACAACCCGAAGTCGGCTTCGGGGAGCGGGCTACTCGGCGCCGGAGCGCGCGGATCAGGGGCGGGCCAGCTGGGAGCCGCGAACGAGGATGGCAGATTCACCGGCATTGCCCGGCCGAGCAACGTGGTTGAAGTAAAGTCCGAGAGCAGCCAGGGCTCGCACTCGGCTCCGTTCCCGCGCGCTCTGGTCGAGTTCTTCCTGCTGGCATTCAGCGACGCCGGCGACGTGGTGTTCGACCCGTTCATGGGATCCGGCACTACGCTGGCCGCGGCGGCATCGTTGGAGCGCGCTGGCTACGGTTGTGAAATCAGTCCCGCATATTGTGACGTGATTCTGCGCCGAGTCATGAACTTGACCGGTGAGACGGCGATGCTTGCGGAGACGCGAGACACATTCGCCGCGGTCGCAGCATCGCGCGGCGTGGCCGTCGACCAAGTATTGAACCCGAGGCGGCGGGACTCGCGGGCCATCAGGCATCGCGGCCCGAATCCGTTCTACGGCCCCAAGAAGGCTTCCTGAGCCGCTCTCATCGAGAGAACTTTTCTCAACAAGCTTGCAGCACCCCTCAATAGCGGCCCGGCGTTCCGGGCTGCGTGACCAAAACGCAACTCTAACCGAAAGGAATGTTCCCGTATGGCAGACAGCAATCCCAATCTTTCCCCTTGCGTCACCCACCAGCCGAGCTTGCTGGGTGGCGCCGAAAACATCAAGCTGCTCTTCGACGAAGAGCTCGACAACCGGCGCGAAACCCTGGCGCGGCAGCGCGCCTGGGAAGCGATCTCGCTGGACCTGGCGCAGACCGCCAGTCGGCGCGCGCAGAACGCGGCGACGGTCGATCACGCCATCAACGCGGGCATCGTGTTGTCCGGCCAGGTGGGCACGACCGAAGGCCAGCAGACGGTATCGCCCGCCGGCACGGCGGCCAGCGAGACCACCAAGGGCGCCGTCGCTGCGGCCGGAGCTGGTGAAGCAGTCAGCGCCGAGGCTGTCACCGCCAACGTCGCGAACCTGTTCACGTCGCTGACGCCGGTGATCGCGAGCGCATTGGCCGCCGCCATCTCGCAGACCATCGCGGCCCTCGTGCCGGTTGTAGTCACCGCTTCCGGAGGGGCGTCGACCCCTTCCCAGACGCAGGCCAAGGCGGCCTAAAACTCCCCATACGGGAGATCCCAGCGGGAGGCGTTCCAGGGAGCTTCGGCTCCATGGCCGCCTCCGATGGCCTTCTCGTGCGGATCAGAAAGGAAAAGACGATGAACTTTTTGCAGATCATTCAAATGATTCTCAGCGTGGCTCCCGCAGGCATCCAGTTGACGCAGGAGGTGGTTGCGCTCGTGCAGGCCATCGAGGCCGCGTTCTCCGCCGGCCAGACGCCGGTGTCTCACCAGCAGGCAGTGGCATCGGCTCTCGGTGCCCAACTCGCCAAGGCGGCGTAAAGAGCGAACCACGATGGACCCGATGCAGATCGCGCAGGATACAGACACGAGCCAAGACAGTTCCATGATGCCCGAGCGTGTCTTGCGCGATCTCGTCGTCGAGCGCCGCCCGATCGACCGGCTCATTCCATACATCCGCAATGCGCGGACGCATACGGAAGAGCAGGTCGCACAGGTCGCCGCCAGTATCGTCGAGTTTGGCTGGACGAATCCAATCCTCGTCGGCGCCGACGGAGTGATCATCGCGGGGCACGCACGCCTGCTTGCCGCCCGGAAACTCGGGATGACCGAAGTCCCTGTCATCGTCCTGGATCATCTCTCCGAAACACAGCGGCGCGCGTTGGTGCTCGCCGACAACCGCCTGGCCCTCAGCGCCGGATGGGACGAGGAGATGTTGCGCGTCGAACTGGCCGCACTCGGCGAGGACGGCTTCAAACTCGACCTGGTCGGTTTCACCGATGAGGAGATCGAGAGCCTGCTTCGCGATCCCGAGCAGGTGGTCGAAGGCAGCACGGACGAGGATGCGGTACCGGAGACACCGGAAACCGCGGTCACGGTGCCCGGCGACATCTGGCTGCTGGGCGAGCATCGGTTGCTGTGCGGCGACGCCACGCACATGGCTGATGTGGAGAAGGTCCTCGCCGGCGGCTTAGCCGACATGGCCTTTCTGGATCCACCGTACAACGTGAACTACGGCGCGACGATGAAGGACAAGTTGCGTGGCAAGAAGCGCAAGATCGCCAACGACAATCTGGGCGATGGCTTCGAACAGTTCCTGCGGGACTCCTGCACGAACTTGTTAGCGGTAACCAAGGGCGCCATCTACATCTGCATGTCGTCCTCGGAGATCCACACGCTGCAGCGGGTGTTCCGCGAGGCGGGCGGGCACTGGTCCACGTTCATTGTGTGGGCGAAGAACACGTTCACGATGGGGCGTTCCGATTACCAGCGTCAGTACGAACCGATCCTCTATGGATGGAAGGAAGGCACGGATCATTTCTGGTGCGGCGCCCGCGATCAGGGCGACGTGTGGTTCATCAAGAAGCCGCACGTCAACGATCTGCACCCGATGATGAAGCCGGTGGAGTTGGTGGAGCGCGCCATCCGCAACTCCAGCAAGAGCCGCGACACCGTGCTCGATCCGTTCGGCGGCTCCGGCACGACGTTAATCGCATGCGAACGGTCAGGGCGCCAAGCGCGCCTGATCGAGTTGGAGCCGAAGTACATCGATGTCATCATCCGGCGCTGGCAGGGTTTCACCTGCAATGAGGCCACTCTCGAAGGCGACGGAAGAAGCTTTCGCGAGATCGCCGGAGATCGCCAGCCAGCGACAGCGTGAGATAGGCCGCTGCCACGCGGAGATCTCGGAGTTGGAAGCCTTGTTGCGCGCCGGCTACCCGGACGTGGAGGGCCTGTGCTTGGCGCTGGCGGACTGGTCCGCAGAATTACGCATCCTGGAGGGGCAGACGTGAACGAACGCTTGGTGGAATTCCTGGTGCCGGCCGCCGGGTTGGTGTCGGGCTTGATCGGGGCATTTGTCGGATTGCAGAACCGAGCCCTGCTGGCAGAGGTCCGGAAGGAACTGGCGGAGTTGGAGAACAGAGTCATCCAACGGATAAATGGAACATATGTGCGGGCGGGCGAATGCCAGCTCAGGGAGCAACTGGTTCACGATAAGCTGTCGGTGATTGCAGAGGAAATGAAAAACAGAAACGCCACCGGCGCTTGAGGGCGACACTGGTTCAAGTTTCGCCGGGACAACGTTCCGGCGAGTCCTACGAAGGTGCCGAACCTCGGCTTAGGTCGCGCGAGCGAAGCTCGAACCTGATCAGAACCGAATACAGGCCAGCAAGTCCAACAACCAGCGACCAGGCGACCCAAAGAGGAACATGCGACCATGCCTGAACAAACGACACCAAGGCAGCGAGGAGTGTAACGGCATAGTTGCCGACGCGAGCGAAGGCTCGTCCCCAATCAAGCCGACCGTGGCCCCGCTTCGCAGTTTCCCAATAGGAGAAGGGGCCAGGTGCCAAGGGTTGCGGCAACGCGGGTTCGAGGCGGTCACAGATGTACGCGCCCACCTCCTGGATGTTGTAGGTCAAACCGTATGCCATGCAATCGAAAACGAAGGCAGCAAAGGGTCCGACAAGGAGCGCAAGAAAGTCCTTCTCCTTCAAGGCATAAGTGATGAGGCCTCCAAGGAAGACAATCTTTGCGGCATGCGTCTGCATTCTCATTTTCTGGGCTTGCAGGATTTCTGCTCGCAAGAGCGCTAGATAATTGTCAATTGAACGTTGGAACGCTTCTGAAATAACCGCTTGAGATGGTGTGGCCATCGTAAATCACCCGTTCAGCGGACCAGTATAGTCCCATTACGCTAGGGCGAGAGGAAGCGGAAACGCCGCCGGCGATTGAAGCCCGGCGGCGAGAAATGTGGGTTGTCGGAGGTGCGCTACCGCGCCAACGTGTAGGCGCGTTGGCCATCCTGGCGTTTGGCGCTCTCGATCTTGAGCCCCATCTTTTTGGTCAGGCTGCCGCTGATGAAGCCGCGGACACTGTGCGCCTGCCAGTCGGTGGCCTTCATGATGTCCTGGAGGGTGGCGCCGTTGGGCCGGCGGATCAGTTCCAGCACGATAGCCTTCTTGCTGCCCTCGCGCGCCGTGGGCGCGGCGTCCTTGGAGGTGGCAGCCTTCCTCGACCTCTTGCCCTTCGGCGCAACGTCGGCCGCCTGTGGCGTAACGGGGGCGCACAGTGGCTGGATGGCCTTCCAGATCCGGGCCACGGCGCTCTTGCGGTCGGTGAACTTCTTGACCGGCTTGAGATCGCCGCCGAATCCGGCCACCCCCGCGAAGCTGTTCCAGATTTGGACCAGGCGGTCGGCAGGCCAGTTGGCGGCGAGCTTGGCGAGTTCCTTTTCGGTGGCGAAGTGCTCTTGGCCTTCGGGGATCTGCTCGGCGGCAGGGAAGGCTGTGATGGCGTTGTCGTTGTCGATGGCAAATAGTCGCATGGTGGTTTCCTCTCTACTGTTCGTTTGCAGGGCGGCGCAGGCGGGCAGCCCCCCGGATGCGAACCTCGCGTCCGGTTGCCAGGTTGGTTCCGTACCAGCCGCCGTACGGCGACTCGCGGGTGATGCGCACCTTGGCCAGCACTCCACTGACTTTGGCGATGTAGATCGATCCGGTTTGTACGTCCTGCTTCTTCATGGCACCTCGATTCATCACTCAGCTCGCCCGGAACATCAAGCGGAATGTTCGCGTTCGGCGCAGAAAAGTGAGTGTGCCGAACGGAAGGCGAAACCATGGCGATGATGGGAGTTTCCCTTCGGGCCTACGCGCGCATGCGCGGATGCAGTCTGCCCGCCGTGCAGAAGGCGATCGCCAGCAAGCGCATCACGACGCTGGCGGACGGGAGCATCGATCCCGACCGCGCCGACCAAGACTGGGCTAAGAACACGTTCGCGGGCCAAACCGTCAACCGAAGGTCACCCACGGAACCGTCTCGCGGCGGCTCCGCGCAGCCGAAGCCTTCGTCGCAACCGCCTGTCATTCCCCAGTCAGGTGAGGTATCGAGCGATCCGGTTGCGGCGTACCTGCGCGCGCGTGCCGTCAACGAGACGTTCAAGGCGAAGGTATCGCAACTGGAATACGAGGAGCGCGCGGGGAAGCTGATCCAGGCGGTGCGCGCGTCGGAATATGCCGCGACGTTCTCCGCAATCGTCAAGGACGGTCTCATGGCGATGCCCGATCGCCTGGCGCCGATGTTGGCGGCCGCTAACGACGAGAAGGTGATCCATCGCATGCTCGTGGCCGAGGTTTCGGCTTTGCTGCGGAAAGTGAGCAAGGCAGTCGCGGACGCGGGTCTGTAAGATGCAGCCGTTCTCCATCCATGAAGTCGGCGCCGCGGCGATGCTGCCTCCGCGCGACATCACGGTTTCTCAATGGGCGGACGAGAACCGTGTGCTGACCGGCGCCGCGGCGGCTGAACGAGGGCAGTGGCACACCAGGCCCTATCAGCGCGAGCCGATGGATGTCCTCAGCCCTGGCCATCCTTGCCGGCAAGTCGTGCTGTGGTCGGCAGCTCAGCTTCTGAAGACCGAGGTGCTGCTCAACTTCATCGGCTTCATCGCCGACGTGGATCCGGGCCCAGTGCTCGTGGTGGAACCTCGCACCGAGGATGCCAAGGCGCTGTCGAAGGACCGCGTGGCGCCCATGTTCCGCGCGACGCCGGCGCTGCGCGGGAAGATCGCGCCCGTCAAATCGCGCGATTCGAACAACACCACGCTGCACAAGGTTCTCGCCAATGGCGCCGGGCACATCACGCTCACTGGGGCCATCTCGCCCTCTGGGCTTGCCATGCGGCCGATCCGGTACGCGCTACTCGATGAGGTGGATCGTTACCCGGCGAGCGCGGGCACCGAGGGCGACCCGGTATCGCTGGCCGTCCAACGCACGGCCGAGTTCGCGCACAACAAGAAGATCGTCATGGCATCCACGCCGACGATCAAGGGTATCAGCCGGATCGAGCTCGCCTGGCGGGAAAGCGACCAGCGCGATTACTTTGTTCCCTGCCCGCGGTGCGGATACTTCCAGGTGCTCGTGTTTGGCGATGGCACGGGGCCAGGCCTGGTGTGGCAGGAGGGGAAGCCCGAGGAAGCGATGTATCGCTGCGCCGGCTGCAGCGAGCCGATTCCGCACCACCAGAAAGCAGAAATGGTGGAACGCGGCGAGTACCGCGCGGCGAATCCGTCCTCGCCGATCCCCGGATTCCGCGTGTCGCAGTTGATCTCGTCAAAGAAGTCCTGGGGCGAGGTCGCCGTGGAGTTTCTGGCTGCCAAGAAGTCACCCGAGACGCTCAAAGCGTTCCTGAACACGGTCCTGGCGGACTTGTGGGAAGAGACCCACGAAGTGCCGACCGATGCGCACGCGTTGTGGAACCGCTGTGAACCGTTCGAAGCAGAAGTGCCGGAAGGAGTTGCGCTCATCACGGCCGGCGTGGATGTGCAGGCCGACCGGCTCGAACTCGAGATTGCCGGGTGGGGGCGCGACGAGGAATCGTGGTCGATCGCCTATCACGCGATCCCCGGTGACGTGACCCGCAACGAGGTGTGGGATCACCTGGAAGGACTGCTGCTCTCCGAGTACCTGCATGCCGCCGGGCTGCCGATGCGGATCGTCGCCACGTGCATCGACTGCGGGTTCAAGGATGCCACCGTGCTGCATTTCACGCGCGACCGGTACAACCGGCGCGTGTACGCCACCAAAGGGCGCGCGGGCGAGTCGCCGATCTGGCCGCGCAAGCCCAGCCGCAAGAACCAGACTCCGTTCTTCATGATCGGAGTGGATGCGGCGAAGACGGCGATTTACGACCGGTTGAAGATTCGCGATCCGGGGCCGGGTTACTGTCACTTCCCGATTGGGCGGGACCTCGAGTACTTCGAGCAACTCACCGCGGAGAAGAAGTACACGCGATACCACAACGGGTTTCCCCGGCAGGAGTGGCGGAAGCCGGCGAACGCTCGCAACGAAGGGTTGGACACGCGGGTGCTTGCGTATGCGGCGCTCTATGCGCTGTACGCCAGCGGGTTGAAGTTGAGTGTTCACTGTGACCGCTTCGTGCAGATGGCGCGCTCGCGGCGAAAGGATATCTCGTTGGCTGCGCCGGGCTCCGCCGCGATGGCGCCGGCGCCAAACCATGGCGCCGCCGAGCCGGGTGCGCCATTTCCGGTTGAGCGAAATGGCGAGCCTTGGATGCCGCGCCGGAACTGGTTCGGGCGGAACTGATATGGCACTGACGATTCAGCAGTTGCAGGCGAATCTGGACGCCATCAACCAGGCGCTCGGGAATCCCACCTTGAAAGTGCGCTTCCCGGATGGGCGCGAGGTGACGTACCGCTCGGTGGACGATCTGCGCAAGGCGAAGGCTGAGATCGAAGAGGACATCCGGCAGGCCAGCGGGCAGACCGGAAGGCGTGTACGGTTCGCACAGCATCAACGCGGCGATGGGCCGACGGGCCCGAGCATGTCGGACCGCTGGTAACGGGCCGGTACGCAGGGAATCCCGATCTCAGGGCACGACAATCGCGAGCCCCTCGATTTCTCGAAAGTCACTGTCACGGGTTACCAGCGTCGCTCCGATGGCGAGAGCGGTCGCGGCCATCCAGAGATCGTTCTCGTCAAGGGGGAGGCCTCGGCGCTGCCGAGCCGCTTTCACGCTGGCATAATGATCGCCAGCACCAGGCGGGATTGGCTCGCAAGCCAGTGCTGCGAAGAGTCTCCGGGCTTTCACCTCGAGCTCGGAGCGGCGTTTTCCCAAGGCCAGCCTTTCCAGGCCGAACAGAATCTCGCCACGGGCAACAGGACAAACCACAACGCGATCGCCGGTTCCAACGGATGACAGCCATGACACCATTTTGCCGTCCTCCCGCATGATGGCGCTGATCGCGTTTGTGTCGAGGAGATATGTCACGATTCCGATCAGTTCGAAAAGAGATCGGGTGTTTGGACGGGCAACTGTCCGGCCGCAATAGCTGCGTCGAGCTCGTCAACGTCCGAAACACTCAGGTGAGGCGGCTCCTGCATCACTCGCAGGATCGTGGCGGCGGAGCTCACGCGAGATTCGGGGTCGCTCTCCACCAGGAGAGTTAAGCGTTCGACTGCCAGTTGCTGGACGCTCTTGTGCTGTGCGGCTGCTATGCCCTCAAGGCCACGCGCGAGGTCGTCAGGCATTTCGATAATCAGGTTCGCCATTTCGCTCAGCTCCCTTTCTTATTGTGCCTCATATAGGCGCCATGCGTGTAATGAACCTACTCGACCGAGCCATCAGCATCGTGGCGCCGCGCGTTGCGCTGCAACGTGTGCGCAGTCGGGTGGCCCTGGAACTGACCACGGGCTATCTGGAGCGGCACACGCAGCGATTCCGCTACGACGGTGCCACCGCTGGTCGCCGCGCACATGGCTGGTACGCCGCCTCGACCGACGCCAACGTCGAGCTGATGGGATCGCTCATCTGGCTCCGCAACCGGAGCCGCGATCTCGTCCGCAACAATCCCTATGCGGCGCGCGCGATCGAGGAGTTATCCGGCAACGTCGTCGGGACCGGCATCGTGCCGAAGGCCAAGACCGGCAACACAGCCATCGACAAGGTCATCGATGCCGAGTGGCCGTTCTTCGCCGACGGCTGCGACACGCCGCAGCGTCTGGACTTCTACGGCATGCAGACGCTGGCCGTCCGCACCATGGCTGAGAGCGGCGAAGCGATTGTGCGGTTCCGGCCGCGTCCTGCGGACGCCGGCCTGCGCGTGCCACTTCAGCTTCAGATGTTGGAGGCGGACTTTCTCGATCAGGCCCGCACGATGGGGCTGGTCAACGGGCATGTGATGGAGGGCGTGCAGTTCGATGAACTCGGGCGGCGCGTCGCCTACTGGCTGTTCAGCTACCATCCTGGCGGCGTGCTGATCCTCAACCCGCGCGGCGGCATCGTGAGCCAGCCGGTCCCGGCCGATCAGATCATGCACGTCTATCGCATGCTTCGGCCAGGCCAGGTGCGTGGCGTGCCGTGGCTGGCGCCGGTGATGATGGCGCTCCGGGATCTCGATGACTACTGCGACGCCGAGCGGGTGCGCAAGAAGGTAGAGGCGTGTGTCACCGCATTCGTCGAGCAGCCGGAAGGCGTCGACGGCGATCCACTCGGTCTCGCCGGGACCGATCCATCGAGTGGGCTCCCTGTCGAGAGCTTCCAGCCAGGGATGGTCGAGTATCTGAAGCCGGGCCAGGCGGTTAAGTTCAACAACCCGCCGCCGGCCGGCGGATACCGCGAATACAAGATGACTGAGTTGCAGGGGATCATGGCCGGGATTGGCCTGCCCTACGAACTCGGCACCGGCGACATGTCGCAGGTGAATTACTCTTCCTGGCGCGGTGGCATGCTGGGCTTCCGCAACACGGTGGAGGCTTTCCGCTGGCTCACCTTGATCCCGTTATTCGCGATGCCTGTGTGGCGGCGGTTCGTCGACACGTTGATCCTGCAGGGCAAGATTCCACGAGCTGCCGCCAACGACCCGAAGATCGGACTGCGCAGCGTGCAGTGGACCGCGCCGCGGTTCGAGTCCGTGGATCCGGTGAAGGACGCCGAGGCGGTATTAAAGGATGTCCGCATGGGCCGGAAGACCTGGTTCGAAGCTGTGCTGGAAAACGGCTACGACCCCACCACGCAACTTGAGCAGATTGCGCTGTTCAACAAGCTGCTGGACAAGTTCGAGATTATCCTCGACTCCGACCCGCGTAACACGACGCTGCGCGGCCAGGAGCAGCCGGCGGGAACCGAGGAGCGGACCCCAAGCAGCAAGGCTGCCGCCGGCAAGCCCAAGGGACAGGGCTTCGCCGCGCTCTCGGAAGAGGAACTCGGGATGGTGAAGGACCTGCTCGTCGCGGGGATGTCTCGCACGGGCGGCAGTTTTGAATCCGCGTCCCGGCTCTACCGGGGCTGATGACTCACCTCGACAAGAAAGGACACCCATGAAAGGCAACCCGCAGGTAATGGCCGGAGTCCAGACCGCCGTCAACACTGAAGCATCGTTGATGCTTCAGTACCTTCTCGATCAGCGCGACGCCAAGCGCCTGGGCCTGGATCTGGCCGGCGGCCTGAAGCAACTGCACGAGCAGTGCGAAGACCACATGAAGCAACTCGTCAGCCGCCTGCTGTTCCTGGAGGGCGCGCCGACGATTGAGCCGAAGCCCGCCGCGACCCATGATAGCGTCACTGAGATTCTGAACGACGCCTTCGCCGCCGAACAGGCGGCCATCGCGCAGTTCACCGACCTCTGCAAACAGTGCTACGACGCCGGCGACATGTCGAATTTCCACTTCGGCCAGCACCTCATCAAGTGGCACCGCGAAGGCGACGACAGTTTCAAAGGCCACGTCGCGTGGCTCCAGAAGCAACTCTACCAACTCAAGAAGCTGGGTGAAAACGACTTCATCGCCGTCAACGCGAGGACGAATTAGGAGGCACCATGCCGCTATTGCGAAACGAGGACGAACGGAACAACGCGGAGGTCTTCTCCGCCGATGCGCAAGTGCTGCCGAGCACGGCCAACGCCAAGGACGGCACCATCGACGTGGTCTGGTACAGCGGGGCCGCAGTCCCGCGGATGGACCGCGCAACCGGCGAACCCTACATGCTGCAGCTCGACATGCAGGGTTGCCGCTTCGACCGGCTGAACAACGGCGCGCCCGTCTTCGACACCCATTTCACCGGCGACGATTTCAAGTCGCTCATGGCCGGCAAGGTCGGCACGCGGGCCCAAGTGGGCGTGGTGCGGCGCGCCTGGCCCAACGGCGATAAGGGCATGGCCACACTGCAATTCGATCTCGGCGACGCGGACGGCGCCGAGATGTTCCGCAAAGCCAGCACGGGCATCCTGCAGAACCTCAGCTTCGGAACGTTTGTCTACAAGCGCGAGAAGCTGCAAACCGAAGGGATGCCGGAGGGCAAGCCGCCGTATCTGAACGACAAGGAAATCGGCATGTTCAAGGCCACCGATTGGGAGCCGTTCGAGATTTCGCCGTGCACCATGCCGGCCGATTTCAATACGTGCTTTCTGAGCGCAGACCGGGCAACCAGCCCACAAAAGGAGACACCTGCCATGGAAAAGAAGACCACGCAGGAAGCGGGCGCGGGTGCCCGTACTGTGAACGAACAGGCACTGGCCACCGCGCGGGAAGAGGCGGTCCAGGCCGAACGGCAGCGCGTCAGCGAAATCCAATCGCTGAGTGCGACCGCAATCAAATATGGAATCGATGAGACCGTCATCGGCGACTTCATCGCCAAGGGCGTGCCCGTCGACCAGGCACGGAAGGAACTGTTCGCCCATCTCGCGACCAAGGGCCAGCAGGGAGTCCCGCCGCGCCCGGGCGCAGAGGGCCCGGCATTCCCGATTCGCGGGGAGGGCGGCACCTCGGTGACCCGCGACGGCATGGAGCGGCGCCTGGCCTGCATGCAGATGGCGCTGTTGCTGCGCACGGACGCACGGTTCTTCCTGGCGCGGCGCCGGGACCACAACGGCAACGATCTCGGCGAGTATCTCCGCGGGTGCGGCCCGGAACAACAGCAGCGCGCCGAGGACATGGGACGTGAGTACCGCAACTTCAAACTCATGGACATGGCCAAGGAGTACCTGCAGATGAAGGGAGTTCCGGTGCGCGGCATGGACGTGACGCGGGTTGCCGAACTGTCGCTCCAGGCTCCCTCGCGCGGGCCGGAATTCTTCGCGGGCGGCGCCGAATCCACCTCCGATTTCCCGGCAATCGTGGCCAACGTCGCCAACAAGACCTTGCGCCAGGGTTACGAGGCTTACCCGCGCACATTCCAGCCGTTCTGCCGGCAAGTGACGGCGCAGGACTTCAAGCCCATCAACCGCGTGCTGCTCGCCGATGCGCCCGCCCTGCCCCAGTTGGACGAGAAAGGCGAGTTTCACCATCTGCAACTGACGGACAACAACATCAGCTATGCGCTCGCAACCTTCGGTGGGCTGGTGGCGTTGACCCGCAAGGTCATCATCAACGACGACCTGCAAGCGTTCACGCGTATCCCGGCGGTGCTCGGGGTGTCCGCGGCGCAGCGCGAATCGAACACGGTGTGGGCCATCATCACGTCGAATCCGGCGGCTGTGTACGCCGGCGACAAGACGTCCACCACTCTGTTCCATGCCAACCATGGCAACCTGTTGACCGGCGTCGGCAGCAGCATCGATCCGAACGTGAATGCGACCGAGGCCGCGATGCAGAAGGCCTACGGCCAGGCGCGTGCTGCCTTCCGGTCGCAGAAAGGGCCGCAGGGCACGCCGTTGAATCTCATCCCGCGATTCATCGCGGTGCCGACGACGCTCGAGATGTACATGCTCCAGCGCGTGTATCCCATCAACCTCGCGGCCTCCTCCGCGACTGCCGTGGTGCCGGAGTGGGTGCGCAGCCTGATTCCGGTGGTCGAGCCGCGTCTGGATGCCAACAGCCCCACGGCGTGGTATTTCATCGCGGACCCGGCGCAGATCGACACCGTGGAGTACTGCTACCTGGAAGGGCAGCAGGGCGTGTACATCGAAACCAAGCAGGGCTTCCAAGTGGACGGCGTCGAGATCAAGGCGCGCATGGATTTCGGCGCGGCGGCCATCGACTATCGCGGGCTTCAGAAGAACGCCGGCGCCTAGGGCGCCTAGGCGTTGGGAAACCACAACAGCGGGGCGGCGCGAGTCGCCCCGACAGGAACAGGAGAAGTTCGATGCAGAATTACATTCAAGAAGGTCAAACCCTTACGGTGGTCGCGCCCAATGCGCTCGTGAGCGGCGGCGGGTGCCAGGTAGGCAACATTTTCGGCGTCTCGGTGAACAACCAGAACACTGGCGACGCCAGCGAACTGGTGGTGGAAGGCGTGTTCGATCTCGCCAAGGACGCGAGCACGTTCAATCCTGGCGACAAGGTCTTCTGGAACAACGCCACGCAGCAGGCCACGTCCAGCACGCTGACCGCGGCTGGCACCTCCAATAAGGAGATCGGCTTTGCGGTGCCGAACCAGCCGGACGGCACTGTCGCTCCCGGCGGTCAGACCGCCGATGCGACCGTTCGTGTGCGGCTCAATCCGCTTGGCTTCGGTCCAGTGCAGGCGGCGGACACGGACCCGTCACTGATTCAGAAAACGGTGGTGACGCTCACGGCGGCGCAGATCATGGCCATGTTCGGAGCGGCGGTCAGCATCTTGCCGGCGCCCGCGGCCGGACAGGTTCTCGTGGTGGATCAGTTCATCGTGCAGATGAAACCCGGCGCCACGCAGTTCACCGGCGGCGGGGCGGTGTCGTTCCAGTATCACGGGACCGGCGTGGTGCCGCACTCGTCGACCATCCCTGCCGCGACCATCACTAGCGCGGCTGCGAGCGAGAACGTAGTGCCGCCGCCCACGGGCGTCATCCAGCCCCCATCGGCGACCGGTATCGACATTGTCAATGCCACGGGCGCCTTCGCCACCGGCAACGGCACGATGGTCGTGACGGTATTCTACTCCATCATCACGCTCAACTAAGCGCGGCCGACGCGCCGCCGCATCATTATATATGTCCGACTGGCCCACCATCGACGCGGCGGCGAACGTGGTCATGCTGCAGACGTTCGGTGAGCCAGTCGTGTATCAATCCGCACAGGCTGGCGTGGCGGTTGGCGATCCGGTGACTATCACCGCCGTCCGCCACGCACGCGTGCGCGAAGAGTCCGGCGCGTTGGCGAATATCGAGGAGATCTCCGTCAGTGCCTCCGACCTTGTTAACTTCCCTCAGCGCGGTGATTGGGTGACCGCTTGGGGATCGCAGTTCGTGGTGACCACAGTGCGCCAGCCGGACCCATACGGGCTGGTCGAGCTTTCGCTGATGGCGCGGGCCGGGCAGAATCCCAATGACTAATCCGAAAACGATCCTGGCCGAGTGGGTGACGGCGCTCCAGGCTCTGCCGAACCTGGTGGATGCCCTGGGCGGGGATGGCAGTTACATCCAGTTCTACACCGAGAACGCCACCGTTTTCGGCCAGCCAACGCAAAACAATATTCGGCTGGCGATCCTTTCGATGCCGCCCGGTTCGATCATGATCGCGTGGCAGGGCACCGGGCCCGGCAGACTCGGTAATGCGCTCGTATTTGTGCATGATTTCTCGTTGTATTTACGCGCGCCCGAGGAGGCCGATGTCGGCTACGAGGATCTCTTCCACTGGATCGTGAACGACGTGCCGGCGGGCAGCAGCCTCCGGATGCTGCACACTGCCGTCGATCCGAACTGCGAGCCGATGGACTTCTACCTGCCGTCGGCCCGCCGCAACACGGTCGTGATCAGCCCGGACGGGGCCACCTTCGAGTATTTCGAGGTGCCGGTGCGGCTGATCGAATCCTATAACCCGTAGAGCGCGGAGAAGAACGCATGATGGTATTTCTGGAATCGCCACAAGGCGACGAAATCAAAGAAGTGGAAGCGACCGCGGAGAGCCTCGCACCACTGTTGAGTAAGGGCTGGCGGCAGGTGCCCGCGCCGGCCAAACATGAGGCGGTCGTGCTGGCACCGAAGGAGGGTACGTAGCGTGGCCAACGTCAGCGAGCTAATGAACGGGTGGGGCTTCGGCAAGCAGACAGCCATCGGCACTCCCAACGTGACGGCCACCATCTGGCGGCACACCAACCTCAACACGAAACCCTGGGCCAAGGTGCCGGTCAACGAAGACGACCGCGCTGAGATCGGCAAGGGTCACGAGTTCCCGACCCAGCTTTTCAAATCGCATTACAACATGCCGGCGTACGAGATCTCGAAGTACGCCTCGTCGGAGTTTCTCGCCTGGGTGATGGCGTTTTCGCTCGGCAACGTAGTGCTGAGCGGCACTGGTCCGTACACCTACGTGATCGCGCCCGCGCTGGGCGCCACGAATCCCACCGGCCTCGAGTTGCCGTACTTCTCGTTCGTCCAGCAGATCCGGCCCGGTGGCTCGGCGATCCTCGACGAGATTCTGGTGGGCTGCGCCATCAAGGGATGGAAGCTGTCGATCAAGAACTCGCCTGGCCGCGCCAGTGCGACGTGCTCGGTGGAGTGCGTCACCACGGGGCAATATACTGCGCCCAGCGGAATTACCCTTCCGGCGGCCATTACGCCCCACGAGTTCAACGGCGGCATGGTGACCGCACTGACCTTCAATGGCATCAATTACCTCGCCGGTGGCAGCGCCAAGCAGTTCCTGTCGATGGAAGCCTCCTGGGAGAACAACTTCCGCCCCGGCTTCTTCCCCGGTTCGGGCACTCAGGATGGCTACCAGATTCAGGGCCGCTTCGAGTGGGGCGACCGCGTCTTCGCGGTGCAGTTCGTGGTGCGCGTGCAGGCTGGGTCGACCGAGTACGCGAACCTGATCAACCAGACCACGGGAACCGCCACGTTCACGATGACCCGCGACGCCAACAACAGCCTTAGTATGGTCGTCCAAAAGATGGGGTTTGCCGTCGTTGAACTGGGAAACACTGACGGCATTGTGACGCTGCAGATCACGGGCGTGCAGCTCTACGACGCGACGAACGGGCTGCTGACGGTAACCGTGGTCACGCCGCAGAACGGAATTGCCCAATAGGAGGGAATGTGAAAGACGAAACGAAAACGGGCTTCGATGTTTCGAAGCCGTTTGTAGTGCCGATCCTGTCTGGCGGCGAGAAGCGGTGCGAGGTGCGGTTCCCAACCGACGAGGAATGGTGCGCCTGGGCGCGTGCGCAGCGCACGGTGCGGCGTTTCCTGGGGCGTGGGAAGTCGCAGAGCGAGGACGTGGACCTGCCGAAGATCAATGCCGAGCTGTTCGCCAAGATCCGCACCGATCAAGACGGCCCTGCCTTCGACGACGCCGAAGCCGGCATGGTGATCGGCCGCATCGAGCGGTGCACCGTGGCCAACGTGGAGCGCGAAGGCATCAACTACCGGATTGAGATCAAGGTCCCCGGCGCGCGCGTCGTGCATGTGCTGCGCATGCCGACCGCTAAGGAGATGCAGGACCACGAACGGGCTTCGACCAGCGTTGTAGCGGCGCGGCGGTCGGTTGAGACTCGGGCGTTCCTGGAGCCGAGCGGCGCGCTCTACGACAAACTGCACATCTCGCACGACGGCTACGCGGGTGCCGTGCCCATCGTTCACAAGTCGGCGGCGGTGTCCGAAGTGATAGCGCAACTGGCAATCGAGGCCGACGAAGACCCGGAATAGCCGCGCCCGGCGACTGGCCGGAAGAGCCGGGCGTTCGATTCCTGATCCGGTCGGTGCTGCACCAGGGCGGGCTGTGTGGGCCTGACGAAGAATGCCCCGACCGCGTCTTCCGTTGCCGCCGGTGCGGTTACTCGGCCCAGACGGAGTTGGATGGCTGTCCCGCCTGCGGCGCGGATTGGAAGGCCATCGACGTCAGCCATGGCCCCGGCTGTCCGAAGAACCTGCTCGAAGAGGCGATGGATACGCCGAACGGTGGGGTCGTGCGGCGGTGCTTCCGCATTCTGAACGCGAAAAGTATCGGGCTGACGATCACGCTGGCCGATATCACGGAGGAGGAATTCCGAGTGCTGGAATTGATTGAAGCCGAACGCCAAGAGCGGTTAAAAAATGGGGACCGCGGCGTTCAGGGCACTCAGTAGCGGGTCAACCACCGATTCGGCGACTACGTATCCGAGTGAATCGGTACCTTCTATTGAAGCCTTGCCACGGCGCGACATCAGCGGAAGAGGCCTTCTCGCCACTCGCGGTACGACCTGATCGACGCAGGGCGGGCGCTGCCCTTATTGAGGATCTTTAGAGCCCGGCGCTGGCGTTTATCCGCCGTAACGAATACGTCGCATGATGGCAAATACGTTGCGGACCACAAGTCGAGGTGGCCGGGGTTGTTTCCATGACCGAAACCCTGTCGTTTAACAGACCGTTGGTAGATTGCGCACCCATAGCCCAACAGAAACATTCGCCAATAGGGCGTCGAGTTCAGCAGAGACCATAATTCACTCCGAAGTAGGGGCAAACCAACTGCACGCGCATAGATCGGGTTGACCACTTCATAAAGAAAGTCGCTGTTCTGCGCGTAGTGGCGCAGGAGGGCACCCATCGACGGTGGGCGCTCTTCATTTTCAAAAACCACCTTCAACTCTTCGCGCAGGCCTTCGGTGAAGTTCCGCAGGACATCCTCTCGCTCTTTGTTAAATTCCAGCGCCACGCGCTGCGCCGCGTCATCAGCGAGCTCTGGTCTGTTAATCGCTATCCACGATCCTTCTGCGTCGTTTCCGGTATTGAGTGTCAAAGTCTGGTCGCGCCGAGCGTATCCCTGAGACACAGCAATGACCAGCTGATTTGGCGTCGCGAGCGGGCGGTTATCCTTCCCGACTGTCTTGATCAGGCGCAGCAGCCCGAGGCGCCGCCCCCGGTTTTCTGTCGCTGCTATTTCGGCGATTGCCAAAGCGGTCGGAATGATGGTCCCGGAGCGTAGCTTCTCCCGGATCAGGTCCAGGCCGGGATCATCTATGAGGTTGTTCCACGCACTTGTGTCGAGGATTTGCTTATTAGGGATTTCGGACGCCATGACGGTCCGGGCCGCGGCGCGGACGCTCGGCTTTTCAGGGCGCGAAGCCTCGTGGGCAATCGACAGATGCTCGACCTCCATTCACCTATTCTCCGCCTAAGCAAGACAGGTCGCGCAGCGTCCTCACCAAGGTGTCATATGGCCAGATTCCAAACCGTTATCAAGCACGCACGCTTCGTCTACTCGCCGTACACCTCCACAGAAATGCAGGGCTTCGCGCAGGTGTTGGCGGATTCGATCCGGGCGCGCATTCAGAGCGGGCGGAACATCTACGACCAGGCGGCCGCGCCACTTAAGCCGGGGCCGCCGGGCCGCCGCGGTTACCCCGAATACAAGGCGGCGCGGGGTCTCCAGCCAATCCGGGACTGGACATGGAGCGGGCATACATTGCGGTGCCTCAAAGTCTTGACGGCCAACGAGAATCGCGCGGCGATCGGGTTCCTCGACGAGGCTCTTCCCGGCCGGCGAATGACGGCATCGCAGATCGCCTTCTTCAATAACCGGCGCGAGGCGCAGTGGGGTGTATCGCCACGCGACCGCCAGGCCGTGCTCGCGGCATTTCAGGCGCGTCCATTCGTGATGCTCAAGGCAGCGTAAATGGCAGACCAAGCGGAACGCGTAATCCTCGAAGCCGAAGACCTGGTCACCCCGGTGGTGGACAAGGCCAACGCCGGCCTGGACAGCCTTGAGAAGAAAGCCGAATCGTCGCAT
>Ga0181517_10001728_pt1 | contig 23561 bp, 19 predicted proteins | sample PEATcosm2014_Bin_31_FD_119748 | JGI IMG/M metagenome (GOLD analysis project Ga0181517, IMG submission 119748) | Peatland microbial communities from MTU Mesocosm Facility, Houghton, MI, USA - PEATcosm2014_Bin01_30_metaG | ecosystem: Environmental > Terrestrial > Soil > Wetlands > Peat | place... | reverse complement strand
TAAGCAAAAGGTCAAAATGCTCTGAGACCGAGCCGGCCAGACTGTTCTCAATGGGAATGACGGCCGCTTCAACGGTTCCGTTGGCAACGGCCGCAAAGGCATCTGCGGAAAGGGCAAACGGAACGATAACCGCATCGGTTACGAGATTCATTGCGGCTTCGTGGCTGAACGATCCGGGTTCTCCCTGGATGGCAATTCTCATTCCGTTGTACTCCTGTTTGCGCATTCAGAGCAGGCACCATGCGGGCATGTTGATCGGGGCGCTTTCTGGCACCATACCACAGGTTGTAGACGTTTTCTTGCGTAATGCGCCGTGCGGCGCGGAAATCAGATTCGCAGCCAGAGATCGGCGGCCACAAAAGCCAGAAAAACCATGGCGATCACGCCGTTCATGGTGAAAAATGCAGCGTTCAGGCGGCGCAGGTCGCTGGGGGAAACCAGGGAGTGTTCATAGGCCAGCAGCAGAGCCACGGCTGCGATGCCCAGCCAGCCAGCGGCGTGAAACTGGAAAAGCCATCCGAACCAGACCAGCAGCGCCAGCATGGCGAGATGCATCACCCGGGCAGCCCAGAAGGCGGCGGGGATTCCGACCGCCTGGGGCAAGCTATGGAGACCGGCGACGCGGTCGTGCTCAAAGTCCTGGCAGGCGTAAAGCACGTCAAATCCGCCCGCCCACAGGGTGACGGCGGCAGTAAGGACAAGGATGCGCGAGTCGAGGTTTCCGCGGACGGCGATCCAGGCGGCCGAGGGGGCCAGACCAAGCGCCAGACCCAGCACCAGGTGCGACCAGCGCGTGATGCGCTTCATGTAGCTGTAGCCCAGCAGCACGGCGAGAACCACGGGCGACAGGTAGAGGGTCAAGCGGTTTAGCTGGCCGGCTGCGAAGAGGAAAACAAAGACCGCCAGAAGAGTAAAGCCGAAAACAAATTGGCGCGACAGCAGGCCCGCGGGGATGGCGCGACTGCTGGTGCGGGGGTTTGCAGCGTCCAATTCGGCGTCGGCCCAGCGGTTGAAGGCCATGGCCGCCGAGCGCGCGGAAACCATGGCGACGAGAATCCAGGCCACGGTGCGCCAGGCGGGGCGTCCCTGGGCGGCCAAGAGAACGGCCGTGAGGGCAAACGGCAGCGCGAAGATGGAGTGCTCCCACTTGATCATCTCCAGTGTGGTGCGCGTTTTGGTGAGCAGGCCGGGCATGGGTGGCTCCAATGAACAGTTTACTTGAGGGATGGGTGTCGTTGGACAGAGCGTTGGTGTTCTGAGCCTGCGGGTAGTATGTTGTTTCAGAAAGCGATTTACGGAGGGGACACGAAATGAAGAGATCGGAGATCAACCAGTACATCAGGGAAGCGGCGACATTTTTTGAAGCCAACAACTTTCAGTTGCCGCCATGGACGAAATGGACCCCGGAGGAGTGGAAGAAGACCGGCAGCGCAGCCGATGAACTGCGCGCCCAGGGACTGGGCTGGGACATTACGGATTTTGCCAGCGGGCGATTCCACAAGCGCGGGCTGACGCTGGTCACGGTGCGCAACGGGCACGCGGTGGAAGGCGGAATGGACAAGTTGTATTGCGAGAAGATCATGTTTGTCCGCGAGGGGCAGGTGACGCCCTACCACTATCACGTAAGCAAGACCGAAGACATTATCAATCGCGGCGGCAAAGGGACCGGGCGGTTGGCGGTGCAGATATACAACGCGACGCCGGAAGGCGAATTGGCGAAGACGCCGGTCTCGGTTTGCTGCGACGGCATTCGGCGGGAACTGGAAGCGGGCAGCATCGTGTACCTGGGGCCGGGCGAGTCGATCACGCTGACACCTTATCTTGCCCACCAGTTTTATGCCGTGGACGGGGACGGGATCATCGGCGAAGTTTCAAGCGTGAACGATGACGCGAGCGACAACTACTTTCTTGAGAAGCTGCCCAGGTACCCGAGCGTTGAAGAAGATGAAGCGCCCTACCGGCTGCTCTGCACAGACCTGAAGAAAGCGTAGGACGGCGCAGGAAGATCGATTGCCACTCGGCGGCCGGGATGCGGCCGCCGAGCGCTCATCGCATAATGAATTGAATATAGGCAGGGATATATGGAAAAGACTCTTGAAGTAAAGCTTGCAGCGTTGAAGAAAGACCCGTCCAGCAAGGTATTCATCTTGGCCGACGCCAAGGATGCCGACATGGCGTTCGGCATCGCGTCGCCGGGGCGCACTTACGATGGACGGCTCAGGTCGCTGCCCGAATTTCGCGAGGAAATGCGGCAGATTGTTTCGCAGGGCCTGGTGGACATCATGCTGATGTCTGCCAGCACGAGCGAACTGCTGACCATTGACGAGCGGATCTTTGACAACACGACCGTCACGCCGGCGGTGCGCGCCAACGACACCACCGACATCCACATCGTGCGCGGGTCTTGCTATGCCAGTTTGGCCTCGTACCCGTTTTCGTCACCGACGATTGATCACATCCAGGCGGGCAAAAGTCCGTGTACCGATGCAGAGCGCAGACTGGGCGCCAACCTCGGGCTCTATTCGGTCACCTTCAACAACGACCTTGAGGCCGATCTGAAAGCGCTGGAAGCGTACAAGGTATTCCGGCTCGAAGCCGAGGCTAAGCACTTCGATCATTTTCTGGAGGTGTTTTATCCCAACGCTCCTGCCGAGTTTCACGGTATTCCGCATGAGCAGATTCCATTCTTTCTAAACGATCACGTGGTGCGGATGCTGGCCGGTGTGCCATCGGCGTCGAGGCCGCGCTTCCTGAAGATCCCATACGGGGGACCAAAGGCGATGGAGGAACTTTGCAGGTACGATCCTTCGCTGGTGGTGGGCGTTTTGGGTGGTTCGTCGGGCACGACGCACGACGCATTCGCGCTGGTCTACGAGTCGAAGAAGTATGGCGCGCGGGTGGCGCTGTTCGGCAGGAAGATCAACGCGGCGGAGAATCAGCTCAAATTTGTTGAATACATGCGCATGGTGGCCGACGACCAGATACTGCCGGTGGAAGCGGTGAGGGCCTATCACGGAGAGTTGCAGAAGATGGGTATTCCTCCGCATCGGTCGTTGGAAAAGGATCTGGAGTTGACCTCCACGGTAATGAGTTACGGCGGGTGAGACCAGAAGTCGCGGTGGAAGAGAGGGGATTCGTACCACGGTGCCTTGCCAGGATGCGGGGGTGTTCTCGTTGGACGTGTAGTAGACAACTATGCGGTCTGGACCTTAACTTTCTTGAGGGGCTAAATCCCCATATCAATTGAGTTGATTAATGTATGGGCTGAAGCCCGTACCCTTTGCAGGTGGACCGAAGGAACGGAAGGCGCAATGGAAAAGCGGTACGACGTGTTAGCGGCTGGAATTGCGGCGGTAGACGACCTGAAGTATGTTACGGACTATCCACAGATTGACTGCAAGATACCCGTGCACGGCAGCACGCGGCAGGGCGGGGGGCCGGCATGCACGGCCACGGCTGCGGCCGGAACATTGGGCGGCCGCGCGGCTTATGTGGCGCGCTTTGGAGACGGCGAACTGGCCCGCTACATTGTGAGCGTGCTGGAGCAGCATGGCGTGGATACCTCGCACATGGTGAAGTACCCCAACGGCGGGCCATACCACAGCATTATCGTGGTGGATAAGCAGGGGCATCGCAACGTGTTCTACGATCCGGCGCTTTACCAGCCGGTGGGCGCAGACGACATGCCGGATGCGCTGATGCAATCGGCATCGCTGGTGCTGCTGGATCACATCACGGATCCATCGCTGACTCCGGTGGCGGAGAAGGCCCGCAAATTGGGAGTGCCGGTGCTGGGCGATATTGAAGGCCAGACCGAGTCATCCAGGCCGCTGGCGGCGCTCACAGACTATCTGGTCGTTCCCAAACACTGGGCTGGTTGGGCAACCGATGTGGAGAATCCGATGGAATCGTGCGCGGCCCTGGCGCAAACGCAGCGTCGCGCGACGGTGGTGACCAACGGGGTGGAAGGCTGCTACGTCAGCACTCCGGCCCACCCAGCGGTGCGCCACGTTCCGGCATTCAAGGTGGAGGCATTTGATACCAACGGGTGTGGCGACACGTTTCATGGCGCTTTTGCGCTGGCGGTGGCGCGCGGTCTTTCAGTGGACGATGCGATCGCGTTTGGATCTGCGGCGGCGGCGCTGAAGGCCATGGCTGCCGGCGGCAAGCGCAGGGGATGGGATGCTTTGCCAGCGCTTGATGCGGTGAGGGAGTTCTTGGGGACCCGGATTGCGGAACCGGAACGGGCGGGCTTGTTGAAGAGACTTGAAGTGCTGGGGAAATAGAGCCAGTTTTCTGTCTCCGAAGTTCTTGACAGAAAGATGGAAGGGGAGAAGCAGATTCTTCGCTCACCACCCCCGAACTGAAAATCGTTCGGGGCCCCGTTCACTCAGAATGACAGCAGTTATATGTCAATCCATGGGTCATTCCGTCATTGAGACGCCGGCCTCGGAGGGGGAAGTCCTCCGAGGCCGGATATTTTTTACTGTTGTTTTGGTTTTTCAACGGGCTGGTTGGCGACCAGCAGGTAATTTTTGACGCTGAAGACTCCAGAGACGCCGTTGGCGCGGAGGAAGGCGACATCCTTGTCGGCCTCCGTGTCTACTGTGCCGTAGAGTTCAACATTGCCGTTGGTGACTGAAATGCGGATGGGCTTGGCCGGGTCGATGGCGTATTTATTCAGCGAGGGGTAGCCGTAAACGGCGCGGGCTACAGCCAACCGCGTCTGGTCGTCCATGATGGAAACGGGATCAACCTCGATCTCGCCAACCATATCCTTGACGCCGGGAGTGGTGGCGACCAGCGCCATCGCGGAGTCCTTGTCAACGTCGGTGCGGGCGTGACCGCTCAAAGTGGCCACGCCATTTTCGACAGTCACCTTGATGGCGTTGAAGACGTTGCCGTAGCCCACTCGGTCATAGTTCAGCCGCTCCTGGAGTTTGGCCTGAAGATCGGCGTCGGGAACGTTGGGGCCGGCAACCTCAATCAGGTTGCGGGTTGCGGTGACTCCCTTGGCCTTGCGGACGCGCTTTTCTGCGTCGGCCTTGTATTCGTATAGGGAGACGGTTCCGGTCAGGGTGGCGATGCCATTGTCCACGGCTACCTTCACATCTTTGAATTGTGACTTGTTGAGCCGTGAGGCGGCAGCATCGTTTGACGCGGAGTTATCTTGGGCAGATGAGCCCGAGGCGCGGGCCGCCAGAGAGACTTGGGGAAGGCTCAGGAGGGCGCCCACGAGCGTAGCCGCCAGCAGTGCGGCATGAGTTCTGTGCATTTTCTTGATCATTTGTGAATCCTCCTCTTTCAGGTGTTGCAATAGACAGACAGCGACGATCGAAGAGCACTATTTCAGATGCGCTTACCTGCGAACATGTTGCGTCCAACCAGCGTGTTGTCAGTCCATATAGACACGGGACTTAGGAAAAGGTTACGCGGGGAGTTATGGGCAGGCCGGTTGGCTCGGAGAGACCGTTTGTGCGGAGGGCAGCCTACTTGTAGCGGCGGGTGGCCTTGATCACCATGGAAAAAACGCCGGACTCGTCGCGGGCCACCTGCACCGACACATGACGATTGATGGCGACTTCAGCCTGGATTAACTGTTGCGCGGTCGTATTCACGTTGGTGGCGTAGGTAAGGGTGACATTGGGGCCGAGCTGCTCTTCAACGATAATGCGCGAAGTGGAGTTGCCCAGCGCGCCAAGATAGTTGGGGTCCACTTTGACCGAGCCAGCGCCGAAGAGTTTTTGCACGCGGCTGCTGACGGTGGCGTTGAGGGCGCCGCCCAGCAGTGCATCGGTGGTGGGGTTGGCGCCGGCGCCGGACTGGATCTGCTGCTGGGTGTAGATGCGCTGCTGATTCTCAGTGCGCCCAAGAGCCAGGAGCGCAACCACATCGGCTTCGGGCAGCGGGGGATCGCTGCGGTAGCTGACAGTGGGCTTCTCAAGGGTTCCGTGCAGGCCAAGGGTAATGTCGTAGACATCGACGCGGGCGGTTGCGTTGAGGTCGATGGTGGGTTGAATGCGCACCGGGTTAGTGAAGGAGATGTCGCCGCGCTGCAGTTCATAGCGGGTTCCGGCGATCATGGCGCTGCCCTCGGTGATGGACACGCGGCCCAGCAGGGAAGGCGAGGCAATGGTGCCGCGCAGTCGCAGATCCACATCGCCGGCCAGCTTGGCATAGGCGTTCTGGAAGTTTAACTGGGGCGAGGAAACGATATGCACGTCCAGGCGGACGCGGTTGGAGGGAGCGTCTGGCGAGGCCACAATGGGCGCTTTGCCTGCTTGATTGGCCAGGGCCGCGATGTCCAGGTCGGGGCTCATGGTGAAACGGGTGATGAGCACATTGCCGCTCAGGAGCATGTTGTTGCGCGGTCCTTGCAGATGCAGGGTGGCGTCGGCAAGGGAACTGACGCCCTGTGGATAGCGGATGCGAATTCCCTTGCCGGTTGCCGTAACGTCGGCAAAGAGGCCGTTCTGATAGGCCAGGTAGCCTCCGAGGCTCAGCAGGCCGCCGCCGGACATGGCGGTGAGGGATTTCACTTCGAGCCGGTTCTGATTGAATTCAAGTGTGCCGTTCAACTGGCTCAGGCCGTTGGGCAGGTCTTCCAGGGAAATGGCGGCGTCGCGGAAGTTGATGCTGCCTCTGAGTCCTGGGTTCTGGAGCGGACCGTGCGCCTCCAACTCGAAGGTTGTGTTGCCGCTGGCCGTCAGGTCTGAATCGACAGTCTGGGCCACCTTGAGATTGATGGAGCCGCTGGCGGCAAAATCGAGTTGCTGCTTATCTTTGAGCGACAGGCTTCCCTGGGCGTGGAGGTCGGTCTGTTCACCGGTGACATGCAGCGGATCAAGATGAATGCGGCCGTCGGCCAGGGACGCGTGGACGCCGCCTTCGCTGTTCAGGTGGACGCCGGCCACGGTCACTTCCAACTGCTGCAGGCGGGCCTCGCCGCGCAACTGTTCGACGCGCGCCAGCGGACCCTCGACGGTAATTTCGCCGGCCAGGGCGGATTCTCCATTAAGGCCCGGGACGTGCGACTGCCGCAGCAGCGCCCCGATGTTGAAGCGGGAGAACTCAAGTTTGGCCTTGGTGGCGTTCTCGCCGCTCAAGGCGGTTTCGCCATGCAGGCTGAGCTCAGCGGCTTCAAGACGGGTCGACATGTCGTAGGTGGCCATGCGGTTGGCGGTGCGGGCCACAAGATCCAGGCCGCCCAGCGATTCGCCGCCTAGCGCGAGTCCGGCTATCTTTGCGTGAGCCTCAAGGCGGGGATCTTCGAATGTGCCTGCGCCAGCCACCGAGAAATCCAGCTTGCCGGTGACGGCGAGATTGTGGCGATGCAGCCACTCGATGCGCGCCAGATCGAGGCCGGTGCTGCGGGCGTCCAGTTGGAAATTGCTGGATTGGAGGTCGTAGGTTCCGTTGAGCTGGATCTTCCCGGCTTGGTCATTCAGCGTGGCCGAGGTGAGCTTAATCTGCTGCTTGGCCACCGAGCCCTGGACGCGAATACGCGACACAGGCTCCCCGAATACTGTTCCGCCCTCGAGTTCGATCCAACCCGAGCCATTGAGCGCGTGTACGGGCCCCGAGCCGTCAAACTGGGCATTGAGCGAGCCGGTAACGGGGAGAGTCTGACCGATGAGCGGGTACAGGTCTCCCATGCCAGCCTGTCCAACGCGCATGTGCAAGGTGAGCGGGGAGTTGGAATTGAACGAAAGTGTGGGCGCGAGGCCAATCGCGGCCGGAGTTGGAACCGCCGCGGCGAGAGAGCCATTGAGGGCGATGGCAGCCTGGCCCTGGTTCAGTTGGGCGCGGGAAATGTCAATGCGCGCCGCGGAGTAGCTTCCCGTAGCGTCGACGGAATCAAAATGGGCGGACCGGGGTTTGCCGGATTTGTCGTTGAGGGGAAGCTCAAAGATCAGTTGCGTTGCCTTCACGTTACCGGCGATATGCGGATCGGCGAGCGAACCGGACCAGGTTCCCTGGAAGGCGGCATCTCCGCCCAGTGTTACCGGCAGGGCGGCCACGCCTTGTTTTCCATTGCGGGTTACCCCGAGATCGCGCAGGGCAGTATCGAATTCCCAGAGATTCCGCGAATGGAAACTGACGGCGAGAGCCGAGGGGCTGGTCAAGGGGTAGGCGCCGAGATGGCCGTGGACGTCAAGCTGAGAAACCGGTGTGCGCAACCCCAACTGGCGCAAGTCAACGGCGCCATCTCGTTGGGTGTAGGTGCCGTCAACCATGCCGCTGGAGGGAGTTTCCCCGGCCACGGCCGGGCCTGACTGGCTGAGAGCGAGTGAGGCGCTGACGGCAAGTGTGCGGACATCGCCGTTTTCCCAGGTTGCAATGGCGGGGCCGTTGATCTTCGAATCCAGCCCCAGAAACTGGAAGGGCGGCTGATCGACCATGCCCAGCAACGTGTCGAGCGAAACATTTCTGAACATAGCGGTCACCTTGCCGATGACCGGAATCGTCGTGGGTTGCGGATGTTTGGGGGGCGCGGGAGCCTTTGATTTACCACTGGCGGCGCGAACGCCGGTGCGGCTGGCCGGTTCAAAAACCGCGGCGCCAGGAAGGGGCAGCAGCCAATGACGGAGGGAGACCTCGCCCTCGATCTGGCCGCCCTGACGCAGGCGGGCGAGGATCGAGGTCACCAGCAACTGTTCCGGATCGGCATGGAGACGCGCGTCGAGCCGCACGCCGGTGGCCACCACGCCGGTTCCGATGTAGGATCCGCCCTCTACGTGAATTGTGCCGTCGGCGCGGAACTCCCCGCCGTGCCCGGCGCCCGCGAGATCAAGGTGCGCGATGCCCTGCGGCGCAAAGGGATAGCCGGTGATGGGATCCAGCAGTCTCATGTCCAGGTCACCGGTGATTTTTGCTTCCCAGCGCGGGCGGGCAAAGTCCTGGAGCGTGCCGGAGACGGCCAGTTCGTGCTCGCCGGCCGAGAGGCGGAGGGAACGCAGGTAAGCCGCATTGCGGGTAAGGTCGAGCATGGTTTCGACATGGCCATGAGCTGCCATCGCCGCAGTCCTCGGGTTGCCGCGGAAAAAGTTCAGCTGGGTGGCCCCGGCTTGAATCCGGTAGCTCTCCGGGTTACTTCCCTGTGGCGGCACGTAGGCAACGCGCATTGAAACGTCGGCAGCATCCAGGTCGAGCGGCATGATGCGATTCTGGAAGTCGAAGGCGCTGGCGCGGCTCTCAAAGTCCACTTCGCCTTGGTCGACGGAAACATGACCCGCCTTAAGGTCAAAAAGGGAATCGAGTGCAGGTTTGCCCGGTTTTCTAGGCTTGCGGGGTTGCGGCTGATTGGTTGAGCCGTCGGGGTAGACGATCAAGTGGAACGCTGGCCGGAAGACATCGAGATCGCGGAGCAGAATGCGAGGGCTCAGGAAGCCCAAGATGCTGATGCGCACACGCAGTCGCTCAATGCGGGCGAGAGGAGCTTCTCCAGGGGCTTCAAGTCCGCGCAGGACGAGGCCATTGGCGTCGGCCTCAAGGTTGCGCAGGCTCCAATGGAAAGAGGCGATCTCAACGCGGCATCCGGTAGCAGTCTCAAGCCGTTGCACAATGCGGCGGCGCACCAGTTCTTCAAAAGCGGAGGAGCTGGCCCAGAAGTAGAGGCCCGCCGAGGCGGCGACCAGCAGAATGGCAGCGGTGGCCACTGTCAGAGGAAGATGGAGCAGAAAGAAGCGCCGCAAGCGGCTGGGAGCGCGCGGAGGCTGCTCGCTGGCGGGAACGGGAACGATCTCTTCCGGGCCGGTCATTGGCTCGCTCCTCCCCCGGTTTTCGTGTCCGGGACCTCAAGTGCGGGGTCAAGCACCTCGACGTTGCCTTGTTCGCGCAGGTTTTTGAGCCAGTCGTCGAACAGAACGTTGACCTGACGTTGCAGCAGGATTTCCTGGATGCGGGGAGCCACAGTATCCAGCGTTGGAAAGGCATCGCCCGGTCCGTACTGGGGCAGCAAGGTCTCACGATAGTAGGTTTCGATCTCCTGCGGCGAGATGCGAATCCCCTGGCGGAATCGCAATTCAATGAAGCGCAGAATTTGCAGTCGGTAGCGAAGGTAGTTCTGAACCCGTTGTTCGGTGAGGTCGTGGGCGGACAGGAAGGCCTTCCACCCGGCCTCTGAGGCGCAGTTCTGGCGGACGCAAGCCGGGATCTCGCGGCGAATCTCGGCCATCCGGGTTTCGACGTCGGCCGGGGAGGGGTCGGCGGCCTGCTCATCCTCTTCGTGGATTTGTTGCTGGATGAGCGAGCGGCTGATCAACTGTTCGAGAGCAATCTGGGGCGTCAGAACGCCGAGGCCCGCGCGGCCGGGATCGAGGACCGCAAGGCGGATCTCTTCGTCCACATCGCTGGCCAGGATTGCGTGGCGATTGACGACCGCGACGACTCGGTCAAGCACCACGGGAGCGGCGGGCGCCGGAGATTGAGCCAGGGCCGGCAGGACCATGACCATGGCCAGGCAAAGGGCGGCAAACTGGGGCAGGTTGCCTAGCACGGCTTGTGGCCTGGGGAAATTGGTGCCGGATTGGGGACGTTGTTTCATCAAAAGGTCTGTCCCAGGCTGAAGAAGAAGTTGAAGTGGCCGGCTTCGCCCATATAAGGCAGGATGGTGGACGGGGCCGTGGGGATCACCGGATAGATGGGCGGATTCAGGTTGTAGCTGAAGTCCAGGCGAATGGGGCCGGCCGGGGTATGGTAGCGCATTCCGAGGCCAAGGGCGTGAGAGAAGTAGTTGAAGCTGCAGTTGCCGAGTTCGCCGATCGAGGAACCTGGGCCTTTGAGGTTCTCATAAGGGTCGGTTAATGCGCTCTTACAGGTATCACGGTCGGGCTGATGGATCCTGATGGCGCTGGGCCAGGCTTGGCCGGCGTTGGCGAAGACGTTGCCCATGTCGTGGAAAAGAACCAGGCTGACCGAGTTGCCCAGCCAGGGCAGCGTGGGAGGGGGCAGGCGCATCTCTGTGCTGTTGACCAACGCTCCTGCGCCGCCGATGGGAAAGCCGGTTTGTGGATCGCGAGGGCCCGCGGCGTTGATTGAGAAGCCGCGCAGCGACGTGGCGCCACCGGCGTAGAGCCGCTCGGGGAGAGGCAGCAACTCACCCCCGGAGGGCCCGAAGGCGCGCTCCTGGCCGTAGCGGGTGTTGCGCGCCAGCACAAAGCGATTCTTGTCGAAGCTCCAGTAACTTGAGTTGGACAGGTCGAGACGGTTGAATTCGGCCTGGGCTCCGAGCTTGCTGCCGGAAAGGAACTCCTGAAGGCTTGTGTAGGTGCCCCGATGCGCATCCAGAGGCGTGTCCCGGGTGTCGCGAATCCAGGTGAGCCCCGGACCCGCTACGCGCACCGCTGTGGAGAGCAACGTGATCTCATCGGGGTAAACCTGCAGACTGTCCTGGGCCACCTTGACGCGGCGGAAGGCGAGCTCATAAAGGAACGTGTTGGCCCGGGAGAGGCCAAAGACCGGAGTAGAAAAGTGTTGCGACCAGCGCATCCCGGCTTCAAGCTTGGAGGCCACGTAGGTGGTCACATCCTGGCTGTTGGCGTAGCCGCCCGACAGGGTCAGGCCAAAATCCCGGTTTCCTTCAAAGTGCGGATTCTGGAACAAGAGGCTGATTCTCTGCTCCAGGAGTCCGTAGTTGCCTCGCAGTGAAGCGGATTGCTCGCGGCCGAAGAGATTGTTGCGGGTAATGTCGATCAGCACACGCGGGCTCACACTGGTCTTGCCGTTGGGAGTGCAGTTGCCGGTTTCGGTGCTGCTCGTGGTGCAATTGGTCTGGGGCGTCCCCGTCTGCGCCTCGAAGCCGAAGCCATAGGTCAAAGCCCAGCGCCGGGCTTCGACCGCCTGCAGCAGGATGGTCTTGTAGGTTTCTCCGCCATTGGGATTCTGGACAGCGGTATCGATCTCGTTGAACAGGGCGAACTCGTAGAGATTGCGCTGTGTTTCAGCCAGGGCCGCAGGGTCAAGTGGGTCGCCGGGGTGAATGGTGATGGCTTTGGCGATGGTTGCGGACCGGGTGTAATGGAGTCCGGTGATGAGTACTTTGCGCACAAAAATTTGCTGGCCCTCGGTAATGTGGAAGACCACGTCAACCTTGCCCGGATCGGAGGCTTCGACTTGTTGCGAGACATCGATAGCCACCTGGTCAAAGCCGCGGCTGAGGTAGTCGGTCAAGAGCGCGTCCCGGTCACCGGCCAGATTCTGGGGCGAGAACAACTGGCCCGGGGTTGTGTTGAGCAGGGGCATCAGCCGGGCCGGCTCTGAATGTTCCGCGCCTTCAAGCTGAACCGAACCCACCCGCACCTGCTTGCCCTCTTCGATGTGGTAAACGACGTCGAGCGGGGCTGTTTTTCCCTTCGCGCCGGTTTCTTCGGGCTGGCTGGTTTCGGGGCTGATCTTCACCCAGGGAAAGCCGTTGTTCTGGTAAACGGCTTGCAGGGCACTTACGTCGGTGGCCACCAGGGCTTGACTGTAGACGCCATGGCGATCGATCACGTCGGCCGCATGCACACTGAGCAGTTCTTCCAGGGTGGGGGAGTCGAAGTAGTGGTTTCCAGCCACGGACACCTTTTCGACACGTCTTCGCGGCCCCAGGTTCACCCTGTACAGAATCTCCACTTGGTCGGCATTGACGGTTTTCTGCTCGTGGTCCACCTTCACATCGACATACCCCATTCGCTGGTAATAGTCGCGCAGGCGGCGGTTGCCCTCGTTGAGCAGATCCTCGTCAACCGTGCCCTCTTCAAAGACGGGAATCACGTGCTTGATGCGGCTCGCGGAGATGCTGGCGCCGTCGACGATGACTTTGACTTGAGGCCCCCGGCTGGCTGAGAAGTGAAAGTCGGTCTTTTGGGTTTCGGCGGCATACTGCTGCGACTCGAGCTTGATTTCGGCCTCCAGCCGGTCCTGTTTCCGATATTGCTTGAGCACCCCGGTGAGCGCCTTATTGGCGGTGTCGTGTTCCACATGCGATCCGGCTTTGAGACGGGCGTGCCGGCGAAAGTCGTCAGCGCTCATGCCGGGGTCGCCGGTGACCTCGACCGAGCCCACACGCGCCTGAGGGCCGTTGACCACGTGGAAAGCAATGTCAATCAACTGGTTCTCAGGGTGCGGCGTCAGGGTGTGGGTAATTGCCGGGTCGTGGAATCCGTTCTCAGCCAGCGCTCGGCGCATCTGGGCGAGCGCCTGGTCCAGCTTTGCCTGGGTGTAGCGGGCGCCCGCTGAAAGCCTGCTGGCCCGCTCCAACTGCGTATTGAGCGAGGCGCCTTTGGCTCCGTCCACGGTAACGGTCCCAATGAAAGTGCGTGGGAGCCCGCGAAAAACCAGGGCGACGCCATCCTGCTGGGGCGAAGCCGCCACCTGGATGTTCTCGAAAAGACCGGTCGAAAACAACTGGCGCAAGCTGGCTTGCAGAAATTCCCGGCTCAGCGGCGCGCCCAGCGACTGGGCAAGGTGGTCTGGAATCGGGCGCAGACGGTCGGTGGCAACCCCTTCAAAGGAGATGCTCCGGATCGGCATTCCCTCCCATTGGGCCAGCGGAGCGGCTTCCAAAAGCGGCGCGGACTGAGAGGCATGGGAAGAGGCGGCGTCCTGGCCTTGGCTCCGGGCATGGGCGCCGAAGACGAGAAGGCAACCCAGCAGAATGCCGAACCGGTACCGATTGCCGCACTGCCCAACCGGCTTCGCCCTCAAACCTTATCTCCCTGTTGACGTGAGGAAAAACAGCCCCGCCGCATGATAGAACAACTTTGTGGAGCGGGGTGGCCTCAAACGATTCAGGGCACGGCTCCACATCGTTGACCGCTGACCTTATACTAACGAGGAATGAAGGCTGATGCGGCAGCATATGGCCTTTGGGGAGATTTACGACGAGAGACATGAACCGTACCAGCTCACCCAAGCCGCCGCCGGAGACTGCCGCGGAAAATGCCTCTGAGGAAGTCACGCTCATCGAGACATCTGCCCGTACCGTGATTTCGGCTGAGGCAGCCGCTCCCGAGTCTGCGGAGAGTACGGTGTTGGCCCTGGCTCAGGCTGGGGACCATCACGCCTTTGCCCAGCTCTACGCGCAACACAAAAGGCGCATCTATTCACTATGTCTACGGATGGTGGGCAATGCCGCCGAAGCGGAAGATCTGACCCAGGAAGCCTTTCTGCAGTTGCACCGCAAGATTGCCACCTTCCGGGGCGATTCAGCCTTCTCTACCTGGCTGCACCGCATGGCCATCAACGTGGTGCTGATGCGACTGCGCAAAAAAGGACTGAGTCTGATCTCACTGGATGAAGCCATGGAACCTGCACCAGAAGAGCGCCCCGGACGCAGTTTTGGCGCTCCCGACCTTACCCTCACCGGTTCCATTGACCGGCTGGCCCTTGAACGGGCAGTGGCCAATTTGCCTGCCGGATACCGTCTTATTTTTGTGCTTCACGACATCGAGGGGTACGAACACAACGAGATTGCCTCCATGCTCGACTGCTCGATTGGCAATAGCAAATCCCAGCTGCACAAGGCCCGGCTGAAGCTGCGCGACGCGCTGCGCAAAAGCTCGCGGCAGGAGGCACGGAGATGACCGAGCAATACAACAAGCAAGTTTGCGAAAAGTTTCAGTCGGAGTTGCCGGATTTGATCGGCACCGGTCAGGACATTTATCTCCATACTCATCTGCAGAGTTGTGATCTTTGCCGGGCCCTGGTGGACGACCTGATGACCATTGCTGCTGCTGCACGTCTTTTGATCCCGGTAGAGGAACCGCCCGATGCGCTATGGGAGCACATTGAGATGGCCCTCAAGGAAGAGGAACACCTCCCCAGGAAAGGCTGACAACTAGAGCCGAATCAGGAGGTCAGACCGCCTGCGGTTCAACATGCAGGCGGCTGCATGCTTCTGAATTGCCCGCGGAATTCGCGCTGGCGCCAGGCTTGCACGGGGCCTCCCGCCTGCTCACCTTCCATGCCTTTTGGCCGATAGAGCCTTCGAGAGTCACAGCGCTGACTGCCGTCCGCAAGGGGACGATTCGCCTTGCAGGCGCCACAGGCCTGAACAAAATGGGGTTCGTCTGACCTTCCCAAATTCGCGGACAGGCCGTTCCGCTTTCAACTCTGGGAACCACGCCTGGGCGTAAGCTTAACAAACGAGGGCAGATGCGTAGATTTTGAGGAGGGGAGAGCGCAAGCAGGAAGACTTTCCTGAAACTTTTCGAAGTCTGCGTTGTCTAATGAAGGAAAGTTGATACGAGGACACTCAATGCCAAACCAGCCTTCTAATATGCCGCCATCCAATCCCGAAACAGGAAGTGAACCTGCTGCTCTGCGCAAAATTGCCGTTCTCCCGGTGCGGGACACGGTCCTGTTCCCGCATGCGGTGTTGCCGCTGACGGTGGGCCGGGAGAGTTCCATCCAGTTGATTGAGTCGTTGGGCGAGGAGCGGGCCATTGTGGTGGCTGCGCAGCTTGACCCACGGCTTGACTCGCCCAAGCCGACCGACCTTCATGCCGTGGGGACGCTGGCCACAGTGCATAAAGTGGTGCGCATGCCCAACCAGAGCCGGTTTGTGTTTACCGAGGGCGTTGAGCGGGTGCGGCTGGTGCGCTATGTGCAAACCGAACCCTTCATGATTGCCGAGGTTGAAACGCTGGCAGATGAGGAGCCAGCGGCCAGTTCCAGCGTTGAAGCGCTGGTGCGCAACGTGATTTCGCAGTTCCAGCAGATTGTTTCCGAATCGCAGACCCTTTCGGACGAACTTCGGACCATCGCGGCAAATATTGAAGAGCCGAGCCGCCTGGTAGATTTTGTGGCATCGTCGCTGCCGTTTTTGACCACCGACGACAAGCAGCAGTTGCTGGAAACGGCCAGCATCACAGACCGGCTCGAACAGCTGAACAAGCATCTGGCCAAGGAACTCGAGGTGCAGCAGCTGCGCACCAAGATTCAAAGCGAAGTGCAGGACCAGGTGCAGCAGTCGCAGCGCGATTACTACCTGCGCGAGCAGATGAAGGCCATCCAGAAGGAACTGGGCGAGCAGGACGAGGGGCAGCGGGAGACGGAGGAACTGCGCCAGAAGATCGACGCGGCGGGAATGCCGGAGGACGTGAAGAAGGAGGCATTGAAGGAACTGACGCGGCTATCGCGCATGTCTCCCATGGCCGCCGACTACTCGCTTACCCGCAACTACATTGAATGGCTGGCGGTGCTGCCGTGGGCCAAGAGTTCGGGCTCCAAGATTGATATAAGCAAGGCCAAGGAGATTCTGGACGAAGATCACTACGAACTGAAGAAGGTGAAGGACCGCATCCTCGACTATCTGAGCGTGCTTGAGTTGAAGCCGGATATGAAGGGACCGATTCTGTGCTTTGTTGGGCCTCCTGGAGTGGGCAAAACCAGCCTGGGCCGGTCGATTGCGCGGGCGCTGGGCCGCAAGTTCCAGCGCATCTCGCTGGGCGGCATGCACGACGAGGCGGAGATCCGCGGCCATCGGCGTACCTATATCGGCGCGCTGCCGGGGCAGATCATCCAGAGTCTTCGCCGGGCCGATTGCAACGATCCAGTGATCATGCTGGACGAGGTGGACAAGCTGGGAAGAGACTTCCGCGGCGACCCGGCCTCTGCGCTTTTGGAGACGCTGGATCCGGAGCAGAACAATACGTTCCGCGACAACTATCTGGACGTGCCGTTCGATTTGTCGAAGGTGCTGTTTATCTGCACCGCCAACATGCTTGACCCGGTTCCGCCGCCGCTGCTGGACAGGATGGAATTGATCTTTCTGCAGGGGTACAGCGAAGAAGAGAAGCTGCACATTGCCAACCGCTACCTGATTCCGCGGCAGATCAAGGCCAACGGCATTACGCCGGAGCAGATCGAATTTCCCGAAGACGCGGTGCGGTGGATAACGCGCCACTACACACGCGAGGCTGGCGTGCGCAAGCTGGAACAGACCATTGGGACGGTTTGCCGCAAACAGGCGCGGCGCGTGGTTGAGGGCAAAACCGAAAAGCTGGTGGTGACCCGCGAGGTGCTGAAGGAGTTCCTGGGCGGCATCCAGGTGCGCGTGGAAACCGAAGTCTCAGAGCGGGTAAAGCGGCCGGGCGTGGCGGTTGGCCTGGCCTGGACGCCGGCCGGCGGCGACATTCTGTTCATCGAAGCCAACAAGATGAAGGGCAAGGGCGGCTTCACCATGACGGGGCAAATCGGCGAGGTGATGCAGGAATCCATGCAGGCCGCGCTGACCTGGGTGCGGTCAAACGCAGCAAGCTTGGGGTTGGCCGAGGACTTTACCAAGGAGCTGGACCTGCACATTCACGTGCCGGCCGGAGCCATTCCCAAAGACGGTCCTTCAGCGGGTGTGACCATGGCCACGGTGCTGGTATCACTGCTGACCGACACGCCTCTGCGTCCGCTTACCGCGATGACCGGCGAGATCACGCTCAGCGGCAACGTGCTGCCGGTAGGCGGCATCAAGGAGAAGTTCCTGGCCGCGCGCCGGGCGGGAATTGAGACCATCATTTTGCCCGCCGAGAACCGCCAGGACGTGGAGGAAGACCTGACGCCGGAACTGATCGGCGGAGTGGATATCCACTATGCCAGCCGGATTGAAGATGTGCTGGCTGTGGCCCTGCCGCAGTTGAAGGCGCGGTTGGATGCGGCGCCGGTGGCGGAAGAAGAGATCGCGGTGGGCAGCGTGGCGTAATCTGCCTGCAGACGATGGAGAAGGGCCGGCAAACCAGCCGGCCCTTTTCGCGTGCCGCGGAGAATTTCAGGCTGCTTCGGACCGTAGAGGTTCAATTCTCTTGTGTCCGGATCTTGCCTTGGACGCTTGCCAGAAGTCGAAATCATTCTGAATATTGAACCAGATTTCAGGAGAATCCTGCCCAAACGCTTCGCTGATCTTGATCGACATCTCGGGTGTGACGCCGGCCCGTTGGTTCAGAACGCGGGAAAGCGCGACCCTCGACACTCCGATATGCGCTGCGAATCCAGTGACGCTCATCGGGATGGCCTCAATGGCCTCCTTGATGATTCTTCCAGGATGAGGTGGGTTGTGCATCCGCATGGTTCCCTCCTTCAGGGCAGCCCCGTGATTCTGTCCGCTTAGTGGTAGTCCTGATAGTCCACCAGGATTGCGTCCTGGTCTTCAAATCTGAAAGTCATTCGCCAATTTCCGCTGACCTTGACAGCCCAGTGGCCAGCCAGTTCCTTGTGCAGCGGGTGAAGATTCCAACCCGGAACATTCATTCCCTTGGGGCTTGTGGCGCGATTCAAAGTAACCATCTGATTCTTCAGCTTCTCGGCGTGCGCGGGGTTGATGCCCGCCTTCGAGCCGTCTTTGAAGAGTTTTTCAAGCCCAGCGTGCTTGAACGACTTGATCACCATCTCACTGTATCGCTAAGCGATACAAAGGTCAACTTGGAATTCGCATTGTTTTGCCAAGGGCAGAACCGGCAACGACGCTTTCCCCTTAGACCCGTGCGTTGCCGCAAGAGCGACTTTTGTGCCGCGGGGCTGCTGAAGGCGGCGATTCCGCCGATAAACGCGACAGAATCCAGTGCGCGGATGCGCGAGAAGCGGTGACCATGGGAACCATGCATTTCATCACTCCTTTACATCTTTCAGGGAACACGACCCCGCAGCAGAATGAGGCGCTCAGGCAGTCTTTAGGTGAGGCGGTGGATCAGGCGTATCGGACGGCCATCGAGCAACTGGATCAGCAGAGCGCGCAACTGGTGCTGGACTCGGACAATACGGTAATGAGCGAGGTGGTGGAGACGGTGGTGGAGATCATCAGCCGTCACACGGCGAGCGACAAGTACCGGGACGAAGAGGTGGGTTCGACACGGATCTATCCGCCCGGGTTCAAAGTGCGGCCGGTTGAGGCGCAGGTGACGGAGTTGCGGAAGCTATTTCCCAGCCTGGGCGCCTGCGATGAAAAGATCGGACGCAGGCCGAGGCCGGAAGGGGCCGAGGCCTGGTTTGTGATTCCGCGGTGGCAGACGCTAGCATCCACCTACAACGAGGCGGTGGAGATGGTGGTGGAGGTGCTGGCCGCCAAGCGGAAATTCTCAAACCGGATTATCGGCCGCCTGGGACCGACGTATCTGCGCCAATCGGAGCGCTCGAAACTGGCGGAGAAGATTCTAGCCGACCAGCAGCAGGGATGCGACATGCTGGTGGTGGCCGCGCAGGCGGGCATGCTGCATCGCGGCTGCTCGGCACGGCGAACGCGGGTGGCCATGGCCGGCAACGAATTCGGGCTGGGGGTGTTTGCGTTTGGGTGCATGCTGCTTACGCACCCCGAGCGGCTGTCGAGCGGGGAAACGCTGATGGTGGATTGCGGCGGCGACGAATATTCAGTGCGCGGCGACTACACGTTTGACCGGGTTCCTCTGTTTGACTATGACATCTCGGGAGTCGAGTTCAGTATCTTCTACGAAGACCGAGCACGGAACCTTTGGGGCACGCCGACCGGGTTCCTGTACAGGATGACGTAGGGATCGTGCGGAGACTGCCGACTGAATGCCGCCTGCCGCGTCTAACCAGCAGGCGGTATTCTTTTCAGGATGCAAGTACGCGTGGTCTGCTTTGGCGAGTTGAAGAAATGGCTGGGCGCGGCAGCGGCCGCGGCCAAGGGGCGGATTCTTCGGGGTAGCGAGATCACCGCAGGTCCTTCGACTTCGCTGCGCTGCGCTCAGGATGACAGCATCGGAGGGGTGGCGGGAGATGTGGTATCCCGGGTCTCAAAAGCGAGACCTGGGGCACCCAGCTTTCCAAGGCGCGAGAGCGAGGTCGGGCGCAATCGGCGTTTGAGGTTTCCCAGCCTTGCGCCGGGAAAAAGGCGCAAGGCTGGGGCACCCGGCTTTTGTGGGAAGGCGGCTTGGATTGGGTGGGTGATGACGGCGGGACTGGCCACTGGACTGGGACCGGGCTTGGCGGCGCAGGATCTCACCCTGCATGTAGACGTGAAACTGGTGAGCGTCTTCGTCAACGTGACGGACCGGAACGGGGCGATTGTGGGCGGCCTGACGCGTGAGGATTTCGCCGTTGCCGAAGACGGGCGGCCGCAGCAGATTGCCCTTTTCGAGCGCCAGTCGGAGTTGCCGCTGAACCTGACCCTGGCCATTGACACCAGCGGCAGCGTGCATAAGGACGTGGCAGAGGAGACCGACGCGGCCCGCCGCTTTGCGCATGCGCTGATGCGCCCGCAGGACCAGATGAGCCTGCTGGAGTTTGCCACCGAGGTGCGCGAACTGACGCCATTTACCAGCAAGGTGAGCCAGATTGACAGGGGACTGAGCCAACTGCGCGGCGACTTTGCCACCGCTCTCTACGACGCCATTTACCTGGGCGCCGATCGGCTGGGCCGCACGCAGGGGAGAAAGGTGCTGGTGCTGGTTTCTGACGGCGGAGACACGGCCAGCAACATCACCTACGCAAAGGCCCTGGAACAGACTCTGCGCAACGAGGTGATGATCTACTCGATCATTGACGTGCCCATTGAAGCCAGTGCGGGGCGCGACCTGGGCGGCGAGCACGCACTGATTACGCTGGCGGAACAGACCGGCGGCAAAAGCTTTTATGTGAGCGACGGCGGACTGAGCAAGGCCTTTGCGAAGGTGAGCGACGATTTGCGGACCCAGTATTTGCTGGGCTACTATCCGAAAAAACAGGAGCCCGGCAAGCAATTTCATCGCGTCGTGGTGACCATTCCCAGGGCCGCGTCACAGGATTTCAATATTCGCCACAAGACCGGTTACTACATGGATCCGGTGGCAAAAGGGCGCTGATTTAGGGGATTGGTCCGATGCGGAACTCGGATCAAAAGAGAAGGATGGATACCGCAGGGGCTACAAAACGCGAAAAAATTTAATTGCTTTGAAAGGGTACGGCTTCTTCAGAGGCTCTCCACGAAGGGCTCTTCGCATTGTGGTCGAACGGCGAATATCGCTTCCAAAACTCCGCGGCGTCAGGGTGGACTTGCATCTAAGATGGACATATGACCCATCCCATTCCTACCCGTCGCCGTTTGAAGACTCCTCCACCGGGTGAGACCGGCCAGGAAGCGCTCTACCTGCGCTCACTCAGTGAGCGTCAGGTGACTGTCACCGTCAAGTTGCGCGACGGGGAGACGGTGAAGGGCTGGATTGAGTACTTTGACGACGGCATGTTGCGGCTAACGCGAGAAGGGAAGCCAAACTTGTTTATCTACAAGCACCAGATTCGTTCGATTACAGAAGCGGGGCGGCGGCGCGGCCCGCGGACCGGGACCACAGCCGAGCCGGAAACCAACGGTTCGGCGGCCAGCGGGGCGGGCAAGTGAGCGACGATACAGGCGCAAGAACACCGGAATTTACTTGGGTTCCCAAGGCATCCGCGATCGCTCGCGAGGCAGGCGCAAGGCTGCGGGAGTTTCTGGCCCAAGGCGTGGAGACCGAGTACAAGGGCGATGTGGACCTGGTGACCATTGCCGACCGGACCTCGGAAAAGCTGATCAAGGAGCGCTTGAGCGCGGCCTTTCCGGAACATGGCATCTTCGGCGAAGAGGGCACGCGGGAGCGGTTGGATGGGGAGTTCCGGTGGTATGTGGACCCGCTGGATGGGACCACAAATTTTGCCCACGGCTTTCCACAGTTCTGCGTTTCGATGGGATTGGAACAGAGGCGGGCCGGATTGAAGCCGGAGGAAGACGGCACGCTGGTGGCGTCGGTGATCTTCGATCCCAACCGCGACGAGTTGTTTAGCGCGGAACGGGGAAAGGGCGCGTGGCTGAACGGCAAGCCGATCAGGGTTTCGCGGACGGCAGAACTGGCCGAGGCGCTGGTGGCCACCGGTTTCCCGAGCCGCAAGCGGAACGACAGCCCAAACATTCACTTTTATCAGGAAATCACGCTCCGCTCGCATGGGGTGCGGCGGGCTGGTTCAGCGGCACTGGATTTGGCTTATGTTGCCTGCGGGCGCTTCGATGCATTTTGGGAGTTCAATTTGCATCCCTGGGATACTGCGGCAGGGCTGCTGCTGATTGAAGAAGCGGGGGGGCGGACCACGGACTTTTCCGGAGGGCATTACCGGCTCGACAGCCGCGAGAACCTGGCCTCAAATGGAACGATTCACGAGGAGTTGCTGGGCCTGTTCAAGGACATGTTTGCCGGGCGCGCGCTTACGCCAATTCCTACGCCTCACGAGTTTGCTGTTCGAAGGAAGGCGCGGGCTGCCGGGTAGAGGAGATTCCGCATTCGGGACCTGCGGTGGGAGATGATTCTTCTGGTTCCAGCAGGTGAAAAGGACCACTCTCGGAGGCGAGTCATCCTTTGGGGTCCTGTGCTACTATCAGCCACGAGGAACGTATTCCCCGGAGAATTCACGAGATGGCCTACGTAATTGCAGAACCCTGTATCGGCACCAAGGACACCGCCTGTGTGGACGCCTGTCCTGTCGATTGCATCCACCCCAAAAAGGACGAAGACGGCTTCGGCGAGAGCGACCAGTTGTTTATTGATCCGGTCGAGTGCATCGACTGCGGCGCATGCGTGCCGGCGTGCCCGGTGTCGGCAATCTTCGCGCAGGACGACCTGCCGGAGAAGTGGGTCCACTTTACGGAGAAGAACGCAAAACACTTCGGCCGCTAGGCTGAACTGGCTGATTTTCAGGCGCGCATCTCGCTTCGCGGGATGCGCGCTGGTGTCTCTGCGCCAAAATCCGAGGGGGAATTGCGTGAGCCTGGATGTGCTTGCCCTGAGCGAGATTACAGGACAGCTTCGCTTAGTTCTTCCTGGGCGTTCGCCCGATCAAGGTGCAGATTCGACTCTGAACCGTGAACGATGGCAAATCGCCCTTTCTCTACTTCGACAAAGTCCACACTGTCGCCGGTCTTGAGTCCAAGTTGTTTACGAACCTGGGTGGGGAGGGTGATGCGGCCGTTGAAGGTGACCATTGCGGTGGGCATTTGGAACCTCTGCATACATTATAAACATGGGATTTTGAAGGGGTGTGGGCAAAAAACTGCGGAAAACTCCTGAACTGGTCTGCAAAGGATTGATTCGATTGAAGTACCTTATGAGTGCGAAGATAGTAGACGCATGATTGTGCTGACCTCAGAAGCGGTGGTTCTGCGCACCTGGCCGGTGCATGAGGCCGACCTGATTGTGAGCTTCTTTACGCGCGACTACGGGCGTGTAAGGGGCGTGGCCAAGAGCGCCATGAAGAGCCGCAAGCGGTTCGGCGGGGCGCTGGAACCGATGACAATTGCCCGGGCCTGGTTTGCCGAGCGGCCGCGGCAGGAACTGGTGCGGCTTGACCAGTTGGAGATTGTGCGTTCGCCGCTTTCAGCGCCCGTGGACCCTGTGCGCATGACGGTGCTGAGCTTTTTTGCCGAGTTGCTGGACGAGGCGCTGCCCGAGCGCGATCCGCAGGAGACCGTGTTTCGCCTGCTGGTATCCGTGCTGGAGCAGACGACAGTGGAGCAGCCGTGGATGCCGTTGACCTACTTCCAGCTTTGGATGACGCGGCTGATGGGCCTGCTGCCGGACATTGCGCATTGCACGGCCTGCGGTGAGGCGTTGCATGCCGCGGAGATATCG
>Ga0181517_10001721_pt1 | contig 23602 bp, 21 predicted proteins | sample PEATcosm2014_Bin_31_FD_119748 | JGI IMG/M metagenome (GOLD analysis project Ga0181517, IMG submission 119748) | Peatland microbial communities from MTU Mesocosm Facility, Houghton, MI, USA - PEATcosm2014_Bin01_30_metaG | ecosystem: Environmental > Terrestrial > Soil > Wetlands > Peat | place... | reverse complement strand
TCAGGATGGCTTTGTAACAGGGCATGGCTTCAGCCGTGCCGATAAAGCCAATCAAATGAGCTGGGCTTTAGCCCCTGCTAAAGCTCATTCCTGCTCTTCACTCGCATTCGGGCCTTTTTCCGCAGGCTGTTTAGCCGTGCCGATGGGAGCCAATATAAGGTTTCGGCTTTACAGGCTGCGGAAAAACTCGATTCAGGATGGCTTTGTAATAGGGCATAGCTTTAGCCGTGCCGAAAAAGCCACTCAAATGAGGCGGGCTTTAGCCCCTGCTAAAGCATATTCCAGCTCTTGACTCGGATTCGGGCCTTTTTTCGCAGCCTCTGGAGCCGTGCCCTGGCGTTCCGTGCCGCGCCGTTGAAGCAATGCCTTTACCTGCGGGCAGGAGCAAAAACGGGAATCAACTGCTCCGGGGAGTTGTATCCGGTGGTTCCAACGCTTGACGCTCGCGCGCACGCCAGCCTAGACTCACTGGGGTTTGGGCAATTGCGGCAAGAGCCGCAAGCCCGGGCTGCGGTTTCAGGGTAGAGTGAAGGGAAAGCCCTTCCTTCCCCGGTGCAGACGCCGGGGCGGTCAACAACCTGAACGGGGGAAATGCATGGCGCCAGCAACACAGACTGTTTCTTTGGACCAGGAGATCAATCCCTGGGAAGCGCAAAGTGCGCGATTTGAATTTGCGGCCCGCAAGCTGAATCTGGATCCCGGATTGTGGAAGGTTCTCAGTTCACCAGCGCGCGAGATCATTGTTCACTTTCCGGTCAGCATGGACGATGGGCACATCGAGATGTTCACCGGCTTTCGCGTGCAGCACTCGATTGCACGCGGTCCCGGCAAGGGCGGGATTCGCTATGCGCCCGATGTGACTCTGGACGAAGTGCGCGCGCTGGCCAGCTGGATGACCTGGAAGTGCGCGGTGGTGAATATTCCCTTCGGGGGCGCGAAGGGCGGCGTGATCTGCGACCCGAAGAAGATGAGCCAGGGCGAACTGGAGCGGATGACACGGCGCTACACCTCGGAGATCATCGATTTTATCGGGCCGGAAAAGGACGTTCCCGCGCCCGACGTGAACACCAATGAGCAGACGATGGCCTGGGTCATGGATACCTATTCCATGCACGTGGGCCACACCGTAACCAGCGTGGTAACCGGAAAGCCGCTGAATATCGGGGGATCGCGGGGACGCCGCGAGGCCACAGGACGCGGAGTCCAGGTGGTAACCGATGAGGCGATGAGTTATTTGAACATGCCGGTCGAGGGCTGCCGGGTGGTGATCCAGGGCTTTGGCAATGTGGGCTCGAATGCGGCGCGGCTGATGATGGAGCGCGGCTACAAGATCGTCGGAATCGCGGAGCAGGATGGCGGCCTTTCCAACCCCAACGGCATCGATATCGATGCGCTGATCGAATACAAGCAGCGCAACGGAACGACGCTGGGTTTCCAGGGCGCCGAAGCAATGCCCAGCGACGAACTGCTGGTGTCGGAGTGCGAAGTACTGATTCCGGCGGCCACCGAGAATGTGATCACCAGCCGCAATGCCGACAAGATTCAGGCAAGAATCGTTGTGGAGGGCGCGAATGGCCCCACCACCGCGGTTGCCGACGAGATTCTCGCCGACAAGCGGATCTTCGTGGTTCCGGATATTCTGGCCAACGCGGGCGGCGTCACCGCAAGCTACTTCGAGTGGGTTCAGGACCGGCAGGGCTACTTCTGGAAGGAAGCAGTAATCAACGACCAGCTGGAAACGATTCTGCGCGACAGCTTCGACGACGTGATCCGTTACGCCGAGGCGCACAACGTGAACAACAGAATCGCTGCCTACATGCTGGCCATCGACCGCGTGGCCTTTACCATCAAGCAGCGCGGGTTCTACGCGTAGGGCGGTTCGGTAATCGATCGAACCCGGTAAAAACGATGCGGGATGAGCAAGACGCTCATCCCGCATCGTTTTTGGTCCGCTCGCAGCGATGCCTCGTACTGGGTGGCGGCCCGCTGCCGCTATCGCCAAAACTGCGCCCCCGGTACAATGAAATGGTGAGCAAACTTTCCCCTCCCACGGCTCCCACCGTGGGTTTTATATCGTTGGGCTGCCCCAAGAACCTCGTCGATTCCGAGGTGATGATGGGCCTGCTGGACCGCGCCGGCGCGCGCTTGACCTCCCACCCCGAAGAAGCCGAGATCCTGGTGGTAAACACCTGCTCGTTCATCGACACGGCCAAGCAGGAGTCGGTAGACACGATTCTTGAGATGGCCCGCCACAAGACCGAGGGCCGCGCCCGGAAGCTGATCGTCGCCGGCTGTCTGGTGGAGCGCTACCGGGACGAGATCCGCAAGGACATTCCCGAAGTCGACGCGGTGATCGGCACCGGCGAACTGGAGGCGATTCTGGAGGCGGCGGGGCTGAAAGCTCCGGTTGCGGCAAATTCGCCCTTCCATATCCTGACCGGGAGCCACGCGGCCGAAGTGCACGCCGGCAAGGAATCGCAGGCGGGGACGCACGTGCACGGGCACTCCGAGGGAAAAGGCACGGAAGCCAGCTCGCGCGCCGAAGGCGACCTGCGCGAGAAGCAGGGCCGCTTCAGCCGCGAAGATTGGCAGGGCGCCGAGCACCAGCTGCCCACCTACCTCTACGACGACGCCACGCCGCGCCTGCTGGCCACGCCCAAATCGTCGGCTTATATCAAAATCGCCGAGGGTTGCGATCATCCCTGCACCTTCTGCGTGATTCCGAACCTGCGCGGTAAGTTCCGCTCGCGCCGCTTTGAGTCGGTGGTGAACGAGGCGCGGCAACTGGTGGCGCAAGGCGTGCAGGAGATCACGTTGATCGGGCAAGACACCACCTGCTATGGCGAGGACCTGGGCCTGAAGGACGGTCTGGCCGACTTGCTGGATGCGCTGGCGGGGATCGAGGGGCTGCGCTGGCTGCGTTTCCTGTATGCCTATCCGAACCGGATCACCAATCGCCTGCTGGACACCATCGCCAAACACGACAACATCTGCAAATACCTCGATGTGCCGCTGCAACACGCCTCGCCCGCGGTCTTGAAGCGCATGAAGCGGGGCGCGGGCGCGGACATCTTCCTCAAGACGCTGGAAAAAGCCCGTGAACGGGTGCCGGGCCTCGTACTGCGGACGGCCTTTATCGTGGGCTTCCCCGGCGAGACGGCCGAGGATGTCGTGGCGCTTGAGGAATTCGTGAAAGCGGCCCAGTTCGACTGGATGGGCGTATTCAGCTATTCCGATGAGGAAGGCTCCGGCGCGTTCCCGCTGGACGGCAAAGTTGCGAAGCGGACCATCGAAACCCGGCGCAAGCGCCTGATGAAGTTGCAGCAGGGGATCTCGAAGAAGGCCAAGCAGCAGTGGATCGGCAGGGAACTGGTGCTGCTGGCCGAGGGCGAGAGCGAAGAGACGCCATTGCTGTGGGAAGGCCGCACCATGTTCCACGCTCCGGAGATCGACGGTAAGGTCTACATTAACGATTTCGGCGAAATGGAAGCCCTGGAGCCGGGACGGTTCTACCGGGCCGAGATCACCGAGGCGCACGACTACGACCTGGTGGCCCGCATCGTCTCCGGCCCGCTGGAGCCCGGTCAACTAGAGTAATGCCTGATTCCGCCCCGAAGTTTGGGTGCCCCACCCTTTCCCGCGTATTTTGCGGAAAAGGGTGGGAGGCAATGACCCTCATTTCTTGCCGGAACAATAGGGAACCTCTGAAGAAGCCGATGTTTTGAAAGGGTACGACTTTAGTCGTGCCGCAAACTGAGGGAATGCGTCTTGGAGGGCGAGCACTCGATCGGAGCTTTCCTGGTTCCAGCAGCCTTGCAGAGAATTACTTCGCCCCGGCGCAAAATGAAGGGATGCAGAATCATCTGCAAACCCGCCCGGAGTCGCCGCGGTTCAAAGTGTCAAAGATCCGAACGATAAATACCGTGCAGACCCCACCCCCCCCTATGTTTTGCCGGGAAAATCTCTTGCGCATCATTGCGGGCAACCGTGAAACACCTCGCTTTTCCGGCCAAATTCACGAATTCAGTGCGCAACGCGTCAAGTTTTTCAGCAGTTTTTATCCCGGATTTCTGCACCACTTATTGTGAAAAAAGCCTTCAGATCTTGCCATGTGATACGCTTTCGGGCCTTTTTTCAGAAAATGCCAGCCCTGCGGCGAAGCCGGAGCGCCTGAATACCAAAATCGCAGCGTCCCATCACAAAACCCACAGCGCCACACCGGCTCGGGTTTCGTTCTAGATTAAATAGATGGGTTTAGAGCAAGCGAAATGGAAGCCGGAGCTGCGCGCGATGATCGCTCTGGCGCTGCCGGTGGTGCTGAGCGAATTGGGCTGGATGGCGCAGGGCGTGGTCGACACCATCATGGTCGGCAGCCTGGGTCCGGCGGCAATCGGCGCGGTCGCGCTCGGGAACGCCGTTTATTACACGCCGGCGCTGTTCGGGTTCGGTCTGCTGCTGGGGCTGGACACGCTGGTTGCGCAGGCCTACGGCCGCGAGGATCACGACGAATGCCACCGCTGGCTGGCGCAGGGCGTCTATGTGGCGATGCTGGTCACGGTGCCCGCCATGCTGCTGATCTGGCTGGCTAGCTTCGGGTTTGCGCCATTTGGCATTGCCCATGAAGTCGCCGGTCCGGCGGGGAGCTACCTGCGCGTGCTGCTTTGGGGCACGCTGCCGCTGCTGCTCTACGGCGCATGTCGCCGCTACCTGCAGGCGGTGGGCAGCGTGCGGGTGATCACGCTGACCTTTGTCGGGGCCAACCTGGTCAACTGGGGCGCCAATTGGGTGTTGATCTACGGGAAGCTAGGCTTCCCGGCCATGGGCGTGCGCGGCTCGGCGCTCTCGACGGTACTTGCGCGTATCTTGATGGCGGCTGCTCTGCTGGGCTTTGCCTGGGATTATGAGCGCCGTCGCGGGCATCCGCTCTTCCGGCATTGGGCCGGGCCAAGCCTGGCGCGCATCAAAAAGCTTGTCCGGCTGGGATTGCCCGCCGCGGGGCAGATTCTGCTCGAGGTGGGGGCATGGAACCTGGCCACCCTTTCGGCGGGATGGCTGACTCCGGTTGCCCTGGCGACGCACCAGATTGTGCTGAACTACGCCAGCCTGACCTACATGGTTCCGTTGGGCGTGTCGGCGGCAGCGGCGGTGAGCGTGGGCCACGCCATCGGCGCGGGCGACCCGGAGCGCGCCCGTCGCGCCGGTTGGCTGGCGCTGGGGCTGGGAACCGCCTTCATGCTCTGCGCCGCGGTGGTATTCCTGGTGGCGCCGGTGCCGCTGATTGCGTTGTATACGCGCGATCCAGCGGTGATGGCGGTGGGGCCGAGCCTGCTGTGGCTGGCGGCGGCATTCCAGATCTTCGACGGCATACAGACTGTGACCACCGGAGCGCTGCGCGGGCTGGGCGAGACCCGCGCCCCGATGTTGGCAAACCTGGTCGGTTATTGGGTGCTGGGATTGCCGCTGGGGCTGATTCTTTGCTTCGTCCTGCGCTGGGGAATCTACGGCCTCTGGATTGGCCTGACGGTGGCTCTGGTTGTGATCGCCTCGACGCTGCTGCGGCGCTGGCAGCGGGAATCGAAAGGGCACCGCGCGGTAGCCGGGATTTAACTTTGTATGGGATGTACTTCGCAGTCTCGTCCGTTCTCAAATTGGGACGGATGATGACATTTGCGAGACTTTCTCTTGGATGGAGCATCTACTGAGGCGGGACGATGTTGGCTTCGTGTGACTATAATCACACACGGGTCGAAACGGACTCGCACCAGAATTCACCGGAAGGGAATCCGGCCACATGGCGACAGGAGACCTGGCCCTGGGTCACGATCGGGGCGTTTCAAGCACCAGCGAAGAGCGTATAACCAACGATTTCAGCATCAACGTAGCAACGGTGAACGGCTCCGGCTCGCAATCCGCCAATAGCGTACTGCTGAAGAGCATTTTCGGGATGGGCGTACCCGTCAGTGGCAAGAACCTCTTCCCCTCCAACATTGCCGGACAACCAACCTGGTTCATCATTCGCGCCAGCAAGGACGGCTACGTGGCCCGCAAGAACTCCTTCGAGATTCTTGTGGCGCTGAACCCAGAGACCGCCAAGTCCGACATCCTGGACCTTCCGGCGGGCGGCGTCGCCATCTGTGAAGAACATCTCAACCTGGATCAGACGCGCGACGACGTGTATTTCTACCCGGTTCCGTTCGACAAGATCACGGCCTCGATCTGTCCTGAAGCCAAGCTGCGCAAGCTGGTCAAGAACATGGTCTATGTGGGCGTAGTGGCTCACTTGCTGTCGATCGATCTGGGAGTGGTTGAAAAGGGACTGCGCCAGCAGTTTTCCAAGAAGCAGAAGGTCTTCGACCTGAACTTCGGAGCGGTGAAGGCGGGCTTCGATTATGCAGCCGAGAACCTGACCAAGCGCGATCCGTACTTTGTCGAACACATGGACAAGACGGCGGGCAAGATCATCATCGACGGCAACGCTGCGGCCGGAATGGGCGCGGTGTTTGCGGGCGTCACGGTGGTTGCCTGGTATCCGATCACGCCTTCGACCTCGGTGATTGAGGCAACCTCCGACCTGCTGAAGAAGTTCCGCCTCACGCCGGAGGGCAAGGCGACCTTCGCGGTTGTGCAGGCAGAGGACGAACTGGCCGCGATCGGCATGGTCCTCGGCGCAGGCTGGGCGGGCGCGCGGTCGATGACCGCGACTTCCGGACCCGGCATGTCTCTGATGGCGGAGTTCAGCGGACTGAGCTACTACGCCGAGATTCCCGGCGTGATCGTGAACGTGCAGCGCTCCGGTCCCGCGACCGGCATGCCGACGCGCACGCAGCAGTCGGATGTGCTCTCGGCAGCCTTCCTCTCCCACGGCGACAGCAAGCATGTTCTGCTGTTCCCCGGTTCGGTGAAGGAGTGCTTCGAGTTCACAGGCGCGGCGTTCGATTTGGCCGAGCGCTTGCAGACGCTGATTCTGGTGCTTTCCGATCTGGATCTGGGCATGAACAACTGGATGTCGGATCCGTTCGATTATCCAACCACGCCCCTGGATCGCGGCAAGGTGCTGACCGCCGAGGATCTCGAACGGCTGGGCGGCTTTGCGCGTTATCGCGACGTCGACGGCGACGCAGTGGGCTGGCGCACGCTGCCGGGCACGCGGCATCCGAAGGCGGCTTATTTCACGCGCGGATCGGGCCACAACGATGCGGCCGGGTACACCGAGAAGCCGGGCGAATACCAGGAAGTAATGGAGCGGCTGGCGCGCAAGTTCGAATCGGCGCGGCAGTTGGTTCCCGCTCCGGTGACAGTGAAGGACGGCAGCTCGAAGATTGGCTTTATCGCCTACGGATCGACCGATTTCGCGTTGCGCGAGAGTCTTGATCAGATCAAGAAAGAGCAGGGCGTGGATGTGGATTATCTTCGCGTGCGCGCCTATCCCTTCGCACCCGGCATTCACGAGTTTGTCGCTTCGCACCAGCGTGTTTATGTTGTGGAGCAGAATCGCGATGCGCAAATGGCCAGTCTGCTGAAGATCGATCTGCCTGCCGTCGAAGTGACCAAGCTGCGCAGCATCTTGCATTACAACGGCCTGCCGATTGACGCGCGCAGCATCACCGAGGAGTTCACCAGGCTAGAAATGAAAGACCTGGAACTCAACCATCAGGAGGCCCTCTAATGGCGACTGCAACTCCTACTCCCAAGCTGAATCACATCGGGCTTCCTATCGTTGACTACCGCGGCGGCAAGAGCACGTTGTGCGCTGGCTGCGGACACAACGCCATCTCCGAACGCATTGTGGATGCGCTCTTCGAGATGGGCGTGGAACCGGAACGGGTGATGAAGATGAGCGGCATCGGCTGCTCGTCGAAGAGCCCGGCGTATTTTCTGAACCGCGCGCACAGCTTCAACAGCGTACATGGGCGCATGCCCTCGGTGTCGACGGGCGCCATTCTCGCCAACCACCAGTTGACGACCATCGGCGTTTCGGGCGACGGCGACACGGCCTCCATCGGCATTGGTCAGTTTGTGCACATGATGCGGCGCAATCTGCCCATGATCTACATCATCGAGAACAACGGCGTGTACGGACTGACCAAAGGCCAGTTCTCCGCGACTGCCGACCTGGGCTCGAAGCTGAAGACCGGCGTGATCAACGATCTTCCGCCTATCGACACCTGCGCCCTGGCGATTCAGTTGGGCGCAACCTTCGTGGGACGCTCGTTCTCCGGTGACAAGAAGCAGCTGCTTTCGATGCTGAAGGCGGCCATTGCGCACAAGGGAACGGTGCTGCTCGACGTGATCAGCCCCTGCGTGACCTTCAACGATCACGAGGGTTCGACCAAGAGCTACAAGTTCATGCAGGAGAACGACGAGCCGATCAACGAGCTTGGCTTTGTGCCCAGCTTCCAGGAGATCGACGTCGATTACGACTCCGGCGAAATCTACGAAGTCGAGATGCACGACGGTTCGAATCTGCGTCTGCGCAAGCTGCTGGAGGATTACGATCCTTCCGACAAGGCGAACGCAGTGCGCACGTTGATGGAATCGCGCGACTCGGACGAAATTCTGACCGGCGTGTTTTACATCAACACCGAAATGCCGACGTTCATCGATCTGCTGAATATCGTGGATGAACCGCTGTCCACGCTGCCGGAGTCCCTTACCCGCCCGTCCAGGGAAGTTCTGGACCGGCTGATGGACAACCTGCGTTAAGCTGCTTGAAGCAATAAGCATCGCAGAAAAGCCCCGCATCAAGCGGGGCTTTTCCGTGTGCGCAATTCGTGGCGCGTGGTCTTGCACGGAGATCTGAAGAACAAGTTGGTTCCGGGAGCGGAGCGTACAGCCAAGGCTCTGGCGGACGGTTTACCGCGCCGCAACCGGCACGTTCATGCTCTTGAGCTTGGTTCTTGCCTGGGCCGCTTCAGGCGTCTGCGGACGGCGCTGAATGAGCAGGCGCAACTCGTGAATGCCGGATTCCTTCTTGTTCATCATGATGAGCGCCAGCCCCTTGCGGAGCTGGGCAGCGGCGGCCTTGGGACAGCCGCTGAAGCCCTCGATGACAGCGTTGTAGGACTTGACTGCGTCGGCGTAGTTCAGATGGCGGTAAGCGATCTCGCCAAGATAGAACTGGGCGCTGCCGGAAAGGTCGTCGAGGGGGTAGTAGTGGATCACATCCATGAACTCCCCGGCGGCCACGTCGTATTTGGCGGCGTTGTAGTCGCGCACGCCCGACTGGAAGGTCTCCGCGAGCGGTGGGGCCTGGTTCATGCCGGGGTCACCCTGCGGAGCGGAAGCCGGCGGCGGGGCCTGGTTGGCAGCCTCCGGGGTTCCGGCGGGCGGCTTGTTCGCGGGCTGGGCAGTTGCGGGAGCCGGAGAGACGGCAGGAGCGGGAGCTGTTCCCTGCGTCGCCCCGCCGCCGCTCTGCATGGCCTGCATCTGCGCCTGAAGGTCCTGGAGCACCTTGTCGAGCTTGGCGATGCGGGATTTCAACTCGTCCACCGAGTCGTTGAGCGACTGCACCTGGCCGGAGGCGGTATCGAGCTTGGCGTTAACCGAATCGTTCTGGGCACTGAGCTTCTGCTGCAGTGTATTCACCGCCGCGGTCACGCGGTTCGCGTCATCCGCGGTCTGTTCGGCCAGGTGCTGCACCACGCCCATGCGGGTGTCCATGGTGGATTGCAGATTGCGCACCATGTCGAGCAGCTGTTGCACCTGGGTCTGCAATTCAACCATGTCCTTCGAGGTCGCATGTGCGGGCCGGGGCGCGGAGGTGAGGAACAGAAACAATACAGCTGCTGCGAAGAAACGATTCGAAAGTTTACGGGGCATCTGCATCTTTCACCTTTGGCAAGAAACGAGCGGCAGACCGTATGGTTGGCGGGACTGCCGCGTCAGTTCATGTTGTGTGCCGGCCAGTCTTCGCCGACCCTGCATTCAGTTCTTCCGTCTTATCGCGTACTCAAGAGATGAGCACGCGATAAGACGGATGCGCGAGGTACTAGTGTTCGATCGTGAAGCCGTCGCGGCGGTTCTGCTGCCAGCACTCCTCGGTCGACTCGGTGCAGAACGGCTTCTCTTTCCCGTAGCTGATGACGCGAATCCGGCTGGCGGCAACGCCCGCGGTGATCAGCGCATTCTTGGCCGCATCGGCGCGGTTGTTGCCGAGCGCCAGATTGTAGTCGTTGGATCCGCGCTCGTCGCAATATCCGCCGATGACGATCTTGAGATCCGGGTTCTTCGCAAGGAAGGCCGCGTTCTTTTCAAGCGTGCTCTGCGCTTCCGGACGAATGGTGTAGTTGTCGTAGTCGAAGAAGATGTCCTGAACGTTGGCCTTGAAGATCTCTTCGGAACTCAGGGCGCTCACCGGCACGGCAACGGCGGGAGCAGAATTCACTGTGACGCGCGCGCTGGCGTCGGCAGAACCGCCTTCACCACGTGCGACCAGATGATAGGTGGTGGACTCAGTCGGAGTGACGGTCTTGACGCCGGACGAGGGAACATCGCCTATGCCGTCAATGCTGACCTGGGTAGCATCGCTGGTGTGCCAGGAGAGCTGCACCTGGTCTCCGGCGGAGATGACGGTAGGCGTGGCCGTCAGCTGAGCGACGGGCGCTTGCACCGGTGCGGCCGCAGTTGGCGCCATTTCAGCAGGTGCGGGGGCCGATGATTGCTTCTTCTTGCAGCCAGCGAAAGCAACCAGAACAACGAGGACTACAACCGGTATCCAACGGCGATTAAGTCGGTTCAATGAGTTTCTCCTTCTCAATGGGAATGACCTGTGAGATCGATTGGCCCGGATCTGCTCCCGTCCTTCTGTGTTTCATCTCCGCGCAATTTCGCGAACAGAGAAATGAAACCGGGCGGGTTGGAAATACCTGTCCTGGTCCGCGATTCCGCAGGGAAGTGTTGATGCCAAAGCCGAGGCAACTTCAACCCGCCCCGCATAAGATCACATGGCGCGGAGCCTCAGCCCAATCAAAGCGTGTCGACAAACTTCCGACGACGTAAACATCATAGTCCAGTGGAGCAGCTTTCTCCATCTGTATCAAGTTGCTCATCCCGGCCTACTTCCAGCTCCAATCGGGCTGAAAATTGTTGCCGGTGCGCGTGAGTTGGCGCTGGTCGGTGCCATCCGCCAGCATCGACCAGATCTCTGTCTTACTGTTGATCTGGCGCTGAAAGACGATGTGGCGTCCATCGGGAGCCCAGAAGGGGTAATCGTTGTTGCCCGCATCGTGGGTCAACTGCAGCCAGCGTTTGCTGGCGATATCCATCACGTAAATGTCTTGCCCGCCCGGTGCGCCAGGCCCATATTTGCGGGTCCAGCTGAAGGTGAGGAACTGTCCGTTGGGCGCCCACGAGGGAGACACGGCATAGCCTCCGTCGGTCATGCGTTGAATATTTGCGCCGTCCAGATCGATGGTGTAGATCTGGGGCAGGCCGCTTTGGCCGCTGACCCAGGCGATCTGCGCGTTGGAGCGGGGATTCCAGGAGGGGGAAACCGCCGGCCCTGCGACGCTGGTGAGCTTCTTCAGGTTTGCGCCGCTGACATCGGTGACCCAGATTGCTGACTCGCCCGAGCGGGAAGAGGAGAAGGCCAGCTTCTGTCCGTCGGCGCTCCATGCGGGCGACAGGTTCGTGGTTCCCGCGGTTCCTGCCGGAAAGTTGACGGTGCGGTTCAGATCGAGCGAATACATGCGCACCGACCATCCGTCGTGCCCCAGCGTGGAGAAGGCGATGCGCGAGTTGTCAGGTGAGACGTGAGGCGAAATGGAAATGCTGGCCAGATGCGTGACCTGGTGCTGATTCTGGCCGTCGTAGTCCATGGCCCAGATTTCCTTGGAGCCGGAGCGGGAGCTGACGAAAAAGATTTTGGTTTCGGCAATGCCGTTGATGCCGCCACCGAGAAGCTTGATGATCTCGTCGGCGAAGCGATGCGCAATGGTGCGCGCCGATTCCTGGCTGGCCTCTTCGTTGTAGGTACGGGCAATCACTTGCGGATTGGCGGGGTTGTGAGTCTCGTAAAGCCACGCGGAGACAGCCAGACGCCCGTTCGCGGTGGAGAAGGACCCAAAGGCCAGCATCATCGCGTTGGCGGGAGGTGAAGACCACTGGTCGAGAATGACTTCCTGCGGCGTGCCCGGCTCCGCCTGGGGGGCCAGGCTCTTGGGGACCATGTCAAAGATGCCCGCGCTGCCGAGGTCGTTGCTGAGTGTGGAGTCGAAGGCGTTCTTGAGGGCCGCCAGTTGCGGATCGCTGCCCAGCGGCTTGAAGTCGGCGGCCGCGATGCGGATGCGTTCGTTGCCGAGGTTCGTGCCGGTGTGCACCCAATCCTGAGCGCGCAGAGATGCTGCCGAAGCGAGGGTAAAACAGAGAATCGACAACTGTAGAATCCGGGAACAAACTTTCATGCGATCTGCAATCCTTCCTGCGTTCGCTTCTTCGCGGCCGGTGGTTATCGCGGTTCCGTGGTCGAGACATGCGTGCAACAAAGCGCGACGATCCGGGAACGAACCACGTTTCACTTCAGCCGGGAAAATGCCTTGAATCCCTGCGGTTGGAACTCTCTTGCGATCTTCAATCGGCCACTGCGCAGGCTCTAGTACTCGCAGTAGTAAGAGACCTTCAACGTACTCTGATTATAAGACGCTGGAAGTTGCCCAAAGGAATCCACGCGCTGCACTCCGCGCCGGCACGAGTTGTTCAATGTGCTGCTGGGGCTGGCGCGATCGATCTGCACATCGGTCGGCGTGCCATCCCGGTGGATGGTGAAGACGAGGTAAACGCGGGTGCCTTTGGGCGTCTTGGGATCGACTTCCATCCGATTCCAACTACTGGCCACCTTGCGATTGATGCCATCGACGTACCATCCGAAGCGGGTGCCGAAATCGCTGTCGCTGACGGTGACTGGCCCGTTGGTGGCGCTCTGCTGCGGCAGTGATTTTGCCGTGGAACTGCCGGCCTGCTCGCCGTACTGGGCGCGATTGTCCTTTTGCGGCACGGGAGCGTGCGGCGGAGTCCTCACTGCGGCTTCCTGTTGCTTCGGCTTCTGCTTGCCCAGGATCGGGATCGCCTTTTCGTCCACGGCCTGTTTCGTCTTGGGGGCGGGCGCAGCAGGAGCCTCGCTGGGGGTCTCGGTAGAGAGCACATTCTCGTTGGGCGGCTGTTCGGAAGGCAAGGGAAGCGCGCTGGTGACGAGGTTGACCTGAATGGCTCCGCCGACCTCTTTGCTGCCCCAGAAATTGTGATGAAAAAAGCCGCCCAGGATGCCGTACAAGAGGATTCCAGCGGCGATTGCACCATGCAGAAAAATAGCCCCCGTTGCCGGCGCGAGGATCGGCTCGGGGGTCAGTTCCTGTTCGAGTTGCTCGTCGCCTTCCAGCAGACTGGTCATACTTTTTCCGAATTCGTCTTACTCACCGCCGCCCGCTCCCGCTTTTGCTTCGAGGGGCTGGGTGACGATGGAAATGTTGGTGATGCCGGCCTGCTTCACCGCATCCATCACCGTGGCAAAGGCTCCAAAAGGCACGCGCTCGTCGGCGCGGAGATAGATCGTCTCATGCTCGGGATCGCCGCCGTGCTGACGCAGCTTCTGCCCCAGTTGGTGGACGTTCACCGGCTCATCGCCGAGATAGATCTGCTGAGAGCGGTTGATGGTAATCACCAGGCGCTGTTCGGTGATTTCCCTGACCGTGCGCGTCTTGGGGACGTTGACCTCGATTCCGGACTGAAGCACCGGTGCGGTGATCATGAAGATGATCAGCAGCACCAGCACCACATCGACCAGCGGGGTTACATTGATCTCGGCGAGCGAGGATCTGGTCTGTCCGGATTTACTTGTAAACGCCACGTTCTACCTCACGGGTGGCCTCAGGAGCGCCAGCGGGGCGCGCGGCGGGCGGACGCGCGGGAATCTCTTCGAGGGAGTTCAGCAACTCGCGGCTGAAGTCGTCGATGGCGGCGGCAAAGACCCGGATCCGGCCGGTGAACTGGTTGTAGGCGATCAAAGCGGGCACGGCGACAAACAAGCCGGCAGCGGTGGTGATCAACGCCTCCGAGATGCCCGGAGCCACGGCGCGCAGGGTTGCAGAGCCGGCGGTGCCGAGACCGTGAAAGGCGTCCACAATGCCCCACACGGTTCCGAAGAGGCCCACGAAGGGGGCGACGGTGGCAATGGTGGCCAGCCAGGTGAGACGCCGTTCCAGCGTGGTGACCGCTTCGCTGGCCGCGGTTTGTGCGGAGCGCTCCAGAGGGACCAGATTGCGCGGCGGACCCGCCCCGCCAGTCTGCCGCTTGTAGGTTTCGTACACCTCGACGAACACCTGGGCCAGCGGGCTGAACTTGTTTTCGGCGGTGAGAGCGGCAATTTCCTGCAAGCGGGTGGCTTTGCGAAACGCGCGGACAAAGCGCCGGCTCTGCGCGGTGGCGCGGCTGAAGGTGGAAATCTTGCTGAAGATTACCGTCCAGGAATAAACGCTGGCGATCAGCAGCAGCACCAGAACGGAGAACGCCACCGGGCCGCTATTCGACACCATTTCCACAATCGCGCTTGAGCCCAACGGCGTTACGGGAGCGCTGGCGCCGCTGTCAGCCTGCAGCAAAAATACGAAGGCAGCAGTCAAAATCGTACTTCACCTCAGTCTTTAACGGTAGCAGACCCGTTGCCCCACTTCCAAGCGGCGGTGGGACAGCGGCGAGCGATGAGCCCGGTGATTGTTCTGGTGCCTGCGGGCCGGGCGGAACGCCGGGAAAGACCGCAAGTCCAGCCAATCATGCTATGCTGCGCTCGGATTGCCGTTGTTTCGGTATGCTTCAAAAGACCCCGAAAACGGACTACAAGGTCGCTCTGTTTGCTCTCCTTTCGATGTTTTTCGCGCGAGGAGGGATGCCCCGAACCCAACCCGCCCCCTGCCAAGGGGAGCCTGCAGCAATCGGAAAACGGATCTCAAATGCTTGTCGAGTTGCGCGCCGAAAATTATGCCGTCATCGATCACGCCATCGCCGTCTTTGGCCCCGGCCTTAACCTGCTCACCGGCGAAACCGGCGCGGGCAAGTCGATTCTGGTGGATGCGCTTTCGCTGCTGATGGGCGGCAAGAGTTCGGCGGAGATTGTGCGCCACGGCGCCGAAAAGGCGGTTGTTTCGTGCGTCTTTGAAACCACCGACGGCGCCGAGGCGGTGCTGGAAGAAAACGGGATCGACGCGGAGGGCGCTGAGATCATTCTGCGCCGCGAAATTCTTGCCACCGGCAAGGGGCGCGTATTCGTCAATAACCAGCCGGCCACGGTGACGGTGCTGAAGCAGCTTGCGCCGGAACTGGCTCTGGTGCACGCCCAGACGGAAACTCTGACCAGCTTCGACCAGAGCCAGCAGCGCATTCTGCTGGACCGGTTTGCCGGACTGAGCCTGGAAGCGGCCAGCACAGCGCACGCCCGCTGGCATGGCAGCCGGGCAAAGCTCGACGAGTTGCTGCAAGGCGAGCAGGACCGCCTGCGCATGGTGGATCTGTGGAGCTATCAGAGCAAGGAGATTGCCGCCGCCCGCCTGATTGACGGCGAAGACGAAGCACTTGAGACGGAAAAACGGGTTCTCGCCAACGCGGAAAAGCTTTATGCCGCGGCGATGGGAGGCTTTGAGCATCTGTACGAGGGCAGTTCCTCGGCTGAAGTGAGTTTGCGCGCGGCGCTGCGCAATGTGGAAGAACTGGCGCGCTACGACAATCGCTTTGCCGACGCCGCGCAGCAGCTTCACTCGGCCCGCGCCACGCTGGGCGACGTGAGCAGCAGCCTGCGCGATTATGCGGAAGGAATCAATGCTTCGCCGGAGCGGCTGGCCGAACTGGAAGACAGGCTGGCCCTGCTTGACCGGCTGAAGCGCAAATATGGGCACACCGTTGCGGAGGTCATCGCATTTGGCGCGGAGGTGGACCGCAAGCTGGCCGAGGTGGAAGATCGCGACGAGCTTCTGAAGGCGCTGCGCAGGGAAGTGGAGGAAGCCGAAGCGGGCTACCGCGCCGCCGCCACATCTCTGACAGCGGAACGCCATGCGGCAGCCGGGAAGCTGGCCAGGATTGCCGAGGCGCAGATCAACTCGCTCGCCATGAAAGTGAAGTTCGAGGTAGCAGTCGAACAGCAAAAGGGGATCGCGCACTGGACCGCGGCGGGATGGGATGTAGTGGAGTACCGCATTGCGACCAATCCCGGCGAACCGATGAAGCCGCTGCACGAGATCGCTTCAGGCGGCGAAATGAGCCGCGTGATGCTGGCGCTGAAGGTGAGCGTGGAAGAAGGGGCGATGAAGCCCAAAACCAAGTCTCCCACGCCGCGCACGCTGGTCTTCGACGAAATCGACATCGGCATTGGTGGACGGGCGGCCGAAGCGGTGGGGCAGAAGCTGAAAGCCCTGAGCCGCGGCCAGCAGGTGCTGTGCGTGACCCACTTGCCGCAAATCGCGGCCTTTGCCGATCAGCATTTCCTCATCGACAAGCGCGAGTCGAGCGGCCGGACCAAGACCCAGGTGCGGCTGCTGGACGAAGAAGCGCACACCCACGAGGTGGCGCGCATGTTGAGTGGGGCGACGGTGACAGAGACCAGCCTGCAACACGCCGCGCAGATGGTGGCTGCCAGCCGCTGACCGGCAATCTGTCTATGGCTTCGGGAGGATAAGGCCGTTCTTCCAAAGGGCCATCACAACGTCCATCTGGCTGGCGTGCGCCTTCTCCGAGTCATTGGTCACTGCCCGCCACAATGAACTTGTGGACCATTGCTGTGTTCCTTCCGCCAGCAATGCCACGGCGCGCACGGCATAGTCCTTGTTTTCTCTGGTCGCGGAGTAGTGGCCGGGAGGAACTCCCTTCACCAATCCTTCTTCGCAGAGTCCGAGAAAAGCCCCGCGTGGGCTGCCTTTTCTTCGTGCGGTTGGGCTGTTCGGATACAGCTGTTCGATCGCACTTGCCCATAAATCCACTGGAGTGAAGTTTGCGGAAACCCCTTGCCGGGCTGCCATGAGTGCCGCTTCTCCGTATCTGTTCGCCATTGTTCCCCTTTGCGTTTCGCGAACTTTGATTCTATCGGAAAGGTGCATTCCAATCGCTACGAAAGCCCGTCGACCGGGTACAGTTGCGGCGAAGATTTGGGGCAGGATGTGGCTCAGGAACAGGTTGCAGGGATCATTGTCGCGCTGGCTCGTGATGTTCTTCCGTGGCTAATGCGGTCCTTTTTGTATTGCGATAGACATTCGCAACCGCCAGGGTCCAGAAGGGCACAAGGTCGACGCCGGGCACGAGTTTCCCAACCACTGAGGGCAGGAACTCCCAATGCCAGCCGAGCAAACGAACCAGCACGGCCGCTACGCCAAGGTCAACCAGGTCGTCCGCAGGGGATGCGGCGCCTTCGATGAACAAGGGTAAGACAATGATCTGAACCGCATCGGCGATCATCGCCAGGATGATCGCGGTTCGAAAGCGGGCGCCGTGCAAGAGGATGAATGAACTCCGGTCCATTTCAACCTGCCCTTCAGCTTGCCTGTTCTTCTTCTGGGCGCCGCCTCACCCTTGGTGGCAGGGCAGCGCCGCTGGATCAAAAGGCACAAGCCAGTGAAACCAACCGATTCTAAAACTATTCCGGGTGATCCGGCGACATCAGGCAAATGTCGGGAAGATTGCGGTAGCGCTCGGCGTAGTCCATGCCGTAGCCGATCACAAAGAGATTGGGGATCGAGAAGCCGACATAATCGGCCTCGATTTTCTCAAGGCGGCGCGAGGGCTTGTCGAGCAGGGTGGCAATGCGCAGCGACTTGGGGCGTTGCTGCAAAAGCAGCTTGCGCAGGTACGAGAGGGTCAGTCCGGTGTCGAGAATATCTTCGACCACCAGCACGTTCTTGCCCTCGATGGGCTCGTCCAAATCCTTGATGAGCTTGACCGCGCCGGAGGTGCGGGTGCCCTTTCCATAGCTGGAAACGGCCACGAAATCGAAGGTGGCATCGGCCTGCACCGAGCGGGCCAGGTCGGACAGAAACATCGCCGCGCCCTTCAGCACGCCCACCATGACAAGCTTTTCGCCGTTTAGGTCATGGGTGATCTGCGCGCCCATCTCGGCTACGCGATCGGCAATCTGTTGACGGGAGTAGAGGATCTCAAGGCCCTTGTACGTGGAGGTCGCCATACACACAGTATCGCCCGAAGACCCGGTCGGGCCGCAAGAGGGCCGCGGTAATTTTCCCGCGGTCGGCGCGCGGGGGGCCTGCAGTTACGGAATTACAGGATGCCGCGTCTATACTTGAGACGATATGTTTCCTTTTATTCACCTGGGTCACTTCAGCGTGCCCACCTTCGGATTGATGCTCTGGCTGGCCGCCGTGGCCGGCGCTTTCGTGATGGACCGCAGCTTCCGCCGGGCGGGCATTTCGGCTGATGCCGTGGGCATGGTCGCGGTTGCCGTGGTGGCCGGAATCGTGGGCGCCAAGTTGTGGCACGTGATCGATACGCCCATCGAGTTCCGCGAATTCGGGTGGAGCGTATTGTGGGACCGCGACGGCTTTGCCTGGTTCGGCGGCCTGGTCTTCGGGATTGGGGCGCTGCTTGCGCAGGGCTGGTACGCGAAGATCGGCGGGTTGAAGTTGCTTGACTTGGCGTCGCCGGCGGCGGCCATCGGCTATGGCATCGGGCGAATCGGCTGCTTTCTCTCCGGAGACGGCTGCTACGGAGTTCCTACGCAACTGCCGTGGGGCATGAGCTTTCCGAACGGGATCGATCCGACCCTGGCGCGCGTGCATCCGACGCCGTTGTACGAGTTGATCGCAGGGCTGCTGATTGGCGGCTACCTGTGGTTGCGGGGCGGCAAGAAGCGGGCTACGGGCGCGATTCTGGGTGAATACCTGGCGCTAACCGGTTTGGCGCGTTTCCTGGTTGAGTTTGTGCGGCGCAACCCGAAGATTCTTTGGGGATTGTCGAATGCGCAGCTGGCCAGCCTGGGCTGCGTCGCTGCGGGTGTTGTGCTGATTGTCTGGGCGGCCTGCCGGAAATCGGAAGGCCCGGACGAGGCTGCGGCAGTGGCGAAGGCGGCGTAGATTTCTGGCGATCCTCGCTGAGAGGATAAGACAAACAAAGCACTTGCGCCTGCCGGGCGAGTTGGTATGATTGCTCTTTCCGGAGCTATCGCCATGTCAAGCCGTTCTCGTATCCTGCTCTCGCTTTTTGCCTTAGCCCTTTCCGTCTGCCCCGCTGAAACGCCGCAGCAGGTGATTTCCTGGCCGGAGACCGGTGACCCGGTGGTTCGGTTCACATTCAGCAAATGCAAGGAAATGGGTGCGATGGGGAACCAGCACACCTACGTGACGGATACGACCGCGGAGAATCTTTCAGCAAGTCTGATCCGCGACCGGCGGTTTACCGTATACGTCTTCGACAAGAAGCAGGTCCGTATTGGTGAGGCCGGGATCTCGATCACCAATGTGGGTGTGGGTCAGACGGTCAAGTTTCAGACCATGATGCAGACTTCGGGCGTACCCGCGACCCTCTCGCTGGTTGCTGTGAAGATGGAGCCCCGGACCATCTCCCTGACGGTGAATTCGGTGCCGCAGGGAGCCGCGCTGAAAGTGGATGGCGATGATGCCGGAACGACCCCGAAGATGATCAAGGTGGGGCTGGGCAAACACCTGCTCACTTTCAGCAAAGACGGCTTCAATACAGGAAGATTTCCGGTCGAGTTCGGCCCCGACGATGTTTCGGGCGGCAGCGTGAGCTACGAACTGGGAACCGCGCAGTTCGATACGATCCAGATGCGCGATGGGACGGTCCTGGTGGGGGATCTGGATTCGGTCGCAGGGATGGAAGTGGTGGTGCGCATGGGTGGGATACTGCAGCACATCGATCGCAACAAGATCAAGAGCATCTTGCTGGTGCAGCGCTTGCCGCCCGATCCGCAGCCGTCCCAATTACCCAGCCCGCAATAGCCTGCATACAATCTTTTCCGGCAAAGTCCGGCCGGTGTTACAGCCGCTTGATGAACGCGAGCGCCTCGGCGAGCTGCGGAAAGAGCGCCTCTTCGGCCTTGAATTCGCGGGGATGGACGCAGCGGCGCAAGCCCTTCATTTTGACCGGGTGCTTGAGGTGCAGCATCTCGTGGTACAGCAGGTACTCGATCGCATACCGGGGGCTGGAGGGGCGGTCGAAAACGCGGCTGACCACGATGGTGTTGTGGGCGGCATCGTAGTGCCCCAAAGCGCGCCGGGCAAAGCTCTCGCTCCAGGTGAGTTCCGGGCGGCCCAACATGCCGCCGAAGAAGCGCGTATTGAGCGAGTCGAATACCTCATCCAGATGGTAGAAGCGGCCCTCGGGGCCGAAGAAGCGCTTGGCGCCGCGAGTGCTGCGAATGAGTTCCGTCTGTTTGGTGACCGCTGCGCTGGATGCGAATCGCTTGTAGCGCGCGTTGTGCGCGGCGTCGATGGGCTTTTTATAGATTTTGGCGATCAGAATGTGCGCAATGGCCCGGATAACCGGCTCGGGCGCGCCTTCCAGCAGGTCGGAAAGGCTGACGCGCAGTTGTCCCTCGCGCAGGCGGATTGTCGTATTCAATGAGGTGAACCTGCGGAAACGCAAGGAGATGTCCGGCATGGGCGCTCTGGGCCGCAAGGCGCGGTATTCCTGCTCAAAGATTGGGATGAGTTCCGAGTCCACCAAGTGGAGGTTAGCATACTGGGGCCCGGCTGTCGGCAGGCGCTCTACTTCGGTTCCGCGCGCTCCTGCCCCTTTTCGTCCGGGTGAAGCTTGAAGTATTCGGTTTGTTCCTTGAGCATCTGGGCGGCCTGATCGGAAAGATCCTGGAAGCTCTCGAGGGCCTCTTTCACGGAAAGCTCATAGGCTGGCTCGGCGGGAAGCGCCTTGAGGATTTCCAGCCAGTGGGGCATAGTTTCCGTCAGCTTCTTGAGCGATTTGCGGATATCGGCGTGGCGCTCGGAGTAGAGGTCGAGGTTGGACCCCGCTTCGTCCATCAACGCGGTGAAGTTCTGAATCTGTTCGTCGAATGCGTCTGCTCGCCCCGCCGACTTGCGCCGGGCAGTGAGAGCCTTGAGGGCGGCCGCGTGCTCATCCAGGAATTTCGTGTAGAGATTGATGCGCAACTCGGGCGCGATCCCGGCTTCGCGAATCTCATCAATTTCGGCAGCCGTCAGAGGCTCACGCTTTTCCCGTTGCGCCAGCAAGGAGCCGGTGCAGGGGAAGCAAGTGAGAAGGCATGTGGCAAATGCGATCCACCCAAGCTTGAGGCGCATGGTTGGGGTTCCTCCGCGGCTTCCATTGAAGCACACGGAGGCTGCTACTTGCGGAAAACTTGCATCATGGCTTCGGTCTCCGCCTGATTGACCTGGGCAAGGGTCTGCTGGACCAGGGGGCGATCCTCATAGCTGCTGTTATGCAGCATTTCGCTGAGGCGGAATGCGGTGTGGCGCAGCAGGATTTCGGTATTCTTGAGCCGCTTGTTGTCTTCCGCAACCGAGAGATGGATCTTGTTGGCGAATTGCTGGATTCTGACCAGCAGGCGGTTGGCGTTTTCCACGTCGCCGGCGGAGTATTGGCGCAGGCTGAACTCGGTCATCTGATGGACGAGTTCGGCGTAGAGAAAGCACTGTTCGCGTGGCTGCGCCTGGCTGAGCTTGGCTTCGAGCGCGTTGATGCTTTGCTGGTCGGGGATCTTGTCATCGAAGCCGGAAGCGCACACCGACACCGTTGACGCTGGGAGGAGAACGAGCACGGCCAAAATGGACCGAAATCGCATGGGGAACCTCCGCTTCGGCGGAACACGATGAGGTCGTGATTATGGGAGCTTTTGCGGAAAAGCGCAAGCCCCCTTCCCCGAGTATTTTCCCGGCCGATGTTTTGCAACAAGATCCCGGCTGGTGTCTGCATCCGACGAATGTGATTGGATGATCGCGAAGGTCAGGGAGTTTTCTTCAGCGCCAGCAAGCGTTGCCGGGCCTGCCACTCCTGATCGGGGAACTTTCCTGCCGCCGCGTCCAGGAAGTGTTGATAGTAAGTGGCCGCAGAAGTTTTGTTGTGAAGCGTGTCGTAAGCTGTGGCCCACAGGAAGTAAGTGGCTGGCACCTCGGGCAGATAATTGGACCGCATGGTCAGCGCATGCAGAGTGACATTGGGCTGATTGGTGCGCGAGGCGGCAAAGGCCAGGCCGCTCCAGGCATCCGCATTGGCGGGATCGAGTCGGGTGGCCTTGTCGAAAGCCGCAAATGCTTCGGCGTACTTGAGCTGGCGGGTAAGGCTTTCCCCATGCGCGGCCAGTAGCTCGGGATCGTCTGGATGCGCGGCCAGCAGCTGGACGAAAAGGTGGTCCGCGCCGGCTGCGTCGCCGGCCTCGGCCAGCACCTGGGCCAGCATCCGGGTGATGGCGGTCTCGGCGGGATGGGCGTCGTGAAGCTTCTGCAGCAGGGGCAGCGCTTCCGCCTTGTCTTGAGCGGCAAGAACGGTGGCCAGCTGGGCAGAGAGCGCCAGGTCGTCCGGCGCCGACTGAACCGCCGTGCGCAGCAGGGATTCAGCATCGGGATACTGCTTGCGTGCAATGAGGATGTGAGCCAGACCGGCGTTCGCCTCGGCTGAAGCCGGATCCTTTGCCAGCGCGCGGCGATAAGCGGCCTCGGCAATGTCGGGCTGATCGGTCGCCTCGGCCAGGCTGGCGGCCAGCAGGGTGTCGGATTCGGTTTCCGGGGAAAGCTTGAGAGCCTCGATCAAATCATCCGACGCGGCGGCCGGGTCGGCAGTGCGATCGATCTTGGCTAGCGCGCGCCAGGCGCGGGCTTTGAGCGCTGGACCGGCATCGCCGGGGTCGAGGGTGGTTGCCTTGGTCAGCTCGGGCCGGGCCTCGTCTGCTTTTCCCTGGCGCGCCAGCAACAGTCCTAGGGAGAGCTGCGGCTCAAAGGCGTTGGGGTCGGCGGCCACGGCGCGGCGATAGAGATCGGCCGCCGCATCGAGGTGGTTCTGGGCGTCGGCAGCGTACCCGGCGTCGAAAAGGGCGCGGGCGTCGGCGGGATGCGCGGCCAGATAGGGATCGAGCAGGCCTTCAGCGCCCTTCCAGTCGGACTTGACGATCAGCGCTTCCGCGTTGGCTACCTGCTCCGAGACAGCCGGCACTGCGCGTGCTTCGGGCACTGCGCGTGTGTCGGGCACTGCGCGTGTGTCGGGCATTGCGCGTGCGTCGGGAGCAGCGGGGGAACTCTGCGCAAAAGCGGCAGTGGCCGGGCAAAGAACAGCGAGGAAGAAGGCGGAAAGAGCGGAAGAGCGCACGAAATACCTCAATGAACAGTTTACTAACCGGGGCGGCGTCGGTTTCGCATTCCCAAGGATTCGACGCTGAGCCGGTGGGAAAGAAATCGCAGGCTGGGAAGTTTGGAAGGGCTCAGCAAGCCCGGGACGATAAAGTGGTCATGGGCTCGATTGAGTGGTCCGATGGAAGCGACAAGACCGGAGCGAAGACAGCAGATGGGTGGCTTGCGAAGAAGCGCGATAGGAATGGCAGCGGTAATGGCAATGCTGGCGGCGGGCGCGGCCGCACAAACACAGAAGCCCTCGCCAGCGCCAAAGCCGGGGACGACCCAGACTGCGACGCCGG
>Ga0181517_10001720_pt1 | contig 23610 bp, 27 predicted proteins | sample PEATcosm2014_Bin_31_FD_119748 | JGI IMG/M metagenome (GOLD analysis project Ga0181517, IMG submission 119748) | Peatland microbial communities from MTU Mesocosm Facility, Houghton, MI, USA - PEATcosm2014_Bin01_30_metaG | ecosystem: Environmental > Terrestrial > Soil > Wetlands > Peat | place... | reverse complement strand
TCATGTAGGCGTTCGCCCCGGCGTCCCCATGTGCTGGACGTCGGGCTCCTCCCTAAAGTCAGGAGTATGTGCGTGTCAGGAAAGCGCGCGAAGATATGTCAGGGCAATGTGCGAAGCGACACCCCGTCGAATACAGCAACATCGAATCGCGTGATCTGCAAGGGGTCAACATTTCGACGCCGGGCCCGGCGCAAGCCGAGACCTACGAGAGCCATAGCGATCGCGGCGGGTATTACGCGTGGTCGGACGACTGGGCGATACCGTCTGCGGGGAAGGGGGTTCTCCTTTTCAAGGCGAACGCGCAGAACGACATAACCGTGGCGATATCGCCGGCTAAGCAGGTGACCAAACCCATGTATGAGATAATCCTAGGAGGATGGAAGAACGGCGGCTCGGCGATTCGGAGGGAATCTCAGGGCGGAATTTTGGCCAGGAGAGACGTGGGCTTTCCCTCTCCCGGTGTGTTGGCGGACTACTGGGTGCTGATCGATCGGGACCGGCATCTGGTATCCGCGGGCTACGGGACCCAGCCAGGGGCGAATGTCCTCATCAGCTACACCGATGATCAATTCATAGGCGGCGCCCGGTACTTCTCCTTCTCCAGCTGGGATCACCCAGTCGATTACGAAGGAATAAGAAGCGGGAATCTGCCCTGAAAGGGCCCACGCGCTGACATCGAGCGGCTGCCCGGCGTATGGGGGCCAACCTCTCGGATGGTAGTAGAGCATTAGGAGCGCCCGAATTATAAGACTGATAACATTCGCTTAAGCCGTGAGCGCCCTATCGTGACTGGGCTCTTTAAGCGAATCGTGATTACACATACCTAGTCTATTCGGGTTTTCGAGCTTGAAGTAATGACAACCACTTTAAAGCTTCTAAATCGAGAAATAAAGAAATAGTCTGCGGGCATCTATTGTGAGGCCGCGCAGCTGACTTTGACTGGCTTGCAACAAAATCGTGATCTACGCTCAGCGAGAATGTCCAGAGAGGAGCAGAGAATAATATGTTGTCTGCCACTGTTGGGTCTTTAGCGTTCTGATATCGTCAATTAGATTACTGAGTCTAGCAAGCAACTCCGAATGAGCACGATTTGCGTCATCATCATTCATCGAACCTTCCCTGATTGGTGAAGCCAGGTTCTTCATATGAGACGGTCTATCACAGTGCGTACGTATTACAATTTCCAGAAATGCCCGATTGGCCAGCCTGAGATTGCTGTGATAAGGGGAAGAATAACCCGCCATAAATCCCTAACGCCATCTTTCCTCTTGTCGATTTCCTCCTGAACCATACTTGCAGTAATGTATGTAAACTTCGGGGAATGCATTGGATAATATTTGACCTCCCGAGAAAGGTCTCAAGTTGAAATCTCACGAAGTTGCTGAGGTTGATAGCAGTCTGCTATCGTTCTATTCTTCATCCTCGATTTTTAATGTCCCACATTTGGGGCAAGCAAATATTTCACGGGAATAGGTAATGCCGGTCTCAGGCTTAGGCATGGACTGTAATGTGCCGATCATGATGAATTTTCGCGAAGCTTTGTCATCTTCATAACCACAAATGCATTTCATATCGCTTGACCTCCTTTTATGCAATAATCTTAAAGTGGTTTGAATATCGTTTGTGGTCGCTCAGAATATATTCTTCCATAAAATTCTAGAGCATATCGATCAGTCATACCAGCGATAAAATCACAAATTACCCTATCTCTGTCCAGCCGGTTCACCTCTAAATAAAGCGAGCGAAAATCATCCGGCAATAGAGATTTATCAATTTTACTGGTACTCTTTTTGATAGCCTTGTAGATTTTATCTACGATATCCTTTCCCCGGAATTCTGCGACTTTGAGCATTGGGGATTCGATTATGGTTACAAAGGCAAGTTGTTTCAGAACATCAACCGCGTCCTTGATTGTTTCTGGGAAATACACAGTCGTAAGACTGGGGAATTCAGGATTCGGCTTTAGTTCTACTTTGTTAATTAAAAAACCGACCAAATCAGAAGTATGACGATTCCTTAGAAATCCGTCGCTGGAAAATACTTCGGAAGCTCTGTGAGCAGTGGTTATTAACTCCGGTACAATATCGGAGCCAATTTCAAGATCGCGTTCATCTAATTCTGGAGTAACGGTACTTCCGAAAAAATCAAAGATACGATCGCTTATCTCCTTGGTGGAGAGCCTATTCCCTAATTTCTTTCTAATTCTTTCAAGTACATTTTGACTAGTTGAAATCATATTCAAAGGAGAAGTAAACCCAGCCTTTAGAGCATCTTCCAGATCATATGTTGAATATGCGATATCGTCCGCGAGTTCCATTATCGAACATTCAATGGTTCGAAACTTACGTCCCACATATCCTGGGGCAACCTTTTGTTTTATCTGCCTTACAACAGGGGCCTCAGATACATAGTAACCCTTCGTAGGTTTGGCTCTTGGTCGTATAGCTCTTTGGGGTATTTGTCTATCATATTTCAAGATTGAAGCGAGTGAACGATACGCGAGATTTAAACCTAATCGTTCATCGTGACCATCTAACCCAATACCCGTTTGCAGATCTTTTATTCGTTCCTTCTTTTCGAGCCTGCAAAGTATTCGCAGAGTCTGTGCGTTGCCCTCAAATCCGCCCGATTGCCACATGAGGCGATCCAATGCGGCTTCCCCGTTATGGCCGAACGGCGGATGCCCAAGATCATGAGCAAGGCCGGCAATTTCGCAAAGGTCGGCATCAATCTCAAAGTGATTTTTTTTCAAGAATTCATTAGTATGATTTAAGCGGATGGCGATTGACTTTGCAATCTGGGCTACTTCGAGGGAATGGGTTAACCTATTACGAAAATAGTCTGATTCATAAGTCGGGAAAAGTTGTGTTTTTCCCTGCAACCGCCTGAATGAAGGTGAATGTAATACTCTAGCGTAGTCGCGACGCCATGGAGTTCTGTACTCCTCATCAGGAATCGATTTTGTTGTCCCAGCGGGTTGTCGCCTATCGGAATCAGACGGATTGTAAAGCTGAGGCATCACGCCTCCAAATTTTATGCTTTGGCCTTCTCCGACCTTTGGCTCTTGCTGCTAGTATCCTGCTTGCTCTTGCTGGCCTCTTGGCCCGACAATCTGTAGGCCTGCTGTTTCCCTCGCTGGAGAGCTTCGCGCGAAGCTTCGGTAGTGAAGATGAACCGCTTCCCTTTCATGTCAAGCCTCCCTTTTGCTCATTTAGCATAAGCCTAACACTTTAATTTGCCTAGTACCACAATTAAGGATAAGATTCATCCTTCTTATCCTTAGGGCAAACCTTAAATAATGTTATTGGCTAGTCCAAATATACTACAATAGTAATAATTTGCAACTTACTGTAAATTATTACCTCAATTATAAATAGTTTTAGAAGCCAAATCTCAAGGGAAATGATCAGGGCCTCAGTGAGGTAAGTCCTATCGGATCAGCCTCGCTCGTGGGAAGCACGGCGGCCACGTAACAATCCTCGGAAGGCGTTGAGAACAGCACCCTCGCGAGAAGGCCGCGGCGGGGATTCTAGGCGCCATCGAGAACGAGGAGCGCGGCCCCGAAGGGCTGGCCGGAGCCGGCCTCCGCCGACGCGGTCCCAGATCCGGCCTCATAGCCCGTTCCGGTCTTCGCACCTGACACCTGGCCTGGCCGTGATAGAGTAAATGTCCCAAAGCAGCTCTGCAGTCACCCGTCGGTACCCCATGTATCCACCCGTTCCTGTCCGGAACGGAGGAAAGGTTACCCTTGGGGTGGTCCGTTTATCCTGACCCTAGATCACGCGAGTGGTCCAATTATCGTGACCCTAAACTCCTAAAAGTGGGGAATTTCGTGACCCTGGACACCGGGATTGGCTACGTGACTCCGCAGCAACGCCATGAAGGCCAGGATTTGGCAATACTCGAAAGGCGAAACAGGACGCTTGATCTTGCTCGAAAGTCATATCCAGAACAATATTCGCAAACACCGGCTCTACGTTGCCCATGCGATGTGAATATATGTCCTTGCCTTTCGTCGTATCGATTTTTGGCATCATCTTGTCAGAGTACGTTCGTTCATTCCCAGGAAGCCGATCTGTCGCTATGAATAGTCGATCTTAGCTCAAGTTTGGTCTGCACGGCTACCAATTTTGGCACGTACTTCCGACAAGAAAATATTTCCCTTGAAAATACAGTATTTTCTTCCTCTTTGGTTCTCCCATACGAGAGTTTTTCATTCTCAACTACAAAATCAATCGGAAGTAGCAGAAAGCATTACCGCAAGCGTATCCATATAGTCACGCCATTGGATTATTTTACGGTCTTCAATAGTAATAATAGAGCAAAAGTGATTGTTGTAGTCTTTCCCAGTTTCGGGAACTACACCATGGACCTCATACTCTAAGATGATTACGTTCTTTGGTTGTATTGACTTGTACACTCGTAGATTATCGGCCGAATGAAGGACATTGGTATATCCTCCAAACCAGTCCATATAGGCATTTCGCCCATTAATCTTATTGGTAAATCCAGGGAAATCGTACAAAAACTCAAATACCGCATTTTCAGCGACAGCGTCCCAAAAATGTTCTCCATCTACTTCGCCGCTCAATCCCTCCATTATTATGCTAAAGAATGGCTCTGCATTTTTATTGAATGCAGGATGATTCCTATTCATTCTTTCCTCCAACTTGAAAGGTCAACCATTTGTTGTTGATTACACATACTCTATCTTAAACGACCTGCTCCGGAGGCGTCAACATAACGCTGTTTTAACCTGCGTTTTGGTGGGCGCGGTTGTTGCGTTAGCAAGAACCGTGACTGCCAAATAAGTCAGGTTGAAAACTATGTTAGGTGCTCGGTCTTCAGATACCATTTGTTGTGATCCTGCATCTTCTCGCATTTTGGACACCACGTCTCTTCCCATTGCTTATCACAATTCGGACATTTCGCATGGGTTTCGAACGTATTCCACTTAGTCCCACAACTGCAAACCCACAAACTTCCGTGTGAAGGCCTCCATCCGCAGTTTGGGCAGGCGACTTCGATGTTGATGTTTGGAAACACTCCTGAATATTCTTTCCTGGTCTTCCACAATTCTAAACTCTGATCATTCACATATTTTACTGTCTTTTTGAAAATATCCTTTGGATTTGGAGCGAGATAGTTCCCCACTACCTTTGAATCTTCGCCCCTATAGATCGAATACAGTGCTGTGGCAAAAGAAAAAACTTCTTCACTCAGATATCCGGTTCTAGCTATCGACCAGCCTTGCGTCGAAACATCGTTCCATTGATTGAAGGAAATAACGCTATTTGAAGCGAATACTCCCAGCCCGAAAAAGACAGGCAATAGATCTGTCATGTCTTCATCATGATTATTCAGATTGAACTGATCAATAAGTTTGTAATGGCATAGTTCATGAGCAATAGTGGCGACGAGTCTGAGAGGATTCTTGAAGTTGCTTTCGTTAATTTGGATTTTCTTTCCGACATCATTGGCAATGTATCGTCCGGCGGCCGACAATGATCTCATGTCGCCATGAGGAATTCCACGAATGACCTTGCTGTGCCCACTTGAATCTTCAAACTCCAGTTCAAAATGAACGTCGATGTCAAGAAGTGCTTTCAATTTGCCAAGAATGATTTCCGTGCCCTCCTCATTGGACGAAGCACAAAAACTCAGAAAGTCGTTTGGATCAATGGTTTGTATATTGCGAGACACTAAGCCTTCAATCTTCTCAAAAAAATATCTCCCAGATTGAAGAACCCAATTCAGCTCGTTTTCGAGGACTGGACATCGCATTTTCCGTCTAAACATGAAAATTACTCCTTGCGCCGAAGACGTCCACCTAACGAAGCTGTCGATTTTTGCTCTTTTATTACTAGATATTCCTATTCAGTAGACTCCAGTTTCTTATAGTAATGGTGTATCTTGATTCCATCCGTTTAACAATTCCCTTCGTCGCAACTCTCGAAGTAGTGATTTATTCCCCTCTTCTTGGACGTAGTACTCCTATTTCCCCAATTTTCATGCATATTCAGGATTGTGTCCTCTTGCCTTCTCAATGTTATGTACCATACAGAACAGCAGCCATTGGATGTTTACCTTTGCCTTTGTCCTGAGCGTCAGATAATTCATTTTCTTCATTGCCCGGATATTTGCAAACACAGGCTCTACGATTCCCATGCGACGTGAGTACATGTCCTTGCCTTTCTTTGTATCGATTTTTTGCATCATCTTGTCAGAGTACGTTCGTTCATTCCCAGGAAGCCGATCTGTCGCTATGAATAATGTCCGCGCCTTACCGTCCTTCCTTATGCAATGTACTTTCTTTGTACATGTTTCGCAGTCCGATTCATGGGCACTGTATCGCTTTCCCACATACCCATTTATTTTGACGCTTTGATTCTTGAGCTTCAGTTGTTTCCCTGCTGGGCAGATATAGGATTTGTCGATCCTGTTGAACTTGAATGCCGTCTGGTCATATAGCCGCTTAGCCAGTCGTTCGGCGCGATGAGCTGTGTCTCGGGTTGCGAAGCGGGCATCCCTTTGCCGAAAATTGGGGTCCGGGATATATGCATCTATGTGCTTTTTTTCACAGAGCTTGAGGTTTGATTCAGCAAAATAGCCAGTATCGGCAAGAACGACCGTGTCGGAGAATGGCTCCTTCTCTCCCGTCAACTGGGTAATCGTCTCTTCTGCTTGCTTCAAGACGGGCGCAAATAGTTCATGCTCCTGGCCTGAGCCAAATGCTTCGGCAGCTACAATCACCTGATGCTCCGAGTCCACCATGGCGATGCCATTGTAGCCTTGGACTACACCTTTTGCCTTGGGCATTTTCGCGCTTTCGTTATCAGTAATATTGCTCTTGATTTCCTTTCCCCGGGAGCCTTCATGCTTCTTTTCCGTTGCAAGAAACTGGTCTATCTTTGTTACCGTCTTCTCGTATTTTTTCTTGCGCCTTGGAAGGTCTGCACGGGCATCCTTGTCCGATTTGTTGAGCTCCTTCTGCCTAGCGACCAATAACTTGGCAATGCGGGCGCATTTATCTCGCTTGTCCTTGAGTTCGGCAAACGTTCCCGACCATTCCTTCGCTGCGTTTGAAGGAAGCTTTATACCATCAACAGCGAACATTTTTTGAGATACAAAATCAAGAGAATAGAGATAAAGAAGGACATCTTGGAACAGAGCGATGATTTGGTCACCCATCGATGAAACAAATGCGGCGATTGTCGAATGATCGGGCTCGAGCCCTCCTGTGAGGGCCATGCAGACAATATTGGTATGCGCGGCTTCTTCGATTTTTCTCGAACTTACAAGGCCCTTTGAATAGCAGAAAAGTATGAGCTTTAACAGTGCTGCTGGCGGAATAGCCTTGGCGCCCTGGAGATCATTATTGTAGAGGGAGTCGAAGACCGAAAGATCGATCTTTTGATCAATTATGGTATTCAGAGTGTATTCGAAACTGCCAGGGATAAGTTGAGCTTCGATAGAAACAGGAAGAAAGAAGCCCTGGGATGTGTCCATTTCTTTGAATCTAGGCATACTCTATTGTATCCCCTCCTGAGCTATCTGTAAATTCTTTACTGCCATAAAATCGACAGTCTCAACATATGCTTGCCCTGCAAGGGCTTCCTGGCCCGAGTCAGGTCCAAGCGATTGTTATGCGAATACTTAATAATAGATACATCCTTCCAATTCTGTATATACCTTCATTCCCTTCTTCATATGCTTGGATAATTCAATCTTGAACACTTCATTATTTATGCTTCCAATGATTCCACAGATACTCTTTATTTGAGCAACATCGTCTTTGATATTCTGGTTTTTAATATCTGTAACAAAAGTATCGTAATTTTGTTCCTGAAATGCCAAGCTATTTTGGCGACAATACTCTGTTAGGACTTCCTTATCAAAAAGATAATTTTCGATTTCCCAACGATTCAATAATCGATGATTTGGGGGATTTGTCTTAAGATATACTTTTCTATCGTTATCATTTGTGATCTTTCCTGAAGCCATATCTCTATCTTTTAATACTAGTATGCTTAGTCCCTCAAAAACCTTTGACAGTATTGCTATAGCAATATCACTACGTTGATCCAATTCTGTATTTCCTCCACTAGAAACAAATAATGACTCTGGCTTTTCCTCGGAAAATATGTTGTTCAATACTTTTGAATCGAATCCTTTCTCAACGCCATCTGCTCCAGGCTTATCTTTTCCTTCGCAATATATAATCATTTTTGGACTCAGCAATCCAGTAAGGTCTTCAAGTGCGGTTTTAAATATTCTCTGCCAATTCGCCCTACTAGTTTTCATTGGACGAATGATCGAAGTCCCAGTAAAATAATCCTTCTCTGTAAAATCTAGTATATCGGCTTTCTCCTTCAGCTCATCTTGAACGGCACGCAAGAAGCCAATGCTGTGCGTAGCAACCCATAACTGACATTGTTCTGGAATCAGTTTTTCAATTTCGATAAGAAGCTTCCTCTGTATCGCCGTATTCAGGTGCAACTCCGGTTCATCAATGCAGAAAATAGTGTCATCATAATCAGTCGTCTTCAATATTAGATCAATTATTATATCTATTACTTCTTTTTCCCCCGCAGACAAATTAGCATAGGGGAAATCCTTTGAATTGCCTTTTTCAAAATACAGCTGACCTTTTCTATCCATAATATTCCCCAAGCTTGATATTCTTATATCAAGTATCTTTCCCAGAATCGTATTGATCTTTCCCATCAATTCATTGCGGACTTGAGCACCGGTTTTATTTCCAGAAAAAAATTCGGAATATGATGTTCCAAGCAATCGCTTATAATTTGTCTCGAGGCGAGTATCCAGGGCTATGGAACTGATCGGATCATCTCTTGTCTCAAAAATTGAAGGCAAAGCGCTTAATTGCTGGACGTTGAATTTAGAAGTGAACCTATACGCTGTTCGAATATAGAAAGTCTTCCGAGATATAGCTGAAGATTGAGGATCGAATAGTATCTGAATTGATTCGTGCTTGTTGTATTTGTCTTTTTTCTTTTCCAGATCTGGATAGAAGAACGCCTTTGAGAAATAACTTTCTTCTTCAGAGCCATAGTTGCGATAGTCCTTCTCCTTTTCTTCAAACGCATCGAATATTGAACTTTTTCCACATCCATTAGGCCCAACCAGTACAATGATCTTCTTGGGGGTTTGGCCAAGATCGATAGTCAAATCGTCAAACCGCTTAAATTCCTTAAGCTGCAATCGCTTAACCTTCATGATTTCTCCTCTGCCCGAAGGGTTCACATAACGCCATGATAACTTGCGTTTTGGTTGGCGCGAGCCTTGCTTTGCAAAGGTCGTGACGACCAAATAAGTTAAGTTGATTATGATGTCAGAATGATTCACTCTTGTTCGGACAAGATCCTTTTGGCTTCCCTTAGGTCGATTTTTGCGTGGTAACCGTGCTTTTGAAGCAGATGAAGCAAATTGCTACCGTTTAGGAGTGTTAAGGGCTTGCCCTTGGCGAACTCATAAGCATCGGGCCCGTAGTCGGCAGTCGAAACGAGTATTCCTTTGGTGGCGCCCTCATTTAGGGTTGTTCCATAGAGATCCCGGACGGCGGACACTCCAACAGTGTTGGTATAGCGCTTAGCCTGAATTACTATCTTTCCACCGCGTATGGGGTCAGGATCGAATGCTACGGCATCGACGCCGCCATCCCGACTAGCCTGGGTGATTTTAACCTCACCCCCATTTGTTTGAAACTCCTTCTCGAATATTTCTCGAATGAGGTGTTCGAAGTCTTCCCAATCCATGGCCGCGAGATTTGTTGAGGTATCCACCGTATTGGCGACTGCATAGGCTTCTACGAATCTTTTGTCAGTTCTACTCATTTGAAGTATTGGCTGCACTGGCGTAATCGAACTCAACTTGCTGCTAGCTACCCCCTTGAGATTCTTGAAGCATACTTTCGGATCTACCTTGGCAAGGTCTATATCACCGAAAACGTCCTTGTTTGCTTGAATGCTCAGAATACAGTTATTCTCTTCTTTCCCAGTTGCTCGGTTGACAGCTCTCACCCAACCATTGAAAGACACAGCATCGAGCGCCTGAGCCACGTCGGCTTCAAAAAGCTCGTGAATTGTCCTGAGCGCGATCTTGTAGGTTGCGTCATCGAACATTTTCGCCTGTTGGCTTTCTGGAAGGTACGTCTCCTTCAGCTCTTTTCTAGATGAAATATACTTCACCTCTTTTACGTTCGGAAAGGCACCGGGGGGAGGCAGCTGATATTCGACTATGAGGATCCTGGTGTCAGGGACGTACTCAATTTCGAAGCTCTTTGGAAAACTTACAGGGTACTCTGAGTTAGTCAGAACCATGTCACAGTATTCTACGACGGAGTCTTGGTTCCGATCTAGATAACTCGATTTCATTGAGTCGATCTTCTGATTGTAGGCTGAACGTTCATCGATGAAGGCTTGCCTCCTGATTTCCCAATCACTGACGGATTTCTTCCACTCAGCAATGTTATTTTCGTGCTCTTGGTCTTGGGAGCGGTTCTTTTGGTCAATTGACTTCTTCTCGTCCGTCCAGGCTTGAAGTCTCGCTTGGAACTTACATTCATGTTCAGCTATTCGCCTCTCGTGCTTCGCCTTGAACAACTTCTCGAGAAAAGTGAACTCAAGCTCAAATGTCTTGGGCTCATCCGGGTAGGGGATTTGTTTCTTCTTCTTCGGCTCGTTGGGAATAGGCTCTGAGAAGTCATCAGTCCTCTTCAAGGATTCCCATTGAATAGTGTCATCTATGTCCAAGGTGTGAATAAGCAAGTTGTCAATGTCAGCAACGGCCTTCTCAGCTTCTTCAGTCAATGTGGTAGCTTTTTCGATACTGGCTTCTTTTTGTTCGTCACTTTTGCGTTTGTCTTCTAGTGTTTCCCAAATGTCGCTCCATTTTTGGGCCTGTAAGTTCGCCTTGTTCTGGAGCATGCCAATGTCAGGAGCAGAAATGACCTTGTGATCATTCAGTCCCTTATGGAACATTTCGACCGAGTACTTTAGGATCTTGGTACCAGCCACATTCCAAGATGCCTGGGCTTTTCCAATCTTCAATAGGTCATCTGTCATATCTCCCCCTCGAAGCAATTTCTCCAATTTGAACTCAATTCATTTTAACGTTGATTTAACCTGCGAAGGGGCTTGTCCCTTGAGTCAGGTTGAAATCATTGTTCGGCGTCTCTACTCCTTAGGCTTACAATCTTCCTAAACAGTCGAAGCTGCTTGTTCATTGCAACTCTTCTATTCTCTATATACTCTCGTGTGACTCTCAGTAATTCTTCCCGTGTAACCTTCGTTTTGATAGTATCTGCTGGATTCCAATGTCCTTTAACTGACACGTTACAGGTTCTACATGATAGTGCAAGGTTGCTTTCCTGTTCTGTTCCTCCGTGGCTTTTCGGCACAATGTGGTCGATGTTCCATTCCTTGTAGTTTTCCAGATTCTTCAGCAAATCCTTTCCACAATATTCACAATGAAAGTTTGCTCGGATGCCCAAAGCGATAGCATCATCGCCCCACTCACCTGTTGCAAGTAATTCTTTGCGTATTCTCGCCTCGTCCGTGATCATTATTCATCCTCCACTATTTGGGCACTATCTAATTTCTCTTTAATATTCTGTCGGATGCAACCACTTTCATGTTTAATTCTTTCAACTTCGCTAAAGAAATATTGTGTAGATTGTTTTTCGGGATCTTTCTGTGTTTCACATCTTCCCAAATTATCTTTCCTGGCCCATTGAATATTTCGTCATACCTTCCTTCTTTGGAAATCTTGATTCCCAAATAGAGATCTGGAACCTGTGCCAACTCGCAAGGAAATCCCAACTTGTCATTAAACGTAGCCTTTATTTGTATAAGTTTCCCGTTGTCGCCTTTCGCATCATATTTCTCAACAACTTTCTCAAATAAAGTCAATTTATAGTTTTCCTCAGCAATAACTTCTCCTAAGTCTCCCACCAGCCTTCCATCGAGTGTAAATCGTTTATGCGGGTACTTCTCTCTCAGGGCTGCAATGATTTCAAGTAGTTTAATTATTGCTTCATTTGCTCTCACGATTTACCCTTTTTCCTGCCCGGAGGGTCCGTCGAACATTGTTTCGCCTGATCAGTCTAAGACGACTTGGTTTTGCTAGAGCCTAGATGAAAAGTGCAGACATACTTGAAATATTCGCTAAAGAAAGATCAACAGTACTTTGCCCGTATAAGGTCGGAAGACCAAGAACTTAACGAGAATGCCTGTACCAACCAATTCAGTATTATGAAGACGGTTATTGTTTACACAGAATACTCAGGAACAATTGCCTCCTTTGGAAGAGACATGCCGCCCTGCTGTATAGCGAATTCGGATAGAGAAAGTTAATTGTGTAGACTACACCCCATTACCGTAACTGGCAACAGTAACTTTTTACCCAGAAAGGTGATAACTTTTGTTAAGCTTATAAAGACGCGAAAATGACTGGAAACTATGTCAGCGATGTATGAGTAATTATATACAAAAAAACGAATTAAATCGATTAGGTCAGAAGCTTAAATGCTAGGTTCTTATCTTTTGACTGGCCGTGCTGATCCTGTCACAGCAAAAATAAAAAAGGGCCGCCCAGGAATCCCTTCCCAGGCAGCCCTGGATTCTAATGCCCGATTTTTACGGCGAGAGATTGTCCGCCCTTCGCCATACCCATTTCTCTACAACCCACCACATACCCGCCGCTACCGTACCCCCCACCCCGCCGAACACAGCCCCCCGCCCACCGTCCGCCAAGGCTCCCATCCCCGCGCCAGAGGCGATCAACGCCACAGTCCGCCAATTCCGCGCCTGCCTATGAAAGGCATCTGCCGCAGCCCTGTTCAGGACCTGCTGTGCCGCCGCCTTGCCTCTCTCTTCTGCAACAGCCGCCTGCACGGCGAGCGGAATGGCCGTGTCGACCGCCGCTTCAGCCGCCGCCCGGGCTGCCGCCAGCGCCTCCTCTTCGGTGTAGAGCAATCCGGGCTGCGCCGAGACCTGCTTCGACTCCGACTTCTCCGGCTCGGTCGATCCTTGCGCGAGTGTCGGCGTCGAGGCTAGAAACAACATCGCTAGGATCGGCAGCCAGCACTTTATCCTGGGCGGATTTCTCGGCCTCCTTCTCTTCCTTTTGTAGATCATCCTCCCCCCTTGTCCTGGCCTTCGCGCCGCCGAGCAGAAAGGCCAGGAACGCGACGATGGCGCCGGTAATGATCGCCGCGACGCCCTTCAAGACGCGCTTCATGGCGCGCCCAGTGGCGTGACTTCGGTGGCCTGCCGCTTCTTCGGGCGCCGCTTACCGTGGGCGCTCAGGATGTAGGCGAAGCCCCACTCCATGCCGAAGCTCACGGCCAGAAGGGCCGCGAAATACAGGACCGCCCGCTTGAGACCTTTATTGACCATTTGCAATCTCCTTGGATGGCGCTCCCGCACCCTGTTCGTTGACGCCGAGACCGGCGCTCTGGCCCTTCAGGAGGGCTACGAGCTGAACCACGTTCTGGATGGTGACCATGCCCCAGAAGAGAAGGGAGAAGCAGAGAGCCACCACTGCCGGCACCACCTTCGCCTGGATGCCCGCCGCCGGGGGAATGAAGGTCCCCTGGACGAGGAGGGCTATGCCCAGGAAGAAACAGATCCAGGCCGCGAGCTTCCGCCCCTGCACCCTCCCGTCCGCCCCGCGGAGAATGCTCTCTCCGTTCGTGACAATAGCCTTGTTCATCCCGCCCTCCCTTACGAGTACACCAGGCAAAGGGGCTTCAGGTTCGTCTCGAAGTCCGAACGCGAGAAGCGCTTGCAGAAGCCGTCCCCGTCGGGCCAGCGGCTGGCCCAGCCGTCCTTCAAGATGAACTCCGACTTCTCCTCGTCGTAGGCCACGAGGGCGATGAAGTGCCCGGGCGAGCGCAGACAGACCTGGATAGTCCGCCCCTCGCGGATGAGCCCTGCCGCCTTCTCGAAGCCCAGCTCCCCGAAGAACTCGCAGGGATTGCCGAAGACCTCGCGCACCGCGAGGGGGTACCACTGCGCAACCTCGTGGCCGGGTAGATCCTGGGGATCGAGACCCGGCCACGCCTTGCGCATCGCGTCGAAGTTGTTCGGATCGTTGAACCACGCCGCGAGGACATCCTCGGGCTGGGGACTGTAGCCTCCCCTGGTCTTTATGCCGACCTCCCGGCCGAGCGAAGCCTGACAGTTGAGCGACGCGGTGGGCCCGCAGGTCTCGAGCCAGGACGCGCTGGCGGGCAAACGGCACTTGAGAATGTGCTCGATCGAGTTGTTCTCTTGGGTAAAATAGGCTCGCTTGCGATCTTTCCATGAACAGGAACCGATGATTCCCATATGATCCTCCGTATTGACTGAAAGCTATACCCGCATAACTATTCGGGCATGAAGACAAACATGAGCACGGTCCCGGTCTTCCGGGCCGTCGCAGGGATCGCGGCCTCTACGGCCATCGTGTGCCTCCTCGTCGAAGATGGTTCCGACGCCTTCGGGCTCGAGACAATCGCCTACGCCCTCGCCGCCCTCCTCTCGCTGGCGGGCGCCTTCGTGCCGGCTCCATATGCGCGCGGGCCCTTCGCCGGGCTGCGCCCCTCCGGCGGCGAGATACTCAGCCTCGAGAGCTTCGGCCTCACGCGGAAGGAGGAGGAGTACACGCTTGAGTACCTGGGAGGCAAGCGCATGAAGGAGATAGCTCTCGAACAGGGCGTCTCTTATTCCACCGTCCGCAATACCCTCTGCTCGGTCTACAAAAAGCTCAGGATCTCGGGCAGCGCAGAGCTTCTGGCCCTTGGCTCTCTCTACAAGATCGAATGAAGGGAGATTCGGGAGCCCTGGCCGGGCCTCCCGAATCTCCCGCTTTCTTACATCAGGCCGAGACCGTCACCCCCTCGAAGCGATCCGCGGTGATGTCCTTGCCGTTCACCGCGGCGCGCAGGACCACCGCGTAGGTTCCCGGGACGAGGCCGTCGGGCACGCTCGCCAGGACCTTTCCGGGCAGTATCATGGGATAGAAGGACGAGCGAACCTCGACTCCCGCCGCGTCCGCGAAGAAGACCCCCTGCTCGACCGCCTTCGAGTCGAAGCGGAGCCTGTGGCCCTTGATCTGGATCATGCCGCCCGCCCGGATGAGCCCCGAGTCCTCGCCCGCGGCCAGGACAGCGAGCAGGTTCGGGATGCCCAGCTTCGGCCTCTCCTCGCGCACGATCATCAGGGAGGCGCGGATCGAGTCCTCGAAGTCGCTCTCCGGCTTGTGGTGGAGCCTCACCTCGTGGTTGTTCGTCTGGTCGTTGGGGAGATAGGACTCGTCGAGCGATTCCATGCTGCCCGAGGCGCCCATGTAGAATGAGCCGGTGGGCGTCTTCACCGTCTTGCCATCGGCTAGCTGCTTTTGCAGCTCCTCCTTGTAGAGCCGCATGGCGCCCAGGATTTCGATCTGGGAGAGCGCCGTGCGGCCCCCCGCCATGATCTCGACGAAGCGCTCGTACTCGACCACGTCCGAGCTGTCCGAGCGCACGACGAAGGGACTCGGGCAGGTCTTCAGGAAATTTTTCAGAATTGCGATCTTGAGAGGCATAGAGCTGCTCCTTCGCGGCCGGCGTACGCGTCCGCCAGCCGCTTTCCGATTCGGTTGACCCCCGCCAAGGAGGGCCGGATCGACCCAGGGATGATCCTTTCTGAAAGTCATTTCGCCAGCGAGGGGCGTCCGGACATGAGGAAAAGGCATAGACAAATGTCGCCTCCAGCTTGACTAGACATTTGTCTATGCGCCCGGGGAGGCTCAATTTGAGGAGGAGGAATTCTTCAGTGGTCGCGGAGGAATTTACCACTGATCCAGCCGGCCGGGACCACTGGTAAATCCTCCCGCGACCACTGATAAATTCCTCCGCGACCAGTGGTAAATTCCTCCATTTCCAACTGGTCGAATTATTTCCTGGTGAGCCGGTAATATTTAAGTGGGGACATGCTCCGCGGAGTCAGTCTTTGGCGCCCAAGCCGCGGAACAAAAGCGCCAGAAGCTCTACGAGGCAACTGCGGCAGCCGATCAGAAAATCGTCGGGGCGATCGGCAATGTTGCCCAGGAGCGCGGGGTCAGCCGTGCGGAAATCTCGCTTGCCTGGCTGCGCCGTAATCCGGTTGTAGCCGCGCCAATCATAGGAGCGCTCAGGACCAGCCACATAGATGAGGCGATCAAGGCATTATCGATCGCCTTGACCGACGATGAGGCGGAACGGTTGGAAGCATGGTACACCCCGCGTGTCGACATGATGGTCGACAATTCTGATCCAAAGTCGATCGCCCGAATGGCGGCGGAAAGCGGGATCAAAATTGCGGTCCCGGCCGCTTCCACATAACTTGAACGAAACCGAGCTGCGCGTCGGTCCACCCAAGGCGCGGCCGTCAATGGGAACTGAGAAGCTCGATGAACTTGAAGAGGCCATCATCATAGTAAGCCAATCAAAAACGGAATACCCAATTTCATATGGACGCAAGGTAGTACCCTCTTGTATAATCCTTTCGAGGAATAAAATGCCTGAAAAACTAAGCAAAGCCGACCTCATCGATACTCTGGCATCTCGGTCGAATCTGACAGGGAAGAGCGCGAGCCCGGAACCCGAAGACCGGAGAAATAGTTTCTGTTGAAGATCAGGGAGTAGTTCATTTTTGGCCAGACAGAGAGTTGGAGCATAACGCTTGGGGAAATATAGGGTATGAGATATCAAGACCTGAGCGTCAAGCTCGACGACATGATAAATATGATAATCATCACGCTTGATGCGCGTGATCCCTATACCTATTCTCATTCGGAGCGGGTAGCGGCTTTATCCGTCCTCATTGCTGCAGAGATGAAACTTCCTCAAGATGAAATCGATAAAATACATATTGCGGCACACCTTCATGATATAGGTAAAATTGGAGTCGCGGATATCGTGTTGAATAAAGAAGGAAAGCTTTCCAAAGAGGAGCTTATCCAAATGCAATCGCATTCTCTTATTGGCTATAACATTCTCAATAAAATAGATCTATTCAAGGAAATTGAAATTCTTGTCCTCCATCATCATGAGAGGTTTGACGGGGAAGGCTACCCAAGCAATTTAAAGGGAGAGAATATCCCGATCGAATCGCGGATAATCGCCGTCGCCGATTCCTTTGATGCGATCACTTCAGATAGGTCATATCGAAAAGGAAGCAGCTATGAGGTGGGATTCGAGGAACTGAATAATCATATCGGCGATCAATTCTGTCCAACCGTGGTAAGATATTTCAATCAAGCGAATGAGGGGGTTGCGCCTTTACTTGATACGATCGAAAAAGTGAATATCCATCATACCGCGTTTGTAGGGCATGAAGACCTCATTCATTCGAGACGTATTGTCGGATAAGTAATATTTGATCGATACTATTGTCCCGCTATTTTCCGCAATGCCTCGACGCGCTCCATGAACTCTTTGTAGTCCATATCCAAGCTCATGAGATGATTTTCAATCCAATCTTTGAGGAATTGCACGATCCGCAATGGGTCTATCATGGAATCCTTCAGATAGGCATCATGAAACGCATTGGCTCTGGACCTGAAGTATTCATGTGCCCTTATTTGCTCATCGATTTTTGGATAGGATGTTTTCTGGAATAACTCTTCTTCATCGTGAAAATGCAGTTGAGAGTAATTCATGAGGTCTTCGATAAGCAGGACGATTACTTCTTTGCTTTCACCCTTTGCAATGGCATCATACAGGCTATTGAATCTGTCCATAATGACTTGGTGTTGCGTATCGATAGCCGAAATCCCAAGGTTGTATTGCCTTTTCCATTCAAATTCCGGCATGCCGACCTCCGATCGCTTCGATTATCGCCTATCCCGGTTCTTTTTTCCATAGTGTGGCGCTGCAATATCCGCTTTCAAGCGATATTTTCATTGTCTCTTAATCGTTTTCATGGCAATGTCGAACCGGGGAATCCTCTACGGGGATGGAGCGCCCTCGGTGCGGGCGCCCGCGAGGAATTGGGCATCCCCGGCCGAATTGCAAGTCAATCTTGACAGTATACCTGTCTATATAGTATCTTCATTTCATGCAAGACAAGTCCTTCGACGCCAAGGTGATGAATTTCATGACGGCGATCGGGCTTTTGAAGCGGCGTGTGCGCGCCGCGATCGCCTCGAACGACCTTTCCTGGGCGCAAATGACCGTATTGGCCCGCATCGAGAAAGGCGGGCCTTCGACGACCGCCGACCTGGCGCGAGCGGAAAGGATGAAGCCGCAGTCGATGCGGACCATCGTATCGGCGCTCGAGGGAATGGGCCTGGTCGAACGCAGGCCGCACCAGACCGATGGTCGTCAAATAATTCTAAAGCTGACGGCCGAGGGTGCTGCCGTGCGGAAAGTCGCCAGCGACGAGAAGTGGACATGGCTGGCGCAGGCCATTGCCCAGCTCGACAAAGATGAGCAAAAAACGCTGTTCGCGGCCGGCGAAATCATCAAGCGCCTCGTGGAATCGTGACCGACGGTGAAGGGATAGGAGGGCTCGCGTTCATGCCGATTTGGAAAAGGAACTTGGTCGTTTGCTGGTTCGGGATTTTCATAGCAAGTGTGGGCATGAGTCAGATCGCGCCGGTATTGCCGCTTTACATAAAGCGTCTGGGAGTCGACAACGCGGCTCTGATCGCGCAATTCACTGGATTCGCTTTCGGCATTACCTTCATCGTCTCGGCCATTTTCTCGCCGATTTGGGGTCATGCCGCCGACAAATACGGGCGAAAACCCATGCTTCTGAGAGCGAGCCTCGGCATGGCGATAATCATAGGCAGCATGGGTTTCGCGCCGAACGTATATGTGCTGATAGGACTGAGGGTAGGGCTCGGCGCCGTGGCTGGTTACAGCACGGCCTGCACCACATTGATCGCGACCCAGACGGACAGGGATCACGCCGGCTGGGCTCTGGGCACGCTTTCGACGGCGAATATCGCGGGTGGTTTGCTCGGACCGATGATCGGCGGCTATATCGGAGACAAGTTCGGTTTGCAAAATATCTTTTTCATAACGGGCGCGCTGCTGCTGGTCTCCTTTGTCACGGCCGCTTTGTTCATAAGGGAATCCTTCGTCCGTCAGGATAAAAAGACGCTCGGGATAAGGGAAGTTTGGAAGACCGTTCCCGAAAAAAGCCTGATCGTCACCATGTTCGTGACTTCGTTCGTATTGAGCGTGGCGCTCTACTCCGTGGAGCCGATCGTGACGGTATATGTCACCCAGTTGTCGAAAAACACCAGTCATATCGCATTTTTGGCCGGGATGGTATTCTCGGCCTCGGGACTGGCGAATATAATCGCCGCCCCGAGACTGGGGAAACTTTCGGATAAAGTGGGACCCCAGAAAGTCATGCTGGTCGCCCTTGTCGCCGCAGGCCTCATATTCATACCGCAGGCCTTCGTGACGACCACCTGGCAATTGATGGGCCTCCGCTTTCTGTTGGGCCTGACGACGGGAGGGCTCGTTCCTTCGGTCAACAGCCTGATCAAGAGAATCACGCCGGATTCTCACACGGGCAGGGTCTTCGGCTTCAACATGTCGGCGATGTACCTGGGTGTATTTGGCGGTGCCGTCCTGGGCGGGCAGGTGGCTGCCTATCTGGGCATCAGATATGTATTTCCCATTACGAGCGCATTGTTGTTGTTGAATGCGTTATGGGTCTATTTCAAGGTGTGCAAGAAACTCGATCGAAAAAATTCCTCGGAGACGATCGAAGCGAACTCCGGCTTTTTGCCCTTATCGGAAAAAATCGATATCGCGCATGATTGAGGGAGGGGAACCCGATGGACGTTCAAGAGCTGCGCAAGTTCCTGGCGAACCGAGTCCTGTGGCTCGGGCAGTCGGGTTTCCTCATCACCACCGCGGCGGGCAAGAGGATCTACATCGACCCGTTTTCCCTGCCTGCCGATCCCTTACCCGCCGACTACGTCTTCCTGACCCATCCCCACGGCGATCACCATAATCCCCGGGCCATCGGGAAAATCCGGAAGCCCGAGACCCAGGTGGTGGGGCCGAAGGACCTGGCGGCCGTCGCCACGCGCGTGATGGCCGTGGGGGAAGAGGCTGTCATCGACGAGGTCGAGGTGAAGACCTTCCCGGCCTACAACCGCCGGGGCTTTCCCCACCCTCGGTCCAAGGAATGGGTCGGCTACCTCCTCTCCTTCGACGGATTTCGGGTTTACCACGGCGGCGACTCCGATTCCGCGGCCGAGTTGGTCGGGATGAGACCCGACCTGGCCTTCTTGCCCATCGCGGGGTTCGTGGGCTTCGGCGTAAAGGCGGGGGTCGAGGCCGCCTGCGGGCTCGGCGCGACAATCACCGCGCCCATGCACTACGGTCTCCTGCCCGGGACCGCTAAGAACGGGGAGAAGTTCGCCCGGGCCTACCCGGGGGAATCGGCTCTCCTGAAGAAGGCCCTCAAGGCATAGCCTGTTCCCCCTTAGGTCTTGAGTTCGACGGCGCGACGATTGTCAAAGGGCTTCCCGCCAGCGGGAATCGCTTCCTAGCGACCTTCGACAGACCGCTCGCTCCATGATGCCCCACGCCTCGTCCTAGCCGATCATTATTCGTTCGGAGAGGGAACCTTCGCTTGGCGGATACCATGAACCCTACCCGCATGGAAGTCCGAAGCTCTATGATATATTTACAGTCGAGAAAAATGAGAATAAAAACTGGAATGACTTGTAATCAGTTAAAGTATTGTTTATAAATCAATCGATCGATCGAAATGCCTTCAATCGACCTTCGACCAATCAATGGCTGATGCCCCTAATATCTTATCGCCTAGGCGGTGGAAAATGAGTCGGCAAACATCGCTTTGCATAAAAATCTCGTTTGAAACTTATTGTATCGTGCATAGACTTATATCGGAGCCTTGCCCAAGCTCAATCGCGACCTAATCTGGGCCCCGGTGGTGTGGGATCTCCCGGTCAATTTACACTGCAACGGAATACTGGAGGGAAGCTATGAGGAAAAGGTTATCACTGGTTATCGCCGTGTCGCTTATCGGTTTATCCAGTCTTTTCGCGCAGGAACTGAAGGCCGTTGTACCGCAACTCTCTCCGATGGCTACGGATACATTCAAGAAAATCATTGAGGCAATAGTCGATTCCAGCGGGAAGACCATATCCCTGCAAATAGTTCCGTTTGCGCGAGCCGTGTATCTGATTGAGAACAAACAAGCGGATATCGAATGCTCGGCCGTACAGATACCGGATCAGAAAAAATGGTCTGCCCTCGCTTTCGACTACTCGAGCGCCGAGATCATAAAAATCGTTTTCGTGCTATATACCAACAAGGCCAAGCCTATAAGTGCAGTTGACCTCAAGTCGGGCAACGCGAAGGGCTACAAGATAGAGACCGATGTCGCCCATGTCGGCCACTTCGCTTTTGCGGCAACGCCTTCGACCAGCATCGATGCCAGTCTCCAGAAAGTGGATTCTGGCGCGATAGACGGCTTCCTATTTTCGCAGGGATCGTCCGACCCCGCGCTGAAGCGCCTCGGCCTGAAGAACATTGCCAGGCAATACTATGACACCTTCAGCGGAGTATGCCTGCTCCAGAAAGGCGGGCGCGGCGGACCTATGGACGCGATGATAACCGACGGCATGGCAAGACTGAAAGCTAACGGCAAATACCAGACGATCATCGGTCCATACGCTGCCGGAGCCTCAAAATACATCGAGTGGCAACCGTAACTGTGTCGAAGGAGGGACGCCGTGAGGCTTCGCGGTAAATTACTGGTTCCCATCATCATTGTTTTCCTGGTGGGATTCGCATCGTTCATCGTCTACCTGTCCCTGGACCAGTCTAGGGAAAAAGACGCAGAGCTCCAGAACTACGCCACCACCTTGACCACCCTGGCCGCGACTGTAAACAGTGCTTACTTGTGGAACGTCGATACTCAGGGTTTGAATCAAAGTCTCGGTTCCTTCCGCGAGATTCGCGAAGTGGTGGGGATCGACGTGCTGGACGCCGCGGGGCTTTCGGTGGCCAAACTCGAAGCCGAGAAGAAGCCTCCCAACTTAATTGTAAAGAAGGCTGATATTGCGCACGATGGAGATAAGATCGGAGTGATCGTACTCACCTTTACAGACTCGTATGAAAGGGGAGAAATCGCAGCCCTCACGATCCAGCTGGCCGTGCTCGCTGTCGTTATCTTCGCGATCGTGCTCGGCGTCCTTCTCTGGGTTACGGGTCCGATCGTGTCGGCAATCAAGAGACTGCTCAAGATGATAGGAGAGATCGCCAAGGGCGATCTCTCCCTGGAAACGGATGCCACGCTGCTCGCGACGAAGGACGAGATAGGCGACATATGTCGTTCTGTAGAGTCGATGCGCGACAGCCTTCACGGTACGCTGCGCACAATTCAGGCTACGGCCGAGAACGTGAACGACGGCTCCGCCCAAATTAGCGGGACCGCTCAGGTTCTCTCACGAAGCTCCAGCGAGCAGGCGGCCAGCGCCGAAGAAGTATCCGCCTCTATGGAGGAAATGGCCGCGACGAACAAACAAAACACCGAAAACTCGATGGCGACTGAAAGCCTCTCGCGAAAAGCGGCCCAGGACGCGGAGGAGGGGGGCAGGGCGGTGGCAGAAACCGTCCAGGCTATGAAGAACATCGCCTCCAGTATCTCGATCATCGAGGAGATAGCCAGGCAGACCAATCTCCTGGCCCTGAACGCTGCCATCGAGGCGGCGCGAGCCGGGGATGTGGGTAAAGGCTTCGCCGTCGTGGCCTCGGAGGTGAGGAAGCTCGCCGAGCGCTCGCAGAAGGCGGCAAGCGAAATATCCGTTATGTCATCGGAGTCGATGGCTGTCGCCGAGAAAGCCGGGTCTCTGTTGGGCAGCATCGTCCCCGATATTAGAAAAATGGCCGAGATGATGCTCGAGATATCTAGCGCGAGCCGGGAGCAAAGCACCGGCGTCGAGCAAGTCACCTCGGCAATAGGTCAGCTCGACCGAGTCATCCAGCAAAACGCCTCGACCTCCGATGCGCTGGCCTCGTCCTCGGAGGAGCTGTCCGGACAGGCGATCGAGCTGCAGGCGGCGGTGGCAATCTTCAAGCTTTCCGCATCATCCTCGCCTTCTCGGCCCGCGGTAGGGCAGGAAAAGATGGCTAATGGGGGGAGCGTTACTCAGACGCATGATCCCTTGCCGCCACCACACAAGCAAAAAGCTGGCACAAGGGCGATCACGATCCACAAAGACTCAACCGATGATTCTTTTGAAGAATTCTGATTAGATCGCGAAGCCATCAGGGACAACGGATCGTCGGGCCGACCATAGGTTGGAGCCCCATCATAGGTGCCATCTGCCGTGACACTGCCAATCTCCTCTTCGACCACCGCGAGCAACGGCTACCTGCGAAGAATCGCTTTTATCATTTGATCCCCACGCCCCATAATTCAACCCAGCTTCTTCTCAAACCAGTGGTGGGCGTAGGGCTCGCTGTTGAAAGGATCCACCTCCCGGTAACCCGAGTTTCTGTACAGTCCCTGCGCCTCGATCAGTGCCTTATTTGTCTCGAGCCGCAGCAAGGGCAGCCCCCGCTGCCGGGCGAGATCCTCG